>Ga0307507_10001687_pt1 | contig 48895 bp, 40 predicted proteins | sample 7_EM_MG_FD_207223 | JGI IMG/M metagenome (GOLD analysis project Ga0307507, IMG submission 207223) | Populus trichocarpa ectomycorrhiza microbial communities from riparian zone in the Pacific Northwest, United States - 7_EM | ecosystem: Host-associated > Plants > Roots > Unclassified | place...
CCAGAACCAGACGACCGTCTCCAGAGTCAGACGACTGTCGCCAAAACCAGACGACCGTCGCCAGAGCCAGACAACCGTCGCCAGAACCAGACGACTGTCGCCAGAGCTAGACGACCGTCGCTAGAACCAGACGACCGTCGCCAGAGCCAGACGACCGTCGCCAGAACCAGACGACCGTCGCTAGAACCAGACGACCGTCGCCAGAACCAGACGACCGTTACCAGAACCAGATGACCGTCGCCAGAACTAGACGACTGTCGCCAGAGCTAGACGACCGTCGCTAGAACCAGACGACCGTCGCCAGAGCTAGACGACAACGACTAGCCAGCGAGCACTATAAACGATTCGATCGATTGATCGAATCAAGGTAGCACAGACAGGTAGGCACAAATAGGGAGATGCTGACGGGTAGGCAGATACAGACAGGTAAGCAGATGCAGACAGGCAAGCAGATGCAGACAGGTAGGCAGATGCTGACGGGTAGGCAGATATAGACAGGTAGGCAGATACAAACAGGTAGGCGATGCAGACAGGTAGGCAATGCAGACAGGTAAGCAGATACAGACAGGCAAGCAGATGCAGACAGGTAGGCAGATGCTAACGGGTAGGCAGATATAGATAGGTAGGTAGATGTAAATAGGTAGGCGATACAAACAGGTAGGCAATACAGACAGGTAGGCAATGTAGGCAGGTAGGTAAGTCAATAGGTAGATAGGTAAAAGAGAACCATCGCTATATTATATTAAATTATCTAAAATAATATTATTTATTTTGCTAGCCTTATAAATAGCTTTAAAGTAGCTTTTATTTATTTAAAATATGTTATTAGTATAAAAGAGGTAAATATAATTATGGTTACCAAATGCGCAGATTACTGGTAGGTTGCGCGCAGGCTGCGTATTAAAAAAACACGATATAGGCTAGTCGGTCAAGTTGCTAAATGACCTTAACTGCGCGCCAATTGCGTTAACCACCAACCATTGAGGCTATTGAAAGGGTACTATATTTTGCCAATGCGGTTAATTCTATGGCTCTACTAGCCGGCTATATTTAATATACTGGCTTACCTAATCTTAAAACGTATATATCTACTACCTTAATTAATAAAGATAAGCCTTATATATATAACCAAGTAATTAATAGCCTAAATAGTAAAGAATGGATAAAAGTAATAATAGAGGAGGTAGGGTCTTTAATTAAAAACTAGATATAGGAACTTGTTAACCTTGCCTCCCTTAAGCCTCCTTATAAGCCTCTTGCTAGTAAATAGGTATTTAAAGTTAAAAAGGAAAAGAATGGCAAGGTCCTCCACTATAAGGCTAAATAGGTTGTTAAGGGATATCTATAACAGTATGGTGTTGACTATAACTAGACCTTTACTGCGGTAGTAAAACCTATGGCTTTTAGGGCTCTATTTATAATTGTTGCCTACTATAACCTTAAAATTAAATAGATAGATATTAAAACCGCCTTTCTCTATAGACTAATTAATTAAGAACTCTATATTATTATACTAAAAGGCTATAAAGAAGCCGGTAAAGTCTGTTGCCTTAAAAAGGCCCTCTATGAACTAAAATAGTTACCTTAAATCTGGTATAAGACGCTCTTAAAGTTTCTACTAGAAAAACTTAGGCTTTACCATCTACACGCGGATTATAGTATATTCGCCACTAGTAAAGGATAGAAAGGTTTAATTATTTCTACCTATGTTAACAATACTAAGATTATCTATAAGGATATAGCAATAGTTAATTAGGTAAAAGTAGAGCTTAAAGCAGCCTTCTAAATAATAGATCTTGGGCTAATAAGCTTTTACTTAGGTATAATAGTTATAAGAGATTAAATAAAGAAGAAAATTATACTCTTATAGCGAGCCTACCTTATTAAAGCTTTTAAACGTTTTGGATTATAAAAGACTAATACCTTACTAATACCTATAAAGCACTTAATTAAGCTTGTAGCTAATTAAGAAACTACTAGTAAGGATAATGTTAGAAGATACCAGAGCATGGTTGGTTTAGTTATGTTTCCTATAATAGAAATAAGGCTAGATATTGCCTTTGCGGTATTAACAGTAAGCTGTTTTGCCTATAATTCTACCTCTATCTATATAACGGCCGTAAGACTTATCCTTTAATACCTGGCCGGCTTGCTTAATAGAGGAATTACTGTAAGCTTTGTAGTATAATAATTTAAATAAGCGACTTAATTGTAAATCTATAGAAATCAGGTGTACTATATACAGGAAATACGTAGCAAAGGTTAACGGAGACGCCGACAATGATTTGTAACTGTTACCTAATTGGCCACTAAGTCGACATTGCCACTTAGTCGGTAATAGGTAATGAATAGGTAATAGAAATAAGTAGTAAGACATACGATGACAAAAAGGCATGGTAGTGAGTCATAAGATGACATCTAATATGGTAGCGGTAGTCGGTTACAATTACCTATAAAGGTGATAAGAACCTAGACCTTATACTAATTGGCTTTAGTAATACTGACTAGGGACAAGACAAAACCATAAGACGCTCTGTATTGGGCTTTGTATTTATGTTAAATAGAGGATTAATCTTATGGAAATTAAAGCTATAAGCTACCGTTTTACTATTAATATGTTAATTAGAGTATATGGCTCTAATGGCTGCAGTAAAAGAGGCTATGTGGCTTTAACTTTTACTTACTAAACTAGGTATACTAGACTAGAGCAAGTAGTTTACTAGGATTTTAATTAAAACTAATAACCAAGCTATAAAAGCGTTGGCTAAAAATCCAGTTTAATATAATTAAACAAAGTATATTAACATCTAGTTTTACTACGTAAGAGATAAGATAAATAGTGACAGGATTAACCTTATATATATTGCTTTAATTAACATAGCGGCCGACGGCCTTACTAAGCCTCTTATAGGTCCTTAGTTCTACGCCTTCCTTAAACACCTTTGGATAGTGCAGAGACTTAATTAACTACACTAGGCCTTAATAGGAAATTAGTACACAATTAGTAGATCCTTGGAGAGTGCGCTAAATAATACCTTAAGGCCTTAAAACGAGTAATAGAACTTAACTTTAATTTACTAACCTACTACCCAAATCTAACGGCCACGACATTAGAGAGGGCTCATACTAGTAGAAAGGATAGACATACTTCAGAAGAGATATAGGGTGAGGCTATAGGACCTCTAGAGCTTTATAGGCAATATAGAATACCTATAGAAAGGTGCTGCCAAAAATTCCAAGAGATGTTTTACTAAGTAGGCCTGTCTCTAGACGTTAGGGAGGGCGTAACTCTTTATTAAACATTTATTCTACCTTAGAGGAGCTTTAGCAACCCTTATTAAGCAATCCTACACCCCTATATACATTGTATATAGCGGTATCGTTGATTAAGCTTGAGGGAGGGTGTTGGAAAACAAGCCCGCAACAATATCACGTGATAAGACTTGGGGAGAACCTCTTGGCAGGAATCTGACCAATTAGAGAACTTCGACCGCCGGTCAAAGTTCCTTGGTGTTGACGGCTTGGCTAAGCGCCCGCTCAGTTGCTGAGCTGTACGTGACACATACAACCCCCGTCGACATTTGCGGATGTTGACGGCCAAGCTTGTAGCCACGTCGTGAACATCTTTAAATGTCTTTACCCCCGTTAATTAAGTCGCTGATGCGCGTGTACTATTAGCCTATTGGCCTAGCCGTACGCCATGTATTTACCCTATGCGGTAAGGTCACTTATCTCATTACTAAGCGGCTGGTAGGTAAGGTAGGTATGCTTTCTCTACCTCTTTTCCCCGGTCTATATCTGCGTATATTTAAGAAATAGGAACCCCCCCTAAGGCGCCGCTTCTCCAGCAGCGTTCTATCTTAAAAATGGCGTTAATTAGTCGCGTAGAGATTAATGTCGCGAATAATGCCGAACTACGCGCTAACGCGCAGAGCATTCTCGCCCTTATGTGTGCCAAGAGGCCTAAAAACACGTCTCTAAATTATAAGCTAAAGCAGAAGGAGTTTAAGGTAGGTAGCTAGGTGCTTTATAAAGTAGTATATTTATAGCTAACGCGTGTCTTTCTAGGCCTTTTACAAGAAGAAGCAGTATTGCGATAGCGATACTATTATGGAAGAAAAGCTACTCCTTTTCCTTGTTAAGGAGGTTGTAGGCCGGCCACTAAAAGTAAAAAGCTGTAAGGTTAGTAATAACGTACCCTAGAACAAGACGCGGCTCTTCTAGCGCTCAGTTTGCGGCTATATTATGGCCCTAACGGACCTCTACTGGGCGTAAAAAGCTATAGGGATAAACAGTCACTAGTCCCTATGGGAGGATAACGTTAGGGAGTACCTAAAGATTCTATAATAGAGGGACGTGCAGTGGGAAAAGGACCAGTTTGCGGATAAGGGTAGAGATATACTGCTTAATAGATATACGGAGGACGAGTTTAAGAATATCTACTGCTAGCTATAGGCCTATAGAAACTCCTTGCTAGAATGCTACCTCCGCACGCTTGTAGATATCCTGCTAGGCCACTATATACTTACCTATGGCGGTAATAGGCGCTCCGCCAAGATCTTAAACCTATTTACCTTTAAGTTTAAGGGCGAAGGCCCTACGCGCTATATGCCCCTAATATTTACTATATATACTAGCAAGCAGAACCAGCATAGCCGCCTTAAGACTATTGGGGCTCTATGTAATAAGAAGCCGCTTATTTATATATTTAGTAGGCTAGCTTTCTACCTCCTATATTACTAGGACCTTAGCAACAAGCCGTTCCCAGACTTTAATAAGTGGTTAGCGTAGTATAATATCTGCCTAATTAAGAGCAGTGCTGGGGACCATAAGGCGGCCTTCTTGTATAACTTATAGCGGGAGTAGGTTACTAAGGCGTTTTAGTACGTTAGTATCTTTTTGCAGAAGAAAACCTATATTGGACAAAGCACTAGCGCTAAGACGGTAGAGCTAAAAGGGGTTAGCAAGGACTAGATTAGATACGCTAGCAGGTAAAACCAGGAGCAGATAGTTAGCTATTACTTAAACTCGCTACCGCGGGAGTTTATGCGGACAATAGCTGGCTATACGCCACAGATAGGCTGCTTTAAGATTTATAGGGCAAGCGTCGCCCCCCCTAATATACTACTGTTGATAATCTGGCCAGAGCTAGATATCTGAAAGGGTTAGTTCGGCCCTTAGGTCGGCTAGATTAACGACCTTATAGCTATAGGCGCCACAAACCTCCTGTTCTACCTCTAGGAGGTTATCCTATAGGACTTAGTAGTCCTCTATAAGATGTTCCTAAGCAACCCTATATAGCACCACCCCGTCTTCTAGCACGAGGCCTATCTACCCTTTGTGCAGAAGGTTGAAACCTGCCTATAGCAGGAGGAAGAAGGCCCTAGCTAGCTATTAATACTCTACTAGGCTGTGCCGGCTATCGCGGACTGTCTAAAGACTATAGACGCCTGAAACGACCAGAGAGCACGCAAGAACAACCAGAGATTACGCGAGCTGTAGGCGTTGTTTGACCGTATGGCCGAGTCCCAGTAGGCGCAGTCTTCGCAGCTTTAATTGTTTACGTCTGGTAGCCTTACCTTTTAGCTTAAGGTCCCTTCGGCATCTGTATATCTGCGTCCGACGGCATACCTACCGACGGCATACCTACTGGCGCCGCCTCTATCTGTCGCGGAATTGAGCTGGTACGCGTTGGCCTAGGCAAGCGCTGTAGCTTCCCCTTCGCCGGCGCCGTTGTAGCTATAGCTGTAGCTGTAGCAAGGGCCTGAGTCTGAGTAGCCGCCTGTGTATTATATGTGCCGCGCAGTAAAGTCCGTATGGGCCCTTTAGCGCGAGTGGACTGAAGGGCTTAGAGGTAATCCTTCTGTAGCAGCGCTAGATTCTAAATGGGGTAGTAAATAGTGGGCTGGCCAGTAGAATGAGCTCTAGTGGTACTCCCTACAGCTTAAGGTTATTAAGGAGATTAAGCGGGTTATGTAGGCCTAGAGAGTTAGCGAGGAAGCAGCTATATGGTAGGTTAATCTATAGCAGGAGCAGATGCAGTGCTTGCTAGATTAGCTTTGTAAACGGCTTTAAGCGGGTAGAAAAGCTTTAAAATAGTATATAAGGAGTCCTCTATTAAAGCCTTTATCTATAGCCCCTTAGGTACTTATTTTAGTGCGGTATAAGTTTGGTGGGATACTTATATAATGGCGGCGCCTAACTTAAAACGTAGATATCTTTATTAACCTATAGCTAATTCTTGCCATTCTAGTACGAGTAGAGAGCTCTTGGCCAGCTCTACGCATAGCACTTACAGGTGTTGAGAGCGCAGCGTTACTAGCGATTGAAAATCGACCGTGGACATAGGGTAACATCCACATGTACTAAGCGCACGGGCCTCTTCGCCTGCAAAATCTAACTCAGCTGCTGATTTAGCTACACAAAACGAACCGTGGACATACTATTGAAATCTCTTTAACCACCTATATAGAAAATAAGTAATATATAGAGTTTTAGCCCCATAACCTTATTTTAATATATAGAGCCTCTAGATAAGGGCAGGACCTCTACTAGCAGCTTAATTGGCAGAGGAAAGTTAATAGAGCTACCTATAGATTATTCTATAGAGCCTCTAGAGCCTCTATAACACCAAAAGTCTATATAAATAAATATTAAGCAATTAGGAAGACGGCGGCGATAAGAGGTAGATTCTTAACCAGATAAGCTTATTAATTTAGTAGAGAAGCCAGTACAGGGCAGGATTATATAGTTACACAGAGCTTGTAACGTTTAAAATATATAACTAATTAATTAACAAACCAACCGCATTAATATTGCATTTTATTTAAAGCCTTTTGGGCAGCTTTTGATCGATTTGCGATAAAAGAAGTATTCTGCCATTAGGCGGTAAAGGCTAATTTCCTAATTAGGAAGGTGCAAGAACTTTTGGCAGCGACCTCCATAGTATAGGGAGCAAAAATAGATTGCCCTTTCCTTGTTAGGACTAGCGGTTTTCCCCCAAAAGGTTGCTAAGGTTTTAGGCTTCTTTGGGGGCCCTTAGCGGGTCTTAGGGACGTAGACCGCCTAAAATCTTATTGCTTAGGTGATAGAGCCCCGATAACTTGGCGACCTTATAGGGGTTATCCACTAGTCCTAAAATGGGAAGAGAAATCCATTTTCCCAGACCTGTTTCTTTTCTCGAGTTTTACCATCAGGACTCTACACCAATTTTGCCAAGATTACATAGAAGCTCTAGTTCGCCAATTTATTCGAGGCGCTAATACTCCAGCTTCTAGACCAACTATCGTCTCACAGCACAATAGTGAAGAGACTTACGGTGGGCTTTCCACCAGAAAATAATTCAAGGCTACGGGGGAACGGACGTACCCAGGTGTCAGCGCAATACTGTTAAAATGAGGTTATGGGGCTAAAACTCTGTGTATTGCTTATTTTCTATATAGGTGGTTAAAGAGATTTCAAGGAACTTCGACCGGCGGTCAAAGTTCTCTAATTGGTCAGATTCCTGCCAAGAGGTTCTCCCAAGTCTCATCACGTAATATTGTTGCGGGCTTGTTTTCCAACACCCTCCCTTAAGCTCAGTCAACGATACCGCTATATACACTATATATAGGGGTATAGGATTGCTTAATAAGGGTTACTAAAGCTCCTCTAAGGTAGAATAAGTGTTTAATAAGGAGTTACACCCTCCCTAACGTCTAAAGACAGCGCCTACTTAGTAAAACGTTTCTTAAAATTTTTGGCAGCACCTCCCTATAGGTGTTCTACATTGCCTATAGAGCTCTAGAGGCCCTATAGCCTCACCCTATATCTCTCCTAAAGTGTGTCCATCCTTCCTACCAGTATAAGCCCTCCCTAATATCGTGGCCGTTAGATTCGGGTAGTAGGTTTAAGTAGTAGGTTGGTAGATTAAGGTTAAGCTCTGTTACTTATTTTAAGGCCTTAAGGCTTCGTTTAGCGCACTCTCTAAGGATCTACCAATTGTGTACTAATTTCCTATTAAGGCCTAGTATAGTTAATTAAGTCTCTGCACCATCCGAAGGTGTTTAAGGAAGGCGTAGAACTGAGGACCTATAAGAGGTTTAGTAAGGCCGTCGGCCGCTATATTAATTAAAGCAACGTATACGAGGTCAATCCTATTACTGTTTATCTTATCTCTTATATAGTAAAACTAGATGTTAATGTGCTTCGTTTAATTGTGTTAAACTAGATTTTTAGCCAACGCTTTTACAGCTTAGTTATTGGTTTTAATTAAAATCCTAGCAAACTGCTTACTCTAGTCTAGTATACCTAGTTTAGTAAGTAAAAGTTAAAGCTATATAGCCTCTTTTACTGCAGCCATTAGAGCCGTGTACTCTAATTAATATATTAATAGTAAAACGGTAGCTTATAGCTTTAATTTCCATAAGATTGGTCCTCTATTTAATATAAATACAAAGCCTAATATAGAGCGTCTTATAGTTTTGTCTTGTCCCTAGTCGGCGTTACTAAAGCCAATTAGTGTAAGGTCTAGGTTCTTATCGCCTCTATAGGTAATTCCTTTATTAAGCGAGCCGGCCAGGTATTAAAGGATAAGTCTTACGGCCGTTATATAGGTAGAGGTAAGATTATAGGCGAAACAGCTCACCATTAACACTATAAAGGCGATATCTGGCCTTGTTTCTATTATAGGAAACATAACTAAACTAACTATACTCTGGTATCTTCTAACGTTATCCTTACTAGTAGTTTCTTAATTGGCTATAAGCTTAATTAAGTGCTTTATGGGTATTAGTAAGGTATTAGCCTTTTATAATCTAAAACGTTTAAGAGCTTTAATAAGGTAGGCTTGTTATAAGAGTGTAATCTTCTTCTTTATTTAATCTCTTATAACTATTATACCTAAGTAAAAGCTTATTGGCCTAAGATCTATTATTTAGAAGGCTGCTTTAAGCTCTGCTTTCACCTAATTAACTATTGCTATATTCTTATAGATAATCTTAGTATTATTAATATAGGTAGAAATAATTAAACCTTTCTATCCTTTACTGGTGGCGAATATACTGTAATCCGCGTATAGATAGTAAAGTCCAAGTTTTTCTAGTAGAAACTTTAAGAGCGTCTTATACCAGATTTAAGGTAACTGTTTTAGTCCGTAGAGGGCCTTCTTAAGGTAGTAGACTTTACCGGCTTCTTTATAGCCTTTTAGCATAATGACGTAGAGTTCTTAATCAATTGGTCCATAGAGAAAGGCGGTTTTAACATCTATCTATTTAATTTTAAGGTTGTAGTAGGCAGTAATCGCAAATAGAGCCCTAAAAGCTATAAGTTTTACTACCGCAGTAAAGGTCTAGTTATAGTCGACACCGTACTACTATAGATATCCCTTAATGACCTATCTAGCCTTGTAGCGAAGGACCTCGCCATCCTTTCCCTTTTTAACTTTAAATACCTATTTACTAGCAAGAGGCTTATAAGGAGGCTTAAGGAAGGCAAGGTTAACAAGTTCCTATATCTAGTTCTTAATTAAAGACCCTACCTCCTCTATTATTACTTTTATCCATTCTTCGCTATTTAGGCCGTTAATTGCTCGGTTATATATATAAGGCTCATCTTTATTAATTAAGGTAGTAAATATGTACATTTTGAGATTAGGTAAGCCAGTATATTAAATATAGCCGGCTAGTAGAGCTATAGGATTAACTGCGTCGCGATTATTTAAGTAAGGGTTTTAAGGTATAGATTAAGGAGGAAAGGTAAATAAAAGGGCTATTAGTTCGTCACCTATTTCGTTATCCCAGTTACTTAGTAGCTTATTAATATTGTCAGCCTATTAGTTAAGGCTTTAGTCTATACCTATAAGGCTTACAAGGAAGGCAGTAGGGTTGCTTAGTAGGTCAACTTTTAATGTCTAGCACCCTAATTGAGTAGTGGTTATAGTAAGGTTTTTAGGCAGAGACTTAAGCCTATAGGGCAAGCTATCGCGACCTTCCTTCTAATTAATTCTTTGTTATCTTTTTCTTAATAGAGGCTTTGGCTAAGAAGTAGTAGTGTCTTCCCTCCCTTACTTATTAGACGAGTTGACGGATTCTTCCATAAATATAGTAGTAGTTTTTAAGCTAATATCGCCTTTATAGATTTTGATATCTTTAAGACACTTAATCTTCTGTTTATCTAGTAGCCAAACGCGATAGATTGTCTTGCCGTTATAGCCAATTAGAACACCCTTCTTTGCTTATAAAGCGAACCTAGCTAATTTTACGCGATCTTCTTTGGCTATAAGGGAGTAGACGGTAAATCCTAGAGCCCTTAGATGGTGTACTAAGGGAGGTTTGCCCTTAAGCTTTTCATAAGGTAACATGCCATTAAGAAAAGCTCTTATAGGGCGTCTGTTTTTTATATATATAGCTGCAAGGAGTACGTCGGGCCATAGAAAGTCTGGTATATTACCAGCGAGGATCATCAAGCGGGTAATCTCGGTGGAGGTTCGCTGCGAGCGCTCTACTACTCCATTCTCTTCCTAAGCATGTAAGGCGGCAGGTTCAAATTCTATACCTAGATCGTCCATCCAGGTGGTTGCTTTCTTGCTACGGAGCTCTGCTCCGTAGTCGGTACGAATTCTAGTAATTTTAAGGTCGAATTTGGTGTAGATCCAATTATAGTACCTCTATAAAGTACCGAGCCACTCATCCTTTGTACGGACGGTGTAGACTATAGTAAACCTCATATAGTCGTCGGTAAAAGATATGTAGTATCTTTCGCCTTCAAAGCCAACGGGGGTAATAGGTCCCACTAGATCCGTGTGGACAAATTAAAACGGTTATATAGCTCGTTCCTAGGGCGTTCTATTATACCTCTTTCTAGCTTTAGATTAAGCGCAGGGCTCACAGTATTTATTACCAATATTGTTAAACTTAATACTAAGTTTACTTAGGTGGCGTTTAAGGTTATTATAGTTAAGGTAGCTAAATTGGTAATGCCAAACAGGTAGGCTTTTGTTGTTTTTAATTGTCTAGAGGATTAATTCTAACAAGTAGTTATATTGCCGAATTAGGTAGAGTCGTTAAACTTTAGGTGCGTATCCTATTACCTTATTATTGTATTTAAGTTCGTAAGTCTTATTATTAAAGAAGACACCTATTTCCTTAAGTCGGCTTCTAGATAGTAGGTTTGCTAGTAAATATAGTACATAAAAAACATTGTATAGAGTAAGTGTACTTCCGTGACTTTTATTAGGGAGTGCGGTTTGTATAGAGATAGATCCTTTGCCTACTAATTAAGCTCCATAGGGACCAACTGTATCTAATAAGGTATCGTTATTAACGTAGTTAAAGAGAAGTTCATAATTCTTATAGCAGTGGACGGTAGCAGTAGTATTGTAGATAAAGTCGTACCTGCTTAGTTAGGCTTATACCACCGCTGCTACAAGCTCGCGTTATAGATTTACTTCATTTTTAACTTAATTAGAGTGTTTATTAAGCTAAATAGGTAGCCTAGTCCTCTGCTTCTTCCTTACACGGATTCTATCACTAATTCTCTATAGTGCGTTTTCTGGGTTTCTCTCTTAGCAGTCTTCTTTGGAATGTATAGTTCTATTATATTTTACGCAGTTAAGGTGCTTACACATTCCTACCAGTATAGTCTTTCTCTTTATGGACGTTCCGTTATTTAAATATACTACTAGTGTAGTAGGAGCTTCTTAATTAAGCTCGCTATTAAAGACAATAAGTTCCTTACCTAAGGCTTATGGGTTGGTATTTTTCTATATCTAATTTGTTTGTTAAGTTATTTTAAACTAAGCGTAGTTGGTGGAGCTAACTTTATATAGAAGGGCTGCTTAGGCAAGGATTTCATAGTTAATAGGTTAGTCTATTTTAATAAGGCAATTAAAGTTTAATATAATATAGGAAATAAACTCCTTTATATTCTTAAAATCTTAAACATGTTTAGTAAAGAAGGTGGCCATAATATTGGTAATAGCTGCCGGATTAAGATTTTTAAAGCATTCTTTTAGAGCCTTCTATTTCTTAAGCGCCTATCTAGCGTTTAATATAAACGGCTTATAGATATCGCCAACGTTCTAGTTAATAAAACTAGCTACATAGGCTAGCTATTTCTTATATTTCTCCTGTTCTTTTACTAAGTCAGCTAGCTTAATTTTTTAGCTATTTAATAGTAAAGCCTAAGTCCACCCATTTCTCTTTAATTAACTTAATTATAGGAAGAAGCTGTAGTGGGTTATTAAAAACCTACTTAATATTTTTAGATTAAAGGTGGTTTTGTATATTAATACTAAATATTAGCCAGTTTTCCCGTCTAATAAGCTTTCAGATAAAGGCTTAGGCGGTATATTTGTTGCTTATATTAATAAGGCTTATAGGTAGTTTATAATAGGCAGTCTATAGGCCTTATTATAACAACGTTATTAGATTTGTTTCCTTTATAAGGAGTATATATATAGTATAAGTTTTAACTTAATATATTCCTTAGCCAGTATAGGCAGTTCTAATAAGCTTCTTCTAATCCGCTACTAATATAGTTATTATAAGGCTTTGTTCTCAAAACTTTATCGTTCTATAATAATAATAGTAAGGTTATCTACTAAATATAAGGTATCCTCCTAAGCCTCTAGTGCCGCCGTTTGTTATAGGCAGTATTAGGCTCGTCCTTAGTAGGATCCTCTTATTACATTTGGCGTAGAGTCCATCGTTAGCAGCTACATAGCCGCTCGTTATAGGTTTTTAGCGTTATAAGTTAGTTAAACATTTAACAACTTTTTAACGCCCATACGGTAATATTATAATAGCAATTATCGTAAATAATAAAGCAATTAGGTTTAGCTCGTCAGGCACAAACCTAGGCTTATAACCTGTTAAAATAAGGTTATAGGGCTAAAACTCTATGTATTGCTTATTTTCTATATAGGTAGTTAAAGAGATTTCAAGGAACTTCAACCGGCGGTTGAAGTTCTCTAATTGGTTAGATCCCTGCCAAGAGGTTCTAGTCTCATCACGTGATATCGTTGCGGGCTTGTTTTCCAACAAATACTTCATCAAAGCGGGCGCCCCCAAACTTTGGAGCTGCTACAACGAGCGAATTTTTTGTACATCATCATAACACGCGCTGCAGGTAATGATTGTGTTCAGTATCGTTCGCTAATGAGCATCATCTTAGGGGATCGATTAAGTGGGTTCCCATCAACTATTAAAAATAAAGATACTCACTCGTCGTTAATGGGGTGCGTCGGATTATTCGCAGCGGGTGATGATTAGCGTCTTAAGTTCTGGCAAGGTACGTGCCTCTACTTGCTATGTTTCCAAATTGCCCTCGTGGCAGTGTGGAACTTCGTTAGCGGCATAGTTTCGCTGTACTGCTGTCTAAAGCTTCGGCAGCATCATTGCGAATCTTCCAACGCTTCCGGGCTGCCAGGATCGAATAGCGCTTTGTTAAAATAACCTGTTGGCGGGGGCGTAGGTAACATTCACAGGAGCTTCTTGTAATCAAGTAACGGCGTTCTAATATAATAATTATTCATTGCTTAACGTCCGATTCGGATCCCTATTGGGCCCACGCGGACTACTCCTTATTTACATGTGGGGAGAAAACTCTATTTAAGAAAATGAGAAAACCCTATAATCCATCTCCCCGCCTTTTAGGACTTGCATGCGGGGCGCCTACGAGTCACCTATAGTGCTCTACTACCTTACTTTATAACCTCCTTGGGAACCACTGCTGCCGTAACAAGCCTACAGATGCGCTAGTATCGCAAACTTAACTCTACTACTATAGAGTTATTAAGGGGCGCCTAGTACTCGCCCCTTTGCCTTCTATTACTATTTCCTTTGCAACCCGGAACTAGTCTAGTATATTTTAGCTAATAAGCCACTGGGTAACCGCCTTAAGACCTTTTTATGTTAAGAGTAGTATATTATAGTTCTCTATACTAGCTACTAAGAGCATTGCTTCTTAGTTGGTGCGTAGGGGGCATAATAGTATTACGTGTTTTGGTGTCTGTCTTAGCCAGCTATATTCGTATCTTAGGCTACCTACTAGAACACCTACCTAGTAGAGCCAATCTTTTAGTCCTATTATTCCTATTCTTAAGAGTATTGCTATTATGTTTTCTGCCTTTGTTAGGCCTTCTTAGAGCCCTTAGGTATTTACCCCCTATAACATTAACTATGCTACGGCTTAGGTTCCTCTTGCCTAAAATAGCCTCTATACTTTTAACTCCTATGTGCCTCTCCAGTGTTAGTCTAACTAGTATTATATTACGGTAGATGGTTTTCCAGTACTCTTTTATACTCTACTTTAGCTCCTTTCTCTCTTTTACTATTATCTTTACTAATCTCTTACGCGTTTTCCTTCCTCCTCTATATAGGCCTGGGCCCTAATACGGCACCATTCTTCTTCTACTTTCTTTACCTATTTCTCTAACATATCTTCCCTACTTTAGGGTTATTGGTTTGTTCTCCTATGGGGCACCCTAGGGTTACTCCATAGTTTGTTTAGGCGTATCTTAATATACTTTATAACATTAGAGTTACGCTCCCTTTACACCCTTTGCATTACAGCGGCTTTAATATATAATTATAGGGGGGGGATATTAGCTTCCTTCTTAAGCAGTGCTATAGCCGTTTGCTTATACCCGCCTGTTATACTCCAGAGATAAGCTATTTAGACCTTTTAGAGTAGTTTAAGGAGTGATTTAGGGGGGCCTTTTTTAGATTCTCCTATAGCCTAAATACTGGATCTATATATTATGGTTGGCCGGACAACTGCTATATATAGTAGGCGTGACCTCTGGAAGCATGGACCCTATATAGAATTAACAATCCTGGACATTGCAATATACTATACTTAGCCCTTATAGGCCGCTTATAACGTATATGCGCTCTACTAAAGCTTGCTATCTACCCATACTCCTAATACCCTTAGGCCTTAAACTGGTTAACCCCTAAAGCCTTAAATATAAATTACATGCTAAAGATCTGCAGATTGGTTGCGTTTTCTTATAAAGTGGATTAGCTGGTATTTCTCTAGTAAGAATTAGGCTCTATATTGTCTTGCCTATTCTATATAGGTATTATAGGCTTTCTCTAGTATTCTATAATTCTCTGCGGCTATTAGGCCGTATATAATTAGGTTTATATTATTAATAAAGCCTATCCCCTAGGTCGCCCCTTCCTTAAAGAAGTTAAGTAGGTTACTTACAAAGAAAAGGAAAAGTATAGGCAAGAGGGGTAATTCTTGTGGTATTCCTATTATAACTATAATAGGGGGGCTCTAGTATCTACTAAAGACTAGTAATATTTCTTTCTGGCCTATAAACCCTTAAATAAATTATATAATCCATTCTGGAAAGCCCTTTGCCCTAAGGATATATAGGAGGCGCTTATAGGGTATATTATTGTAGGCACCACTAATATCTAAGCTAAGCATTAATACTATAAAGTCCCTTCGCATCGCCTATGCAGACTTAATAGTAGTAGCGAGTAGCGTAAGTGCTAATAGTATTAAGCAGTTCTTTCTTGCCCCTATTTAACTTTATAGTAATAGGGCGTATTCCTCAGCCATATCTGCTATATAGTCCGCTATTACCCTTTCTAAGATTTTACTAAGGGTGTTTTCTAAGGTAATAGGGCGGTAGCTTTCTGGGATTAAATAATCTACTTTACCTTCTTTTTATAGGACAACCGTTATTATAGATCTTCTAAGTCACGGGTAGTAGCCTATAGCAAAGCATGCTTTGGCTATATCTATAAGCCAAAGTGCTATAAGTGGTCCACAGGTTTTTAAGGCCTTATTTAGAATTCTATCTAGTCCTAGTACTATATTATTTAAAAGGCGGCTAATAGTTCTAGCCATTTCCTCTATTATTATATCGCTGTTAACCCGCAGGCAAGTCATCGGTGTTTTACCTATAATGTTACTGAGGTCTACTGGAGCCAGTTAGGGGAAGAACCTTTCTATAAGGATCTTTACCTTCTTATTATTGTTGTTAGTGGCCTGTGTTTCCCCTACCCTTTATAGGGGTAGTAGGTATGGGTCTTTTACTAGGCGCCCTACCTTTTTCTTTAACCATTTCGCTATAGCCCAAAGGCCCTTATTATAGGGGAGGCTTAGGTTAGAAGTATACTTATTTATAAACCGTCTCCAGTTATTCCTTACTTCTTTTTTTAGGATATTCTTTAACTAGTTTCTTGTGTCTTTATATCATCTCTCATCTTTAGGGTTATAGCTGCTTATATATTTCCTTCTTACTCGTCATTGGCTAGCAATAAGAACCGCGCATTATGCGGACCACATATATCGCGCGTAGGGGCCTGATTTTAAGACCGGGCAGTGCTCTTTTAGCCTATTTTTAATTACTGCCTAGATCCTTTCTAGTCTTTAGTTAATTTCCTTAGGGGTAGCTAATAAGCCTTACTTATTTAGTATTAGGTGGATTTCTTCTAGGTCTTAAAGTTATTATTTAACTATACTAAGGAAACTATCTGTCTTAAGCTTCCTTATTGCGTATCTTTTACTATTTAGTTGCGCCTTAATATTTAGATCTAGTTATATCTAGATAGGGATATAGTCTAAGGCAAGTGCCTATTCTTCTTTAGGGTTACACCTTTTAAGTCTCTGGTATAGGCCTTCGTCTATAAATATAAGGTTAATTATACTTCTGGCGGTACCTTATTGCCATATAATTACTCCTAGGGAGGTGGCTAGCTTAAGGCCCCAGATATCTATAGCTCTTAGTAGGCACTCTGCCTGTTAGTTAGTAGCAATATAGATACCTTCCTACTATAGATAGTAGAGGTTTATATCTCCTAATAGAATAAACTCTATACCTTTAGTTTCTAGTAAGCTTATTACCAATATAATATTCTCTATTTATAGGACGCCTTTAACCCTAGGGTTATACACATTAATAATTTATACCGGTCCCCTATATATCTGGATTGTTATAACTACAATATCTAGGTTAATTGCCTGCTATAACCATAAGGATAGGCTAATAGCCTTACTAATCATAAAGCACACGTGTATAGCTGCTTTTGGTTTATATAGGAGCTAGAATCCTTAGGGGCAGTATATTAATTATATATAAGTATTATAATACGGCTCTTATATAGCAAGGATATAGTGTTTCTCTGGGTCTAGACTATCTAGTAGGGGCCTTATAAGATGGTAGTTTGTATTGCCGCAGTTATACTATATAATGGATAGGTGGCGGACCCTTAATAAGGGTCCTTTGTCTTTCCTTTATTTCTCACTTCTTCTATTTCTACTTTCTCTAGGATATTTAGAACTTCTGTCTCTTATATTTACACCCTAGTTGCTACTTATTTTGTATAGAGCTTTCTATTCCCATATCTTGTGTTCCTACTAGCGCTTCTATATCTAAATTTGTTATTATCTCCGGTTCTTCCCCTAATCTTACTAGTCAGCTATATGCCCTTTATAGGTTAGCTATAAATGTTATATTTGCCGCGTTAAGTCTAATTCTTAATTATCCTGGTCTTAAGCTTACTATAGATGTCCATAGGGGTCTTCCTATGGGGCGTCCTCTCCCTTATATACTCTATGACCCTTGTGTCCCCTATAACCCTTATGTCCCTATTCAGTCTGGTAATATTACGCGGCGCCGCTTCTAGCCCGTTAAGGCTTGGGATGGCTAGCCTAGCCCCCTATTACTAAAGGTAGGAAACGCTAGGAAGGCACCTATATCCCCCTAGCTTATCGCCTGTTATTTCTATTTATATAACCTAGCATACAGTTATTCCCGTAGCTATTAAGCCCTTACCTTCCGTCTCCTATATTTAATACAGTCTTCTCTCTCCTACGCCTTATGTGTGCTTTAGTGGCAGTTTACGCATTTTGTTTAGTCTTGGTTTAAGCAGTATCTTATATTATAGGGGCCTGCACAGTGGCCACAGCACACCTATGCTGCGTATATGGTTTGGGTGTGTCCCTATTATACACAGTAATAGTATCGTTCTAGGCATAGTCTGTGGTTGTAGAGTCTTGTGTTATATATAAGGCCATTTATAATTATTCCTTTTTGGATAAGGAGTTTTTGCATTCCTAGTGTATATATACTAACGATAAGGGAGCTATATATTCATCTAGCGTCTCCCTAGTAAGTCTCTAGCGACCCTTATATCCTCTTATTATTCTCATTGTATACTTAGTTTACATTTTCCTATTAAAGCCATTAGATTTGGGTGATCTTAAGTCCTAGAATAAGGCATTCTATTTATCTTACTATCTCCTATATAATTGCTGTATTATCCGCCTGGTGTCCCTTTTCTACCCTAAGGCTTATAGAAACCACTAGGACTTTAACTAGGTAATTCTTACAGGGTACTTTTATGCCAATACATTTACCTAGCCTATCCCCTGCCCTTACGGCTCGTTCCTTTACCTATTAGTCCTTTAGGGTAACTCTAATATCTCTGCTCCTAAGGTATCGGACTATAATAGCGTTATAGACCTCTTTGCAAATCTCTATAAGGACTTCTATTTCTAATTATCCCCTAAGCCCCTCTACTTTTTCTATATTTGGTTATATTATAATTGTATACCTAGTTATTATCTTATAGGGGGTAGGTTCCCTATGCTATAAAAGCGCAGCTACGGCGGCCTAGGTGCGGTTTACCAGTAAAGGGGGTTTTTATTTATTTTTAATTTTACTTAGCCGTTGGAGGATTTAATTAAAGGTTTACTAGAGGGGCGCCTAAGGTTCGCTAGACTAGCAGAGCCATTCTACTAGCTGCGTTAGTTTGTTATAGCTAACAGTTACTCCCCTATAATTTTGGATACTAGACACGTCCAATAGGCTTTATATTTTGTTAGATGCTTTCTTAATAGAGGTATTTCCGCTTTATGGTGTGGTATTCGCCCGTCTTTGTTGTAGAGGGCCATTGCTAGGCGTGGTTCTGGCGGTCGCGCGCGAGTGCGAACCACCGTCGTTCGACGTGTGCCTCCCCTGCGATGCATGCATCTCAGGGGGATTCTCTGGGTGATTTTCAGGGTTCTTTTGGTTGGTTTTGGTCTTTTTGGGCCGGGTGCAGCAAGAGCTCCTTTCCGGCGTTCTAATATAGATCTATTCGGAGTAACCACTCCACCTTACGGAGTCTCCTACACACCACCGTGCCCATACCGCATCGTGATACAAGCCTTCAGGCGAGGATTTTGGTACCTTTCGATTTATGGTTTTCTCGATGCCCGTGAAGGTTATTATCGACGCGAGTCCGCTGTATCCCTGCGAGCAACATTCCGCCCCATACCCCGTCTCCCTGGTGTTATATCGAAACGGATCCAATGTAATTTAATCGGCGCAAGCATTGTAGCACATGGTTGTCTGAATTTGGCTAAAAGGGTTTCGTTTCCAGCCTATCAAATATTTTGAGGCCATTTTAGAATGGGCATAATAAAAAGTTTGGGGGATGGACACTGGACTTTCCTGGCCTGTTTGCCGATGGCTTAGCTACGTCGCAAAATTCTCCAACATACGGTAGAGAAACACCCAGCCAGTGGCTTATCCTTACGCTAGCACACTTTGAAATAGGATTTCATTGGTTATAATTGCTGCATTTGTTTTTCAATCATTCCCCACCCAAAGTCACCCGTGGGCTATTTAGCACCTGTCGACCTGAATCGGATTTACTTATTACCGTCTTACTACTGTCTCAGTTACCTACCCCTTGACTCGGTCACCGACTCGGTCACCGACCTAGTCTACTCCTTCATGTATAAATAGTCTCTTTTCTTCATAGATCAATCTACACACGAGTTCTACCGTTCGACAGCACCCGCCTGCAGCGACATCCTAAAAGGCCCTAGTATCCGTATCTTTTGTGGAGGGTGATCTATGCTTGGAATTATGTTCTTATTTTGACAGAAAATTGTTCCCTGTTTCTTGCTTGTGTAGTCGAATCCAGAGTTCCAAGGATTGAATAAGGGGGCAGTGGCCCCTTGGGCGGCTCCCAATCGAATTTCAGACGATATAAAGTCCGTATACTTCAGTACGGGTATCATGGCACAAAAAATCCCGACTAAGAAGGTAAAGGAGGTAATGAGCTTGTTAATATGGAGCTTGAATCAGGTGCTTTGGCTAGAGTTAGTGAATGCGGAGAGATTGTTTGATGACCGCAAGTTAGAACATGTCTGAGGGACATACGCATTATTGACATCATTGGGGCAATCCATGTGATAAAGGAATCTATTGCATTAATAAAATATATAATAACTCTTATAGTTGGGGCATCGCTCGTAGAAATATATAAATTCGATTTTTAAAATATTTAGTTTGTACTAAAACGAGGCCCATGAGCTCTCCAGCTCCTGGGGAGAATTCGTTGGTTAATAAGTATGCCCGCCCGTGCGCGTAGTGCACGTACCAATGGTCCCCCGAGGGTCTGATTTATGGGATAAGTTTGAACAAGCCTTTGGTGTTTTCTGCATCTCGACTTCTTTAAGGTGTACAATATATATCCTAACATCTGGCCTGCTTGTCGCCTTGCACCTATCCTCCCTTTTGCCCGCGATAAGCCTGCCCACGACGAGCCTGCCCGCAAGGCAAACTCGTCGACGAACATTTCCTAAATCGACCAAAATCATAAACCATATACGAAATAAGGCCATGGGGTCGGGGATACCCGGCAGACAGTCACTTTGTGGCCACACCGCGTCGGGTGATTTTGTTTTAGCGTCGGCTGTGCACAACCCAGCAAGGGTGCTCAGCCACAGCATGGAGCCTCACCACCATTAACACGATTCGAAATTCTACTGCCTTGCAGGAAGTCGAAGCTTGCTAGCTGTGGGCGCAGTAAGTTTAGGTTGCTGCTCAGCGCTCAGATGCTAGAGCGGTAAAGCCTTATCGTTCAGACTCATCCTTCCCTATGCTTTAGCAAGATGGGGCAATTAAAACATCACGCTCGAACTCAGTCACTCCCAAGGTTCTGTGGCAGCTCACCATGTGCGGACTGCGGTCAAGAAAAATGCCTTGTGGAGTGTCGCTAGCCCAAGGCCGCAAACAACCCGTTGAGTTCACGGTAACTCTGGAACTTAATTAAAATGATCTATGGGGGTGACCACTTATTAAACCTACATAAAGCCACTCATCCTCTTGCATTATAAGACATTTGCATTTCACTCATACCACTACTACACTATTCCAGCTCTTGTACTATATCTACTTTTATCAAAACCCCTTTATCCCTTTCTACAAGTAACATCCAACCTCGAGACAATGTTTCCATCACATTTTTCTGCTCTACTGCTCTTATGCAGCCTAGTATCAGTCACTTCAAGTCCGGTACCAGAAGAGCTCTCTCAAAGAGACGTTGCAGTTGCTACCGGCAATGGTAGCGCTGTAGTATTGACTCCACAAGACTCTGACAACCATCCAAGCTGTCACGGGATCTCCAGGCACTATGTTTATTTCATCGAACCATCAAACCCCAATATCACTTTTTTCATCGACACGCCATGGTATGTGCGATACTACAAGGATCTCAAAAAGGCTCTGGTAAAAGGTGGCTTCAATATCACGTCTCCGTATACAGCGCACTGCAACTGGATCGTTGTCGATCACGTTGTGAAAGCTGCCGTCGAACGCGGAGATATTGGTTTTAAAGAAACCGAAGGCCTTGATGCTACCACATACTACCAGCCAAGCGAGGAGACTGTGCTAAGGATCCGCAACATCCTCCAAAACACATATCCTTCGGTCGAAATTGCTATGGTTGTTATTTTCTGCACGTCGCCTCTTTGGCTTCCTGTTCTCTTCATCCTCGCCTTAGCCTGGGGCTCGAGTATCAAAGAGTGGTATGACCGCCCAAGGCCCATCAAGGCCCCAAAGGCCCCTAAAATCCCCAAGCCTTCTGCAAACCTAACAGTCCCGGAGCAAACTTTCAACTTCGGCACGCGCTCTGTGGGATCGTTCACAAATTCGTCAACGAGTTCGGTTTTCGACTCCGAGAAAGGCTACTTCGTCGCAAGAGAGTAATCAGATCACATTTGAAAAAGGGGAATGTATTATCATCCAGCGTTAGAAAGTGTCAACCAGAAGCTGGATGTCTCAGTTGCCTAGTACCTGTCTTTGTTGCCTTAACCCCCCCCCCCCCCAATATATATAGTCTCTATTTCTTCATAGATCAATCTTTACACGAGTCCTCATTTTCGGACCTCGTTTTCAGGTTGACGGAAAGTTAGATATAGGGGCCTGCGCTCAGATGGGAATAGATTTGAATTTACTATTTATTGTGGTGATGGCTTTATCTCAATATACCCTCTCCACGACTATTCGGAAAGTTTCTTTTATACATTTTATTTTACTTTTTAAAGAACTAATTGAGCCGGTTAGCCGACCACGACGGTGTGCTATGGTTGAGGAACTTTTACAATATCGGTCATGGGTTAAATTGTTACTCTTCGGAGAATTTGGCGGAGCTGTCAGTACCGTAGGTTTGATAGTGTTTAGCCTTTCACGTCCAAATTTCTTTTATCGTGATTTAGGTTTCCAAGTGAAGGCAATTTTGCGTAGGCCTGCGACACAATCATCCATTTAACTTGTATATGTCGCAAAGCCGTTCTTTTAGATGGTCTCGAGGTTTGCTGATTATACAGTTTAGTGTAGACGCATATGCATCGAAAACGGTGTAGTCGTATCTTTTTCATGTCCAAATAGGATTGAGTTAGATTTCAATTAAACTTCAAAAGATAAAACTGTATACCCAAATGCCAGCACCGTCACAAGTTAGAGAGTACCAATCTGCACATTTAATATTACCTTGATATAGTCATTCTCTTCTCCTTTTCGAATATTCTACGACCAGGAGAAAATACATATACCACCTTTTTGACCGAAACCGCCGTAATTTTGCACCTACTATCCCTCATACGATGAAGGTCTCCACGGTTCTCGCGGGCATAGCGCTTACATCTATGGCCGCTGCGGCGAGTCAGGATAAAGTAGCCGTCGGTTCGGGCCCGTACACGTAAAAGAGGCAGTAGGACATGATCACGAAACCGTCCCATGAACCCCGTCTTGAACGGCTTCCACCGCGCCTACTCCCCAGCCCTCCAGCATATTTGATGCAAGACAGTCCGCCTAGAACATCCCACGGAGAATATACCTGTGTCTCGCCCCCCAAAATCCACCGTATCGGCGACAAGCACCCTCCCCTCACACCCCTCGATCTGCTATCCAGTTTCAGTTCCGGTCTGGGATCCGTCGGAAGCTGGACATCAGGTCGTCTCCGGGGCTTCTTCTCCCCATCATTCTCTTCCTACTCTCGAAGCACTGACGCGCCGCCATCCTACGACAGCTTGTATAACAGGCCGGCCTCTACTAAATCTCAACCTTACGACCCGTCTGTCGACCCGATTTACACTTACCCCTACCCGCCCGCGTACCCAGACCACGGCAACTCCTTCCTCGAAGCCGCGACGACAGAGTGCCACACGAGCAACCCGCTGAAGCACATTTACTTCTCCGCGCCGGCATCCGCATTCCCTCACCCCATCGACAGCATGACCAACACCGCAACCACAACCACAACCCCCCACTCCGCCAGACTTACAACATCAAAAACCCCTGGCACCCCACCTACGCCCCCCACCTCCGCCACGCCCCCTTCCACGCCCACTCACCCCTAACCCTGCTCGCGCACCCGCATCTGCTCTCGCTCTGCGGCTGGCGTCCCCTCGCGCGCGTCTCCGGCGCGGGGGTCCGGCGCGGGGCCACCGTCATCGTCATCGTCATCGGCGCTGGAGGTTGGAGGTTGGGTTGGTGGTTGGGTTTGCGGTTGGTGGCCGGTGATGGTAGTTGTGGTTGGGTTGAGGGAGGGGGAGGGGGGCGAGGAGGGGTGGGGAGGAGGGGATGGTGCCTGGGGCGTGGAGAAGGGGATTGGGGGGACGGAGGGCGCGGTAGCCGGGTGTGAGGTCGGGGTTCGGGGGTTGGGTAGTGAGTCAGTGGGTGAAGACTGTGATGATGACTGGTGTTGCGGCTGTGCTTGGGGTGGTTGTTTTAGTGCATTCTGGGTTGATATAGACTGCTCGATGTTTCGGTGTTATGGAGTGTTTGTTTGCAGAGTAGACTGTTTTCATCTCGTTTCCATTATTGTCGGATGTATTGTTGTTTTTTCACGTGATAGTTTTTGTGCAAGTGAATAGGTAAATTGATAATGACACCGTCGTGATTCGACCTCTCGTGATGAAATTGCTACGAATATCAACATGGGGTGTTCGAAGGTAGTGGAAGAGTATGCGAGCGGTACTTGCTTTAAGTGCTCGTGACTCATACATATAGAAACAAGGCAGCACACTGGGCGCCTGAGATGCCTCAAACTCCGTCGCTATGCAGAGGCCAGAAACGCCATAGTCGCCCTCCCACACCAATATCTCTCCCAAAGGAAAAGAACAAGGTAAAGAATATCCACGAAGATAAAACAAAAACCAAAAATTCCAAGCTACCGTTTCCCTTTCCTTCCCGAAGACGCCTTAACACCGTGCCTGCGACGTGCAGGGAATTTGATTGTAGACGCCGGCTTACCGCGTCTCTTCTTCTGAACCCTCGGGGATTTCTTCTTTAGCTTAGATGAGGTCGACGACGTCGTCGTCGCGGTTTTAGCGGCGGCGGCGGTAGCAGCAGCAGGAGCAGTGCCATCATCGATATCCATGTCTAACCCGCCCAAAAAAAAGGCAAAGTGTTAGCCCATGACCTTAACGATCAAAAGCTAACAGCAAATCGCCCCGCTTGTCAAACCCAACAATGTCAGAACAAACGCCGAGCAGAGAATAGAAAAGGTCTTCCTCTATCTGGCGCTTGAGCTTCTGCGGGGGTGCGTCCGCCGTCTCTTCGGACAGCGCGCGCGGAATTGACCAAGAAATGCAGGGTGACAAACCTTCTGCTTGCTGGTCCTGGTGCGCGTCTGCTTGCGCGTCGGATTTTGATGCTGGAGGGCTGTTAGATCGAGTTGAGTGATGAGGTATTTGGTGAGTGAGTGGAGTAATAGGAGTAGTAGGAGTAGTAGGAATAGTATTAGTACCATTATCTTCATCTAGTTCCATGTCTGTCTTCGCCGGTCGGGGTTGTGAGGCGAGCTCGAGGAGCTTTGCGGATAGTCGCTCGGTTCGGGCGTCTTCGACTGGAGCGAAGACTCGAGAGCGTAGCCTCGTGCGGTGGGATTTCTTGATGCTGGATCGTAGTCCTTTCGCCATTGTGCGATGGATCTCGCAGGGGGGAGTTCAAAGGGGGTTCTGGGTGGTGTGGGTTGTGGTGGTGGAGAAGAGAGGAGAAGATCGGTGAGGAGTGGAAATTGTTGCAGGTGAATTTAGAAAGTAAAGTGCGGGTCTGGGCTGCCCGCTGGATTTTGGAGTGGCGGATGGGCGAGTCCACTTGGCGCCGGGCGTGACTGGTTAGTCCTTGCAAGCCCTGTTGGCTTGAGCTCGGCCTAGAGGGTGAGCTGGATTGCTGTGGATGCCTCCGACGGGATGATGTGATGAAAGATGATACGCCTCATCCTACGAACTGGGCAAAGAGGTCAAAAGAGGCCGTGGAACTCGGGTGGTTTGTAGAATGGATGTGAGAGTGCTGGCAATTCAGTTATTTATCTTTCCAGAGAGCGTGTTGTGATGGTGCTCTCACCCCGTTATGTCGTTGCTGCGAATAATCGCCCGGACCGCACCATTGAAACCTCTTTCTTCTACAGAGACTACCATGTTCTCTCTCCCTCCCCCCGCCCACCTTCGCGCCTTCACCATTCCTCCTCTCTCTCCTCTCTCTCCTCTCACGCCTTCCATGTCTCTAGCCCCAGCCAGACACTTCCGTCTTTGCGCTGCTCCTGCAGACTCGTTGATTCTATCCTAATCGCCCGTCCACTCCAGACATGGCCACGAGTGCGCGAGCCCTACAGGACCAAGCCATATCACTCCAAAGCAGGATCAAGACACTCATCAACAGCGACCTAAAAGAGATATGTAGAGGGGAGAATCTCCCAGTCTCCGGTGTCAAGGCTGCCTTGCAAAACCGGATCATTCAACGTGCGCCTTGTTCGCTACTCCCGCACACGGAAAAAATGAAGCTGACCTTCCCGCGTTCCAGTCATAGAAACCTTCGTCAAAACCGGTGACGTCCAGGGCCTCGCCCGGATACGACATCGAATTGCCAATCACGGCGCCGCTCCCTCAGCCGGTCCATATCCTGTCCCCGGGCCCGCTTTCCCAAGCACATCACCAACTGCTCCTGGGCCGTATGACATGCCGAATGGTTTCCCGCGACCACCGACTCAGGCCATACCCGCCCGGAACATGTACCCAAGTACGTATACTGAGTATTGGGCGTTGAGGATACAATACTGAACTGGGCTCAGGTCGCCTGCTCTTCAAGGAAAGCCCCTTCTATGAGATAAGGGAGACTATTGCAAATCCCATAACACTGGAAGGTGAATCACTCGGCTTCAGGCCTTCCTAGTAGCCTTCCCCGGCTAAATCAGATGCTAACTGCCTTGAAGTCACGCCGAATCATCGAACCAGTTCTTCTGGCAGCCTTACGTTAGCTCAGGACCATATCAATCGATTGAAGTCTGATAACAGTTTGCGGATAATGATATTTGCGGCTGTCGATCAACCTCTCGGTACTTATACCCGAGCAGATATCGCGTTCCCTGGTCAGGTGGAAGTCAGAATCAATGGCGACGAGGTCAAAGCGAACTATAAGGGCCTTAAAAATAAGCCAGGGTCTACAAGGCCTGCAGATATCACTGAATATGTCCGAAAACTACCTAACTATAAGAATACGGTTGCAGTGACATATGCACTGACTCAAAAGGTAAGTGATCCATCTCAAAACAGGGCCAAAAACGGAGGTTTCTATTATTTCTATCTAGTGCGATTTGAGCTGCATATTAACGTCAACGCAGAAGTACACCGTGATCATCAATCTGGTCAAGAAGCGTTCTGTTGAGGAGCTCACCGAGCGAATCGGACGGGGAAGGGTGATAAGCAAGCAGACTGTCATCAACGATAGTGCGTACATGAACGAGCATTCGCCAGGGTGGAGGTAAATTAACAATTTTCCAGTGCTTAGAAAGGCCGACGATCCGGACATCGTCTTTGAGTCCACAGTGATGTCGCTAAAGGATCCAGTATCAACATTACGGATAGCAATCCCTTGCCGGTCGACAGTTTGCAACCATAACCAATGCTTTGATGCCACTTCGTTCCTGCAACTACAAGAGCAGGCACCAACATGGACATGTCCCGTGTGCAATAAGACGGTGTCTTTCGAGGCACTAGCAGTGGATCAGTAGGCTCAAGAGGTCGCACGACATAAATATTGAGCTAACGGCATGTAGATACGTACAAGAGATTCTAAGTTCAGTGCCACGTTCCACTGAGCAGGTGACGATTGAACCCAACGGGAGGTGGTCTCATGTTAACGAGAATCAAACGTCACGCAGTGGCGCTACCTCTAAATACGACGACGAAGACAGCGATGATCTAGTCGAAATATCAGATTACCGCGTTGCAAGCCTTAAAACCGAAGCCTCAAACACCCCCATCTCGATAGCAAGAACACCTCCGCTATCCTCTCGAGAAGCATCAACTGTTGCTTCAGCTCCGAGAACTAGTAGCAAACGCGCCTCGGATGTCATCGACCTGACTTTAAGCGATGATGATGAGCCACCTCGGCCGGCTAAGAAGGTAGCGTACAATACCCCCAGCAGCCTCCCAGACCCATCGCGGAACTCGTATCGACAACCCAGCCTATCGAACAACACCCACACGCGACCACTAAACGGCGTAGCACCACCATTCCGATCTCTTCCCACCCACCATACCCCACAACCATATAGCACGATCCCACCGCGTCCTCCTGCACCATCGAGTTATCCAAATCAAGGACCATATAGCTGCTACGGCAGCTCTCCTTGACTGTTTTATCTCTGCGTTACGAAAAGCTAATACCACATTTCTTACGCGTAGGTGAAAAGCGCAACCTTGCCGACGGGCTGACCACACGCTCTCACAAGCACCTTCGCTCGGCCTAGTCTCTCTTAATCCTGCTAGATTCTCCTTTCCTCTAATCTCAAATCTTCTTCCTCGAATCTGTGTTGTTCAAATGGTAAACGGGAAAGCTAGGGATTTAAAGCAAGGTGTTCTAGGATGGAACCTATGGAAGGCGTATTATTTTTTTTGCTTCTTCCCTTTTTTCATCATTTTGAGACGAGACGGCCTTGGTCCGAAAATTTGTCACGGCTCTTTTTTTGCTTTGGGCATGGCGAACGGGATGGGATGGGATAGGGTCAGCGATATCACTAGGGATCTGATCGGGCCGCTTCCTTTTACTTTTGAGGGATGGCTGGTGGGGGATGAAGAGCCGGGATGGCTGTGTACTAGACATTGTGCTGAACTGAAATTAAGTCATGGGTGGCGATGTTGGGTGCAGCTGTGCTGTGATGTTATGCAGGTGCAATGAATGTTGGGATAACATGAATGCTGACTTTTGTAAATCTGACATCAGATCTTCAAACTCCGCGCCGGGAAGTGGAGATGGTGGACTCGAAGGAGCTGATAAGGATTTTGCCAAGAAGCCGGGAAAGCTGCGGAAGGAGACTTGTGAAAAATAACATCCTGGTTTCTTAAGATATAGACAAGATTAAGAAGAACAATCTGCATAAAGCAGCGCAATAGAAGCTCGAAATTGTTGGAGAAGGGAAGAGGCTAAGAGTAATTGATTTACCCGCTCTCATGAAATATGTACTTTTAACAGGGCTCCTGAGGACCTTCAGAAGCCGCCCGCTACATATAGCCACAACTATGCTATTGAAAATCTGACTGCATTAAGGCACATATTTGTAGAGAAGGTATTTTGGATAATATAAAGCAATGATGTCTCAAGGAAGCAATTTCGTTTTTCTCATTAGAAAACTTTGAGACATTCGGTGCAGGAATCTCTGGCTTTCTTCTTCAAGCATAGAACAAATACCCCTTCACGCCTAATTATGCTGGGATTGGCATGTTTACAACATCTCCCTTCCGTCTGAATATGTCACGCATATTTTCGTCGGTGCATGCACCTTTGACTTTCATGCGGCGTCTACATTCCGTCTTTCGCTGAAATATTGAAGGACCAGCTGAACCAAATGACCAGCAGAGTTACTTGGCCACAATACTCACGACATCCTCATCAGCAACTATATGCCCTAACCCTACCCGCTGCGGCACGTGTCTCGCGCTGGCACCCCACACCAAAGCGTACTTGAACGTGTCTTTGAGGGTGCGGTGGATCTGGTCACAAACATCTTCGATGGCAGATCCGTTCCGGACGATGAGCGCCTCAGAAAAATCTGGATCAATGCCCTTCCTGCATGGAAATTTAGAGGAGATAGGGAAAGAGATGAAGTAAAGACGTACCTCTTTGTGTATATTCTGATTAAACGCAGCTCTTCCCAGCACCTATCTACCACGTCTTGGATCCCTAGATCGAGCTCGCAGCTCATGACGCAGGTGTGGTCTTCGCGGGCTAGCTTGTCCAGGAAGTCGAGGCTGACGCTGTCGATTTTGTTATAGACATACAAGCTGAGGAATTTAGTCTGAGGCAGTTGAGAAGGCTGGGAGTATGTTTGCTTACCATTTGATATACTTACGGTGATCTTTCATGATGACATCGATGAAGTCGTCGACAGTTGCTAGTATTCGTGAGCTAGGAGCCAGAAAGATGTAAAGATGACAATGTTGCTGTAAGTTACATACCGTTCTCGTCCCGTACAAGGACCTCACAGTTCAGCATCTTGTAGTCACGAAGGATGTTGTACAGCATCTTCTCATCGAGATTCTTCGGCGGCGCTTGGAACGTGATCTTCATACCGCCAGCCTTCTTTTGTTTCAAATAGATATTGCTGTCGCCATTAGCCGGTACTAAAATCGTTGGATAATTTCCATGACGCTTACGGAGGATCACGATTCAATCTAATCCCCACAGCCTCCAACTCTCCCTCCAGCAACTTCCGTTGCTCAGCCCTCTTCGTCGCATCCAGGACCATGAGGATTAAATCACTTGTCTTCGCCGCCGAAATCACTTGCCTTCCTCTTCCCTTCCCTTCGGCTGCACCCTCAATGATTCCCGGCAGATCGAGCACCTGGATTTCAGCGCCGCCGTACTCGAGCACGCCGGGGATGGCTGTCAGCGTCGTGAAAGCGTACGCGGCAACCTCGCTCTTCGTTTTGGTGATCTTTGACAGAAACGTCGACTTGCCGACAGACGGGAAGCCGACCAGCGCGATACGTGCATCACCGCTCTTGCTGACGTCGAAGCCGCTCCCGCCGCCCGAGCCGGCGCCGGGGGCGGGCTCGAGGAGCTGAGCGCGGAGCCGTGCAAGTTTGCTAGGGGGTGGTTAGTTTCAAAGAAGTGAGTGTTGTTGGTAAAATTCTCTTTTTTTTCTCTTTTCTTTTTTTTGGGGGCTGGGGTTCACAGACCCTTTTAAAAGACCGAGATGGTATTCTGTGGGCGGTAAATCAGCGCATGGGCTTCAAGGGCTGGATATGCCGTGTACCAGTAGCTTTGTTCTCTTTTAAGGAGTCAGTACGGTCTATGTTAATGTAGCGAGAAGTGGTTACTCTGCGTCCTCCTCATCTCCTCCTCAATCCTGCACGTTGTTAATTCCTTCCATCCTGGCAAAAACCATATCGTATTCTTACTCCTTGATCTTGTCTGTAATATTAACCATTTTGGCTAACCAAGAATTTCCTGACCGATCTGACTACGAATGTAAGTGGCTGTTGGGCCAGAATCTAAATTTCGATAATTCTGCGCCTCGCCAGTGACGACGGAAGAAGTTTGGTGTTGAGTAACGATCCGTCCTAATGCAGCCTAGCGCTGGCGTAACAAATTTCGATACACCGACCTCCAAAACCTTTCCAAGGAAATGTCACCATGCAACCATATGCATATATATCATGTTCCCGCAACGTAACAGCAGCACCATTGGGTCTCGTCTTCCTCGAGACCCTCACTACTCCCGCCACTCGGCCGCAGGATGAAGCTGTCCCCGGGCTTCCCCACAATCCACTATGAGCTGACAGCCTTCTACCACGCCAAATATGACGCTGGGATCCAGGAGGGCAGGTATGAGCCGTTCGTATATCCGTGGGGCACGCTCGGTGCGGTGGTCGTAGTTGTGTATCTGTTGATCCCGCACCGAAACTCACCACTGCTGCGTCGCGTCAGGTTTCTAGCCTTCGCGTGGGTAGCGGGCTTTGCGGCGTATATGATTAGGTATTGTCACTCACGTAATATGGCGTCGGGGTTTGGTACAGGCATTATCTCGGCCTGGTCGGTGCTGTGGGTTGCGACTATCCTGGTGGTGAGTGATGCCCAGCTAGACTTCCAGAGAATTGAGAGGCTGGAGGGCGTGCATGGGAGCGGTAGGAAAGTGGAGCAGAATGGTACCTTAGCCGAAATTAAAGAACATAGGAAAGAAGAGGCCCAAAGTATAGCAAATGGCTTTTCTGGAGGCAAGCACGTCACTGTATCAAAAGAGGGGCATCTTGGTCCTGGGAAGCGTCATGGTGATTTTGCATGGCAACCATACCCCCTCGCCATTTATAGAACGTTTAGATTGGGTTCTCGATATCTTTGCAATTTCCGTGGTATGGGGTGGAATTGGCGGATATCAGGTCTTCCGCCTCCTCCTAAATGGGTTCAGGAGCAGCTCCGCGAAAACTCAGGTTCAGATATACCACAACGAGACACCCGCGCAGCACATTCCGAGATGGCACGCGTATACCAAACACGAGCAGAGCTCCTCCGCGCGAACCTCAAAACATTCATACTCGGCTACCTCATCCTCGACCTCCTAAAAGTTATCGCCAACTACGACCCCTGCTTCTGGAGCATCCCAGACCGCCCGCCCCCTGCCTACCCCCCCGCCTTGCTAACCCGCTCCCCCATACTCCTCCGCTTCTACCGCCTCGCCATGAGCCAGTACTGATCAAATGGTCCCTCCAAACCGCCTTCAGCCTCGCGCCCCTCTTCTTCAGCGGCATCCTCGGCCCTGACCTCATCGGCGCGCGCGCCGCACCCTGGATGTACCCGAACACCTGGGGCAGCTACGCGCACGTGCTGGACCGCGGGCTCGCGGGATGGTGAGCCAGGTGGTGGCACCAGACGTTCCGTTCGCGTTCGCGGAGCCCGCGCGCAAGCTAATCGCCCTCGCGCGCCTGGACCCCCGCTCGCGGCCCGCTCAGCTCCTCCGGCTCGCGACCGCGTTTGCCTTCTCCGGCTTCCTGCGCGCCTGCGCTGGCTACACGCAGCCAGGCTCGACGCGGTCCCTGCGCGGCCCCTTCTGCTTCTTCGTCTTGCAGGCTGTTGGCGTTGCGGCGGAGACGCTGCTGGCGCGCTTCTTGGGCGCTAGGAGGGGCGTGTGAAGGAGGCTGCCGGTGGGGGTCGGGCGGCTGGTGAGGTTGGTGTATGTGCATGTGTGGTTCCATCGTACGGCGCCGTTGCTGGTGGATGATTTTGCGAGGGGCGGACTGTGGTTGTACGAGCCGGTCCCTATCGGCCCGCTGCGTGCGTTGGGGCTTGGCGTCAGGGGCGATGGGTGCTGGTGCTGGGGTGGGCAGTGGGTGTATCTGTATTGGGGGGAGAGATGGTGGAAGAGTGGAATAGCATTTTGAACGTGGCGCGCTGTAGCGTCGTAAGAATGTGAAATATTGATGTCAGTAAATGCCAGTTCACTGGAGATGAAGTAGGTGTATATGATACCTAGTGGCTGAATTTTGAGCGTGAGGTCTGCTGCTTGAGTGCTTGAATGCTGCTTAGGCGTAGCGGTGCTTAACTTCCGTCTATGGCCCTAACTTGGCCTCAAGTCTTTGCAGCACATATGGTAACTAATTGGTTAATACGAGTTTTACAATTTATTATGATGCAATCACCTGAATCTAAAGAGGTGGAATCTGGGCTTATCAGACTGCCACTCGTCGCGCCTTGTGTAACGGGGAGAGCCTGCCTGGCATTCAGGCGGATGAATGTTGCCCGGCCCAAGCCACTCAACGGCTGCGGCTAACCTGCCGAGTGTGTTGTCTTACCGCGCCTCCTGCGGAATAAGCCATTACTTTTTCTGAGTGGTCTCTTTGCATCCCGTACGAAGTCCGCCTCAACCGCAGCGGTTAAGGGGCGTGAATTCGTGCAAATCCATACCCAAAGCAGGTAGCGATACGCGTATATGGCCGTGCGTATAGAGAGTTTCGGGCCTTTTGATAGGATTTAAGGAGAAGGTGTGCCTTGGGGTGTGCCGTCGGAGCCTAAGGCAGAGACTTGATGCCAGGATAAACAACAAGGCTCTTTGGCTTGGCTAATTACACCATCGTGTGGCTTAATAAGGCTGAGACGAAATGTTTGAAATTTCTCATCGAAGCTGGTGCATTGGACATGTTGTTGAAATCAAATCCCAACGGTCTACGTGATGTTATGGTGTGATACTGGCCCACCCCTGAAGTAAGAATGGGTGAATGCACATACCTGATCCAATGCAACCGGTCCTTTTGCCCCCCTTATGCATATTTTAGGACGCTTGAGATATTTTAAGGCTACAGTAATTCAATCTGATTGAGTCCAGGATTGTACTGGATGACCTCATAGATTGATTGAATTGATACATTAAAATTTGGGTTAATGATTCGTTGCCTGATTGATTACAGACCGGACGCTCAACCAGCCAAGCTGTCTCTTTTTGTGGGACACACGAACTTCATAAAAGAACATAGGAGTCAACTCTCTGACTTCGTTCTTTACGTTTTTACTGGGCAGTGCAACATGTCTCCACGGTCGATGTGTGTGGCTCGTAGAGTCTTAAATTCTCCCATCACGACTGCCTAACTACCTCCCGCATCCGCTTCTAGCATCTCTCCCCGAGGTTCCTTTCTCATCCCCCAAGCAACGTCTTGTACATTCTTTGGTACCCGGTCAGTGAAATCGAAGTTCCCGCTGCAGCTTTATGTTCGATACTCCTATAGTATTCACTGGGCAATAAGGGAGCTTTCGGCATGTCAGGAGTTCCCCATAGGCAAGAAAGTATACATCAAGCCTCAACAGCAACTGGATCAGCGCATCAGCATAATGGCAATGCAATTTACTACATCAATGTTGGCGATGTAAGTCGGCCACATGCGGTCTTATGGGTCGTGGGGTTGACACTATCGTGACAGCCAATGCAGTTTAACTTAAGACGAAAGCAGCCCACGGAGAGAGGAAATATGGTTGACGAACCCAAGGAACCTGCAGATTGGCCGGGCGAAAGAAAGGGAGCAGCGAAAGTTTGTGAAGAGGTTAAACAGCTAGAGGCAGCAGAGCAATCAACGTTGAGATTGCAGACTCCACAGTTCCTACTAGTAATCAAGGATCGACGGATGCTGCAACCTCAACATACTCCGCAGCAGCAACAGACGCAGAGCTTTAACAGACGCCGTAGGCCACGCCGACGCCGCAACCCCAGCAAACCCCCGCAATCTCGCCAGATATCGCACTCAGGACATTCATTGCAGCCTCAACGAGAATTACGGCCTCGACAGACACAACATTTAAGTCAGCCAGAGCCAAGATGAAACTATCCCTATAGGACAGAGTGAGTGATAGCAGAACCTTAAAAACTTCGAGAACTAATAGTGCAGCAGACCAATAAACGGTGTCAAAAATCAAGCAAAGGATATTACTATGTGACTTTGCAATAAACTTGAGAGACCCGGGCAACCATGCAATGTCAACTCAACGCCGGAGTGTAATTGAGCATCCATAAATGTCCTCATTTTTTCGACATTCATATCTAGTACCGCTAAATTTTAAACAAGGCTTGTTCAGAAATGGCTGCTTCCAGGTGGAGTGTCTAGTAAATCCTAGGTCGAGGTTTAAGGTTTTCCATGCGTGGCAGCTGTATATATCCTGTGGCCGGGAAAATGAGGGCTAGCCGACCACGATATCATCGTAATGTTCGATGGTGAAATTAGTTGGCAGTCCTAGACGTCACAGAATGAATTTCAATAGACCAGCATCCTTTGGGCGTTCATTGAGTTGTTCGAGGTTATTGTGGTGCATAGCATTGATGCACACTGGATAGGATGGTTGTACCACGGCTTTGTTTCGATAGGAATTTTTGCGGCATGTAGCAAGATACTGTGTAGATGATGTAGTATCTTCTGGTGACTTCATTGAGTAGTACATAGAGCCAATAAATCCAGTTTCTCCCACTATCATTAAACATCAAATGTTCCCTACCCCTGTGAAGGGTTTTCTCAAGGTGCCGAATGGCGGTTACGAATTGTCGTTGTCAACTTCGTCGTCAGCCTTTCGCCACCTACCTCGTGTATATAATGAGGCTCTAGAGTCTCTTGCAATAAGACAGAGTCCTCATTCTTGATCGTCCGTTCGACAAGACTTGGTTCTGGACTGCGGGGTTTCGCTTGGCTCTTGTTGGTAAGCCGCTACCAACGATCTTAGTAGGCTTGGGCGGCACCGAAAGCAGATTCCGGTTAGCGCACTCTCCAACAATTTATTTATAAGCGTAGAGATAGCAGGGTAAGTTGAAGATAATCTCTAGAAAAGTTTTCCTGAAGGAAAAGTAGAAAGCTCACTTCAGCAAGGACTGAAGGCATAGAAATACCTCCACACACAGTCGTCTTATCTTGAACACGTGTCATAAGAGTAGAGGGTGTACAAGTCCACGCCCTGCGGAACTTCGGCAAACTGAGGAAGCTTGCCAAAAAAACAGTTCATTTCGCTCCCTATTTGAAATACCTAAAATGAGTTTCGGTTCTAGTGTTGGCGATTTCGTTACCATCTCGGCGCTTGCTTTGAGTATTTATAACTCCTACAAGGATTCATCTGGCGACTTCAAGAGCATCACCAGCGATGTTAAATCGCTACACATCATTCTGGGGAAAACGACAGAGTATCTTTCGGAGAATTCCCTGGCCAGAAATGGGGTAGCGCAACTCGAAATTTTGAAAAATGGATGCCGTTGATGTCCTCAAGGACATCCAATGGAAGTTATAATCATGAACTTTGGTGTTGCATGCACGGACCATCTTCTTAGTGATAACAGAGGACGCCAGTGGGTTAAGGGATAGCAAAACCAATTAATGAGAACCAAGCTCTGCCCACCCAATACAGTTATAAGAGCATAGCGCAATAATATAGACAAGTATTGAACAAAAGCGTCGTATCTTGTCCACTGCATAACCAAACGCGTTGTTGCTTGGAGAAGGGAAGGTGTGAATCTGTTGAACGCCCTGATCGTGGCGTTTATGGAGAACGGTTAAGCTCGGATCCTACCGTATGTTATTGTCTGACGCGCGGTCCCATATGACGCACGAGGGTCCGAGCTTATGCACGGAATCCGGGGCAATACCCGGAAACGACTTTGACAGCAGTCACCCGTGTCCCTGAACGCCATACACACAGTGGACATGTCTATTGCAATGTTGCTTTGAAAGATAGTAGTATACGAGCGAATGGAGACATAGGAAACCTTCAAGTCGGGTGACCTGAAGGCCACATATATAAACACGTTGTCGCCAACGGAAGCAGCAGACAAATTAATGGTGACACCCAAGATCAGCGTATTTTCCTGAAATTTATGAAGATCTAGCGAAGACTACGGAGATTAAATAGCGGTGTGCGAATACACCAATCTCACAACAGAAAGGGTTAGCAGACATGCTTACGCTTTGCTCCGCTGACAAGGCGTCCTGCAAGTCGCTGAAATGGGCTTGAGCTGTCAAGATCACTCTTTTCTTGCCGTTTGTGCTGAAACAGGTCGCTCGCTTATTCTATGAAATCACGATTCTCAGGCTGGCTTGTACAGCACGTCTGTTCCTACTTGCTCGAGGCCCTTATTACTGTCTACTTTATAACATCTTAGTGGACTAGGTTATAAATGTTATGAATTTGCTAGTTTCGAGTCTGAAATCTCTTCAATAGCACAATAGCCCGATTTCGACTATGAAAGTTGACTTACGCCAGGAAACAGGGACTGTTGAGTAGACCTCAGTATTTCAAGTATCTAGAGACGATGGGGCCTGCATCTACATTATTCATCTGGAATCTTCGTAAATAATCCTATGAAATTATGGGCTTCCAGGCTAATGCTGCATTGTTTAAGATAAGAACATGTGTGGTGCAAAATATTATATTATAGATGACGATGAAAAAGGTTATTCATTCAAAAAATTTTTTTTCGGATGGTTACCACTTTTATTGACAATATGGCCACATGTCAAGGATACATTACTAATCTAAGGCTTTACTGTCCTTAAGCTGAAAGCAACGAGGTCTATCTTGAGGCTTGTGGATTTCTATAGGCTCTGTAGATAATCCATACGGGTTTATATCCATAATGGAAACTCTATATGCTCGAGTCACTAGTGTGCAGAGTGATCCGGAAAGATAGCCCAGCAATTTCCCCTCGGAATCCGCGCCTCACTTGAAAAAAGAATCCAAATCTCCGCAGATGTTTCCGTTTATCTGCCTGCTGTTCCCATGCGCTTCAACCTGGTTGTATCTATTTGTGCCAGAATAAGCCTTATCCTTCATTCCCATATCACCATTCAACTGCCTAGCTCCATCTTTCGCAATGACCTGCTCATATGTGTGGCCTGGGCAGTTCGATTGAAAGGACCCTCCTTCACTGCCCATAGGTGTGGTAATCTCGGAAGGAGTCATCATCCTCGACGCAGTTATGGCTGATTGTGACTGTTTTTTCCGGGAAACCTCTACAAGCTGTGCCGCATCTCCCTTCAGAGTACTATTCATTCATAAGCCGATTTGTTGAAGGGAGCAGGATCCCCTAGCTTACTGTTCCTTAAATGCCTTCTTGAAACTTAAATTAAAGCCTTCGGTAGCCATGTTGTGCAAAGGCAAATTACTTTGTCGGGTGGACTGTTGCTTGCTCTGGTTGAGTTTACTAGAGGGAGGAAATGGGCGTGCTAGATGGGAATAATATATTGTTTTCTCCTTGCTTTGGCATTTCAAGATATTCCGGTGTTTCGTATCTTAATTCATTGTCCAACGCTACGTGGCATTGAACTCTTGGAGCATGGGTTGGATTTTGATTTTGGTTTATCCTGTTTCAATAGAAGATGACTGAATGTTCCAATCGGGAGGCAAACCAGAGCTCGTCGCTTTGCATAAATGCACGGGCGTATGCGAGATGGAGACCTCATGGTCAATTGGATTTGAAGCCGGCGTCTTAGCTCCATTTTAATATGGTGTTACAAGCTCTGTTATCACTACTCTGCGGCAAGCATGACAAATTCCCGCAAGCAATCATGGAGTTTACCGGCTCGTGAGGGATGGCAATTTTTTTGAAGCCGTAGAGCCGGTCTCGCCCCTGAATTGGGTCAAGCTGAAGGCCTCCGGTTATTTCCTTACCATTATTTTCTAAAGTAACAAAGCTCTAACTTTCTGCAAAAAGTCTCCTTTCTCCCATACAATCCACTGTCTGCCATCCTAGTGGCAATCAATTAGGATTCCGTACAGCGAGTTCCTAACGTCTGCTTTGGTCTATGTTTGTTTCACCATGCACTCCACCCGAATCTGCCAACTTCATCTCCCAGGGCGTTCTCATCCTGGTATGTATTATTAGTCAGTATTTGCAGTAGAGAGGTGTTTCACATACTCACTGTTAGCACATCGGCAGTTAACGTGCATGGGCTGCCCGTGTAGTCTCTTCTCATGTGACGGACTAAGCAACCTCATTCAATTAGGTCGGACCCTTGTGATCATAGTTCACCGTGCCCTAGATGCATGCCTTAAACCACGGGCTGCGTAAGGATCGGCATGGATCGAACGAACCCCCCTATCTGCAGAATGCGTGTGTGACAAGGCGGAGGGCGGAGAGGGCGTAGAGGGCGGGAAGGGGATCGGCTCAACCCGTGTAACATCCTTGAAAAGCCTTCACCGGAAATGCGCTGAGACCAAGGACCTGAGAATCTTGCTGTTACTGGTTGTTCATTGTGGTGATCACAGTTCCTCCAAAGCGATGTCATACAGTCACGACGCATCTGTTTTTGGCTTCCAGAAGCCTGCCACTAATTTCCCGAACCACGTTGCGAAGCCAGTGGCACTGTCACCAACTCTGATAGCCTAGTCCACTACGTGTTGTCGTGATGGAGCTAATGCAAGTGTGCTCAGGCGTTTCCGTGGGCAGCCTGGTGGCGTGGTCAATACCGCGAGTGTATTGAAAAACAGCCTGCCTGCGGCCAAGGCGAGTAATCCCTGCGAGGTTGAATTGCTTGATACGAACGGTGGGAAGGCGTAATCTCGTGCACATGGAATATGCGAGATTAATGCAGAGAACAGGCGAAGTTCGATCGAGCCGAGTTTGGAGGCGGGCCAGTACCAGTTGATCGGTACATGTCTCGTAAGCCCTAACCGTAGACACACCGAGAATGTATAATTCGTTGGTGTAGCTGTCAACTTGTCATCAGTAGCAGCTGACCTCTGCATGATATCAAAAAAAGAATGCGGCAAGCTATCCAAAAACCGGTACATTTTAACAACGCACCCAGAGTGCTGGCCGACATGAGATCACAGATCTCCGTAGAGCTTTGGCAGATCACACACTGCAGCACTCGAAATATAACCCTAGCACGCTCATTACTCCTTGGAACGCCATATCATCTTTCACTCTGTGACCACATGTTCCAGACTATGCGTCACGTCACCGCTAGATCTCTTGGGACTTCCATGAATAGGGGCTACGCAGAAATGACACTCTAGTCAACACCAACTCCGTGCCGTGTGTCATAAACGAGGCTGCCATAGTCGCTTATTTAGCGGTGCAGGGCAGAGCGAACTGAACCGAAAATAGTCCCGCGCATGCAAGACGAAGAGTTCGCAAGGCAAACCCAAACCAGCGCCCTTCGATTCAGTATAGGAAAATTGGGGAGTAGCGGAACCAACAAACTCGATAATGAAAAACATATTGATACTATTGCCCCTTTTCTATTAACATGGTACGCTAAATCCAAAATCTTCTTGGGGGTGTTAGTCGCCTCGGCTTCGTTAGGATAAACAATGCCACGGTTATCAGACATGGCGTCAACGCCGCTCCAGACGTCAAAGTATTCAACCATAGTAAATAACTTGGACTAACTGGAAACGAGAATCTTCGCGAACAAAGAGTATCAGTGTCTCGAGGCCGATACTACTACGTATGGTGAGCATGTTCTACCCGAGCGTATGCATGTTTAGAGACAACCAATCTTAAGAAAATACTTTGGAAAAATAGTGGATGAAAGCAGCGAGATTCGGATTAACGAAGTCTAAGACCTGAAAGATGCTGAATCGTTTTGTATTGCCTAGGATTTTTATAGCATTATGGAAAGACACGAGTATTTAGGAGATGCGGCGTCACTAAAAAAGAATGATAATAACTCTTATTCGTAGATTATATAGTATTTGCCTGGCTGCTTCAGCAATAATAGCATTCTAACGGAAAGTTTAATAACCGATGTTTAACGATTAACATGATATTCGAAACACCTAGAAAGTATAAGGGTACTGGTAAATGATATAAATTTTAGAATTAAGGTGGGAAATAGGCCAGACCAAACTCGCCGGATATCCTTGGGGCCGTAGATGCAGGTGCTAGCGCAAGCGGCTTCAGGATGATTCTAGACGTTGATGTTGGAGCTGAGAGCTCGGTTGAGCTGGCGGACCTTCAGTGTAATTACTCTGTACGATAATTAAATAATCTGAAGGAGTTTCAGGGTGAAAAATCGGCAGGTCACCATCCGATCGCAGCTGCCGTAGATCTTAACTCTAGATCGGCTTAATCCTTGAAGCATTAGATTAGGTATAACTTTGAACCGTACTCTCGGAATAACACCCTAGATTTCCCTGGCCAATAGCATGCTCAACCACTCGTACAGCATGCATAAAGCATTTTATTCTATGAATTAGTAAACAAGCCTCTGCACTATTCACGCATCCAATCTGGCGGGATATTTGGGTTGTGCAGCATCTTGCGCCTATCCGTTCCACTATTTTCACCTTTCTTAATACTACAAATAAACCTTGATCCTTCATGAGCCCAATCCTGACCCGAGCAACTCCTTAGAAAGCACCAAAATTTCGTTAAGCCATTCATCACATTCCGAAGCGCAAAGCCAGCTCTCCACTACGGCACCCATTCACAATGTAGATCCCCCGGAGCCCCAATCTGAAGCCCTAATTCCTCAAGCCTCCCTCCTCCCTCGCCTCCCTTAGCTTCCTCGCCGCCTGCGCACACTGCACCAGCACGCGATCCGCCTGGACCAACCGGACCCGCAGCCGTCTCGCAAACTCGGGGTACCGCTGCGCCTCGGGCGTCTCGGTCTCGGGGCCGGCTAGTAGGCCTAGGTCGCGCACGAAATTGTCCACCTCGCGCGTGATGTCGCCGATGAGGGAGTCGAACGTCGCGCGCACGAAGCTGCGGTGGTTGCGCTCGACCATCGTGGAGAGCTTCGGGAAGAGCCGGCACGCCTGGATGTGGCGGCTGATGAGTTCTTTGCGGCGCGCGTCACTGCCGGAGCCTGTGTGCGTATACGAAGTTAGTTTTGATCTTAGGTTTAATTACTTTGGGGAGGGAGGGAAATGTACCGCTTTCCTGGTTGCAGGCTTGGTAGGCGGAGCGCATGATGTCGCTTGTATACGAGCTGTCGTGGCCGTAGAGGGTGTCGTTTTCGATTTGCCTGGGTAGGGAAGGGTGGGTTAGTGGGATGCGGACATGAAGGAGAAGGGAATGGAACGGTTGGGGAGCGACTTACGATGTGCCTTCAACGAGGTCGTCGAACCCGGCGTCGATGATGCGGAAGATACACTCCTTACGCGGGCCCATGTTGTCGAGCAAGTTTCCAACTGTGTTCGGCGCATCGCCCATGTAATCTAAAGTATAATTAGCCAGCTAATCTTTTGCGGCATTTCTAGCACTGAGTGCCTGTTCATGGCTGCTGACCTTTTAGTGGTTCGCAGACGTCGTCGAAAACGCGGCCGACCATGTCGATCAAATCTCCCTTGCACTCATCCACCCACTCCTCGAAGAAACCCCAATTGCTCTCGAGCTGGAGGCGCATTGGCCTAATGAGCTCCTCGTTCCAACTCCGCGCTCCAACGGCAGTGGTCTCGGAGTTACCATATTTCCTGCAGAACGCGGCATACGAGCTGGCATTCCACTATAGACTTGTTAGAGCTGTAATTACAATGAGGGGGATAAAGTTGCTTACTCTAGCCCATTCTTTACTAATCTCGACAGAAGATGTTCTCCAGTCGGCTCGGTTCTCTCCTAGATAATGTAAGTATTACTGTAATATATAGGGTCTTAGGTAACTTACTTATCGGCAGAACAACAGAAGCCGCAAACTCATAATTTAGGTTGGTCATCGCCTTGTGTACTTCCCCAGAAGGCATAACAAGTCTCTGTTGATAATCAGCATTTTATAGCAGTTCAAGGACATGTCAGTCGCTGTACCTTGCAAAGGGTTGACTCCGACTGTTTCAGAAGTTCCTGTAGAAGCTCTGCTTTCTCTAGCGCCAACTGATCGGACCCAGCGACGCTCCATTGGCGGAGGGATCCGATAAAGGCTGGTACTTCATGCTCAACGTATGCCGCGGCAGCAGCAAATTGAGCTTCTGCTGGAATTTTATGGCAATACCTCCGCAGGTTAACAATGCCACTAAGCTCGAGCCTTGATTCGGCTCGGTTTTGTTCATCGTGGCGGTGGTTAAAATAATCCACATTGCTGACACAAAAGACTTTGAGGTCCCCAAGCTGGACCTGCCCTTGGTATTTCTCTATAAGGTCGTGTGCTACTTCATGATTTCGTCGTTCTATCAATAACTTTTTCAAGCTGTGTGTTAGTGTCAGCAGAAGGCCCCGTTGTCATTAGAAAGGGATGAGGCTACCCGAAATCTATCTCATTCAGTATATCACTGTAACAAGTTAGTGTAAATGCCGAGCCTGAATTTGAGTTTCTTACCGAGTCCGGACCTCCTCTTCTAGTGCTCCTGGAACTCCGCGGCGACGTCTTGCCTCGCATCTTCTCATTTGCAGGTGCAGATTGTCGATCTGACGTCGCCAGGTCCTTATCTGAAGAGCAACATCAGGAGGCGAAGACCTTTCTGTCTCCCTAGCATTGACCAGCTGCGTAATGCGTTAATAACAATTTTTTTCACGTTATGAACGATACTTACTTCAGATTTAGTGCAAATAATCCGCAATGGGCGATGTCGACCAGTTCTTGCAATGACGTCTCGTACACCCGCGTCTGTACTAGCACGAGCCACTGTTGTGACTGCGAATACCTCGTGGCAATTGCGCAGATACCTTTCGGTAGCTCGAGCACGGGCAAAGTTCAAGTTTCGAAGGCCTTCCCTAGGTTAACAAGCAGTCCTTCAATTACTTTCAAGGAGGACTCACCGGGAAGATCCACGAGAATAAGGCCGGTTTGGAGGATGGGGGAACGGAGATAGACCCTGAAGAACATGAGATCATACGCTAATCTTTAAGGTGTCATTACTGACCTGATAATTCGGACGAAAGGCCAAAGCGAAGGCAACTTCTCGTCAACTGGGTCTCTGACGAAGGGGTCCAGTTTGTCGGTGCAATCATCAACATCCATAGCAGTTGCGGACCATGTGCTAGTATTCGCACCACCAGGGCGTTTGGCAAGTACAGCAGTTGCCCATTCCTGGAGAGTGCTAAGGACCGACGCTTCCTCCCCTGTAGATTCTTGCTTCAGGAATCCCTGGGTTAACTCTGGTCGATCGCGGTACATGGACTGAAGCGTCTCCCACGCTTTTGATGATTTCTCTCTGATCTCGTTCTGCTCTTGGATGCTGTCCACATCGTTGAATGCTGGAATAAAACACTGCTTGAATGTTCTCAGAAGCTCTTCAAGAAGTTCCTTGACTTCTTCAGCGGTCATGTAGTCCACCTCAATCCCGTAAGGTTCTTCCTCGTGGGTAGGACGGAATCGATACTCGGTCACTACACAGGTACAAGCGCTACCATCTCCAGTCTACAGGGCATTAGTTTTTGCAGTAAAACGTGGTACCGAGCATGGCCATACCGATCTCGCTAGGTTGGGTTGGTCAAGTAGAGAGTTGATAAGACTGCTTTTTCCTAGACGTTACATCAGTAAAGTTATTGCCAGAAATTTCCTGCTCCAGTAGGATTCCTACCGGCTCCCGAGTCTCCAACAAGGCCGACTGTACGAGTCCTCATAGGCTCGAACTCGCTTAAGCTCTGTCCTTGTTGGCGCAAGGCATAAAGACCTGTTCCAGCCTGATGAGCAGCTGTACAGCCCCAAATCGCAAGGGATAGCTCTCGGAGTTCTCCTTTGGTCTCTTCTAGGGCACTTTGAAAGGCTTGGCTGAATATGCGCTCATCCGGACGCCTTTCGGAGGCAACATTGTACAGCAGTTCATCTCCAGGTTGCTTAGGCGGCGCCGAGGGGGAAAAGAGTTGGTGGACATGGCCTTCAGGCGCACGTAGATTATCGCCAAGGTGAAGACCAGCAAGACCAGCAATACGTCTAGGAGAAGAGTTTCTGCTCTCTCGATCTGAATATACGCTGTTATGCGTTGAGTTGGAGCCTGGGGTCATGACGCTGACGGTGGGAGATTCGTCAGACGAGTCAATAGAATGATTTCTCTCAGATCGAATATCTCTTCGTATGGACTGCGCTGAAGTCTTGCGAGAGATGGTTCTGGGTGTCGGAGTGGGGCTCCTGACGGATGGGGCGCGGGCAGCCATACTCATTGCTGAACGCTCAATGTAAGAAGGGAAAAATAGCTAATATCTACAAGACTGAAGTGGAAAAGAAGCCGCTAAAGAAGCATGCGTAAGCTAATGTCAGAATTGAACAAGAGATTAGGGCAAGGAAGTGGAGGTTGAAGCACGAGGGCGATATGCTAAGGGCTCCACGAATTTAACATTGCTCTTTGGTCCTGTCTGGCGATGGCTGCCAGTGCCGATCCAACAAGCTCCAATAAGGCCGTGCGTCAGGCCGTGCAGTTGTGGCATCAAGCTGAGCAGGGGTTAGCTATCTTGCGCAGGGCGCTTCGCCTTAGGTAAGGGCCATAAGGCCACACTCTTTCGACTTTTTAACGCCGACGGGTGGGATTTGGATAGAAGTTGGGAGAGTCGGAGTTGGTGGCGTAAAATAAACGCGTTGTGATTGGGTGAGGGTAGTGTGCTGGCGACAACGGCTGGAAAAGGCCGAGAGACCAAAGCTTCAGTTGTTGGGGCGTGATTGGACTGTTAGAAGCAAACGGGGAGGATGGGCAAAAGCACGGGGCTGGGTTTCGTTTGAAGCTTGATCATCGGGGACTCCCTCAGACCCTTTCGAGACCAGGGCGTGCGAAGGATGTGGGCGCCAAAATCCCCAAGGCTCTGTGCACTTTGCCAAGGGCGCTTCGCTCCGGGAGCTTTCCTCGAAACGACCACCAACAACACCCGTTCCTGAGAATCCACATCTGACATCCTATCCCACATCCTTTCCCGCATCCCCATCTTTTAACTCCTGAATTCTGGGCGCCCTTTTCTTGTACGTAGAGGTTATGTCTATCTCCTAATCAAGCTGCTGAACGTTTCTGACGTCACCTGTCTGGCAAGAAGGCCAAGCTGCCTTGAGACTTTAATGTTTTGCTGCACCATCGAGCCGTGGGGCACAGTAAAGTTTCCGGGATGGCCTACAGCGTCCTAGCTTTGCGGGAATTATAGCCTAAGCCATTAATATCCGCCTTCTCGCCCAGCGGTTCTGCAAGCCTCCCCGACACTCTTTTGCGGCTCTGATGTGGCTTCCGGGTATGCTCCCGTAACCCTGACCTGCATAAGACGTCTATTAAACGCCTGGGTTTCCGGGATGACCTTCGAGCCAGAGGAAAGCTCGTGAACCCAGTCATATCCTCAAATAATGGTTATCTCATAAATCAGACCCCGGTGGATCGTTGGTACGTGCACCACGCGCATGTGCAGGCACAGACCTGCGGAGGATAAATTATCCTATCCGGTCGGGCGGATAATAATCCTATCCGAGGATAGCTTGGATATCGGATAATATCCGGATAATATCTAGATATCCGCAAAATTTTAACTACAAACTAAACCTTTACCCCCTATCGTATAACGCTATAAATATAGCTAGTACTAGTAAAATTCACCCTAAAAACTTTAACAATAATAATTCTTTTAATTATAGGGCCGATAGAAAAGCTTTATAACCATATCGTTTATATCCGCAGCTTATAATAGTGCTAGAGCGCGTTACCTGCTACTTTGCCGTTTCCTAGGCAATTTGCTAAATTCTACCATATTCTACCAAATTGCTATTGGCTCGCTTACTACTAGCGCCTTGCCAACCCCTTTGTATTTTATTAGTCTCTACTAGTCTTCTTCTTCTCCTTAGCCTAGTATTCTTATATAGTAGCAATCTACAAGCTTCGGTTTAGAAGCATTTATATAAGCCCGTTACATTATACTAAGCTCTCCCTATATTGCCTAGGAAGGCCTTAATAATATCCCACCCTAAAAGAAAACCTTTATCTGCAATAACGCGTTAACGAATTATACTTAAATATTAAAAAACTTATATTACTACGCCTAAAAAGGCCCTAATAATATCCTACTTTATAGGCCAGATTGTACTTAACCTACACCCCTAAAAGAACCCCAGAATTAAAACCAAATTATATAATTTTAATAAACCTTAGGAAGCTAACAATAGTACCTAAAGTAAGCTTATCTAAAAGACCTACCTCTACCTAAGAGGAATATAAGATCTAGTTAGGATCAGAAATTAAAAATAATAATAACGTTATAGACATATATAAGCAGATTTATGCCCTTACAACTAATTAAAAGGTTAACTGTCTTTAAGCCTAAAGTATATAAGAGACTCTAAAGGAGATCCTAGAAAGCCTTACTGCCTTATAAAATAGCCTAGCCTCCCCTTTATAAAGCTTTAGTTAACCTATTTACTTAACTAAATATAATATACTAGAGAGTGTGGATATAATAATAAAGTAATTAAAGTCTATTAAGCTCTCTAAACCCCTACTATTACTAGATAGTATAGACCTAACCTTTAAGAACTGGAGAATCTAGGTGCAAGGAAAGCTTTATATTAACTATAACTATTTCCCCTCTAAAGAAGCTAAAATGCTTTACCTCTTTAGTTAAACTATTAGGGATGCCTAGTAGTACCTTTAGGCTAAGTTTAAGAATAAGTTACCTATTTGGTTTATATCTATTAATAAAATAATATAGCATCTAGCTACTATCTATATTAATCTAAATAAAGTATAAAATGCCTATTATAACTATAATCGCCTAATAATAAAATTAAACTAATCCTTTACTAAGTTTTAGACTTAATTCTTACACTTAGCAGGCAAAGGCTAGGTTCTCCCTAAGAACTACCGTTTAGACCTATATAATAAGCTAACAGTCTAACTATAAGAGAAGATTGCGGTAGCCTTAAACGACCTACTAACTTACTAAAAACTTGCAGCCTAATATTTATTATTAGATTTAGAACTAAAATAAATTAACGCTTATTCTAATTAACTAAAGCAGTCCTATAGCGACTGTAACCTATTTACTATACTAATAGGAGCTAGCGTTAAAAGATAAACCATAACTACCTTTATACTAAAAGTGGTTATAGCTGCCTACCTATAAGCCTTACCTAACCCGCTACGTATTATACCTTTAGCTAATGCTTATTATAACATCCTAATTAACCCTACTATGGTTATATGCTTTAATTATAAAAAGGATAGTTACTTTACCTTATCCTGCCTAGAGCTAAAGGATATAGGTAATATTAAGGAGATAGAGAAAGAAGAAATGTCTAATAAGTTAGGAAAAAAAGAACCCTAGGGAAAGACTCCCCCCTAAGGTATCCTATTAATCTTAAGGAAATTAATCTAAGTTAACTAATAGGTGGAAAACACTTATAATTCTATATATAGTATCTTAAAATAGATATAGAGTTAATATAACTGCCCTTATTAACACTAGAGTAAATAGCTTTACCTTTATAAATACTGCTTATATAAATAATGTTGCTAAGTTCTTAAATATAAATGCTACCTAACTAGAGAAGCCTATCTAAGTAAAAGGCTATAACAGCTAAGCTAGTAAGCCGGTTACCCACATCTTAAAGCTATATATTGCTATTAATAAACGGCGCTAATTTGGTATCCCTTTCTATATCCTAGACCTAGGGTCCTATAATATAATCCTTAGCCAAAAATAGATGTCCTACTTTAATATTTGGCTAAATATTTAATAAAGATAGTTTGTCTAGCCGGAAAATAGACTAAAGTTACCCTCCTTTATTAGAGAAATCCGTACTAACCATAAGATATTAGCTGTAAAGGCTAACCCTATCTACTAGTAAGATGTTAGGGATTACAACCTAGCCTTTACCTAAGAAGATGCCTATTATAAGGCTAGTAGAAACTCTATACTAATAAGAATACTCCCTTAAAGGACTATAGCTAAGGAGGACTTTATTTATAGAAGTGGAATAGATAGTAATATAAACAACTTCTAAATTATGGAGATCCGGCTAATAGGGAAGAGGATGTACTAATAGGACATAGAGGATAACCTTTAGAAGATGCAATGAGAGCTAAAAGGAGTAAAGACAACGCTAATATGCTAAAGGCCCCTAAGGCTATGGACACCCCTACTATTATATAACCTCTCTATAGTAGATATTGCAGTAATTAGCGCTATAGGCTTCTACTTTAATATATATTAGAAGGATAATAAGGTCTTTATAACTAGCTTATATAAAATTAACTAGATTATTAATAAGAAGGAAGAAGGGCTAGTAGAGGAAACTAATAAGGAGCTAGTTAAGCGCC
>Ga0307507_10001688_pt1 | contig 48894 bp, 12 predicted proteins | sample 7_EM_MG_FD_207223 | JGI IMG/M metagenome (GOLD analysis project Ga0307507, IMG submission 207223) | Populus trichocarpa ectomycorrhiza microbial communities from riparian zone in the Pacific Northwest, United States - 7_EM | ecosystem: Host-associated > Plants > Roots > Unclassified | place...
TAAAAGCCTTATTAGTTCCCTTATTCTTAATCTTATTAATAAATCGCGAATTAAAGAGTTGTACGCCTTGTGGTATATCTATAAGTCTTATAATCTTAAAAACTCCCTTCTTAAGTAGACCAGTAAGCTCCTTCTATTAGAAGGCGCTGAATTAAGTATTAAATTAACTGTCATCCTATAGGTAGATAGTAATGTCAGCCATAGCTATAAGTAGAGGGTATTTATAAGGGCGTCCTCTGCCTCGTTTCGGGGGTTGTTGCTAAGCTTTAGTAGGTCTCTCTAAGATAGTCTTAGGAAGGGCTAACCCAAATAGAGGTTTAGGTGGCGATTTTGGTCCAACGATTTGCTTCTACAATTTAGTTGCTTAAAGGTAGGGTTTTACAACTATAGATTGGAAGGCTATAGGTCCGCTAGACAGTTTAACGGTATATATTTTACCCTTAATAGTAAGTAAGGTAAATGGCCCGTCCTAATGGCCGCTTTAGCCAGTGTTTCCTTCTCTCTAGACTAAAACGGGCGAATTTGGTGGGAGATTATAAATCGCATTAGCATTAGGTCCGTTTCGCATATTTAGCGCGTTAGCAATCTATTGTTTAGCTTATAGCTTCTGTATCTCTGCTATAGCCTTTTTGATTGCGGCAGCGCGTTATATAACTATAGGGGATAGTGCATCGGATTTGACTATTCGGGGGTAGGCTCTAAAGACTAGAAGTATAGGAACTAGTCCTCTAGGGCTAGCTAAATTGTTAATTGCTTTAAACGCTATTTAGAGTCCCATCTCCTTATTAATTTTAGGGATTTCAGTTATAATAATCTAATAGGCTCGGTGTAATGGACTATAGTAGCGCTCTACCATTCTAATAGAGTTATGTGCTTTAACCGGTACTCCCTTTATACTGATTCCTATAATAGTAGCGTATTGCTTAAATTCCTTACTAACGAAGTTCTTTCTAGCGTCGTAGGTAATTAGGTCTGGTAGCCCTAGGTAGATATTAATCTAGCACATCCGTAGAACGTCCTATATGTATTTGGCGCTAATGTCTCGTAGCTATCTACTAGCTTAGAATCGCGTTCCTTTATTAACAACGTGTAGAAGGGGTAATCTACTAATATATATAATATTGACGATGATATTATAGTTAAAATTAATGTTGTCTTGTAGGGTAAAGCGGAATCTGCCTAGTAATTTGCTAAACTTCTAATAGTGGTGGCAGAACTTGGTTAGTTGCTTAATGGCTATTCTATCCGTTTTATGGCCAGCATGGTAGAGTAGTTTTTGCAATTTCTTAACTAAGGGATATCTAAATCGATGATATAGGCGCCGTAGCTCTATATCTGTTAAGTAGCAGGGGTTCGCGTTAAAGAATTCAGATAGATATAACTGTAGTAATAAGCTCTATAAGAGAAACGGGTGGCCAAACCGTCGCACTACTGGTACTTTTTTAGTATAAGTGATGACAACGTTTCTAAGGTTGTTGTAGTAGATTTGGAGTTTATCTATATCTGCTAAGTAAAGCAAGAAGGGGGTATCCGTATAGACAATATAAAACTGTATCTTGCCTATAGGGGTAACGATATCCGCAGTTCTAATAGAGGTAGCGATTCTAATACTAAACTACACGTTAACTTGTCCTTTGGTTAAGGTATTAAGTCTTATAAATTAGTCCGCATTCTATAGTGCCTAGAATTGTCCGTAACCGGCCATAGACTTCTTTAACGCACTAGTATTAATTATAATTCCTATAAATACCGTGGAAGTATAGCGTGAAGCGGCGGTTGTTATATTATAGTTAAACGGGTTAGTTTCCATAGTAGGTTCCGTAGAGATTATAATAAGTAAGTAAGCGTAAGCCTTATTAGCTAGTTCTATACTTATAGAGGTTACTTTATCTATAGTAAGAGTTCTAAATAATATAAGGTAGTAGCCATTAGGGTCTTCTAATTCTTCCTCGCTGTTGTCGTTATTAGTGTTTTTATTAGTGTCTATGTTTAGCATAAGAGCTTTAAAAGTCTTATTATACTTATTGTTATCGTCTTCTTTATAGTAGATAGTGTATTGTCTGAAGCGTTCTTTAAAGTTACCATTACGGCCCTTGTTATTGTTAAAACGTCTTTTATACTTATCTTTAGAACGGTTCCGCTCCTCCTCTATATATTTCCATAAGCGGCAGCTCTTCTTTTAGCAAACGTAGTACTTGGCCTTTAGGGATCTGACGGTGTTTTATCTATAGGAGCGGGTTCGGTCACGGTTATTACAGATGTTACGGCGGTATATACAATCCATAAAGTAGGTTCCTTAAGACGGTCTTATTAAGGCCTAGGAAGGGTGTTCCTTCTTCTATATAACTATAGAAGATTACAACTTACTAATTAACTAGGAGAGGTCTTTAGAAGGGTTAGAAATAGCAATACGGCATACTAGTACTCCTTAGCAAGCGGTAACTAGCTTATTTATAAGGAAGAGGTCTATATAAAACTCTAGGTGTAATCCATAGCAATATTTTAAGAGCTTATTAAGAAGTAGTTAGAAACTCTAATAGATTTGCTTATTAGGGTTCTTATTAATAATTCCTTAGAAGTTAGTGGCGTTTTATCTAGTAAGGTTTCTCCAATAGTACTCTAGTCCTTTAAAGAAGTAACGCATGTGGTTATATGCCTCAGTAAATAATCTAGTTAAAAGGCTGCTATTATAGTAGTGATCCTAAGCAAGTCCCTTTAGCATAGTTAGAAGTGCGGTTATATAGCCTTTAGGAGGTAGACTAGCTCTCTTATAGATATTATAGAAGATAGTTAACTTAAAGTCAAAGCTATTACTTACTCCATCGTACTTCTGGTCGTCTATATAGATCTTAGCAATAGTGGCTGCCTCTTTACTATACATAGGCAGGTGCATAGCAGGGTCAGTATTAGCAGTACTAGGGTGAAGATACTGGGCAGAAGAAGGACCAGGTAGGGTAGAAACAGTTACTGGAGGGAGGGTAGAGGTAGTTACTGTAGGCAATAATTACTGATTCTGCGTCTGTAGGAGTTAAATAAGGAGAGTAAGTAGTTAATCTTAGGTAGAGGTAGGTGCGGCTTACTATTAGGTGGCGGTTGGTGCAGTTTACTAGGGTATAGATGCAACAGCTAGTTAGGGTGTTATAGGGGTAGGTATTTACGTTCTAGGTGTTGTGGCTATAGCTATAGGCTGGATTGCAGGTATTGGAGGTAGTAGAGGTAGTTAATGGCTTACAGGCGTCAGCACTGTATAGGAAGGTAGTGGGCTGCGGGGGGGGGTTATAGGAGCTAAAGAGGCTATAACTAATAGGGGTATAGCTTAATTCAATATTAGAGCTGTTTATGTTAAGTTAAGCCGTTCTTATAACGCCACTGTAATTATAGGGCTGACTGCCTTAAGAGCTTCTATAATTTCCTTATCTGTCCATTCATAAGGTTCTTCCTCTTAGAGGAGGTTAAATAGTGCTTCTAAGATTAAATATCTGCTATTATACTTTCCTACATACACTCCTCTCTTAAGTAGATAAGTGCGTAACTTTGCTTTTATATTAATTCGCATGCGTCTAAAATCTTCGGTAGTAAAGCCTTCAAATTCCTCCTTAAATACTGTCTATAATGTGTAGTCTGTGAAGTTCTCCTATGTATATACGTAGACCTTTGTTGCTACATAGTCTCCTAGCTCATCTTTAGAAGCTATAGCAGCAGTGATTCTATTACTATGCTTTAATATCTTCTCATACCACTCTATTATAGTTGTAGGTTGAGTATCCATAAGGTTTGAGTAGAGGTTTAAAGGTAAGGAGGTTTAAGGTTTAAGATTTAAGGTTTAGGGTATTCTCTATAGCCTTAGGGCCTATAGAGTGTCCTTAGTCTAGGAGTTTAAGGGTTAAGGCTTGAACAGAGGTTGAGGTTAAGGTTAAGGTCAAGGGTTGAGGTTGAGGTTGAGGGTGAGGTCAAGGGTAAGGGTGTAGTTGAGGTTAAGGTTTGTGTATACGTTCTCTACAGCCGTTGGACCTATAAAGTGTTCTTAGCAAGGCTGCTATTCTCTTAGCGATCTGCTGTATTAGCTGTAAGGCCAATACACGCTCTTAAGCTTAAGTAGAAGTCGTAGTCTTCTCCTTTAATAAAACAGACAAGAACTAGGCGATTAGTAAACTGTTTCCAGTACTACTCCTTAAGCGCTAGCTATTGCGTATTTCCTGATCTGTACGTCTACTGATTAGTGTCGGTATACATGCTTTAATCAACGGGCACGAATATCACTGTATGATACGTATGCGTTGTTGATTGTTGGATGATTGATTGTTTTGAAGTAAGGGGTTGCTCCAAGGTCAGGTTAACTAGCCTCGCTTCGCGGTCTTGTGACCACGTCACATGACTAACATTCTGACAAGAAGTTATCTATTTTATAAACCTAATTGTCTAACTGTTGGGTATTAGGTCTTTAGTAAAGTTTTAGACTACTAGAGGCCTTAGCTAGTTAGTCTATATCCTTTTTTTATTTACTATATAGATACCTCTTTAAGTCTTTTATACCTCTTTAGGTAGGTACTAGGTATTCCTTAAAAGGCCCTTAGCCTTAGCTAGGTTATAAAAGATTTTATTTAGCTTAAATTAAGCTCTACTAGATCTAGATCTGCCCCTAAAGGTTTCTAATATATTTATTAGTGGCTTCTTCTTGTATAGCTTTTAAGAGCCTTATGGCAGCTTCCTAATATCCTCCTTAAAGAAAATTAGTGTGGGGCTTTTAATTTTCTAACCTTAGGCCTAGGGAAGCTCTAGCTATAGAGGTAGTATTAGTACTAGTAGCTAATATAGGTTTCCCTATAAGGCTTAAGTCTTAAGTTAGTAGTTAGGTTAGATTGCCTAAAGGGGTAAGCCTACTTAGCTTATAAGTAGTCTATATACTACTACTATACTAATTATAGGCTAGTAGTCTTTTGGGAGGGTTTTAGTTAGGTCCCTAATTAGGTATATTAGTATATTCCTTTAGCATTTCTAGTTTAGGGGAAGATTTTAGGGTTATATCTAGCGCTTAATTTTCTAATTAGCCTAAATAGGGCTAGAGGGGTTCTGGCTGCTTTTTGGTAGTATTATAACTATTATAAAGGGTATCTATGTTTTTCTTAGCGTTGCTAGTAACTATAGGTATATAAGAGTCTTTAAGCTCTTAGTGCATCTAAGTATTAGGGCTTATTTAGCTATCTTACTTAGAGGTTTATATTATTATAATCTCTTACTATTAGAGGGATCTTCTTACCTTAGCGCGACAGCTATCTATAAGGTATTTATAGAGTTTCTATTTAGGTTATTGCGAGATTTTAAGGGAGGATAGTAGATATAAATAAAAGATATAAATAAATAATCTAGTCCTTAAAGCTAGCTACCCTTCTAAATAGAGTAGGAAGGATTTAAATATAAGGGGACTTTGTAGATAGGGGGCTATAAGGACATAATTGTGGAATAGGATAGATTGGTAAGAGAGATAAATTTTTAAGGAGGTAAGGCCTCTAGGATTATGGAGACTATATACTATAGGTATATGCCTCTGGTATATAACTGGTGACTATTTAAGGGGCGTTTAGAGGTTGTCCTAAAGGCAACCTGAGGTGTTTATAATAATATCCCTTATAATTCCCTCTAGCCTATTAATTTAGGCGCTGCCGGATTAGAGGGGGGATAGAAGGTTCTTTAATGCTTCTTTTCTTGTTAGGTAGTTCTATATAGATGTAATAGAAATAAAGTTTTATGGCTATAGGATTTAAACAACTATTTCTTAGACTAGAAGTTATAAGATAGGCGAATTTAGGGAGGATCTTTAACGGCGTTAGTATATGGTAGAGGGAGAGGTAAGGATATCTATAAGACTAATTTCTGTATTTAAGGGTATCTCTTCTCTATTTACTCCGCCCCCTTCTTCTTTAACCTAAGACAATAGAACCTAAGTATGTCGCTCTTAACTAATATATCTATCCCACGAATCCTCGCTCCCCCTTTTAGGTGCTATATAAACGGCTTTCTAAGCTGCCGCCATAACTGCTTTATCCCCTACCACTCCTTTAGCCTCTACCGCTTATTAGTCCCTACTACGCCCCTAAGACTCTACTGGATATCTATCTACTGCACCTGCTCTATGCGTCCTAGTATTGCCTTAATCCGCATAACAAACGCCTCTATTAAGAAGCTTGGTGTTGGCGCTAGTAGCCTAAGCCTAACGTCCAGACAGCATTGCTGTAGGTTAGGTAGTAGCGCGGGGGGGAGGGTCTAGAAGGGCATGGTGGTGGGCTATATATAATAGCTGGCCTAGATAGCGAAGTTAAAGAAGGTACGCTTGTAGAAGGCTTATGCGTATTTGGCGTGCAGCTAGTAGTTAGTGAGGACTATACTATAGAGGTAGAGGGGGTCCTGGTACTGGTGCTATATATAGTACTATAGGTGGGGTAAGTAGGGGGGTAAGTAGGAGTACTATTTGTTTACAAAGAGGAGGAGGTAGTTGTAGATTTAGAGGCGGAGCTTAGTAGAGAGGGTAAGAAAGGGGGAGGGAGCTTTAGAAGGGTTGGGGCGCGCTATATTAGAAGTATTAGTTTAGGTTTAATTGCGTAGTTAGGGTAATAGAAGGTGTGGTTAATAAAGGTATAAGGTGTGGAGGGAGGGTATAGGAGTTATATAGTGGGTGGATTGGGTGCCTGTAAGCTACTATTAATAGTTTACTAGAATAATCTTAAGCTTGACTGCCGCCTTGTGCTAAGGGTTGGAGAATTTATCTTAGGTGCCTATAAGCTACTATTTATAGTTTGCTAGAATAAGCTTAAGCTTAACTACCGCCTTATGTTTAGGGTTGGATAATTTATCTTAAGTGCCTTAGCCGCTTCTTAAAGGAATTTGTGGCGTTATATAGCCCTACTTTATTACTACTGCCCTGTGAGTATATAGCTTAGCTAGTGTTGCTAAAAGCTCCGTTAATGCCCGCTAAGGCGCTAAAATCTTGGCTAGTGTTAATATTCTGATACTAATACAACCCCACTTAATATACGATTCTACTCTTATTATATTATATTTAAAGTTAATAACGCAATTATATTTATAGAGCCGTTTGGGGGGTTTAATTAAATACTTTATTAACCTGAGGTATGAGTGGTCTATATATTTAGGTCCTGGAATTTAAACTCCCACTAAACTAGCTTCTGATTAGTTAGAAAAAATGTTGTAGGTAGTAGGTTATAGCAAAATCCATATAATAAATATTAAAATATTATGATAAGTTGTCCTACTAATATTGTGAATATTAACGCATATAATTATAGAGGACTCTATATATATATAATATATCTACTTTATAGCCTCTTATGAGCTGTATTGGTGGAGGAGTAGTGATTACAAGCCCTATAGCTGTATAGAGGTGTAAGGGGACTTTATAGATAGGGGGCTATAAGGATATAATTATAGAACAGGATAGATTAGTAAGAGAGATAAATCTTTAAGGAGGTAAGGCCTCTGGGATTATGGAGACTATATACTATAGGTATATGCCTCTAGCACGTAACCGGTGACTATTTAAGAGGCGTTTGGAGGTTATCCTAAAGGCAACCTAAGGTGTCTGTAATAATATCCCTTATATTGCCCCCCCCTTTCTTGCAGTTGGCCCCCAATTGCTATTACCTTATAATAGGGAGATTATAAGGGCTTGTCCTAGAAGGGGTTTAGAGAGATATTAATAAGCTACTATATATTATCTATCTATCTAACCCCTGCTTTAAACTCCTAAAAACCTTAATAAGGAAAAATATAACTAAAAAAAAGATGTGAGGATTGCTAAGAGACCTGTAACAGTTTACCAGTACTATACTGAGACACAAGATCGTCGCCTAAGAGGCTTTAAGATATGATTAACGCTACCCTTATATATCTTGGATATGGTTAAATATTGAGTTATAAACTACGGAGTTCTAGGTCTACTTTTATGTATTTAGTTTACTTAATTTCCATAGATTTATAAAAAAGTTGTTCTTTTAATCTCTATACTTGCACTGTTATAAGACCCCTTAAAAGCCTACTAGAAATATGTTGGTAACTACCTAGGCTAACCTAAGGATTTTTATATAACTTTACTTCTAAGCCTTTATACCGGTCTGCAATTAATTGTAAGTGTTATAGGTAATTTAGTGTTCCTAATATAGTTCTATAGGACCTTTTAGTATAGGATTTAACGTATAGAGCCTTAGCTTGCTGTTATCTTTAACTTTTAAAATATTAATCTATAATTCTTTCTTATTAGTTCTATACTATATATTTGGTATAGCTCTACTACCTAGCAAATAGAAGGAATACTTTGTAATAGCGCCTCTAGCTATTATATAATTTGTTAAAAACGTCTATAATATTATTCTTTAATACTATAGTATTGTTTAGGTATAATTTTACCTATATATATCTGTAATTAACGTTTTAATTACCTTCCCTAGCCGCGTAATTAGTTTTTGTAAGGAAGTAATAACTAAATAGCTTATACGCGTGTTTCCTTTCTTCTAAATTACGCTATTATAATGGAGTTATATTGGTAAGGTTATGGCTATTTACTAGAAGGGTATTAGGAGGTAAAGTATAGAGATATCTTGCTTATTAAGCTGCTTCTTTTCTTTAACACCTTACTTCCTATTATTATCCTTTATCTAAATTTGGACGTATCTTTAATATATTATTAAGATTTTCTTTTTTTTTATTATTAATTTAATATACCTCTTTGTTCTTTTACTAACTGCTCTTTTAATCTAATTCTATAGCGTATTCTAGCCCTATTGCTGTATATAGAACCCTAACCTCTGCTGACCTGTAACTAGTACTAGTCCTACCTAAATAACTTTATATATACGTCCTTAAAAGACTAGAAGTCTAATAAAAAGATTTTAGATGCTTATAATAAGACCTATTATATAAGGTCTAATACCTTTAGTTTTTGTAATTGATGTATGTGTACTAAGAGCGGTAGTTATATTAAGGTAAGCTTTTCTATCCTTAATAGGTTTCTATTACTAACTTTAGGCTTTAATATAGCCTAGGCCTAAGTAGTAACAATCCTTTAATATCCTTAACTACTATATTGCCCGGGCTCTTTTTTATTCTAGCGCTAATACTAAATATTTGGGTTAAATTTAAGACTATACTATAGCTATTTATACTGCCTATAATTCCTAGTAAGCTAGCTAGTAATGCCTAATAAGGGAGCAAGGTTGGTATACTAAGGATAGGGTAAGGGATAGGGGTAATAAGAAGTAGGTCGCCGTTTACTATAAAAAGGAGTTTGTGTATATGTGTTAAGTTTTAAAAGAGTATAATATAATATAGTATTAGGTAGGTTACCCTTTGGGTACCTAGTAGATAGGTAACTAATAATTACTATAGTAAGGTCTTAGTGGTTTTGGTCTTTACTAGCTAGCTAATATCTCTGTTTATTTTAGGCTTAAGCGTGTCTTTATTAACTATAAGCTTACACTTTAAGTACTTTATTAGTACTGGTTTGGGCCTAATATTGGTGTTAAGCGTTTAAGGATCTCTACTCTATCTATACCTTATTGGCCTACCCTTGTTTTTATACTTACCTATACTTTTACTAAGGGATCTAGATCTGGATCTTATTCCTATTAGCCATTACTTAGTAGGCTAATAGATACTAATCCTATATCTAGGGATAAGGCATAGTAGCTTTTAATTTAGGTATTTGGGATTAATTTTTATATATAGTAGCAATTGGGAAGGCCTTGTAAAGCATTTAGGAAGGTATAGGAATACTATCCCTAATATAAACTAATAAATAGGAATGCAATTCTAGTAAAATACCCTATTAATTCTATGCTATATATGTAAAAAGGCTAAGGACCTGTTCTGCCTTAGGCTATAGCCTTAATTAATCCTTATGGTTTCTGGAGCTTGTTTGTTCTATATCTAATTTAACCTATTTACTCTTTAGGGCCTTTTTTAGCCTACTATAAGCTTTTTTTATAGGTTATAATAATACCGTAGTATTAGAGCGCTTTCTATAATTTATAGATTATAGACCTTGGTCCTAATATTCTTTTAGAATATCTTTATAATAATTAAGGTAATCCTCTGGTTTCTATATAGAGTCCTTAGTAGGCTAGCCTAGCTATTTAACTTTATATTAAAGCTTGTTCTTAATAGACTTATAGTATAGTATAGCTTTTGTTGGTCACATAGGGTGACTTACTAATAACGGCTACTTAAGTAGGTTATAGTGATGTTAGTTAAAAGCTTAATAATTCTTATAATAAGGAAGGGCGAGGAGCTTAAGGCTCCTTGCCACACTAGTGCTGTAGCGACACGTAATATATTCCCAACACTGGTAATTCTTCTTTTGTGGTTGCTACCTATATATATATACCATTTAACTAGTATAACAAATATTAATCCTCCTTACTTACTATTGCTATTGTAATATATAACGGCTCGCATAAATGCCTTTAAACTAAAAAAGAATTATTAGGGAGTGGTAGGAAGATATATCGCGAGGGCCGCTAAGGCGCTAGTGGTAAGTAAATTAATAGTGATTTTTTATTCTAGGGATGTAAAATCCTGATTGGTTATTAGAAGTTAGGGTCTATAAAATACCATAGGTGGTATGCTTTAGTATTATTATAAAGTCTTACTCTTACTCCCTTTTAACCTAACCTTTAACTTATATATATAGAGTGTTTATATTAACAAATGTTTCTAGAGCCTTGTTTAGGTTTGCCTTTATTATTATATCTGCTAGATTATCTTAGCTATTAATCTATTAAATTTTAAAGAGTTCTTGTCGCTTATAGAATTGCTAAAGTGCTATAATGTTAATTATAAGGCGCTTTTTTTTTATGGTACCAAGCTTAACTAAACACTTATAAAGGGAATATAAGTTCGTACACACGATTATAGGGATAATAGGAAGTTTAAGTTAATCTATAATTATTTTTAGGGTAGTTCTAATTGTAATTACTATGTTAACTCTACTAACTATTCTATATATCTCTAACGCTAAAACACTTTAAGTAATATACTTACTCTTAGTTAAGCTCTAGTGGATAAGATTACTATAGATTATAAAGTTATTCTCTCTAGTAGATTTGTTTGCAATAATAATCTTATATTCTAGCTAGGAGCTAAAATCTTTATTATTTACAAATAATCTATTAATAAATATAAAGAGCTTAGCGGTAGGAAGATTAATAGGTATATAGAGTAGTCCCTAATTAAGATAGTTTATTTGCTAGGAAAGACGCTTATTTAGGGTAAGGATATTATCCTTAGTTAGTTTCTAGTGTTAAGCGGTAATAGAGAGATTAAATAAAGCCTTAAGTTAATAGATAGAAGTAATATAAGCTTTATGAGCGTGTTGCTCTATATATCCTTACTTTAGAGAATTAACATTAATAATGTTAATCTTCTTACCTTAATCTTTCTGGTGTAAAGCAATAGAATCCTTATTTAGGGAGAGGATGCATCTATTAAAAAGTAATAGTATTATTAAATTAAGCTTTTCCTTTAGCTTTGCTATAAGATTTGCCTTTACTAGCTTATCTTCTTTAAGAGCTAAGAATTGGTCGTCTTCTAAGATAATTATATTATTAGTTTATATGCCAATGATTCTAAATGGAGTTTCTATGGTTATAATAAGGAAGCATGGGTTAAATATAGAAGTAGTTATTAAAAGCTTCTCTTTGTAGTGCTTATTATAGGTAGCCTACCAATAAGTTTCTACCTCTGTAATTCTATATAATGGCTTAAGTATAACCATAATTATATCTTTAGGATATTGGTGGCGAATTTGCTCTAGAAGGTATGCTAATATTAAGCGCTAAAGGTGCGTCTCTAATTAGGTATAGGCCTAAGTAATATCTTATAAATAGACCGCTATTCTATTTTTTATTAAGGAGGGAGCTAGTGTAAGAATAACCTACTAACTAGCTCGTTAAATTATAGGAGATTGTATAAGAATTACCTCCTTACTATTATTATTATAACCTTAGATAATAAGCCTTAATTTCTTAAATGGGGTATTAGTAGCTTTACCCTTAATCTTATTAACCATTCTTAACTTAAAGATGTGAACTTTATTAAACTTAGTAGGGTTATACTTCTTAAATTTAAAGACTCCTCTTATAATAAGACTATTAATCTCCTACTTATTGGATACTTAGAAAGGAGCTCCTGGGGTTATAATATAACCTTTTTTTTAGAGCTGTTTTATGAGCTTAAAGTTAGCCTTCTTTTTAGCTGTTATAAAGGCCATTAATAACTTGTCTCTACTCTTAATAGTAGTAACAAATTGCTCTTTAAAATTAATAAGGTGTTGGCAATTTTATAATCCCTTTAGGCGACCTCTACTGTGTTATAGTTACAGCATATCTACTATAATTATATTAGGATTATAGTTGTCTTTTAGAGTATATTAATTATAGTTCTCCTTTAGGGTATTCTTTAGGGCATCCTATAAAGGCTTAAAACTATTATTTCTATAATAAGGCTTAATAATAGTTAATCGGAATTAAGTGGGTCTATAGGGCATTTAAAAAGTGCAAGTCTAACTATTAATTATAATAAGTTTATATGGGCCTAACCATCCTTTCTTTTTACGCTATACGCGTACCTTAGATTAGAGTGGTAGATTAAGTATAGTTAAGGTATTTAAACTATTTCTTATTCCTAGTGTGTTGTTGACCTAGCGCATAGCATAAAGACATCGCACCTCTTTTATTGCTTTATAAATAGCCTCCGCTTATTATATAATGGATAGGGATAATAGAGAATTGTTAGTTATTTAAGGGTAAGCGCTAAAGACTAGTAATATAGGTATAAGCCTATCTAGGCTAGCGGAATTATTAATAGCCTTAACAGCTATCTATAAGATAAGCTCTTTACTAGCGCCCTCTAGTTCTAAAGAAATAATCTTATATACTTATTATAATGGTGTGTAATATTATTCTACTTTTCTAATACTATTATGTGCCTTAATAGGGACTTCCTTAACCTTAATTACTATTGCCTTTATCTGTTGTTAAAACTTTATAGATAAAAAGTTCTTTCCTATATTATAGATGATTTGGTTAAGGGGTCTTTAGTAGATATTAATTTAGTATAATTAAAAGGTATCCTATATATTCCTAGCTAATATATCCTTTAAGAAACGTGCGGCTTAGAAGGAGGTTAAGAAGTTAATAACTTAGAGTACTGGCTTACCGCTAAGATATATAATGTTAACAATAATATAGAAGTTAAAGTTATAGTTATCTTTAAGGGTGAACTTAAATTAGCTAGGGGACTTCTGGTTTATTTGGCAGTAATAGTAGTACTTTATAAAATGCTTAATTGCTTTAACCTTAACTTTATAGCCTACTTGCTGAAGAACCCTAAGTAATTAGTAAACGGATAGGTGGCTAAAATAATAGTATAGTTAATGTAGCTCTAACTTAATTAAGTGGCTTTAAGTAATGCTTTTTTCTAGTTAATAAAGGAGTAACTAGGGGTAACCCTATTTGCGTATAATAGGCACCTAATTATCTCCCTAAATAAGCATATTTTTAAGGTTATTAAGTTTAACGCCTAATTTATCTATATTTTTAATATAAAATAGAAACGGGGTGTTTGTAGGAATAATATAGAAAGTGATATACCCTAAGGGGGTTTTAACCTTAATTATACTAAGAGAGATTGCAGTACCCTTACTAAAACGAATTATATATTGGCCTGCCGTTAATTAGTTAATCTAAATAGAGCTATTAAGCTACTAAAGAGCTTAAACTTAAGGTTCTTCTGCTGTAGATACTCCTGCGGCTCTAGTATCTAGTATAATACTATAGAAGATGTTTACTAAGTATCTATTATTAAAGGAGAATATAGAACTCTCCTTTAGCTTATTAAAAATGTCTAACTTTATAATAGCATGGAGTGTGGATTAGTTATTAAGAACAGTAATGGTTTATATACTATTTACCTTACCATACTTAGTAAAGTATTGGTTGGGAGAGTAGTCCTTAATTTCTATATCTATAAGAAGCTGTTTAGCCTTATTAGCCTTACCCTTAAGATCCTTTATACCTTTATATTAAACTAGGAAGCTTTAAAAGTAGGCTATAATAACCTTATAATTTCTAATGTTTTTTATACTCTGGCGAAACTTATTATATGCCTCCTTTTACTTATTAAGAGAATGCCTAGTTAACTAGTAATTTAGTTTCTTATAAATATAGCACTTCTTTTGGTAATTACTTTAGAATAAACCTCTATAAGGACCTCTACCTTTGCCTTATAGTCGTTAATTATACCCTCTGCTATATTACTTACTATGGCCACTATATATTTAATTAGTCTAGTTGTAATTATATTAGTTAGGCAGGTTAATTGAAGTAGGTTAGAGTTGGGTGTTAAATTACTATACTTCTTAAGAGCGTAGAGTGGTGCTAATAGAAGATCTTAATTGAGTATATATTCCTTTGTAAGTATTTATAGGATTAAAAAGAGTAAGGTTATATTCTTTAACACCTTAGTATACGCTAATAACTTAATTATATAGGCTGAAATCCTCTTAATATAATTTAGATAAACTATACTAAATTATCTAAAGTTGATTAAAGAGCTTTTAAAGATAATTAAGCTAAGGGATACCTGGGTTTGTAGTAATAATTCTTAAGAAGGTAGTCTCTCTCTATTCTAATATATACTGCTGCTTGTTCTCTTCTGTTTTAAAGTGGCATCTTAACTTATATATTATGTGGTTAAAATTGTATCCTTTTTTTACTAAATGATTATAATAGAAGGTACTAGCTTAGCCCTTAAGCATAATAGAATAGGTGTTGTAGTATTTATTAGACTCTATTCCTACCTTCTAGCAATAGTTATAGAAGATGCGTAGTTTTAAATTAAGAATATTATATAATTCCCTATTAAACTTCTTCTCCTGATCTAAATAGAGCTTTGTAAGCTCTATAAGCAATTTTAAACTGCCTTTAATTTGAGATTAAGATAGAGGAGGTAGGAGTTGCATTATAGGCTGTAATAGGGATGTAGGTCTAGTTAGTGAGGTCTAAAGGCTGTTAGATTGTGAAGTAGGGGGATCTTATGCTTACTAAAGGGTAGTAGTTGAAGTTGTAGGTTAAATTGGTTAATATAGGGGAGTTAAAGATAGAGGTAGAAGTGTTTCTAATAGTGTATTACTTAGGTTTTATTATAAATTGAGCTTCCTTATAGTGCGTAGTTAGTGCTTAATCTCTTATAGAGTCTATTTGTGCTCTTCTTTTATATTAATAACTTGCTCCTAAATATTATCTCTAATAGCACCCCTATCTATAGGTATAAACACTCTATTCTCCTATAGAAAGTTATGGAAGTTCTATATAATATCCTTATTTGTAGGAGCCTATGTTTCCTTTATCTATCTAACAAAGTCCTCCTTTATACAGTACCATAGTATAGTGTTGTTGTATTTGCTATCTTTGTAGTGTGCTATATAGTATAATAAGAATCCGTTTAAGTCTTGTTAATTAATATCTTTAGGACTAATTATAGCAGTTTTCTATGTTTTTAGGTTAATGTCGTCCTTATACTTCTTTAGGTAGGTTAACACTATAATAGCTATTATTAAAGATTGTTTAACGCGTTTTAATAAAAATTAAGGGAAATAAAGGTTGTTTGACGTGTAGTTAGGTAGTAATTGTAATCCTATAGTCTGCGAAGGTATACTAAAGGTATTAAGATAGTTGTTTTAACGCGTTTTGGATATTAACTTAGGACCCTAGGTTTAGTAACACTTTTAACCTAAAGTACTTAACTAAATCTTTATAAACGTGGTTGTTCTATATAATAGATGCAACTTAGTATCTCCTAGTACTTAGTAATACTTCTATTACTAGTTTTCTGTAAGTTTAAGGTAGCACAGTATCACTAGGATCTATTTTATATAAGCGCATATGGCACCCCTATATAAGACTGTCTTTTCTATTTAAAAACCTAGCTGCTTTGTAGTTGACTGTGTATTCAACCACTAATTAGTGTTGGTTATATAGGGTGACTCACCAATAACGGCTACTTAAGTAGGTTATAGTGATGTTGGTTAAAAGCTTAATAATTCTTATAATGAGGAAGGGTGAGGAGCTTAAGGCTCTTTGCCACGCTAGTGCCGTGGTGATATATAATATATTCCCGATAGCTTTAACCTTATACTGCTCGTCTACCACTTTAGGGTATTTAATTGGGCCTAGACAGAAGTTCTTTTCTAGTAGTAGTCTGTGCTATGGCTCTAGTAGATTTATGTAAAATACTGGATGTATATAGGCTATGGATAGGGGTAGCTAAAAATAGTAGGCTAGCTTACTAATTTGTTCCTTAATTTAGAAGGGACCTAGGTATCTTATATTAAGCTTCTTTAATAGTTAATGGGTTTTAATATTTATTAACTATAATAGAACCTTATCGCCTACGCTAAAATGCTTATTTTAGTGTTTATGGTTGTACTAAAGTCTCTACTACTTTTACGTATCTTATAGGCTCTATTTTATATACTTCTATTACTCCTCCTATTCCTTAAGGTATCCTTATACTCTTCTATGGATATTTTTAGACTTCCTGGTAGGATCCTATAATTAATTATACGGCCTTAGCTAGTGATTATTGGGTATACTATTAAATCCTAATAATTAGACGCTATAGGCAATCTAAATTAGTGCAAACTAATATAATGTATGTTATTTTAAGTTATAAGCGTACTCCGTATATAGAAGTAGCTTGTACTAATTATCTTGCTAGTAGTTTAAATATATTTATAGATATAACTCTAGTTCCTAGTTTTGGTGTTCCGTTTGCCTATTTATCTATAGGTAGAAAGCCGTACTATAATAGTGGTCTATTTTTAAATAAAAGTATAGATCTAACTAGTACTGGCTTATAAAGATGCTGCCCCTATTAGTGATAATAAAATATGGTTAATCTACTTTAAGAAAGCATTTCTCCTTAATTAGGTTTATAAGCGCTTATACATTAATTGTCTTATTAATAGGAAGGTATTAGACGTACTTTAAAAACCTATTAATAAGTACTAGAACTAAATTGTATATTTCTTCTTACCTATCTTTTAAGGGTAGGAGATCTATAATAAAGTCTATAGTATAATATTGCTATAGCTTATTAGTAGGGGGAACTAATTTAAGTAAACCCTATAGCTTGTGCCTTTGGATTTTATATACTTAACACTTCTTATAGTGGCTAATATACTCCTTTGCTTCCTACTTAAGCTTTAGCCAGTAGTATTTGCGTTAAAGTAATTTTACTATTTTAACTTAACTATAGTGGCCGCCTAGAGGATTATTGTGATTTCTTATAAGAATCTTTTATTATAGATTTGCTTTTTATAGTACCTAAACCTTACTATTTCTATATAGTAGGCCCATTGGGTTTAGTTCCTAATTTTAGTACCTTTTAGCTTCCTTTCTATTACATTTCCGATCTACTTCCGCATTAAAGATGGTATAGGAGGTGTCCCTCTATTATACCTTATAGATAAGATCTGTTAACCTTTTAGATAGTTCCTAGGTAAAAGCTATTTTACCTTATACTGCTCTAAGTACGAGACTAGATGGTACTATAGATCTTATAACTTCTTAGTACGCGTATATTAGGAAGGCCGCTATAAGGTTAAAGTCCTTTAGTTATTATAGGGCTTTGGGTTCTAATTGCTCTATAGCTTTGCTTTTAGTTTAAGGGGATAGCTTAGTAATTAAGGGTGGTGTATTACTAGGTTCCGAACTTATATTAGAGATATCCTGTTTAGGTATTTTTGGACCCTTATTGGCAACGGACTAGGTACTAGCTGGAATATTAGTGGAGACTAATAGGGTTTACACCGCTTAAGACTTGGTATATAGAGCTATAGGTGCTTAAGCATCCCATACCTAGAGCTTATTCTATAATATAGAGAGTAAGATATCTATTATCTGTTTTCCTTCTCCCGTTTTAAAGCCTTTAGTATAGTCTAGCTGTTATGACGGTCTGTTAGTAGGGTTATTTTCCCCTAGCTTATATTTAATCTTAAAGTTAAATTATATAAGCTCCTCTGCCTATTTAGCTTGTTAAGGTATAAGCTCCTTTATAGTTATAAAGTAGTGTAGATTATAATGATTTAAGAGTATATAAGTGGTATGGCTTATATACTTGAGGTAGTGTCGCTACTATTTAAAGTAGTTAACTATGGCAAGCAGTTTTTTATTGTGGGTATAATACCTAACTTTAGGTCCCTGGAATTTTCTATTATAGAATGCTACTAGTCTTTAATAGAGCTAGGTAGTGTCTGGATGCCTATTAGGTTATAGTAGGATACTAGTAAGGGTAAAATTTAATATATTAGTAACTATTATTAGTGGCTAATCTAGGTTAAAATGCTATAATAATAGAGCTTTTATAAACTTTGTGTGTAGTTTTTAAAAGGCTTCCTAGACCTTTCTAGGCTATGTCTATAGTTTATGCTATTTAGTTAGTCCCTTTTTAGTTTTCTTTTTTTCTACTTTTAAGCTTTTTACTTTTTAGGCTGGGTCTTAGGAAGCTTTAGTAATATAGTTAAATAGGTATTAGGTAATGTCTAAGTAGTTATAAATAAAGCGCCTATAGAAATTGGTAAAGCCTAGGAACACTTAAATATCCTAGTAGCTCTTTAGCTCTGGCCACTCTTAAATTGTCTATATTTATACTAGGTCCATAACTACACCTATAGGCGTTATAATATAACTTAGGAACTTAACCTGCTTAGTATTAAAGATATACTTTAACGCCTTAGCGTAGAGGCCCTAATTATTTAAGCGTTTTAGTACTTCGCAGATATATTACTTATACTAATTCTTATCTTCTAAGTAGATTAGAATGTTATCTAAGTAGATAATATATATATAGTTAACTAGTCCCCCTAAGGCTCTATAAATATATAATTAAAATGTTATAGGCGTATTAGCTAGCCTAAAAGGCATTACTATATACTTAAAGTAGCTATATTGGGTTTTAAATGCAGTCTTCTACTTATCCCCTTCTTTAATATGGAGCCTATAATAGGCGTCTTATAGGTCCAGCTTTATAAAGATCTTCGCCCTAGATAGTTAGTCCAGCATTTTACTAACTAGTAGTAGTGGGTAATGGTTCTTAATTATAATCTTATTAAGACTGTAATAGTCTATATATAGCCTTATAGTCCTATCTGGTTTTAGGATAAAGAGGATTGGCGCGCCTACCAGTAACTTACTAGGCTATATCTATCCCTTTTCTAGTAAGCTGTTAAGGTACTTCTATAGGATCTTAAGCTCTTTATAAGAGAGATTATAAATAGGAAGGTTTAGTAGTTATTTGCCTTCTTCTAGATTAATTATATAATTGTATTCTGAGTTCTACTAAAGGACTTTTACTTACCTACCCGAAAATACCCTTAGTAAGTCCCTTAGGCCTACTAGGATATTTAATAAATTAGGGTCGCGTTTATCCTCTATGTTATCGTTAGGTAGGTCCCGGAGGTCCTTTAGAACGCTTACAGGCAGCGTTACACGCTATAGTAGCTATTTGTATATAGTTACCAATATATATTAGATAGTTTTATGTAGTAGCTAGTAGAGGGTAGGGAACTCTTTAACATAGCGTTTAAGGTATTATAGTATACTCTTTATATATTGCTTAAGCCAGAGTAACCTATAGCGGTAGAAGTATTTTATGGGATCTTTAAGATCGCTACCTCCCTGTAGTGTCTTTATAACCTATCTAGTAGTTCCCTATAGGGTATCTATTACAGAAGGGTTATTACCTATACTAGGCTTTATACCCATCTTGCTATAGAATAGGGGTTGGATCTAATACTCCTTTAGGCATAGGGCGTATACTATTTCTCCTAGAGCTATATCTTTTAGGATATCTTTTAAGCTTATTAGTAAAATACGCCCTTTTAATTCTTTATTGTTCTACTATTTAAAGGCTCCTATTTTAAAGCGTATCTTAAGATCTACTTCTGTAAGCCAAGGATATCTAAGAATAAGGTTATAGCCTATAAAGTTAGCCGCCTAGAAGGGTTGCGGGCTGACTACCTTAGTATAGTTATATATATTAGTCACTGACACTATAAGCTTATAGGCACTATATAGTTTAATTTAATACTTATCCAGGAACCCTATAATAGGTTTCCGCCACTTTAGCGATAGGATAAGCTTATGCTCTTTTACTGTTGGTAATACCTAAGTGCACTTAATTGGCCTATTAACTAATAGATTTGTTTGGTGTTTAATAGGTGTTAAAAGCAGAGGATTGTAAGGACTGTAGTGCCTAAGTAGGGGGCTGATAAGTCACTGTAAGGGTAACTAATTAGAGATACGCAACTATGTGATATATATTCTAACACTAGCAGTTCTTTCTTTGTGCGTAGAATAGCCATCCTAAGATATATAACTATGTAACCTCTATCTATATATTCTAACACTAGTAGTACAGTGCTAGTAATGGGGTTGTATTTTAGGGAGCAAAGCTCTACCTAGTTATATTTGGGTCGTAGGCGTACCGGCATGACAGTTGTTAGATTTAGGTAGCAGTACGGTATAAGTGTTAGGTGGTAATAGTGGTTAAATGTAGAGCTTGTCTATTGGTTGGTTGGTAGATCGTAGGCATATAGGCACGATTATTCGGTTGGTAGATTGTAGGCATATAGGCACAATTATTTAGTTAGTAGATTGCAGGCATATTAGCGCAATCAGTATCATAATAGTAGGCATAGCGGTGCTATTAGTTTGTCAATAGTATGTGGTAGTACAGTACCAGCGTTAGATGGATTGCAGGCGTAACCACTATCTATATATTCTAATACTGGCAGTTCTTTCTTTATGCGTAAAACCACCAATATATAGACCCTATTAATGTGGTATTTGTAGCTTGTAAAGGCCATAGAGGGGGGGGAGAGCGCGCTGGTATTATGGGCGCGCTATTAGACGTAGTATTTAACGTAGCAGAGCCGCTAGGATTATAGTAGAGTATTAAGCTTGTAGGAATAGCGTACTGGTAGAACTTTAAGAGTCTAGTAGAGCTGAAATTGTTATAAGATAAGGGTGTGCTGGTAACTGCTATAACTGCTAATAGAGGAGTAGGGGGCTGGAGAGCGCGTTATTAACGTAATTTTGATATGGCAGGGTGTTAAGCTTATATAGGGTGCTCTTCTAGAGCTAGTTGCTTCTGGCAAAGCTAGGTACTTTAGTGCTGCTAATGCTGCTAGGTTATAGGTTGCTGCTAGAGCTGCTGGGTATTTAGGTATTGGATGCTGCTAATACTACTAGGTTGCTGTAACGCTAGAGTACTGTATAAGGCTGTTGGGTAATTGGGTATTAGGTACTACGCGAAGCTGTTAAGTTACTGTAATGCTAGTATACTGCTTAAGGCTATTAGGTGTTGATTTGTATACTAAGATATGTACTGGGTATTAGTTTGCTGCTAAGTTATATTGCTATACTAGGTTACTGCGTAAAGCTATTAGGTAATTAGATACTATATAAGGCTGTTAGGTTACTATAATGCTAGGTGCTATTAATAAGCTAGTGTGCTGTGTATGGCTAGAGCGCTGCCGTAGTACTACTAGGGTAGCTGCTAAGGTAGCTACTAGGGTACTGCCTAAGGGCTATTGGATATTGGGTGCTGTTATAAGCTGGTATATACTGGCACTCAGTAAAGAGGTTGTACTGGGTATTAATTTGCGTGCTATAAAATGTCTTGTGCATTGCGTATTTGTTGTATATTCTAAGCTAGCTGGAATTAGGTGCTGCTGGAGCTACTAGGTAATAGTTTTGCTGCTAGGTACTAGAATGCTACTTATAATTAAATAAAGCTGCTAGGGCGGTAGTGAACCTTGTTGCTCTATAGCCAACTGGTAAGGTTAACCATTAATTAATATTGGTAACACCTAAGTGCACTTAATTGGCCTATTAACTAATGGATTTGTTCTTGTTTAATAGGTATAGAAAGTAGAGGATTATAAGGATTATAGTGCCTAAGTAGGGGGCTAATAAGTTACTGTAAGGGTGACTAATTAGAGACACGTGACTATGTGATATATATTCCAACATTTACTAAATTATATTATATAAGATTGATTTTAGTGCCGCTATTATATAGTACTTGGAACTAATATACCTTACCTATAGGGAGTACTATTTCTAGCTTAATAGTAATATGGAGAGTTTCTCCTTCTATATCTTGCCCTAGTTATAGCTAAAAGAGGTCCGTAACTAGGGCTTTTCTTTTTTTAGATTATTAGTGCGGTTATTACCCTACTTATTTTTCTAATTGGGTTTACCTTTAGAGAAGTTTTCTCTTAACTTTTTAAAGTATTTCTGTAAGGGTGCTAGATAGGTATTGGGTTGGCCCTAAGAGTCTTTTCTATTACTTAAAGTCCCTAACTTTAACCCTTCTGGATTTCTCTTTAAAAACAACTTCTTTAAAGTTTAGGTCTACCCTATATTACTACTAGAGTGCCTATATTTTTAGTTACCCCCTAGCTTTTTACTAGAAGAGGTCTAGTTCCTTATTATATCCTTAGCATTTAGAACCGCTTGTTTAAAATCCGCATATATAGTAATCTGCAATAGGGCTTCTACGCGCTTTATTTTATCACAAATTACTAGCTTAATTCTAGCCTAAATAAACCCAATTTTCTCCTTTTTATAGATGCTACTGTCCTCGTTTTTAAAGGGCTCTAGATCTATTAGTTAAGTATAAATTTCTATAAAGTTTATAAACTGGCGGAAATTATAGCGGTTAAGCTATATCCCATTCTAGAATAGTTCTGCGTGATTATATTATATAATATATAGATTTTAAGTCTATTTCTTTAGAAAGGTTTATAGCTACGGCTATATAGTAATTTGCTCTTTATTAAGCTAATTTAATATAATCTAGTTTAGGGGTCAATCTTTAATCTTACTAATAATCTAATAGGTACGCTCTTTAGTATTATCTTATATTATTAGTATCTTAAAGAAGTTATCTATTTTATAAACCTAATTATCTAACTATTGGGTATTAGGTCTCTAGTGGAGTTTTAGACTACTAGAGGCCTTAGCTAGTTAGTCTATATCCTTTTTCTATTCACTATATAGATACCTCTCTAAGTCTTCTATACCTCCTTAGGTAGGTACTAGGTATCCCCTAAAAGGCCCTTAGCCTTAGCTAAGTTATAAAAGATTTTATCTAGCTTAGATTAAGCTTTACTAGATCTAGACCTACCCCTAGAGGTTTTTAATATATTTATTAGTAGCTTTTTTCTATATAGCTTCTAAAAGCCTTATAGCAGCTTCCTAATATCCTCCTTAAAAAAAATTGGTATAGGGCTCTTAACTTTCCAACCTTAGGCCTAGGGAAGCTCTGGCTATAGAGGTAGTATTAATACTAGTAGCTAATATGGGTTTCCCTATAAGGCTTAAGTCTTAAGTTAGTGGTTAAGTTAGATTGCCTAAAGGGGTAGGCCCGCTTAGCTTATAAGCAGTCTATATGCCACCACTATACCAATTATAGGCTGGTGGTCTTCCAGGAGGGTTCCGGTTAGGTCCCTAATTAGGCGCGTTAGTGTATTCCTCTAGCATTTCTAGTTTAGGGGAAGATTTTAGGGTTATATCTGGCGCTTAATCTTCTAATTAGCCTAAATAGGGCTAGAGGGGTTCTAGCTACTTTCTAGTAGTGTTATAACTATTATAGAGGGTGTTTATATTTTCCTTAGCGTTGCTGGTAACTATAGGTATATAAGAGTCTTTAAGCTCTTAGTACATCTAAGTATTAGGGTTTGTTTGGCTGTCTTGCCCAAAGGTTTATATTATTACAATCTCTTGCTATTAGAGGGACCTTTCTACCTTAGCGTAACGGCTATCTATAAGGTATTTATAGAGTTTCTATTTAAGTTATTACAAAATTTTAAGGGAGGATAGTGGATATAAATAAAAGATATAAATAAATAATTTGGTCCTTAAAGCCAGCTGCCCTTCTAGATAAAGTAGGAAGGATTTAAATATAAGGGGACTTTATAGATAGGGGGCTATAAGGACACAATTGTGGAATATAATAGATTGGTAAGAGAGACGAATCCTTAAGGAGGTAAGGCCTCTGGGATCGTGGAGACTATATACTACGGGCACGTGCCTCCGGTATGTGACCGGCGACCATCTGAGGGGCGTCCGGAGGTTGTCCTGAAGGTAACCTGAGGTGTCCGCAATAATATCCCTTATAGGAGGCTTAAAGCTTTGCGAGAGCCCTGCACGGAGCTCTACCAGGGCTCTGTGAAGCTCTGCACAAAGCTCTATATGAAGCTCTATAAAAGCTCTACCAAAGGCTCTACTAAAGGCTTTGCAACACCCTTACCCACGCAGTGCACTAGCCACGCAGTGAAATAGAGCATGCAGTGCGCAGGGGGGTCCAAGGGGGTCTCCCCCTTGAAGCTCTAACGTGCTACCCCCCCCAAGCGAGACATGCACCTAGATACATTTATATTAATAATTAAACCAACAACGCCTATATTCTAGATCCAAATAGCCTAAATTAAAGCGACTACGCTTCTTATTACAGAAGAAGAGGGCTTGGAAGTTTCCGGGTACGTTATGGGCGTAATATTATACCTGGTGTTGGCCAGTTAGATGGCTTACCACCACACTCTTTTAAAGCTCCCCTTTAGATTAATTTGTTACTAAAATCCTCCATAGGCTGCTAAGGATTACACCGAAAGACGTGCGTAAAGGTTGCCCAGTCTTAATTACGTTTGCTAATTCCTTGAAAGGATCCAAAATAGGTATTCATGCACACCACGAAATTACAGAATGGGATTCTAATGCAGCCAGGAAGCAGGCTCATTCATTACATTAACCAGCCCTCTGCCACCCTAAGTGTATTATCTGTATTGCGACGCTAAGATAGCCATGTAGCAATTAGTCATCTTATCCTTGCAACTCCAACCTACGTTCAGCGGACGCCATCTCAGACGGAGGGGAAGTATGCATTGGCTGTGAAAAGGGTGGTTTGATAAACCCACCATGATACATCCCACCTTGTGGTGGTGCTTGTTGCTGCTGTCCAGCCATTTCATGTAGCATACCTTGATTTCGAGAGTGTGCTTTCCTCCATAGACTAAGAAATACTATCGCCAGAATTATAGCAATCCCAGCAATGGTGGCAGTAACACCAATTCCAGCCTTAGCGCCTATACTCAAATCCTCGTTCCCGGTAGACAAGGGGCTTGGGGAGGAGGAAGGAGTTGTTGTCGTGGGTGTATAGGTACTGGATATGGTCGAGGAAGATTGAGCCATCGACGTGGAGGGCAGCGCAGACCATTGCGACGGTGCGACGGCTTGGAAGGATTCAGATGTTGGAATTCCAGTGCAACCATTGCTGCCACAGCAATGCCATAGTCCTTCAGTGTTGTTGTACTGGATCCAGGTTTGGGCGTCACCCGCTTTGCGGCGCAATAAGTGTGAGCCTTGCCATATATAGCTGGGGACAAAACCTAGCAATAAGGTGGAACTTACTACACGACGTTCGACATACCGGGTCCGCATAATTCCCGTCCGTGCATCCACCTACAAACCACCCACTCCCACCGTCACTACCTTGAGTATGGCAGATAGAGTCTTCTCCGCATTGCGCACCGTTCAAGCAACAAAGCTCCGCTCCCCCAGGAGATTTTTCTGTGTTCGGACATGGAAACCATCCTGTAGGTGTACCTACATTACTCGAACTTCGCCAGTAACATGTTGCCCAAGATTGAGAAAACAAGAAGAGCAGAGCATAGAAGAAATGCCGGAAACAGAAATATTGAGACATGGGTCTTTAACCTCAATTTCGGAGCTAAGGCTTTACCAAACCGCTGCGGGAAGGCTGTCATTTATGGGATTAATTCGTGCGTGGCGAATGATTTCGGCCCCCATGCATATGATGCGCTAAGCCTGGAACCTTAACGTAACAATAGTATATCCACGGTTCGGTTTGTGTGGCTGAATTAGCGGCTGAGTCAGATTTTGCAGGTGAAGAGGCCCGTGCGCTCAGCGGCATGTGGATGTTACTACGACTTGGGGGCGTTAGGCGCAATAATAAGACAACGAATTAGAATTAGGTAAATCGGGCAACGTAGTCTTCTTTATAGGGGTTAATTTAATTATTCCAGTCATTAATAGCTTAAAAGGATGCCGATGTTGCTAGAATTAAGCTTAAAGTAGGTATATATAGACCTAATTACCCCGCGCGGGACTAACAAAAATCCAAACCGTGTAGCAGACCATCTTACGAAGGTCTTGCCAAGAAGGCCTGGGAACGAGACAACTCCCAAACTCTGACAAATTCTCGCGGCGTTGACCGTGCAACTTCGCGATCCAGCCCTACATACGGCTATGTCTACGTCGCAGACTCCTCTGAAAGAATACCAAGCATATCACACCGCCTTCGAGTTTCGTAGATTTCCCACTGTGACTTTGGTGAGGCAGGCAATGCTGAACGGGCGCGTAAATTTGGAGACTTTACGTTTCATATTTGTCATCCTAAGAAATCTCAGCATTCCTCCCTTCCTTCAACTTATGTCAACTCCAGTGTCACAACAGATCAGAAGGCCTCCATGCCATATTCTCCCCGGGTTTTGGATTCATACCTCGTCGCACAAGAGTAAAAACGCAAAGCTTTTACCGCCTCAAATTTTACCTTCTCAGCCTCGGCGTCTCAATTCGAGTCTATCAACCCCCTACCAATAATGGAGCAGCATCCTTCGGCGAATTCTGAATTCCTAGAGACAGATCACTCAAGGAAGGGTGGAGATCGCACACAGGAGGTCCCGCACTATCTGTCTAATGACTTTGGCGCTAATGCTCAATTCCTGAAGGGAGACATCTCAAGGAAGAGGGGATATGGGCAGTATCAGCAACCCAGCTCCAAGCAGAGTGTGGATCGGTCGCAGGTGTCACTTGCCTATCCGATGCCTAATGCCGTAACGGCCAATATTCAATTCCCGAGGTCTGGCATCTCGAGGAGGAGTGGATATGGGGAGGACCAGCAACCAAGCTCGAGGCAAAGTGCGGATCGGCTACGGGGTTTACATTCGGAGTCGCAGCTGCCCAATGTAATGATATACAATTCCGCAACCGCGAATGTCGAATTTCTGCAGACAGTTTACTCAAGGAAGGAGGCGCATCGGCAGCGGGAGATTTCAGCGGGCCAGCTAAATGACTCCCATGCCAATATCCAATTTCTGGAGGAGGATATCTCGAAGGATGGCGCACACGGGCCGCAGAGGTCATATTCCGAACCACAGCCTCCCATTTCGAAGCCACCAACCCAATACCTGCTGCAGAACTCGCCAGCAAATGTTGGATCCCTGACGAGACGAGCTATCTACGCGAGCCAGCAACCAAGCTCAAATGTCGATTTTCTCCGTGGCAATGCTTTGTATACACAATATACCCTCCCCCTGATAGCAACAAATTCGCCGTTTTCAAATGTAGAGTTTTTCCATGGGAACATTTCAGATAGTCAATACTCAGGTGGGAGCACTCAATCTCCGCACCCCAACCAGCCGAAGTCGAACACCTACCTACCAGCTGGCCATAATCAGACATCAGAGCCAAACCGTCTAGGATCGCCGAGACTACCTCGTTATCCTGTTTATCGACAACATTTCAGCGCCAACCTCTCCTTTCTTGCTGGCGACACGGCACAAAGGACGGGTGATGTTAAGCAACGCATGGCCGGCATCCTTGCCGGCGACGTTGCAGAAACCAATGTGATAGATGATTGTTCTGGAGACCGTAGTGCCCTAAAGTTGCCTGTCGACAACAAGCCCGGACATTCCGCTTCTCCACCACCGAAGGGAAGTTCCAAAACCCTCTCAAAGGAAAGGACATCCGCACTGACACAGTATCCTCCAATCCAGCCCGGCATCTCAAATTTACAGTGCCTTGCCGGCGATCTCAAGGGAGCACCTGATGTTCCTCTGGACAACCAGGATGAACATCTAGGGCCAGGAAAGGATAGGCATAATATGAAGGCCTCCAATAGTCCGTCTGCGGACAGGGCCCGTTTGCGTGAGCGAGAACTTGAGCTTGAGTATCGTGAACGTGAACGTGCTCTTGAGCTAGAGCATCGTGAGCATACTCGTAAGCTTGGCCATCGTGGACTTGCTCATGAGATTAAGCGTCGTGAACGTGAGCGCGAGCTCAAATTCAAGCGTGAGAGTGAGATTCGAAAAGCAAGAAATGCACAAATCCAGGCATCACGTTCCAACACTGAGTTCCTTCGAAAAGATATACGACAACGAGAAATAGGACTAGATGGGATAGGCGCCTCAGGGAAACCGTTTGATAATAAGAGCTTCATATATCCCCTGGTGGAGAACGATGTCGGCTGCATTCGATTAATAAGGATAGAGTCGTGCGAAAGCAACCATTCTGAGGAAGAAGTCCGCTGCACACTTGTTTGTGCAAAGCCGTGGCAAAGCCAATCAGGGTACGAATGCCTGTCTTACTGCTGGGGAGACACCTCTCAAACTGAGAAAATATCACTCCGGACGTGTATCGGTCCTGAAATGTCCGCATACTATCCCTTCAACGTCACAACTAATCTACGAAATGCCTTGCGGCGGCTTCGCGATACCCATGCTTCTCGATGGCTGTGGATAGATGCCATCTGCATCGACCAAAGGAATCTACATGAGAGGGCTGCTCAAGTCGGCTTTATGAAAGAGATATACAAGCGGGCGGAAGGGGTTGTAATCTGGTTGGGTGAAAGCTCTCCACTAACAACTTCAGCTGTATCGACTATTACGGTAATATCGAGGTGGTTTGCATCCGAGACATCAGTGCAGCCAGACCATATTATCGGATCAGATGGCCTCCGATTGACTGCGCAGCACTTGGACGTTCTCAAGGGCTTCCGTTCCAAGGATCGCTTGGGTATTCCGACGCAGGAAGCCTACGAACAAGTCGCTACATTCTTCTCTCTTCCCTGGTTCAGGCGGGTGTGGGTCTTGCAAGAAGCGTTCTCTGGCAGCACCATCACCGCATGCATTGGAACCCACTCACTGCCTTGGGGTTCTGTGATACTAGCGACCCTCTGGCAATCGTTCCTTACCAGGAACTACACCAGCTCACAGGGAGAATCTTCGTCGGCCCACAGTGCTGATGCGGAGAATGATATCGTTCCTCACTCACATCCAATGGACAGCAGATTGAATGGTCCACACATAAGCCGTGGATATCTCCCCGAGTTGTGGCTTGGGCTGTTGCATACTCGGATCCCCAGAGGATTATCTATGTTAGAGCTTGTCTGCAGAGCTCGGGATTTCCAAGCTACAGACCCAAGGGATAAAGTGTTTGCTTTACTAGGTCTCGCAAATGATATCGGCAATGCTGAAGACCGTCCGATTAGTCTTCTGCCGGATTACACCAAGACGAAGGAGAGAGTATATTGTGACTTTGCTAAAAGTCTCATCATACGTCAGCGCAACTTGGGCATCCTGTCAGCGGTTGATACATTTACCGCACAGCGCCATTTTGCAAGGCGCTTTTCGCCCTCCTGGATGCCAGATCTCGATGTCCCTATCGCCACCATCCGTGGTTTCGGCTATCCTAGGAAATACAAAGCTTCAGCGCTCACCGCTGTAGTGCCCGATTCAAACACAGAACTCCTATGTCTCGACGATTCAGACGCAGAAGTCCTCGGCCTCTCCGGTTTTGTCTTCGATTCGATCAAAACAGCAAATCAAGCGGTGCTCAACTTCCGGAAAGATCTCCACCTCTACTGGGGCAACCAACGGGACGCAGTCAGAACCATTTGGCACCACTGCGTAAACGGCTTCTCTTCTTTTCCTACCCAGTCAAGCAACTCTCTGCTCAGGGCTTACATCAATACCCTTACGGCCACCGGCTTTGCATCGCCGTTCAAATTCCCAGACTACCCCCTTGGAGAAATCATTCCTTCCGACCATGTGCCAAACATCACCGCGGATTTTGCGGCATATTGGGCACAAACCGACCCTTCATTTACGGCCTTTCATGAACAACAGAGATCTGCACTTCTCCAGCTTTCCAAAACAGGAGACGCGGACCAATTTGCCGTTGTCGCGGGAAAAGCTTGCAATGAGCGGCTGTTCTTTTTCACCAGCGATGGGCACATGGGACTGTGCCCTCGCGCGGCAAGAGTAGGCGATCTCATTGTCATCCTTTATGGCGGTAGTGTTCCTTATGTGCTGAGGAGACACTCTGATAATTGTTATACTTTTGTCGGCGAGTGTTATGTTCATGGCATGATGTTTGGAGAGGCTCTTGAGAAGAAGGAAAGATACGGTATTAAGGAGCAAGTGTTTCGGCTTCGTTGATGGAGGATGTGAGATTTATGGGACGTTGCGTCTTATGATTTGTCTTTGAAAGAACTTTTGAGTGCTTTTTCTTCTTGGATACCCGTTCTTCTTGATACCTGCCATTTCAAACGGTTGGTTTTGAAAACTTGGTACAAGGCCAGGCGTTAAGGTACAGAAGGTGCAGGAGGAACCCGGTTCTATACCCCAATATGCTACTGCCCTTACTTTTTATTTCCTTTTCCTGCTTTTCCTACATTCTCTGACTAACGCCGCCCTGCCTTTTCTAAAGAGGAAGGGGTCTACTAAGTCCTGGGCGTATTACGGACGTAGGTGCGTCTATACGTCCCTGCCGGTACGGCCAAAGACATAGGCTATTTTAGCTTAAGTAATAGGGAAGTAGTCTATATTGACTTTAAGCTTATCTTACAGTTAAAGCTTCTAATTATTAAATATAGGGTCGGTTTCATCTATAAGTGTCTGCAGTGCTTTTATCAAACCGGACCCTTATCGACGGTTGTTTGGTTTGATTGATTTGGTCCAATTAAGGTTTGTTTAATATAGATTAAACCAATTAAATAAACTAATTGGACCAAATTAATCGTCTATTGGTTTAATAAATTGCTAGAATAGCCTTCCTGCCCTTACTATAAGCCAGTTGCCTTGGGAACTGATCTCTTAGTGGAAATAAAGCTTTGGTAGGATGGTGGAGAGCCAATAGCTATGGGTATTGGAGGTGTTAAAATCCTTTAAGCCTTGTGCAGCCTCCCTACCAAAGACTCTTCTATCCTGCCTCTATAGCCCCTTTCTTTACCGTGTTTACCTCAGTTAATTAGGTTTCCCACTTAATGCCTTTAGATATATTAATTAGTGATATTTCTGATTAATCTACACCTTCGCTATTTTCTATAGAGGGTAGTTTACACCCAAGGCAGCTAATATATAGCGTAGATAGCTTTATCTTTAGGCCTAAAGATGCAGTTGGCTATTAGCTTGCTCCATAGCTTAATAGCAAGACCTCTTGTAGGCGTAGAGCCTGGGTCTAGTAGCATAGCACTCTAGTATAAGATATAAAGCAGCAGCAGTACTGGCTTTGCTGTAGATGTAAGCCTATAATCTCTTATACGAAACCTGCTAATAGGAAAGGCCATGGAGTAATCCCTCCTATAGTTAGATTAGTAGCCTCCACATTACACGTAATTAGCCATATAGTTAATACCCACGGCTTTAATAGGCAGGGAGAAGAACCCTATAAAGAAGAGGATGTTATTACAACCAAAGGTTTACCTACTTATTAAGTCGAATTCTACTAATACCGCAAATACCTTATTGCCTTTGTAGTCTTAGATAATATCTCTTTTACTAGAGCCTTATTAGAGCGCCTTATTTGCCTTATTAGCCTGCTTAACCCTATAGCTATAAGCCTACACCCTATGTCGCCAGCAACAGTTTCTAAATGGGTAATTAAAGATGCAAAGATTATAAGTAAGCGCATTAAACACGCTCTCTATACTGCAACCTCTAATATAAGCCTTATACTTGATATCTGGACATCGCCCAACTATATTACGTTCCTTGGTATTAAGGCGCATTTTATTAATTAAAATAGGAAGCTATAGAACCTTTTAATTACCTTTTATATGCTTCTAGGACCTTATACTAGTAAGAATATCGCTTCTGTAGTAATTGCTACTATAGAATCCTATAATATTACATCCTATATTGTATACACTACTATGGACAATGCGTTAAACAATAATACTTTTATATAGCACTTCTACAACTATCTAGATAAGGATTGGAAGCTCTTCTAGCTTTAATATAGCTGCCATATAATTAACCTTATAGTAAAGAATGGCCTATATGGTAATATACATGTAAAGGCCTCCTTGTACTCCGTAGAAGAAGCAGCCTCCTAGTATATATATAGCAATAAAGAAGCAGAGCAGTTTGTAGCGGAGATACATACTAAACAAGTGGAAGAGAAGGCTGTTTAAAAGTAATACGAAGCCTGGCGTCAGAAAGGTCCTGTTAGCATACTTCGCAACTTGGCAATCCACGCTATGATAACACTATAACGCAGGGAGGCCTTCCGCGATGCTTAAAGGGCCATAAATAACGATTAAGGCCTTTACCTATACTTACTTGTCAACGAGAACGCTATAAAATAGAACAGTACCTATAAGATAATTAAATGTGGTAGGTAAACTGCCTAGTAGAACACACTAGGACCTTATTTTCACCCTTAAAGGTTAATATAAGGTTTAGCTACAGCTCTTAATCTTAGTGCATAAGAAGGCTAGTTAGTAGGTAAGTTACTAGCTAGTAACTCAGATTGACTTAAATGCGCGCTATATAATTAATAGCCGCTATTTTACCTTTTAAAGCTAAGCCTAATTAATCAATTAGGTTTTATAATAAGCCTTAATACTAAGCCTATTTTTTAGGGATAGATTAAGACCTCGCTAACAGAATCTCTTTTAAATAGGTCTCCGCTTGCGCCCTGCTATTAACGAGTATACCAGAATGTAGAAATTAACCTCTAACTATAGTATCTCTGGCGATTAACTCCTGCCTAATTACTAGGAGGCTCTATATAATATTAAGAAGATACTAGAGCCTCTAGCTAAAGCAACCTTTAAACTAGAGTATCGTGGCATTTATGGTAATACTAGCTCTCTCTGGTAGTGGCTTATAAAGCTTAATAGCCTCTTAACCTTTATGGAGAAGTAAAAAGTAAGACTAGTAGCTAATAAGTATACAAACAAGTATATTATCACCATAGTAGAGCTTATATGGGAGAAACTTAACTACTACTACAGCTTTAGTAATGTAACACTAGCTTACTAAGTAGCTATTCTTCTCCATCCTAGCAGGAAGTTTCGGTGGTTTAAGACATATTAGGCTTTAAGGCCTAAATGGCAAGAAGCTATTAAGGACGACTTTAAAGAGTTTGCTTATGCTTTACTTAAGAGCAGGCCTCCTATACTAAAGGTAATAGCTATATGCAGCTCGCCATGCAAGCGGAAGCCTTACACTAAGTATTAGCCTAAAGACAGTAATTCTAATTAGGGTAAGGAGGCAAGAGATCCTATTACTAAGGAGATTAATTGCTATCTTAATAGCCCAGTTGTAAAGAGGCTAATAAGGAGTAATAGAACAAAGATTAATATTAATATAATTAACTGGTGGTTTAACCATCGTAATAAGTATCCTGTACTTAGTTTAATAGCTCTTAATCTTACTATAGCGCCGCTAGAAAGTAGTAACCTGGAGTATAAGTTTAGCAACGCTCTTAATATCTTTATAGATAAGCGTAATAGCCTTAAGCCTGATACAATTGAGGCGCTTATGCTATTGAAATTAGGCCTACGCGAAGGTTTGCAGCTATAGGCTTATAGCTAGAGTAATATAAGCAATTAATTGTCAAACCAGATTAATTGGGTTTGGTTTAATTGATAGTTATTAAATTAAATAAACTCAGTTTGATATCAATCAAACGTCTAATAAGATGGTTTAAACCGTTTGGGTTTGGTTTGATGAAAGCACTAAGTGTCTGAATAAGGTTCTGTAATATAGTAGAGACGGTTGCTTGTAACCAATTAGGTTAATTACGTGGGCTAAGCGAGCTCAGGAGATCCATTAAATTCCACCTATAGAAGTAGAAGAGTATAAAGAAGAAAATGATTAAAACCAAAAACCCCCCCCCACTGTAATTCCAACACTGATCAGTGCCGCATAGATCAGCAAGGTATAACGAAAAGAGGCACTGTCTGATTCTCTAGACCTCTTGTCAAAGGCTAAGAATTAAGGTATTGCTTACTAAGCCTAAAGGCCAGTTTATAAGGTTACTCGCGCTTCTAACCTACGTCTATCACGCCTTTAAAACAATTAGTTTATAGTCATTTCCATGCTTCTAGTCCAACTATTAAATTAAATCAACTGTAGAACTAAAAGATGGCTACCTCTACAATAGATACCAAAAAATAGGAGACTGGAATTAACGCGACCGTAACTAACATTAAGGAAGTCAAAGCATTCATTAATTAGCGTTTATTAATATACAAGGAGAAGGGATGGAAGGGATTCAACTTATAGGAGAGCTTTATTGACGATTTTAAGTCATTTATAAGGGATATACTTGATAACCTTGGCAAGGATCAATTAAAGAAGATTAGGGATTACCTCCATAAAAATAGAGTATACATACGGAAGGAGGCAAGAAAGTTAATTGCAGACGACCTCTTAGGAACTATTCACAAACCAACTCCCTCAAAATGGCCTACTAACAATCCTACCAACAACCCTACTAACGACCCTACCAACGGCCCTACTAACGACCCTACTAACGGCCCTACCGACAACCCTACCAACGGCCCTACTGACGACCCTACCCTAGCTTTACCATCACTATCAACTGCCCCCGTTCAAATTATTCAGCTAACCCCAGCAACTACCCCCTTGACTTTAGCATAAATCACCCAAGCTATAGACCAGCTCGCCCTACAAGGAAGCTTTAGAAGAGAAATCACTAACTTAGCTAAGCTCTACATGGATAAAGTTAAATACTCTAGCAAATAAAATAACTTTAATTTTAAGTTTAAGATCTTCCAAAACTACTGCCTCTGAGCCAGCATCCCTAAGCAAGCATACATTATTGCTATTCCTACTATGCTCCGCGGCCTTGCTCTTAAATACTACTTCTATCTCAATATAGAACCCTATTCCAGTTATTACAACCCCAAGGCAGAGGCGTTTTGGACCGAATTTGCGAAGGGAGAGGGATAGAGACTACGGACTTATTTACCAGTACTCCTTTTTCTCTTATTTCCTAGTTGTTGCCAGTGTCTAAATAAGGTTCTGTAATACAGTAGAGACGGTTACTTATAACCAATTGGGTTAATTACGTGGGCTAAGCGAGCTCAGGAGATCCATTAAATTCCACCTATAGAAGTAGAAGAGTATAAAGAAGAAAACGATTAAAACCAAACCCCCCCCCACCGTAATTCCAACAATAAGTAATAGGGGGTCCGTAACCTTCGCGGACTATAATAATGTTAATACTATATATTAAGCTAGGGCCTTAAGAACTGTAGTAAGTCTTTAGGTATCTAATAACTTCTTAAAAGGTATAGGGGTATCTCTAGTTTTAAGCAGCTCTTAAAGTCGTTTAATTTCAGTATTAACTGCCGTAAGCTCTACCTAGGGGTTCGAGTTAGTTACCGTTTTACTATTAGAGGTAGTAAAGAGTCCTACAGCTACTTTACTAGCTACTATATTTCTTAGCATAGTGGTAGGGGTATTAGGTAATTTTCGGTATTTATTTATTTTCTAGGGCTTCTAGTCCATGCGTATCCTATTCTTAGTGTGATGGTGCTGGGGCACCGCCCCTGCAGCTGGCTTGGCGTAATCTCCAGAGTTCGCCTGTACCGTGTATATTACCCCCTAGAGCCTCCTTTCCTCTTCTTCTTCTCCTCAGCTTAGTATTCTTGTATGGTAGCAATCCACAAGCTTCGGTTTAGAAGCATTTATACGAGCCCGTCACACTTAGGGTGCGTATTCTATTTATATTCTTTTAGTTCTATTATATCCTTATAGTCCTAGTAATATTCTTAGGGTTCTATTCTATATTTCTATCCTATTTATAGTCCGTAAATATATTTAAGTTCCTTTTTAGGAAGAAAGAGTAATATAGGCTTTAAATAATGTTAGTAACTTAATTAATCGAGGCATAGGCATAGTAAGAGAGATGCGTAAGCCTATACGATTAGATTATCTATAAACGAGGATCTAAAGCTAGAGAAAGGAAAGGAGAAGAATGGAAGCACCGCTTAAAGTTATATATAATCATCCGGTCATGTAACCGCACTTCGCTATTATAGAATAGCAATCTAACAGCAATCTGACGGTAATTTACGGCAATTTGTCAGTACCGTAATATACTAAGACTTAATTATAGGCAATTGTCTTAGAGCTACGGCTTGCTTAAAAAGCTTTAACTTAGAGATTTTATATAATCTTATAAGCTACGACTTGCCTTAAGAGCTATAATTCGCTAAAGAGTATAGCGACGGCTTATTTTTAAGCTACGGCTTTAAGATTAATTGTACGCGATTAAATCCTACCCTACTAGTAGATACTATTTTTCTGTTATAAATATACCTTTTTTTCTACTGGGTTTTAGTTATAGGTTAAGGTTTTTATTAAGGCTACTTAGTTACTTTAAGAGCTATAGCTTACCTAAAAGATAGTAGTAGTTTAAAGATTCTACGCGATTAAGCTAGCTCTAAGTAGAGACTATCTAGCTATTAGCTAAAGAGCTGCCAAGACTTAACTATATATAGTTATCTCTTTAAGATTAATTGTATATAATTAAGTATTACTGTAAACTTTGCAGTATAAAGAATTGCATAAACGACTTAATTCTAAATCTATAGAAATTAGGCAGAATATATATATAAAAGTATAGGTAATAAAGGGGTAACTAATTAAGTTAGTAACTAAGTTAGTAACCGAGTCGGTAAGCGAGTTAATATATAGGCGAGTTAGATTGGCGATATACTGGTACAGTAAACCCCCCTTATTATGATATAGACCCCTTAATCAAGCCTTTTTTGGTGTGATATTACAATAATCTAACTTTTAATGATATTGTTAAGCACCTACTACCAATATCGTTATAACCAGTTTTTAATTTGTCAGATTTGGCCTTTGCTTACCGCAAGTTTAGCTATTAAATACGTTACACAATAATTAAAATTTATTAAAATTATACTTAGATCTTACTCTATACACTTAATTCTATTATATTTATTATGGGAAAACATTAAAATTCTAAAGCGCAACGCTGTCACGGCTTCTCTAATTATAAGCGTTAAAAAATACGTACCTACTACCAAAAATACCCTAGCCTACTATAAAGAGAGCTCACTACCTAGGCAAGTAACTTCCTCCATCGCAAGATTAATTAATCCTTAATATTAGAAATACTAAGTAATAAATTTTAACACCTTAATAGAGTTAAATTGCTACACGGGTAAGGTATATGGGAGTAAAGGAGAGCTGCTAAACATCCTCTTTTAGAGAAGGCTCTCTTTAAGTGGCACTAACGCCTATAGAACTCTCGCATTCCTATTACTGGCGATCTTATATATACTGCCGCCACTTAGTTATGGCATTAAATACCTATATTTGCGGAAATGGTTAAGCTAAAGTGGTCGCAAGGATAGATAGAAGGTTTTAAAGATCGCAACGGTATTCGTAAGAGAAAGCAGTATAGTAAGGCTGCCTTAGTTAATATAGAAGGAGCAGAAGATCGCATAATAGATATAAGAGGCCAGTCTGACCGGAACGTATAATTATCTAATCAATAGTGTAGAATGAGAGTTATAGATAAGTAAAAGGTAAGTTAAAGGTAGAATAAGCTTTATGTATTAAAGGACAAATGCTTTCTAACCTCTTTTATTTAGAGACTAATTGCTAGTTCTTCTTTAGAGGAGAACTAGCTCCTTATATAATCCTCCTAAGACACTAGTAAACCCCTTACCCCTTATCTGTTTAACTATATCTCCTCTAGGACATTAGTAGGACATTAGTAAAACCTTTATCTGTCTTATCTAATATATACCTTTTAGGAGCGCCCGTTACAATTGCCTCCCCTTTAAGGGTTTTAGTCCTCTAAGACTTTACCTCTTAATAAACTCTTATAGAGTTCCAACTAAAACAACTAGGGAAGTTCTCTAGTGGAAAGGTATTCTATAATACGGCTTATTGCTGGTTCTTTACTAGTATAGAACCTTACTTTGTCTTCTATTCCTCCACTCTTCTTCCACTATAGCTCTTTATAGTGCCTTTATAATGGAACTTTAATAATAATAATAAAAATTAGATGGGATTTATCTTCTTTATTATAAGAATTTATTATAAGCTGATCTGGAGGTTGTCCCGTAATAACGCGTTAACTAGCTACTATCCCCATTTACCTAAAATAGGTTCTAATAATAACGTCTTAATATTAATTTCTTCTAGTTTATAAGCTATTGTCTCTTATATGTCTTTTTATTAACAACACCATTTATCTCGCCCTTTAGCAGACTGTTTTTTATTACATCTCAGCTTTTAGCTTCTATATCTCTAGCTATTCTTTCTACCACTGCTCTGTTCTCTTCTTACAACGCATCTATAAGTAATAGGATCCCTATTTTATCTCTTTAATAATACTAACTTCCCATAGTGTTCTCTTGCAATAGCTTATGATTATACTACGCATCCCTAGACTAGCAGCGGCGTTATCCCTGCTCTATTGGCACTATAGACCACTTTTATTACCCCTGTAGCGGTTTCTCTAAAGTGCTACCGTTGTTACGTTTATACGCTCACGTTAGACCCTTCCTATACCTATAAAATGCCGCACTCTAGCGAGAATAGATCTAAGTGTTCCTACTATTATAGCTGGAAGAAGACCTATATTCTAGTATTTCCTATTTTATCCTATTCTGGATTTTACTAACTATATTAGATCCCTGCTGTTTATATATATAAGGCTCGCCAGCTCTAACGCGCTATTAGGGATTTCCATCTGTATTAAAATAGTAAAAGATAGGGATAGAAGGTGTCTTCCATTACTTATAGCCTTTTTAATTTAATAAGGGTTTCTATTACTGTGGAGACATAGTAATCTTGGATATATAGTGTCCAGGAGCGTATATATAAGTAGTTTGTTCTTATAAATAACAATATTTACACTCTTACGCGGGCCTTTCTAGCTAGGTAAGTCTTTTTAGTAATACATTTAGGAACTGTGCTAACTCTTTAGTTATTAACTTTCTAATCCTAGCCTAGATGCTGATTTAGAACCTAGGGATAACACTAAGAATAGTAATAAAGATAAACATTCTCCTCGCTAGTCCCCTAGCTATAGTGGTCTATCTAGTTCCTACCGCTCTAAGAAGAATATTAGTAAGAATACTAATGCTTCTAAGGATAGGAGTGCTAATAATACTACTAATAATGACATTAAGATAGAGGAGGAGGCTCCTGTTACTACTTTTAGTATTTAAGTTATTATCTTATTCTTTCTTTCTTCTTATAGAATAGCCTTATATGGTGCCTCTCTGGTACCTCTAGGATGCCCTAGTACTGGGAATTAACTTTATACTTTAGGGATGCCTCTATTCTTATTTTTGGTAATAGTTTATATAAAAGCAGTATACCGCTATAATCTCCGTATATAATAAACGGGTGGTGTTCTTATAGGTGCTTTACAATTTCTTAAAATTTCTAAATCTTCGCTCTGTGTCCCTTTGGTCCTTTTTATATTATTAACTTTACTACATATCTCTAGTATTAAACCAGATACTCTCCTTTTATCCCTAGGGAACCCTTCTAAATCCCTAGGGCCCCTTCCTCTAGTACTACTACTTATTTTTAAATAGTGTCTTCTTTGGACAGCATCCCTAGTGGTTTTTATATAGATCCCTGTTATAATAGCTATAAGGGCGCGAAGAGGCTTTAGGAAAGATTCGAAGGAACAATATAATTCTATCTAAATCTAAGGGTATATAGCTCTTGCTAGGAATAAGACGTTGCGTGAAGAAGAGAAAGAAATATAGGAAACTTGTAACTAAATATTCAAGGTCTTGGCAGCAGACGCGTGGGCACAAGCCCACGCGGATTTCGACAGGTTTCGACCAAATTCTATTACATTAGTGGAATTTAGTGGAATTTAATCAAGTTAGCGAAATTTAGCGAAATTTAATCGACTTTGGCAGAACTTAGCAGAATTTAATTAAAGCGTCGGAATTTATCTGTTAAGTGTTTTACTAAGACATTCCTACTGTAACTGGGCTAGTCCTATTATAGTACCCCCCCTTTTAGCCAAAGGTCCAAAATAATTCAAATTAGTTAAGAATTTATAACTTATTATATTATAAGCGTCGTAATATATTTTAAGTTCTTTTTAATTTTAAGTTTCCTACTATCGTGTTTTATGTCTTTATATTAGGTGGCAGTCGTTTGCCTTTATATTATGTCTATTTAGCCAGAGCAGGCCGCAAAGGATAGTCTTTATAGAATTCTTTTACCAGGGAAGGCGCGTCAGCCTTAATCTGTTTATAGGTTTCCCAGGTTTGTGTTTTATATCCTTCCCACTTAACAAGAAGTTTAAATTGTTTAGATTATGTTTTCCATCACATATTATTAATTAAGTTAATAAAGTAAGAACTATTACCGTTGTTAACAATTACGGGAGGTAGCAGCAGCACTTCGCAAGTTATAAGATTATCTTTTAAAGGTTATAATAAGCTTATATAAAACGTTAGGTGTATTTTTATCTTAGTTAGTAGTTTAAGCTTATAGGTATACGGGCTTAGTTTCTTCTTAATTTAGTATAGGCCCATAAACTTCCAATTAAGTTTCTTTAAGGGCCGTTAAGTCTTTAGGTTTTATATATTTAGGTAGGCTATATTACCTTCCTTAAAGTCCCATATAGAAGCTCGTCCTTTATTTGCATACCATTCCTATAATATTTAAGCGTATATTAATTCACTTTATAATAGTTCCGTTAACTACTTTATTTAATTAGTAAAGTTATGCGCGTTAATTAACTGGATCCGTTTAATTATAGGTCCTATTATATTAATTTTAGGTTGTGGTTTAAATCTAAGTTAAGGGTTTTGTCCGTAGGTCGCGTAGAACAGCGTTACACCTATTAATATATTTATTATATTATTCGCAGTAAACTCAGCTAAAGGTAGCCATTTTTTCCAGTTGTCTTATAGGTAGGAGTAGTACATTTATAAGTATTATTCCATAATTATATTCACAATTTCAGTTTGGCCATCTATCTCTAGATAAAATGCAGTCAAGAGTTATATTTAAATACTTAATTATTTATATAAAGCTTACCAGAAGTCCAAAACAAACTAGCTTCCATAGTTAGATATTATTGTATTAGAAAGTCTGTGTAGCTTAAAGACATACTTAACAAAACATTCGGCTACTAATATTACATTAATTAAGTCCATAGGAATCATATGTCGCATTTTTATAAGATAGTTAACTACTAGTATAATATTTATAAACCCATTACTGCTAGGCAAGTTAACTACAAAGTTAATTAAGATGTCACGCCATCTTTGCATTAGAACTGGTAGCGGTTAAAGTACTCCTTACTTCTTTATATAAGAGGTCTTTCCACACACGCACATTCTGCATGCTTAAACGTATTTTCGTACATAGTCGTGCATTATAGGCCAGTAATATACTCGTTGGATAATCTTATAAGTCTTTGCACGGCCAGGATGTCCTACTATAGGGGAATCGTGTATGAATTCGAGTATCTTAAATCATAAGGGTTTGGAATTCGGAACTGCCATCTTCTGTCAGTACTCCCAGTAATGAATAAATGTATATTCATACCACTTATTATATTCATATCATTAAGGCCTCTAGATATTCATTATCGCGATAATATCGCGATATTGACTTAATAAGCAATATCACCAGGCTTGGCAAGGTGTTGAGGGGGCGATCGTCCTCAGAGTCCTCCTAAATCGTTACCCCCCTTCTGCCTCTCAAACCAATAATTGTTGAAACTACTGTTAGAGTTAATAAAAAGAGATTCTAAAGTAGGAGAAGCTATAGGACCTAATTACAGGTAGTAGATTAGCGGGGTGGTTAGGAAGGATAGCGTATTTACAATCCTCTACGAACACCGTACCACCCCTTTATAACACCACCGACTACCAACGCTCTAAATTATATATATATATTTATAAGCTTATAAATATTTATTTATTAATAAGATTTAATATCATATCCATATCACTTCATAACGGTAAGCATATTGCGATAAATAAATAAATAAGGTTATCATTAGGAGTACTGTCTTCTGTCAATAGTATAGTCAATCATTACAAATTTCGCATTCGGCGAGTATAATATCTTTATACTGTCGTTTTCCTATTCAAATCGCTTTCATTATATCTACTATCCATACATCGTTCTTATATTCATATTCCATTAGCTTATTAATTTCTATTTCCCATTTATCAATTTCTAATTTGTTTCTGTTAAGTTCTATATCTAGAAATATAGGACGTAGTTTCTTAAAACATTTAGGGGGCAATAAGATCTGTAATTAATTTGTAATCCATTCATCTAAGGCGTTTATAGGTAAGTCTTATAATTATTATATTAATGCATTAGGCTTCTAATTAAGTTTGCCTAGTTAGTATATAATCTTAAAGTTAAATTATAAGAGGTATTTAGCCTAACGAATTTGGCGCTGTGTTAACTGCTTTATAGTTATAAAGTACTGCAGGTTTTTATAATCCGTTAACACGCGTATTAAAAACAACAATCCTTTAAGTTCTGGGCGCCATTATTTAAAGTATCTAATAATTGCAAGTAGTTCCTTATTATATATCTTATAGTTCAATTTAGCAGGGGCAAGCTTTTGAGAGAGAAAGGCTACCGGATATAGCTCACTGTCCTTATTATATTGTAATAACACTCCCCCTAGGGCATAATTAAATAAGTCCGTTTCAACAACATATTTAAGGTTAGGGTTAAAGTAGGTAAAAATTGGAGCATTTGTAAAGCGTTGCTTTAAGTTATTAAAAGCTTATTTACATCTGGCAGTCTATTCAAATTTCACGTTTTTTCTTATTAGGTTTACCAACAGTTAGGCAATTTTTAAGAACTAGTTAATAAATCGGCAATAGAAATTTGCAAATCCTAGAAATTCTTAAATGTCTTATACGTTACTAAGGCTTCCCCAGTTTATAATTACAGCAACCTTTTTAGGGTCCATTTTAATTCTATTACGGGATATAATTAGGCCTAGGTACATAACTTCGGACGCGTAGAACTTATATTTCTTAATATCGCATTATAAACCCGCATCTTGCAAACGTTTAAGGACTATTTAGATATGTTTTTAATGCTTAAAAAGCAAAGACAAGTAGATTAGGATATTATTAATATACATAGTAACAAATACATTAAGGAATTTATAGAGCGTATTATTAATGTATTACTAAAATATACCGGGACTATTCTTTACACTAAATAGTATTACTAGGTATTTAAAGAGTCCCCATTATATATAAAAGGCTATATACTTCTTATCTCCTTCTTAAATACAAATTTAATTAAAGGCAGCAACTATATTAAGCTTTATAAAATATTATGCCTTTACCAGGCGGTTAAGCGTCTCTTAAATTAAGGGGATTAGATATTAGTTTCAAATCGTAATTGCGTTTAAGGCTTAGTAATTAACATAAAATCTTAAGCCTCCTCCTAGCTTTTTAACAAACAATACAGGTAAGGTAAATGGAGATTAACTAGGGCGAATAAATCCTTTTTCTAAATGCTCATTAAGGTATTATTGCATCACAAGCAGTTCTTCTTATAACATACCATATAGCGGACCAAACTTTAGTGTTATACCAGGTTTAAGTTCTATCTTAAAATCATATTTATCCCAATGCGGGGGCAGCTAGTCTACAAATCATTTTTTAAACTCATTAATTAGATCGTGGTACTCCTTAGGTACAAGAGGTTAAGGGTTAATATACTACTTTAGTTCTAGCGCCTTCTTAATATCTTCTATTATTACAGCAAAGATTTTATGGTTTTGTTTTCTTGCTAACAAAATAAAAGGTGCGGCTTATATTATACAAATTTTAAGGGGTTTTAATATATCATCTTTACATTCTTTACTACAATTAGTAGTTGTAGTTTTATCGTGTTAGTTCAAGGTTTATAGTAAGGGCAATTTATATTATATTAAATTCAAATAGTCTTATACATGTTTATAGGGCAGGTGGTATTTTAAACAATAACTTTAGCAGTAGGTTGTATGGAATTTTAGTATTTCTTTAACCCAGCTAATTAAAGGGTCGTGCTGTTTTAGCTATCTATGTCTAAGTATTATCTTATATTACTTTAGGGGTGTTATAAATAGGGAAACATATTTAAGGTGTTTACCTATTCGCATTTTCATAAGAGCGTAGTACGTTAATTTACTATATATTAAGGGTTTGCCGTTAAAGCCTTATAGGCCTTAAGGCTTATTAAGTTTCTTTAAATTTAGGCGTTAGGTTTTCGCGTAGTTTATATTAATAAAGCCTATACTAGTAGCTCCACTATCTATAAGGATTTATACCTCCTTCCATTTTCCAAGTATTTAAATTTCGCTAAGTACATTAAGGGAGTCGTGTTGTGTATTAGCGCTGGAAGAGCCTAGACACTTATACTCTTCCACTTCTTATCCTAAGGCGCGACTTAGCCCTAGGATAATTTATTTTCCAAGTTAGCTAAGCGTAAGATGCTTTATAACAACTAGGTATAATTTATAAAATAAGTACAAGTTAAGGAGTAAGTATGGCTTAAAGAACAAGTGCAATTTAAGGAGTGGGTGCAATTTAAAGACCGGGAGGAACTATAGCGGATTTTTTTAAAAGGGTAAGTTCGGTAATTCCTTTAGATATATCCTTTCCTACCACATCCAAAGCATTCTCTATTTGTGGCTTAAGTTCTTTATTTATCAGTTCCTAAAGGTGCGTAGGATTAAGTGGCGTTAAGGTCCATAGGGTCGTGCGTAGGTTTTAGAGAAGGGTCGCGCTTTAAGGTATATATTGGTTTTATAGAGTCTTAAATATAAGGCGTAGTTGGCTTTAGAGAATAAGTTTATTTATTATATTAAAGGTCCTCATTAATTCATTAACACATTATAGCAAATTTAGGTAAGTCCTTTAGCAATTCCCTACCTACTAACTATGCTTTAATTTTATCCAAAATAGCTCGTTAAAGAGCAGCAACTTTAGCGGCTTTATTCCAATCCAGTTTGCCAACAAGGCCTAAAAATTCCGAAAAGAAGCTGGTAAAGTCTTAATTCCGTTATCATAGGTTTTTAAGTTTAGTGACAGCGGTGTGTTCGCGGCTAGCGTTATCATACATTTATTCTAACAGAGAGATAAAGATTTCAAAATTAACAAAGGTGCCGTTATGGAAGAATAGGTCCATAGTTTATGCAGCGTCTTTGCTTAATTAAGACATCCTATAGCTAATCTTGCTAGCTTTAGTAGGGTATTAGTTATAGTTTATTAAAAGTTTAAAACAGAGCTTAGTTATAAAGGGACGTAGGTTATTTTAATTTCTATTAAACATTAGAGGGTTAGGAAGCTTTTCTAATTTTATAGTAGGTACTGGGTTTATTATAGGTATAGGTTAAGCTACTATTACTAGTTTAGGGTTTGCATTTAACAGGCTAGGTTTATATATAGTTATCTCAATTTCATTTGCAGGTATTGCTATTAGGGTCTCTATTATAAGTGTATTAACGTTACAGAGTTCTTTATAGAGTGTTTCCATTAATTACTAATACTGGGCTTCTAGTGCAGCCCACTACTAAGCCAAAGCATTTGTAAAGGCTTTTTACATCGCAGTTAACTGTTCCCTAACTAGGGTTATAATACTTATAGTTAACGCATAGGATTCAAGGTCATTTGCCATTTTAATAGTAGTTGTTTTTAACGCAATGTAATGTAAGGGCGTAAAGAGGCTTTAGGAAAGATTTAAAGGAATAATATAATTCTATCTAAATCTAAGGGTATATAGCTCTTACTAGGAACAAGACGTTGCGTAAAGAAGAGAAAGGAATATAGGAAACTTGTAACTAAATATTTAAGGTCTTGGCAGCAGACGCGTGGGCATAAGCCCACGCGGATTTTAATAGGTTTCAACCAAATTCCATTATATTAGTGGAATTTGGTGGAATTTAATTAAGTCGGCGGAATTTGGCGGAATTTAATCGACTTTGGTAGAACTTGGCAGAATTTAATCAAAGCGTCGGAATTTATCTATTAAGTGTTTTACCAAGACATTCCTACTGTAACTGGGCTAGTCCCGTTACAATAGCAAAACATTTCCATTTTTAATGCCTGTACTTAACCTTATGGTTTTAATTTATAGGGTCTTCCCTATTATCTTATCTATGGCATATCTAGAACTGTTACTAAATTCTAATTTATAGTCTTTAGGAAAGGTTTAATTGCTGTGTTATATCCTGGCTAAAGGTACTCCTTAGGTTTCCAACTATTATGCGCCTAGGAGTATCCTTCCTAATAAACTAAAAATTTGCATTTTTTTCTAACGCCATCTTTGGTCTGGAAAATTTTCTATATTCTATTTTAGTTCCCTATTAATTTTACTAGGTAGGGGTGGTTCCATACTATCTCTTCTCTAGTATAACTCTAATAAGGAAATATAAAATATAAGATGTATTAAATATAATTTTAGCAATTCTAATTTATAGGCTTAATTTCCTTTAGTTTTCCTAACTATCTTAAAGGGTCCAAGCCACCTATAGTCCAGCTTCTTCTTAATATATTTTGTCTAGATGTTTTTTATAGATAGTAAAACTTTATCTCCTATTTCAAATTCTTTAGGTATATATCCCTTATTATAGTACCTTTTTTATATAGCCTAGACGTCTAGTAGGTGCTTTTTAAGTTCTTCTCTATAAATTCTTATTTGCTTAATTCTCTTAGACGCTACTAGTACCTCTCTTTTAGGAATAATGTTCTTAACATTCTAGGGGTTATTTGCTTTTACCCTAAACAGTGCTTTATAAGGGGTCATTTTTGTGCTGCTGTAGATACTTATGTTATATATATATTGCGCTAGAGTTAACCACAATAGCTAATTATCCTGTTGATAATTAATATAGTAGCGGAGGTAGTGTTCTAATAATGCATTTAGATACTCTATTTGCCCATCTGTTTATAGGTAAAAGGTAGTGCTTATCTTTTACTATATTTTTAATAAAAGATAGAATAAAGACTAAAATGCGCTGTTAAATACGGTACCTCTATTGGATATAATTCCCCTTAGTGTACTAAATAAGAGCTACCGCTCTAAAAATAGGTCTGCTAATTCTACTACTGTGATTATTATTATAATAGCAAAATACCCTAAAAACTTTATATATCTGTTAATAATTACTAGGATAGTATTAGAAACCTCTCCTATTCTTATTTTGGTAGGGGGTAAGCCTATTATAAAATTTATTATTAATTTTAATATAGGTCCTTGCGGAATAGGAAGCACTAATAACTTACTATAGGGGCGATGCCTAGATATTTATACCCTTTGGCATGTATTACATCTTAATATATAGTCCTTAACTTCTTTAGATATTCCATCCTAAAGGTATTTCCTTTAAACGGCCTTAAGGGTTCTATTAGCACCATAGTGACCCCTAAAAGGGTTATTATGGAAGACCTTTAGAATTTTATTTTAAACCGTCTGGTTTTTTAGAATATATACAGCACCCTTAAAGCATAACAGACCCTTTTAGTCCTGCTGCTATAGCTTCTTAGTAACTGTAGCTAAGTTAGTCTCTACTATATCTTTCTATCTCTCTTTAGCAACAAAGGCGTCCCTCTATTATACTTAAAAAAGAAGATTTAGAAAGGTTTTATATAGATTACTTACTTCCATTTCACCCGCCGCTATTATAGACCCTAGGCATAGCACAAGACATTTTAAACTATTAGTGCCAGTAGATTCTCCTACTGTTATATAGTATGCCATACTACAAATAGGTATCTTGCCTATCCCCTTTAGATCTGGAAACTTATAGCTAATGCGCCGTTAAGTTAAAGGTGCCGTAATACCTCTAGCACATCCCATAGAATTCTCGCTAATTCTAGGGTATACTAACTTTATAACGTCTACTTGGTCTATAACCTAGTCTATAACTATATCCTACGGCTCTATTATTATAGTGCTTTGCAGCTGCATTACTAGGACCTCTACCCTACTACAAAATTCTATAGTTTTAGGGAAAGATTCTTCTTTCTTCCTAAGTAAATTTTATAATATAGGAATTATTTCCCCTGTACTATCCTAGATCCTCCCTATTTTATAATCTAGACATCTTAATAACCTATTAGTGGGATTTGTTTTTCCTAGGCGGTATATAATTTTAAAGTTATACTATAATAGTGCCTCTGCCTATCTAGCTTGTTAACTACTTAACACCTTTATAGTTATAAAGTATTCTAGGTTATTATAGTCTATAAGGACTTTAATAGGATAATTGCTTTCTACATAATAATGTTATCAGTACTTTATTGCTATAACTATTGCAAGTAGCTCCTAGTTATGCGTTATGTAATACTACTCTATAGGGGTTATTTTCCTTAACTAAAACGCCATAAGATGCTATTCTCCATCTTTTAATTAAGATATAATTGCCCTTAGGGTAAAGCTAAATATATCTGTTTTAAGGTATATATATAGCTCCTAGTAGAAGTGTATTAGGATAGGCGCTAATGTAAATAAATCCTTTAACTAGTTTATAGCTTGCTTAGCAGCTTCTCTAAATATAAAGGGTCCTAACTTTTTGCTATCCTTAGATCCCTTTAGCAGATTAGTAATTAGGAGCATTACTTATAAGTAATAAACAATAAACCTTTAGTAGAAGTTTGCCGTGCCTATAAAAACCTATACTTCCCTAAATATTATAGGGT
>Ga0307507_10001689_pt1 | contig 48880 bp, 13 predicted proteins | sample 7_EM_MG_FD_207223 | JGI IMG/M metagenome (GOLD analysis project Ga0307507, IMG submission 207223) | Populus trichocarpa ectomycorrhiza microbial communities from riparian zone in the Pacific Northwest, United States - 7_EM | ecosystem: Host-associated > Plants > Roots > Unclassified | place...
AAGGTTATAAAGTCAAAAAAGTAGAAAAAAGTACAATTTTCCATATAAAATAAAAAATTTAAACTTTATAATCTTATAATAAACTTTTACGCTTTTAAAATAAGAATTTAAATAAAAAGAGTTGTAATAAATATTATTTATTGCTTAATATCTGATTTGGATCCCTATTGGGCCCACGCGGACTACTCCTTATATACATGTAAGGAGAAAGCTCTGTTAGAGAAAACCCCATAATCTATCTCCCCGCCTTTAGGGACTTGCCTATAGGTCGCCTTCGAGTCGCCTATGGTACTCTTCTACCTTACTTTTTAACCTCTTTGGGAACCACTACTGCTGTAACAAGCCTACGGACGCGCTAGTATTATATACTTTGCTCTACCACTATAGAGCTATTAGGGGGCGCCTATTACTTACCCCTTTACCTTCTATTTCTATTTCCTTTATAATCTAGAACTAGTCTAGCATACTTTAGTCAATAAGCCACTAGGTAGCCACCTTTAGGCCTTTTTATATTAAGAGTAGTATGTTATAGTTCTTTATGCTAGCTACTAAAAGTATTACTTCTTAGCTAGTGTATAAGGGGCATAATAGTATTACGTATTTTGGTGTCTGTTTTAGCTAGCTATATTTATACCTTAGGCTACCTACTAAGATACCTACCTAGTAGAGCCAATCCTTTAGTCCTATTATTTCTATCCTTAAGAATATTACTATTATATTTTCTACCTTTATTAGGCCTTCTTAGAGCTCTTAGGTATTTATCCCCTATAGTGTTAACTATGCTATAGCTTAGGTTCCTCTTACTTAAGTTAGCTTCTAGACCTTTAACTCCTATATATCTCTTTAGCGCTAGTCTAGCTAGTATTATATTGCAGTAAATGGTTTCCTAGTATTCTTTTATACTCTACTTTAGCTCCTTTTTCTTCCTTACTATTATCTTTACTAGCCTCTTATATATCTCCCTTTCTCCTCTATCTATGTTATAGGACGAGGGCAGTAGCTATAAGATATATGTGTTTAAGGAGTCTATAAGACGTTGCGCAATCGATCGTAAGGGTCGAGGGCGTAAGGAGGTGATATACCTACGCGTAGCTGACGTAAGCTATATGTGAGGTGTACGCAAGAGCACGGGGCTCTTCTATGGAGGCCCCTGCGGTAGGGTTCCGTAACACTACCCTTCCTCCTATAGAGGTGGAGCTCCGGCGACGTTGTGGTTACTATATATATATAGAAGGGATATTTAAGGTATAGAGAAGAAAAGGGGGTATTGCTAAAGGCTTGCAATAACGTTATATAATAAGGCTTGGCACCTAAGGATCTAACTAATTAGATAACTTTAACCGCTGGTTAAAGTTCCTAGATATCTTAACGATTTTTGGTTATATAATCGCATTTTGCTATTATATAATAGCAATCTATAGCAATTTGATAGTAATTTGCCCTTATATAGTAATATATAACGGTTTAACTCTATAAGGGTTCCTATAGGGGATTAAGTATAAAATCTCTGCTTAGGCCCGGTTTCTGTGGGTTTATATAGTAAAAATTGCTAATTAAATCCTTTGCATTTTTAAAGTCTTCCTATAGTTGCCATTTTGGCTAATCTATGTTAAATCCTATATAAATAGCTCTGTAGTAGAGCCGCTGTCCTTTACCTTTGCTAAAGTATTTAGAGTTAATAATTTGTTTAACGGTCTACTTTTTATGGTTCTTTTCAGCCAGGTAGGTATTATGACAAATAATATAAGCTAGCTAATAGGTAGAGATATAGAATTAAATAAGTGATCTATTTTATTTAAGGTGGCTCTAAGAGCTCTAATATATATAAGAGAATTGACCTCCTATAGGGGTCCCTAGAGAGTAATAATACAGGCTAAAACTAGACTGATATTGATGTCAAACAGCATCCGTTGCACCTCTGTAGTAAGGCTACCTCTGTGGCTAATATACCCCCTTAGATCTAATATAGAGCGTTAGAGCTGGATTACTAGATTAGGCAGTTGGGATAGATAAGCTAGTGGTTAGCCTTGCCAAGCGTTAATTGACTAGATATCTAATTGTTGGTAACACAAGGTAATATTACGTAGCTACGGTTCGTAGATAGTATGATGATTGTTATTGTATATATTGCTCTTCCTTGAGGAAGGGCGAGGAGCTTAAGGCTCCTCGCCACGCTAGTGCCGCGGCGGCACGTGACGGCAACTTGCCTGTATTCCCAACACTAATATTGCGAAGCCCTACTACTTTAATAAAATTTTAATGATTTTGCTTTAAGAGAGCTTTAGTTAGTCTATCTGCAGCTATTTTGTTTATTGGTACCTATTATATAATAAAGCTTCTGTTTTAGACCTCTTGGCAAAGCTAGAATTAATAAATATCTATATATTAGAGTTTTGTAAATACTATAGGGGTCTCTTTTATTACAATCTGTACTAACTACTAATTATTACAATTAATAATAATATTCTATTCTAAATTGAATCTAATAGCTTTAAAGATTTAAACTATATGCTTAACTTCCCCACTAATATATAAGAGAGCTAGGAGTTCTGCCTTTATAGTAGACTTAGTAACTGCCTTTTATCTAGTTACCTATTATGTTATAGGCTCATTAAATAAGCTTATTAGGAAGCCTTGTGATCTCTAACGCGTTAGAGCGTTGTTAGTAAAGCTGGCATTAAAAGCAGCTTTTAGAACCTAGTTTATCTTATATAGTATAATAGTAGAGAACTTAAGAGCGAGGTATCTGGTATTATAGAGATAGGTAAGCAATCTGTTAATCTCTGTAAGATAAGCTAGTAACAGATTTTATAAGAACTTAGCTAGCCTACTAATAGAAAAAGTGACGTCTAGTTGTGTAGTAGATACTAGATATATTGCAGAACCTACACAATATTAATATCCTTTTATTTAATTTAGCGTAGTTTCTTTCTTATATAGTGTTAATTCCTAGCCCAATAGTGGTATAGCTAATAGCTTTAGGTATTCTAGATAGTATATTAAGACTAGCTTTTTAAGATACTAATCTAGATAGAGCTAAAGCTTTCCTTTTTATTAATCTTATATAATATAAGTGTTTAAGAATAAGGTAAATTAAGGTATTTAGTGTATCTTAAATCGATTTTATAGCTGCTTTAGGATATCCTCCATCTACTAGTAACAGCTTAGGTGTCCTATAATTAGGATGTCGTTAATATAGAAGAATATAGAGATAGGTTTAGTAAGGTGTATATAGAGACACGGCTTATTTAGTATTACTTTTAAACCTATACTTTGCAGAGCAGTGGATATTTCTAAAAACTATAATTTAGGAGATTTCCATAGTCTATATATTGCCTTTCTTAGATAGAGGGAGAATCTAGGTGGTAGGTCTATACCCTTAGGGGGAATAAGGTAGACCTTATTATTAACTAAGGCATTAATAAAGGCGTTAATGGCGTTAATCTGTATAATATTAAGGTTGAAGCTAGTAATAAAAGCGTAAAGTAGACGGAAGGTTTAATAGGCTGCCGTTATAGATTTAACCTTCTCTTATAAGACTGCCTAAAGGTCTCCATAGATAACTAGACAAGTCTTAAATATTATAATAAAACCGTCCAAATCTTTCTTGTACGTAAAGACCTAGATAGTAAGAAGTTAATAGACCTTCTTAATTAGTTATACCTTATCCCAAGTCTGCTTTCTAGTTAAGGCCTTTATCTTAGTATAAGCAGCTGCTTTAAACTCTATAGCGTACTTATAATTAAGCATCTCTTTCTATAACTTTAGTGGTAGTGGAAAATTGTCTTAATATCTATATATCTTTATAGCAGCAGTATAGAAAGCGTGAGCCAATAGTATTATATCTAGATTAATAATGTTATTACCGTTATTAATTTAAACCGCAAAGGCTTATTGTTATAGATCCTAATTTAGCATATCTTTCTTTTTTACTATAGACCGCTTTTTACGGCCAGAATGTCTTTTACCCCCTAATAATAAGCCTACTATTATCTAAGGGTTAGAACAAGGTATAGGATCTATAAATAGTGGTTTAGTGACTTTAGAAGATAACTAAGTGGTAGATAATATCAATAGCGTAGATGCTATAGTAGATAGTAATTACTAAGGCATTAAAGATGCTAATAGTATAGATGGTTCTAGAGTTAGCTCTAGGGTAGTTAGCTAATAGAGTTCTTCTGTTAAGATCTAAATGCTTTTTAATATAGGAGTAATGTTAATATTTGCTAAATGCGGCAGTCCTATTGTGGTGGTGTAATTTAGCCTCCTAAATTCAATATCTAGATTAGGCATAGCTTTGGGAGAGCCTAGGCCTTCTATATGTTTTATATAGATCGGTCTAGAGCCCCAGGGTCTTTAACAACTTAGATAGGACCAATAGACACACACTTTTCTTCCTTTCTTACTAACTAATTTCCTACTGGCTGATTATAACTAACTAATAGACTAACTATACCGTGATTTCCTGTCTGAGAGAGGTTGTACCCTCCCATATATTTTATAGCATTCTATATAGGGACAACGGCAAGCTCTTCGGATTAGAGGTCTGGTACTCTATATACAATTCTATATATAGAAGACGTATAGGAACGATCTAGAACAATCTGGAACTGCGGAATAGAAGGATATGCGGAAAGGGAGGCGAAGAAGTACGGACATATTAGCAACTAGTGCGCAGCTACCTCCACAGGAATAAATTAATAATATATACCAAGTTCTCCATATAGGAATGGTAGTTAACAAATAGTAATAGGAAGGCAAGTACGTAGTACTGTAAGACAGAGGATAAAAGGGAGGACTATAGTACATCAGGAAAGGCGGAGAAAAGTCTTCTGCATTTTATTTACTATATTTACAACAGCCTATATAATTATTCTCGCATTTATAGGAGCTACCTTTAAATTTATAATAATAATGGCAATAATACTAGCAAAAGGATTATTAGGAATGTTAGGTCTATTCTATAATAATAGTAAAGGCGCTAGAAAGAGAGAGGAAAGTAAGTAGCCTGTTAAACTGCAAAGCTCTCCTAAATAAGGGCATGTAATATCAACTCTAACTCCTACAACATTAGGGACCAACAACCCTTAAACTAAGGATAAGGGTTATAATGTCTACCTACCTATCTCTAGAGAAACTATAGGTCCGCCGCCTCCTACTGGACCACTAATGGAACGAGATAAGGTATATATTATGGCCTAGCCTATGCCGGCTCTAGGAACTCCTAGGACCCCTTACTTTATAGGATAAAACGTATTGTAATTTATTAAACAGTATAAGCGACTATATATCCAACATTATATTATAGATAATAAGAAGTATTAAGGACTTCTGGAGTATTATAACTATTGGATAGGGATATAGATCTATAGCCTACCTAAGTTTGTAATTAGAAACTAGATAGAACTTATAAAGAAGCTTAGGACAGACTATAGAGGAAGTAACTACTTTTAACAAGTTAAAACGGTAGAGTTCTTGGAAGCTTATATACTGTAGTACAGGAATAATCCACCTAGTAGTATATATAAATACTATAGGCAGTTTACGCTAATCTCCTAAAAGGTTACTAAGGCTAGTAATTTGGAAAACTGTAAATAAGGGTACTGGTTCGCAAGGGGACTCCTATTTAAGTATTAAAGGTATACCATAACTAAAATAGGAGCCAACCTGGATAGATAAGAATCCTTTAACTTCTATCTAATAAAGAGAGTTATAGAAGACAGGCTTAATTTATATAAGGGCATAGATTAGTTATTAATAATAAATTCTAAGGAGCAAGGCCTTTATTAGGTAGTTAGACAATTCCGTAATTAGCAACCAGCTATAACTAACTAAAGAGATGCTACTCTTTAACCACCTATAGTCTCCTAGCTAAGTAAGTTAATAAGCACCCGTTAAATAACTTAAAAAGCAGATCCTAAACTAAAGAAACTTACTAATTAGCTCTAGAAGCTTAATCTTAGGATAGTTAAATTAGCGGGCATTATATCTTTAATGCCATTTCTAGATAGGATTTGCTAAGATCTAATATAATATACACAGCTCCTAAATAGGACGTTAGTGTATTAAGAATAAATAGGCCTAAGACTAGCACTAAATAATAGACCACAGCCGCCCTATAAGGGAGCGCTATAAGAACAATATAAGCCGGGTCTAGAAAGGTATAGAGGGCTAGAAAACTTTAGCGCATAGCTAATATAAGCTTAGATATATTATAAATGCGGGGGTTCCTACTATTTTTTTAATTAATGTCCACAGCTCTAGGAATTGGTTTGTTATAGTTTTATATATATAAATAAGAATAACCAAATCCGCTCTAGACCACGTGAGCATTTAAGAAATATAATTTTATATTTACTAAGTAATAATTAGATTTAGTTCCTTAAAGACTAGCTAAAGTAGAATATAAATATTAATCCTAATGCTTTAGGGATAGGTATTTAACTAAAGGCAGCTTCGGTAGAGTTTGTAGATAGAAGTAACGCTAAAAGTAAGGAGGAACTTAGCGAGTCCTAGGAGGATGTATACTAAGTAGAGTTAATATATGTCATAGAGTAGGCATAAGCTGGGATACAATGCACTAAACGAGGTAGTAATTGAGAAGGCTACGTACATGTAACTATACATGGTTAATATAAATACATTAAATAAAAAAGAAGAGTCTTTATATACTAGGTATAGGTATAAATAGGGGCTGTAGGGAAACGTGCATAGGTATCTTAGGACGAACATAAGTATAGGTTAAGAACGTTAAAAACGTGTAAAGACATAAGAATGAGTAAATCCTATAATAGTACCCCCCCTTACTTCTAAGCTCCTACAAGGCGTATTATATCATGTGTATACCAAAAAAACCCATTATAGGGGAAAAAAAATTTGTTAGCCCTTCTCCGCCCTTCTATATCCTGCGCTATACAGGCTCCGCCAGTTTAGTTCTTCCATGTTTTATTATTAGGCCACTAACTTCTTAGGCCCAAAGTATAGCCCAGCTTCTATTGCCAGCTACACTCCTATTCTTGCCGTTTAGAGACGCTTTGCTAAAGCTTATATAGTCCCTTTCCTTGCTTCTAGCAGCTTTACAGTTTTCCCTTATCATCCTACTCTAGGTCCCCCTAAAAAATAGCCCCAATTTTTGGTATAAAATAGGCAATTTTGGTCCAAAATAGGCGTTTTTAGGTGGTATTTATGGCTTATTTGGCAGTATAATACGGTCGGTACAGTGTTTATGGTTATGGTATAGGTCGGTACGGTTCGTAACAGGCTCTTATTGGTGGCAGTACGGTGCTAGCAATAGGTTTGGGTTCCGTAGGCAAATCGGCACGGAGCTTATTGGTTTAGGTAGCAGTACAATGCAAGCAACAGGTTCGTGTAGGTGGCAGTACGGTGCCAGCGTGTTCGTGTATCTAGGGAGCGAAGCTCTACCTAGCCGTGTTCAGGTCATAGGCGTATCGGCACGACGGGTTATCAGGGTTCGTAGGTATATCAGCACGAGTCTTGTCGGTCCGTAGGCGTATCGGCACGGAGACTTGTTAGATTCGTACGGCAGTAACGGGGCCAGGTCAGTAGGACAGCAGTACGATGCCAGCGTTAGGGTTCGGGTTTGGGTCGTCATGCAGTAGGATGCGAGCCATATAAGGTCAAACCGGAGGGGCAGTAACGTGCTCGTTCAAAATCGGTAGTAGTAGGGTGCAAGCCAGGTCATCTCATAGGCGTAACGGCACGAGGTCTTGTTGGCAGGTCCGTATGCAAATCAGCGCGGGGTCTTGTTGTACCAGATTAGAGACCCAATGTCCCGGTCTACCTGCAGCCAGCAGCTCTATTCCTACCCTTATAAGGCGTAGAAGGCATGCTCCGCAACCAGTAGCCCTAGGCCCGCTAGGTACGTAGAAATGGGATCCAATGTAGTGTTACGGAGTAGGTATGAGCCGGGATACAATGCACTAAACAAGGTAGTAATTAAGAAGGCTACGTACACGTAACTATGCGTGGTTGATATAAAGACATTAGATGAAGAAGAAGAGTCTTTGTGTGCTAGGTACAGGTATAAATAGGGGCTGTAGGGGAACGTGCGTAGGTGTCTTGGGACGAACGTGAGCACGGGTCAAGAGCGTTAAAGACGCGCAGAGACGTGAGAACGAGTGAGTCCCGTGACAATATACATTAATTTAGTAGGAGCTGTAACCCAGTTATAGCCTACGCTATGGTTATATAATCTTAGGAGACTATAAGGGGAAGTAAGAGTAATAAAGCCGCCTCTAAAACTATCTAATTAGCAACTAGTAGTAGTTTAAAATATACGACCAGGCGGGCATATCTAAATCGCCCTATAGCCCCAACAGCAGGCTCCTTAACCACCATTAAGTAATAATAAGATTAATAAAATGGATTATACCAAATAGCTAAGACAGATGGAGTAGATAGTGGATATAATGATAATAGCTAAAGCACCACAACTAAAGCTAGTTAGGATAATGGGTATACTAAAGGGAAACATTTTAAGTCTAATAGTAATGGCGGACAAGATCTTGTTAAAAACCATTAAAGTTACTGTTAGTAACTGCCTTATATACATGCCTAAGGTCGCAAGGCTATTCTTTAAGCCTCTCCCGCTACCTTTTGCGAAGCCTTACTAATAGAAGTAGGAAGACATTAAGGCATCTATATTATTAGCATACCTAACGTTCTATGTTAATTAAGCCAGCTTAATAACTGCTAAGGTGGATTAGATTGAATAAAAAGTAGAATTTGTCTGGTTTTAAAGACAGTGCCTAATGGTAGAAGCGTAGATAGGAGACCGAAGGGCTAAGTGCTTAATTAACTTTAAAGCGGAGCTTAACCTTATTAAGGAAAGCGTGGCTCTATAATATGGTTTACTAATATTAAGCCTACCCCTATAACTATAGGGTGCATATCTAACATTTGCCAATAGGACTTAATCTAAGTTTATTAGGTTAGTATATATGGTCTCTATAGTAATAGGTAACGTCTTAATATCTATAACATTTATTGCTGTAGGGGAAATGTTATATAAGGTAATACTTAGTAAACTATAGTTAGTAAGGGCTAGACTGGCAATAAAATAAACCGTAATAGGTTAGGTATCTTATATTATTTAATTAAAAGACAGTAGAGTTAAAACAAGGTTCTTAATATCCTATAAGGATGTAATATTCTTTAAACTAGATAAAGGCATTAATATAGACAACAGTTTAGAAAACGTATAACTAGTGCAACCACTAGGATTATATTCGGGGTTACTTATAACCCAGCGCATTAGGATAAGGAGGACGTTAAGATTAAGAAGTAGGGAAAAGAGGTACGGCTCTAACACAGATGCTTACTATTTTAGATATCCGCTAGGTAGAGCTATTAGTAAAAAGAAAAACAAAACATTAGATAAAGAGAGCTTAACAGTAAAATATTAAGGGAAGTCCTAAAGAAACACTTAAGAAAAAATTAAAAGCTAGTATTTAAGGCAAAGGCTGGGTCCCTTATATATTAAATGTTAAAGATAACGGATCTATTTATAATATAAACGGAAGGCTACTAGAGCAAGGCCTAATAAAACGCTATAAATATAGCAACTGTGTATAAATAAAAGGCAGATAAAGTCCACCTAGTTAATTTATTAGCACTAGATAGAACAGTTATAGGAGGTATAGTAAAATGGCAAGAGGTGGCCTTGCGTTAATAAAAGGCGTCTATCTAAGGGTTGCCTCTTAGTCCATATAACCATTTCCTTAAACCACAATATACTAAGCTAGCCTATAGTATATAACTAAAGCTAGAACAATTAGAGCGTATAATTATAGGAGATATTTAGCCAAGAGAACAAGAGATCCTTAAGGCTATATTATTTAACTAAGAAGAGGCTTTAGTATAGGAATTCTCTAAAATGGGCCGTATTAGCAGGGATGTAACTCCACTACTAAAGATCAAGACTATGCTGTATAAAGCATAGTAAGTACCAAACTTTCCTATACTAAGGGCCCTATAAGGAGAAGTAATAAGTATATTATAAGAATAACTAGCTTAAGGGACTCTAGAGTATTATAAAAGCCTATATAGGAATCTATGGTTTTTTATAAGCAAGAAGGAATATAAGAAGTATTAACTAATAAATACGGCAATAAATATTAACTAAGTAACTATTAGGGATGCAAATCTGCCGCTATATGCTAATAAGTTTTCTAAGGAGTTTGTAGGGTATAAGGTTATATCTTTAGTGGACTTCTTTTCTAGCTATAACTAATTAGAGCTTAATATTAAAAGCAGGAACCTAATAGCTTTTATAACACCTCTGGGACTTTTATAATAAATAACAGTACCTATAGAAGGCATAAATTTAGTAGCCTAGTTTATAAGGACGATTACCAAGATCCTAGAATAATATATTCTATACTATACCCTACCGTTTCTAAATAACATTATAATAAAAGGTCTATAGATAGTATATAATAGAGAGGAAAGTCTTCTAGGTGTGCATAGATATATTCTAGAATATATTATATAGCTAGACGGAGTGCTTATAGATTTAGAGCGAGCCAGGTATACAATCTTAGGTGCAAAGTCTCACTTCTATAAGAATAAAATTATAGTAGTTGGTTACCGCTATAATAAGAAAGGACAGTATCTAGAAGAGTTAAAAGTTATAAAGATTATTTACTGGAGAGACTATAAAGATATTATATCCGCCCAAGCTTTTCTAGGGGTTGTTATATATTACCAAATATAGGTAAAAGACTTTGTAATTAAGGCAGAGCCAATCTTCTAACTGCTATAAGTAAACGTTCCATTTATATAGGGTATAGAGCAGATTGCCGCTATAAAGACTCTAAAGTATGCAATTACTACTACGCCTGCACTAGTTTAACTAGATTATAGTAAGGGGGTAGGGCTAATTATTCTCGCCGTTAATAGATATAAGAATAGATGGGGGTATAGCCTTATATAACTAGATATGCAAGATCGTTGTTACCTATATTAATATAAGAGCGGTATCTAGTCTTAAGTAGAACAGAAATATAACTTAGGAAAGCTTAAATATTGGGCGTTGCTATATACATTAAAGAAGTGTTACGTATACTTATATAGCGTTTGCTTTACGGGAGAGATGGACGCAAATACCTTAGTTATATAACTAAATTATACCGCTACTGATTTACCTAAAGCCTTAATAACAAGATGGCTAGCATGGATTTAGCTGTGGGACTTTAATATTAGATATATGCTAGGGAAGAAGAATAGCCTAGCTGACGGACTTTTATAATAGCTGCCTAATAGTAAACAACCTAGTAAGCCAACTAAGGATATTAAAGAGTTTATTAACTGTAAGCTAAGTGCCTTAGAGTATATAGCTAGCCCTCTTAAAATGGAAGTAGATCTGCTACTAAACAACTTATATTTAGAGGAATCTTAGAAGATTACAAAATGGCTAGTAACCTTATAATATCCAGAAAAAATAATTACTAAGGAATTTAAAAGGTTTAAATGGCATACACTAAAGTTTCTAGTGTATAATTAATAGCTCTTCTATTAACAGTCTAAGAATATACTAATGTGGAGGGTAGTTAATAACAAGACTACTTAGTAAGAAATTATTAAGAGCCTTTATAACTAGAGTGGATATTATAGACGGGAGGGAACATACCAATGGGTCTTAAATTAATATTAGTGGCTAGGACAATGGGATTAGATATTATAGCATATTAAGTCGTACCTATAGTGCTAGGAATAGTAGCTAGAATAGGAAAAAGAAGCAATATACCCTACGTAGGAGTCTGCCTTATAGCAATAAGTAATAGTGGACATTATATTTATGCCGCTAAACCATCTCAGATTCTGGTACCTGGCTGTTACTTAAGAGTATATATCTAGATGGGTAGAAGCTTAGGCCCTTTAAAAGAAGGATATAAAGAGTATAGCGAAGTTCCTTTATAAAGATATTATCTACTAATAGGGAGTATTTAGATAGCTCTCTATAGATAGTAGAGGAGAGAATGCTAATATTACTGCTGCGCTTATAGAGCTCTATAATATTAAAAGGGTTATGGCTTCTGCATATTACCTATAGGGGTAAGGCTTAATAAAGTAGGGCTACAAACCTATAATAGACGCTTTGGCAAAGATGGACGGCTTATAGCTAGACAATTTTTATACCGTCTTGTGGGCAGATAGGACAACTGTTAAGCGGTCTATGGGAATAACACTAGTAAGAGTTATATATGGATATAAGCATATCCTTTTTATTAAACTTTGTATACCTACCTAGTAGACACTGCCTTAGGAAACGGTCCGGACCACTGCAGAGCTACTAGCACTTTGTGTAAAGTAGTTTAATTAAAGAGACGCAGATATATAAGAGGCTATTACGCGTATAAGATGGCTAAGAGCAGCAAATAAAGAGTATTTTAATAACACCCATTACATTTACTAGGACGGATTTTAGGTTAGAGACATAGTTATACTTTATAACACGTAGCTTAAGTAAGATTATTCTAGTAGTTGTAAGCTAGATCTAAAATGGCTAGGACTGTTCTGTATATATAAGAGTTACCTATATAAGGGATGGTACTTAATTAAGGATCTTAACGGCACGCTGTTTTATAACTAAACTCTAGGAAATAGATTAAAGAAGTTCTATTAATAATAGGTATCTAAAGTCTGCTAGGAGGACTGGCTTAACTAGTTAGGCGGAACTATGCTATAAGAGATAACAGTAGAGCTAGAGCCTAAGGAAGATATTATATAAAATCCACTAGTATCGCAACGCTATATAGTTTAAGAAGTGCGTATTATAAAAGGATTGTTTAATAGAACTAAGTATAAAACGTTTAACTAGGAGATAGTTAAGTTCTAAGGTAGGGGAGGGGACGTAGATAACAGCTGTATAATCCGTTTATTTACCGTATTTCCTAAAGCTCTTTCTATTACACTTTCTTATTTACTTTTTTAATTATAGGAATCTATTATATATTAACAGTAAGGTAAGGGTAGAAGGATATTTATGCATAACTATCTAGGTTTGTTTACTATAAAGATATTAGTTCTACTTACCACCTTTACTAAGCTAATAGCAATTTTCTATCCTAGGGATAGAAAATTATAATTAGTTTATGTAGTAATTAGAGCCGGCAGAACCCTATACCACTACTAGATTTAGTAGACCATTTAGATTAGGAAACCCTATTAAGAACTTTACCTTTTCACCCTTAATAGACCTTAAAGATAGTTACAATTAACTAAAGAATAGACTAAGCAGAATTAATAACAGTATACTTATTATATCTTTATTAAGCAGACTACTAGTACTGTATAAAGGAGCTAAGTAACAGATTAGTAATATCCTTATAGAAGTTAGAGGTTTTATAGTTAATTAGCGTTGGGCTGTACTTATCTAAATCTATAACGAGATTCTGCTCTTAAGAGAGAACTACGTAGATACTGCTAGTGTGGTAGTTAATTTTATTAACTAGGATAATAGGCTATAAGCATCTCTAGGAAGGGACGCGTTTTTGTTAATCTTTAAAGACATCTTTAACATTAGTAAGATAGCAAAGAATTAAAGAAATTAGTGCAATAAGGCTAGAGAAACTGTCTAAAAAGCCTAGGGATAAAGTATTCTTAATGGACCGCTTAAATACACAGTCTCCTACCACTTCCTTTCTACTGTCTGAAAGCTTACCGTCCACCCACTTTATAAAGTAACGGCGTAAGTTAATAAGGCCTTAGTTAAGAGGCTTAATTATTTAGGACGCGGCATTAAGAATACTACTTAACTACAGCTAACTGATTTTGCGCTTACGCCTAAGATATTAGGACGGGCAATATTAGACAAGGTGGTAAATAAGCATGGTTTAGGAAGACACTTAACTAGCTTTTTTGTTCTAAATAAGGACCTACTGCTAAGAAGTAGAAGACTAACTACTATAGGACCAGAGGTTACTAATATTAGAATTAGGCAAGTAGGAGAGAGCTTAGCTTTTATACTGTAAATATATTCTTAATATGCTTCTAATGTAATACATCTATTAGCCTTTTAACCGTTAACACCTATTTAAGGAGGAGGCGTTAGTATTATGCCAAGCCTATCTTAATAAGGATTACCTATATTAGTTAACTCGCCTTTATCTTCTATAAATAAAAGTATTCTTATAGCTGGAACGCCTGTTAGCTTGCCCCTACGGCTACCAGTATTCTCTTTAAGAAGGAATCTAAGGAGAGGGCTAATAGTTGCTTATCTAGAAGTAGGAGGGCTAGGAGTAGAATTAATGTTTAATAAAAATATTATTAAGCCTGGAGATAATAAGGAGTATATTAAGGAGACTATATATACTGTAGTGATACTCTGTTTAAAAAGAGGATGTAACTATAAAGATAATATACCAGCTTATCTTAAAGCGCCCCTAAACCAAACTACTAAAATTAAACCAACTAAGGTTATAAAGCTCTTGCGTAGTTAGTATAGGGCGGCTGGTTCTAACCTAGAGATATATAAAGTCTACTAGATGTATACGCAAGCCATAGGAGGACGTATAGGTTTGGTAATAAAGGATCTGAACTATGCCGCACTGTGCTATAGACTTCGTTTAATATACCACGCTTATAATTACCATGGCACTATAAAGATAGATCCTACTATATACTCCTAGTTTAAAAAAGCTTATAGACCTCTAGTTCTGTCTAACTCCTTAAAACCATATAAGTTTATTTATAATTTAGTACTAAGGTTTTCCTATAACAGAGGGGCTTTGCTTAATTAGATGCTATTACTAGATAACTAAGATATATAGTAGTAAGACGGATCCATAGTTTTAAATATGTTTAGATAGTAGTGGTGTTACGGACGCTTTAAGTACGATATTACGACTACTTGGAGAAGAGTTGGAGGAAGCGGGTTGGTTAATAGGCGTACGGTCCAGAATGGAACCCGTGGGGCCATGTAACGAGGAATGGTAACTAAGGTCACGTAGAAAGCTCTGTGAGCTCTACAAGGTCTGTAAGGAACGTCACGTACCTTATATACCTACGTACCTCACATATAAGGAGGATTTCTTTGGAGTATGGATATGTATTTAAAGGACCACAGTCCCTACCTAGATAGTTCTCTTCCTTATAGTAAATCTTAGAATATAATTAAAGTTAATCTGTTAGGCAACTACTCCACTAGTTATTATCTTGTACTATTATATTATTAACTTCTTATTTACCTATACATCTAGCCCATTAATAAGTTAACCATAGTACCTACCACAAGGCTTTGTTACATATTTACTACCTGGTTACGGTATTAATAAAGTTAAATAGTATGCCACCTAAAGCGCAAGTTACGCTGTTAAAGGCACCGGTTATGACTATATCTATAGTAGCTACGACCTTAGGAACAGGAGGAGACACTAGTATAGAAGATACTAATTTGCAGCTAGTTACGGTGGGTTAGTTATAAGAAATGGTTAATTAAATAACAGATAATAATTAAATACTTAAAGAACAACTTAATGAAATTGGAGTAGCTAAGGTTAAGTTACCCTCTATTGAGCAATTTTTAGGGGAGAAGTTAAAACTTGAAGGATTCCTTACGCAAATGCACTTTAAGGTTATGTAAGAAGGGGCTAAGTTGGCAATGCCTATAGACTAAATGGCGTACGTAGGATTCTTCTTAACTAAAAGAGCACTTAAGTAGTTTAAACCTTACCTTACCAAGATTTAAGCGAATAGAATGATAACTACTAGTTAGGAAGTACGGTTTATGTTTACTAACTAGAATAGTTTCGTGGAAAGACTAATATAGATATTTGGAGACCTAGAAGCAACAACTATAGCGGAAAGAAAACTTTAGAACCTAGTATAACGTACTTTAGCAATTGAGTATATAACGCAGTTTCAGATACTTATAATATAAGTTAAGTGGAATAATAGGGCGCTTATGGTATAGTATAAATAAGGACTTAAGGCTAAAGTCTAGGACGCAATTATCCTAATAGAAGATATGGATACTCTATAAGAGTTAATAGATTAATTAATAAAGATTAATAATAGGATTTATTAAAGGGAATAAGCCAAAAAAGGGCAAGATAGAGTTCTATAGTCATATAAGGCGCAGAGTACGCAACAATAGATATAGAGTTATAAACTATAGAATAGTGGACTAGAGCTAATGGACCTAAGCGGTACTAAAGAATTTAGAAGATGGAATAAGAAACTATGGAAACCTAGAGGTTAAGAATTAAGTAATTATAGGACTAAGGAGCAGAGGCTAAACTAGGGATTTTAATAGTAGAAGACGTTTAGGCGGACTCTATAATAAAAAGAATAGTTTAAAGAAGGAGCTTATATAAATTACGAAAGGAAAGGTTACTATACTAGAGACTGCAGAAGTGGTTAGAGTAACTATATAGTAAAAGGAACTAAGTAAGGAGAACTAGGACTAGTAATACGAAGGTTACGTAGCATATAGGAGTGTATAGTTAAACACTTCGCGTTTTGTTATAATAACGCATGTTAAATTTATAAGGACGCTAAGTATAGCGCAAGCTATTGGCCATAAGAGCTAGAGTTAAGAGGACTTAAAGGAACTAAAGAGTTAGATAAAGAATAAGATTAACTCTATAAGCTAGATTAAAATGTTACAGCAACGTGTGGATAAAGATTAGTAACAATAATAATAGAGTTAGTGTACTTATTAATTAATAGTAATAAGGAAGATAAAGAGGCCAACTAGAAGTGCTTAAACCTTAGTAATGTAATAGAAGTAGAGACTAAGACCACTATAGAACGCGGTTCAGTAATGGGCGTTATAATACCGTTAGACACGGAATCTATTGCTTTGTAAGACGGAAGGAGCAATATCTAAAGACAATTAAGTAAGTAGATAACTGCTAGTGCTAGCTTACCACTTAGTAAAGGCAAAAAGCTATAGGCTTAAGATTCTTAAGAAGAAATAAGAGACGCTTAAGATTCTTAAGAGGAGATAAGATATATATAAGAACCCACCATGGATAAGAACCAATGGGAAAGGGCAGTAACTTAGTTTAAAGACAAATAAATAAGTATAGGACGTAGGTTTAAGAACTACAAGTTTGGGGAATAAGTAAGAACGTTAATCCTAGGTGAATGCGGTATTTAGCCTAAAGATTAAAAAGTTAATACTAAGATTAAGAAGTAAGACGACTTTAAAGATCTAGCTATAAGATGCAGAAAACAAGAAACTATAGATAAGTTTAAGTAAAGAATCATTGCATAGCAAGAGTAAAAGCTAGATAAAAGATTAGCTACGCTAGGACGTATAAGGGATAGAGCACCTATATGAAGAATTACTAACAGGCCTAGGGTAGGGACGCCTAAAGTAAAGTGGTTAAATAAACCGGAATAAGAAGAGGATCTAGGGATTCTAACCAGATTTAAAGAAAGATATACTAAAGGTTATTATAACGCAGTAATAATAAGGTACTTTCTGATAGACAGACCATATACACTAAACTAGTTATATGGAAAGTGGTATAGGTAACGACACAGCAACAAATAGGAAGATTTCTATATATAGCTGGACAAAAAAGTTGTCTAAGACCAACCTATTATAGAAAAATGTATAAATCATATTAAAGGAGCGTTAATTATAATATTAAGGAACCTAGAAGAGGGATCTAGGGACTAGAGAGGTAAATAATAAATCTCAGAACCCGCAAACGAAAGACTAACAGTTAGGTTGGCTAAATAGAGGTTTAAACTTAAGAGTGAAGACGAGCTAAGAGTTAACCTAAGTCTCTTAGCGTATTACACACTATTATAGATAGCTTATGTGGATAATATATACAATATGTATAGAGTACTAAAAGACAAAAACCGGAAGTACCCTATAAGGATGCATTGGGCACTAGATAAAAAGAAGTATAAAGACGCTAAGTATATATATAGATGGCACCTAGTAGAAGTATAGAGTTAAGGGGACCTAATACTTTAACTAGGAAGATTCCTTATAAAAGAATGCCTAGAAGGATAGTAGTAGTGGAATTGTCTAAAGAATACTTGTCTATAGCATATAGAGGAAAAGAAATAAACTAAGTATTGGCCTAAGGAGGACTAAGTATAGATAGAATCTAGCAGCTAATAGTTAGGAAAGGCGAGGCCTATAGAACCAGAGGGAACCAGTAGTAGAGCCTTAAACCCTTAAGGGAATTTAAGGTTAACACCTAAATTTATAAGTTAAGTGGCAAGATTAACAGTTCAAAGCGTTAGTAGATAGTGGAGTAATAAGAAACTATATATTACTAATAGTAGTGGAAAGGATAGGGTTACTATATAGACAAAGGGAACACCCATATCTACTTATAACGATTTTAGGAGATCCAATAGCCTATAGAGGAGGCATTATTAATTTTAAAATAGGACCTATTTAGTTAACTATTAAAGGTAGACAGGTTAAGATGTCTTTTAATATCTTACCATTAGGAAAGGATAAGGCAATACTAGGAATGCCTTGGTTATAGAAATATAATCTAAAGATAGATTGGGTTATAGGTCAGGTCAATATTAGAGATACTTAACGACATAAGATGTAATAGTAAACTAAGTTAGTATGGTACTAAGTTAGAGTAACGTATAAAGAGACTAAACGAGGCTTAAGTTACGTACCAAAAAGATACTACAAGTATGGTAAAAAGTTATGGTTACTAGAAAGTAAAAAGCTATTAGAATATATAGCGTGGAACTATAAGATAGAATTGGAATTAGGAACTAGTCTAAAGTTCTTTCTAATCTATAAGCTTACTAAAACCGAGTTAGTAGCGCTTAAGGAGTTTATCCAGGAGAACTTATGGAAGGGATATATTAGACCATTACAGTTGTTAGTAGGATATCCAGTACTGTTCGTCCTAAAGAAAAACAGAAAACTTAGGATGTGTATTAACTATAGATAGTTAAATAGTATTACTAGAAAGGATAGGTATCCTTTACCCTTAATTAGCGAAATCTAAGACAGGATAGGTAACGTAAAGATCTTTATAAAGATAGATCTAAGGTAGGCGTACTATTAAATTAGAATTAAGGAAGGTGACAAGTAGAAGGTAGCCTTTAGGTTAAAGGAAGGACTATATAAGCCGTTAGTTATGCAGTTCGGACTTATAAACGCATTAGTAACGTTTTAGAAACGAATTAATAGTATATTAGGAGAACACCTTAATAAGTTTATTATAGTATATCTTAACGATATTATTATCTACTCTATAAGTAAGGAAGAGCACGGAGAATATGTTAAGTAGGTCTTAAAGAGACTATAAGAAGAAAAGATGCTAGTAGCAATTAAGAAATACGAGTTCTTTACTAGGAAGATTAATTTTATTAGATTTATTATTAAACTAGGAAAAATTAGCATAGACCTAAAGAAAGTTAAAGCTATAGTAAGTTAGTAAGAACTAGAGAACGTTATACAGTTAAGGTCGTTCCTAGGGTTTTGCAACTACTATAGGAGGTTTATAGTACAGTGGTTAGTAAACATTAAGCTATTTACTTAGTTAATAAAGAAAGAGGAACTATGGATATGGGGAAATGAGTAAAAGAAGTTATTTAAGAAACTTAAGGAGTTATTTACCTAGGAACCAATCGTTAGAATCTATAGACTAGAGTTAGAGACAGTTATAAAAATAGATGCATTAGACTTTGTACTAGAAGCATATTTGCTATAGAAGCATTTAGACACATAGCATCTAGTAGCGTATTATAGTCGAAAGATAACACTACTAGAGTTAAACTATAACATCTATAATAAGGAGTTGCTAGGCATAATTGCAGCACTTAAGAAATGGAGAGCATTCTTACAAGGTATAGAGAAACTATTTGTGGTTAAAACGGACTATAAGAACCTTATAGGGTTCCTAACAACAAAGGAACTAAACTAAAGATAGGTTAGATGGGCGGAAATGCTTATAGAATATTATTTCAAGATTTAGTACACTAAGGGCACAGACAATGCACGAGCAGATGCTTTAAGTAGAAAGGCTAAACTATAAAGCGAAGAAAAGCTATTAGGAGCTTTACTAAGACAGGACCAAGACGGATTAATTAGGTATAATTATCTAAAGGTCATAGCAACTAAGGAAGGTTAAGTTCACGAATTACTAGAAAGTAATTAGACACAGAAAATCTAAGAAGTATAGGTAGAGGATCTAGACTTAGAGTAGTATAAGAATAGGGAAGTAACCTATGTTCTAAAAGCAGTGGCAGAAGAGTTTATAAAAGAGTTTTATAAAAAAATGACATAAGGATATAACGGGGCTATAGGCTTAGTGTTAAGGCTATAAGAAGAGTATATTATTTAAGGAATCTAGGGACTAGTAAGATAAGTTATAAAGGAGTATCCAGACTGCTAAAGAAATAAACTAATAAGGTATAAGCCGTATGGAGGACTATAACCTGTTAAAACACCAGGAAGACCATAGGAAGTCATATTATAGGACTTTAACGTTAAGTTACTAAAGTTAAAAGATCCTATTACCGGATAAGATTATAATATAATCTTAGTAATAGTGGATAAGCTAATAAAGTGGAGATACTTTATAGCATGCATAGAAGAAATCTTAGTAGAGGATGTAGCTAGAATCTATATTAAAGAAGTGTTTATAAGGCATGGAGTACTAATAAAAGTCATATTAGATAGAGACCTAAGATTTATAGCAGCATTCTAGGAGGTATTCTTAGCAGAATAAGGGGTTTAAGTAGCAACGTTAACTATATATCACCTATAGACAGATAGCTAAACGGAAAGGTTAAACTAGACACTAGAACAGTATCTAAGACATTACGTTAATTATGCATAAAATAATTGGGTATCGTTGTTACCAGTTATATAGTTTGCATATAATATAACACCATAGAAAGGGATAGGCATATTATCTTTTAAAGTAAATTATGGTTATAAACCAAGAACGTCGTTAACGCTATAATAAGTAAAGAAAACGAGTAGCACAGCTAAAGAAAGAATGGAGATGTTAATAAGTCTTTATAATTACCTTAAGGAAACAGCTAAACTAGTATAAGAACGAATAAAAAGATACTATAATGCTAAGAGATCTAAGGGACCAGATCTTAAGGAGGGGGATAAAGTATAGCTACTATACAAAAATTTTAAGAGTAGACGACCAAGTAAGAAGTTGGACTACATTAAGTTAGGACCATTTGCGGTTAAGGTAAAAATCTTAAAAGTTATATATAGACTTAACTTACTGGAGAAAATGAAGATCTACCCTATATAGTACATCGCGATGCTAGAGCTAGTATATGGGAATGTTAAACTACTAGTTTATAAGGCAGACACATATAGAGGTTAGGAAGAAGATAAATGGCAAGTTTTAAAGATTGTTAGTTATAAGGATGTTAATAATGAAATATAGTATAAAGTTAAGTAGATAGGCTATAAAGAGACTACCTAGGAGCTACTAAATAACTTAAAGAACGCTATAAGAAAGGTATAGGAGTATTGGAAGAGAATAGGTTAGGTAGTATTAATAAAAAAGGATTGCCAAAGAATAAGTTACCTAAGGGGGACCTAGGAGGAACACCTGCTGACGTACTTAGAGTTGTTTCCTTCTCTATAGGAGGAAGGTCCGTTCTTGTATTACTAAGTTCCTATAGACCTTGTTCCATAAGTTTCTACTCCTTAAAATAAACCTTCTTGCGAACCTTCTTAAGACGGATTAGGCGAGCAGACGTAGCTAAACGAGACTTAAGGGCACGTTGCTGAGCATTAGCGGCCTCCTTTTTAGCGTTATGGAAGCGACGGAGCTTAGCCAGGGCGACTAAGAGCTTATTATCAAGCTTCGCAGCAGCAGATTAAACCTAGGACCCTAGCAGCAATTAATAAGGGTACTTAAAGACTGTTAAGAGTAGTAGAACGTGCATACTTAGCGTTAGATACGGAACGAACGTTACAAGAGGATTGTATGTTCGCTTGTATACACTCAGCGCAAGAGGATGGTTGTTAGTTAATAGGCGACGTAATCGCGATATATACTAATCCCTCTTTCGCATAATAAGAATAGGAAGGTATAACCTTACCTAGCAATAAAATAACTGCTACGGTACGAGACCGATGTTTAGCTAAGGTAGAAGGAGAAGTTTTAGGAGCTTTAGGTGCTTTAGGTATAATAAGTAACAATATTAACCAAATTAATTAGACAGATATCACATCTCTAGTAGACAACTTAGAGATATTAGGAATCTTTAAGGACGAAGGTAAAGAGGAGGGAGATGGTATTACGGACGCTTTAAGTACAATGTTATAACTACTTGGAGAAGAGTTGGAGGAAGCGGGTTGGTTAATAGGCGCACGGTCTAGAATGGAACCCGTGGAGCTATATAACGAGGAATGGTAACCAAGGTCACGTAGAAAGCTCTGTGAGCTCTGCGAGGTCTATAAGGAACGTCACATACTTTATATACCTTACGTACCTCACGTATAAGGAGGATTTCTTAGGAGTATAGATATGTATTTAAAGGACCACAGTCCCTACCTAGATAGTTCTCTTCCTTATAGTAAATCTTAGAATATAATTAGAGTTAATCTATTAGGCAACCACTTCACCAGTTATTATCTTGTACTGTTACATTATTGACTTCTTGTTTACCTACACACCTAGCCCATTAACGAGTTAACCGTAGTACCTACTACAAGGCTTCGTTATAAGTGGGATTCTAGTATTTTAGTAATAATTAATAAGGAAATATATATATACCGTTATTACTAGCGTCTAATTAATAGACGGCTAAATTACGGCTAGTTGAGAATAATGGTCTATAGTCTCTACTAGTAGCTAATAAAATAAGATCCTTAGTACTACCGTTTTTATTACGCTTTTAGGCCTAATAGCTAGTGGCAACTTATCTCCTACCCTTACTATGCAAAGTTTGTGATTAAGGGAGACTCTATAGCTTTCCACCAAATTCCACTAATGCAATGGAATTTGGTTAAAACCTATTAAAATCCGCATGGGCTTATGCCTACGCGTCTACTGCCAAGACCCTAAATATTTAGTTATAAGTTTCCTATATTCCTTTCTCTTCTTTATATGACGTCTTATACTCTACAAGAGCTATATACCCTTAGATTTAGATAGAATTTATATTATTCCTTTAAATCTTCCCTAAAGCCTCTTCGCGCCCTTATATTATGTTATATTAAAATAACTACTATTAAAATGGTAAACAAACCCAAATCTGCTTTAATAACCATGAGTATTATATCCCTAGTTAGGGAATAGTTAACCATAATGCAATAGTCCTTTATAGATGCCCTAGCTCAGTAGCGGGCTATACTAGAAGCCTAATATTAGTAATTAATGGAAGCACTCCGTAAAGAACTTCATAGTATTAAGGCACTTATATTAGAGACCCTAATAACAACGCCTATAAATAAGATTAAAGTAACCGTATCTAAACCTAGCCCGTTAAATGCAAACACTAAGCTAGTAATAGTAGCTTAACCCATGTCTATAATAAATTTAATACCTATTATAAAATCTAAAAAGCTCCCTAATTCTCTAATATTTAATAGAAATTGAAACAACCTATATCCCTTTATAACCAAGCTCCGTCTTAAACTTTTAATAAACTATAACTAATACCCTATTAAAGCTAGCAAGGTTAGCTACGGAATGTCTTATTTAAGTAAAGACGCTGCACGTACTATAGATCCATTCTTCTATAATAGCACCTTTGTTAATTTTAAAATCTTTATCTCTCTGCTAGAACGAATATATAATAACGCTAGCCGTAAACACATAGCTATTACCAAACCTAAAAACCTATAATAATAAAACTAAGACTTTACTAGCTTCTTTTCGGAATTTTTAGGCCTTATTAGCGAACTAGATTGGAATAAAGCCACTAGAGTTGCTGCCCTTTAATAAACTATCTTAGATAAAATTAGAGCCTAGTTAGTAGGCAGGGAACTACTAAAAAACCTATCTAAATTTGCTATAATATGTTAACAAATTAATAAGGACCTTCAATATAATAAGCAGACTTATTCTCTAAAGTCAACTACACCTTATATTTAAAATACTACAAACCTAGTATATACTCTAAGGCATAATCCGTCTCTAAAACCTAAAAGCCCTATATATAACCCTATAGACCTTAATACCGCTTAATTCTATATACTCTTAGGAACTAATAAACGAAGAACTTAAGCTAAAAATGGAGAATACTTTAGATGTGGTAAAAAAGGATATATTTAAAAGCATTGCCAAACTCACCCCTTTAAAAAGGTCCGCTATAGTTCCTTCTATTCCTTAAGCTATACTTATTCCTTAAATTATACCTGCTTTATAAATTATACTTGGACGCCACAAAGTATCTTACCTTTAGTTAACTTAGAAAACGAATTATCCTAGGGCTAAGTCGCGCCCTAGGATAAGAAGTGGAAGAGTATAAGTGTCTAGGCTCTTCTAGCGCTAATACACAACATAACTCCCTTAATGTACTTAGCGAAATATAAACACTTAGAAAATAAAAGGAAGTATAAATCCTTATAGATAGCGGAGCCACTAGTATAGGCTTTATTAACATAAACTATATAAAAACTTAACGCCTAAATTTAAAGAAACTTAATAAGCCCTAAGGCCTATAAGGCTTTAATAGCAAACCCTTAATATATAGCAAACTAACGCACTACGCTTTTATAAAATTGTGGATAAGTAAATACCTTAAATATATTTCCCTATTTATAACACCTTTAAAGCATTATAAGATAATACTTAGATATGGATAGCTAAAATAATATAACCCTTTAATTAGCTAGGTTAAAGAAATAATAAAGTTCTATACAACCTACTGCCAAAGTTATTATTTAAAAAACCATTTGCCCTATGAATATACACACGACTATTTAAATTTAATATAATATAAATTGCCCTTGCTATAAACCTCAAGCTAATATAATAAATCTATAACTGCCAATTATAGTAAAGAATGCGAAAATGTTTTATTAAAACCATTTAAAATTTATATAATATAGGCCGCGCCTTTTATCTTATTAGCAAAAAGACAAAATTATAAAATCTTTATTATAACTATAAAAGATATTAAAAAAGCACTAGAGCCAAAATAATATACTAATCCTTAACCTCTTATACCTAAAGAATACTATAATTTAATTAATAAGTTTAAAAAACAATTTATAGACCACCTAGCCCCGCACTAAGATAAGCACAATTTTAAAATAGAACTTAAGCCTAGTATAACACTAAAGTTCGGTCTGCTATATGGTATATTATAAGAAGAACTGCTTATAATACAATAATACCTTAATGAGTATTTAGAAAAAGGATTTATTTGCCTTAGTTAATCTCTATTTACCTTACCTATACTATTTATTAAAAAGCTAAGAGGAGGCTTAAGATTCTATATTAATTATTAAGCTCTAAATATAATTATAATTTAAAACCAATATCCAATTCCCCTAATTTAAGAGACGCTTAACTGTTTAGTAAAGGCATAGTACTTTATAAAGCTTAATATAGTTGCCGCCTTTAATAAAATCTATATATATAAAGGAGATAAGAAGTATATAGCTTTTTATATATAATAGGGACTCTTTAAATACCTAGTAATACCGTTTAGCATAAAGAACGGTCCTAGTACGTTTTAGCAATATATTAATAATATACTTTATAAGTTCCTTAATATATTTGTTACTGCGTATATTAATAATATCTTAATCTACTTGTCCTCACTTTTTAAATATTAAAAATATATTAGAATGGTCTTTAAATAACTATAAGATATAGGCTTATAATACAATATTAAGAAATACAAGTTCTACGCGTTAGAGGTTATATACTTAGGCTTAATTATATCCCATAACGGAATTAAAATAGACCTTAAGAAAGTCACTATAATTATAAACTAGGAAAGCCCTAGCAATATATAAGACATTTAAGGATTTCTAGAATTTATAAACTTCTACTAACAATTTATTAACCACTTTTTAGAAATTGCTTAGCCGTTAGTAAACCTAATAAAGAAGAATATAAAATTTAAATAAACCGCTAAATGCAAATAAGCTTTTAATAACTTAAAATATTACTTTATAACTATTGGTATGCTTTAACCTATTGCAGACCTGTAATCATTTTGTTACGGGTATGCTCTTAGGTTTATGGATATCTATTTCTCTATTCTATGTGCAAGGCCTCGCGTACTTATAACACGCGAGGAATGCGCACATAAGGAACGCGTACGCACGTGCTACCTCTACCCCTAATAGGTTACTAACACTAGGCAACCTCTAAAGAGGCCTAAAATATGTCTCCTATTTAGTACAGTCTATTTATAGCATATACGCAATAGCTTATGCTATTCTTATCTAACGTAATAGTCTCTTATCTATATAGTCCGAATCCGCCCTAAATCTGCCCTAAGTTCGTCCTTACGGATTAATATTAGTCCGTTTAACCTATCTAACAGCCTTTAGCTGGACCGTATTCGTGTTAATAAGTTAAGTTAAGGCTAGATAGGGCTTGCCTTTTATTATTACATCCGCTGGGTTTGTGTTGCCATTAATCTATTTAACTTCCGTAATTTCTCTTCGCTCGTACACCTGCCGTAAACACATAACGTTAATTATAAGGTGTTTTTCTTGCGTAGTGCCAAGCCGTACGAGATAGTTATAAAGTAACTTTAAGTCTGTATATATTACGAGTGATAGGTTAATGTTTAAGATCTTATTAACTGTTAACTTAATTACGGCTCTAATATTAAACCTATAAGCCATTCCGTATAGCTCTAATATAAGTACACTTCTCGTAACTCTCTTACACTTTGTTAACAACTAGTAGATAATATTTACCTTATTTATTATATCTACAAGAACTAGTACATACCTAATTTGCGATAATAAGTCCTTGTTATTTATAAAAGATGTGTCCGTAAAGGCTAGCAATTATAAGGTAGTAATATCTAACTTAACATATGTAAGTCCTCTAGCAGGGTTCTCAATTTGCCAGGCTAGGTATTGGTTAAATGCTTTTACATCATCTTTATTTGGGTTAATCACCTAGGCAGCAATAGATAGGTTAAAAGCAGCTTCCGGCTAGTAGATAGACGCGACATACGCTTCTCTAGCGCGTTAAGCGACGTACTGGTCCTTTGGCGTAAGTGCCATATAGACAATACCTCGCAAGCTCGTAGATATGGCGGGTCTAGAAACGTTAACTATACTAAGGTTCCTATATTAACGCTCTTGTGTTAACGTCAGTCCGTTAGTCATAAGTTATACAATACTACCATTAAACTTAAGAGGTTTTTCAGCTGTTAGTTGCTTGTGCTCCTTAGCTATAAGTTAGGCCTTATATAGTTCGCTCTCTTCGCGGTCCGCGAATGCTCCGTTGGTAAGTAGTAGCGTGTCGTCTGTCTATAGTCCAACTACTCCAAAATACGTGGAATCGTTGCTGTAGAGCAGGCATAGGTCATACGTCAACTAGTCTATACCTAACTGCTACAGGTGGTATGTGTAATATGTTTTAAACCAGTAGTTTCTAGCTTTTAGCACTCCGTAAAGGGGCTTAAGTACCTATAGTACGGACCCTTTATTAATTCCTAGTTTAGTCTATACTTTTTGCGGAGGTCGTATATAGAAATTACAGTTTAGCTTTATAGCTAATTGCATATAGGCTTGCGTAATATCGCGTAGATAGATCCGTATGTCTTAGTCTTGCAGCATGGCTCTAATATATAGGATTAGGTATTAACTCGCCCATTAAATAGTAGGCGACTAGGTAAGTACTACACTCTTTTCTATATTGTTATATACCTATACTACTAGTTATAATTTCTTAAAAGCTGTGTCTATACTAGCGTTCTTAACCTTGTTAACAAACTATAAGTTAAATAGATAGGCCATTATAGGTATGTCTATAAGCTTAACTACCTTAAATACTCTTAGCTTGAGTAGGCCTATAAGTTCTTTCTAATATAAAGCTTAAAACTGGGTACTTGTGGTATTGTTATCTTAGAGGAAGACTAAAATGTTGGCTTAGTTTATAAGGAGGGGGTACTTACATAGGCGTCCTTTACCACGCTTTTGTGGTTATATAGCGGGTTGTCTAACGGGTTACTTAACAGGTTGCTAAATAGGTTGTACAACAGGTCCTAGGTTGTTTTTAGGTATATATGCCTACTGCTCTTAGGGATCGTCCTGTTGGTTAAGTTGCGGGTTATTATTAAGTTCTGGATCTGAAAAGTAAGGCTTTATAACCATTGTACGGAAGGGTGTAAAACTATAGGGCAGTTATATAGTACATGTCTTGTTTTTAACCGTAAGTAGGTTATACAGTCCCAACTAATATTCTAGTTAGCCTATATTTCCTTCTCTCTAGATAAGTACTTATGAGTTAGGTAGTAAGTCATAAATGGCATTTATTCTTAGGCTATTTCGCATGCTTAAAGCGTCCATAACTTATCATTTGGCACGTAGCTTGTGGATCTCTTCTATAGCTTTCTTAACTACGGCAGCGCGTTGCATAATTGTTAGCGAAGGCGCGTCTAAATTAGTTATACAGGGGTAGGCGCTAAATACTAGCAGAGTGGGTACTAGTCCGTCAGGTCCTATAAAGTCATTAATAGCCTTAAAGGCCATCTAGAGAGCTGCGTCCTTGTTAATATTTAGTATTTTAACCGTAATAATCTAGTATGCTTTCTATAATAAACCGTGGTAACATTTAACTATTCTAATTAAGTTATAAGCCTCGACTGGCACGCCCTTAGTTATAATGCCTATTATAATAGCATACTCTTTAAATTCCTTGCTAATAAAGTTCTTGTCTATATTATAAGTAATAACATCTAGTGGTCCTAAGTATGTGTTAATCTAACACATCTATACAACGTCCCACGTGTATTTAGCACTAATATTCTATAGCTATCTGCCGGCCTGGAAGCGTGTATATTTATTAACTATATATAGGACTAGGCTCCCATTAATATACGTAATATCAACAATAATATAGTAGTTAAAATTAATGTTGTTGCGGAGCGTGAACTTAAACCAGCCAGGTAACTTGCCGTGTTTTTAGCAAAAGTGGCAGTAACGGGTAAGGTACTTAAGTAATTTTATATTAACGTTATATCCAGAACGGTTAAGTACTTTCTACAGTCTCTTAACTAACAGGTAGCTGAAACGTTGGTATAGACAACGTAATTCTGTATTAGTTAGGTAATAGGGGTTCTAGTTAAAAGAGTTAAGAAGGTAGGTCCGTAAAGAGAGGTCCTATAAGAGAAACGGATGGCCGAATTGTTATATAATAGGTATATTGCCCATAGGAGTTACAAGTACGTTTATAAGGTTATTGTAATACACCCATAAGTTATCTATGTCTGCTAGGCAGAACAGGAATGGCGTGTTTATATTAATAACATAAAAGTTAACCTTGCCTACTAGAGTTAAGACTTATATGGACCCAATTAATAATATAGTCCCAATTCCAAATTATATACTTATTATGCCTTTTATTAACACATTAAGCTATAAAGTTATATCTTACTTTTATAATGCCAGGAACTATCTGTAACCAACTATAGATCGTTGCGAGGTACCTATATTAATTATAATGCCTATAAACTCGTCCGTTATATAGCGCATAGGCTGACTACTATACACACAGGCGTTTGTATCCTTAGGTAGGTTAAGGTTTATAATAGGCAAGTTAAGGTTTACAGTTACGGTCATGTCTTAGCCTATAAGGTTATAGTAGAAGGCTCTATTAGCTAGTTCTTAGGCTATGATTACTGCTTTATTATACAAGAGAGTGCTAAAAGATATAAAGTAAGAAGAGCTATTCGCGTTATCCTACTTAGTTTTGGCTTTATAATTAATAACTAGAGCTATAAAGACTTTGTTTAGGTTCTCTAACTCTTCTAGCTCTAGGCCTTCTCCCTCACACTTAATAAGATATTATTTAAAGTGTTCTTAAAAGCGCTTACCTAATCGTCTATTATATTGCCCTATAAACCTAGCTTTAGACTTGTCCCGTTCTTTGTCCGTATACTTCCACAACTAACAGCTGCTTTTGCCGCACACGAAGCAGCACTTCTTTCGGTTTAGTTATAAAGATTGGTTTTTATATAGATCCTTACAGTTAGAGCCATTGCGGTCCTGGTAGTTATATTAACGGTCTGTAAAGTACGCACACAGTTCTTCCTAATGGTCCATAGCGTATATATAAGTCTACTCTTGCTCCTTCTGGTAGGTAATAATAGATAACTATAGCTTATTAATAAGGTGGCTAAAATCCAAGGGAGGGTCTAAGATTGCAATCCTGCACGCCGGTACGCCCTGGCAAGCTATAACTAGCTTATTATGCAGAAAGTCTGTAATCTATAAGGTGGGCGTAAGTCCGTATTATAAGTTACAGAGCTTCATAAGCAGTATTTAAAGGCACTATAGAGTTGTCTTATTTGTGTTCTCCTAGATAATAGAGAGTAGCGTTATAGCGTTCTATTTGTCTAGGTTTCTACAGTAGTATCTAGGACCCTTAAAGAAGTTCTATAAGTAGTTGCAAATTTCTTTAAAGGATCTTTTAGATAGCCAGTAGTTATAGTACTAGTCCTAGGCTAATCCCTTTAGCATTATAGGAAAGGCAATCTTATATATAGTAGGTAGCAGTCTAGATCTCGTGCAAATATCGTAAAATATTATCAGTTTATAGTTAAAGCTTTCGGCTCCGCTATACTTCTAGTCTTCGGAGTATAGCTTAGCTACAGTTATAATCTGCCATTTATAGTTTAGGATCTCTATAGGTGGGATCTAAATTATAATAGGTGGAATGTGGCTTACGGCAGGTGGAATATAGTTCGTAGTGGATAGAGCTGGCAGTAATTAAGGTGTTTATTATAAGGGTGTTCCGGACAGTTATAAGGGTGTTCCAGATAGTTATATGGGTATTTAGAAGGGTTTGTACAAACAGAAGACCTAGTTAAGTTAGTTATAAGGGACTCTCTTCTGTAGCTATAATATCTTTATATCCATAACGTGCTTATAGATCTCGCGGATCTCGTTATCTAACCATTTATACTGTTCTTCCTCTATAGCCGTGTTAAGTAGAGTCCTTGGGATTGTTAGACTTTTTGTGTTTTTAGCTATATATACTCCTCTGCCCTAAAGGGTTCTGCGTAAGTCCTAGGTAATTTTAGTTCTAAGGCTATTAAACTCTTGGATTATAAAGTCCTAAAATTCTTCTTAGAAGAGCTCCTATAGGTCCGTATCTATCGCTTCGGATATCTTATAGTTGTACAACTTTATTCTAGCGTAGTCCTATATCTCTTCTTAGGAAGCTCCCTTTAGCTTAATCCTATTCTCCTACTTCTTTATCTTCGTGCTCTAGTCTTCTGCGGTTAAGGTACTCACTATTATGTTCTCGTGCGAGGTAGCGTGTGTAAGGTAAAGGTATTTTTTAGGTAGTAACATAATTTTTCAGTCCTTTTAACGCGATATATAAGGTGGTTAAATTAACAACTCTTCCTTATAATAATGTTAGCGAAACTGTAGTCCTCGTATAATATAGCGTAAGGTGGTTAAATTAACAACTCTTCCTTACAGCAGTATTGGGCGGGGTACGGTTCCCTTCTTTAACTAAGGTAGGTGGTAGTGCGAGTTTGTACGGAGTCGTAAGTAACCCATACGAGCCGTAAGCTATTGCGTATCTCCTAATCTGTACGTTTACTAATCAGTGTTGGTATGCTTTAACCTATTACAGACCTGTAATCATTTTGTTACGGGTATGCTCTTAGGTTTGTGGATGTCTATTTCTCTATTCTATGTGCGAGGCCTCGCGTACTTATAACACGTGAGGAATGCGCACGTAAGGAACGCGTACGCACGTGCTACCCCTGCCCCTAATAGGTTACTAACAATAACTACTCTAATTCTTACTTACTTTAACCCTAACCTTAAATATATTATTAAAACAGACTTATCTAATTATGCGCTAGGGGGAGTGTTATTGCAATATAATAAGAACGGCAAGCTATATTTAGTAGCCTTTCTCTTCTAGAAACTCGCCCCTACTAAATTAAACTATAAGATATATAATAAGGAACTGCTTGCGATTATTAGATGCTTTAAATAATGGCGTCCCAAGCTTAAAGGATTGTTGTTTTTAATACGCGTATTAATAGACTATAAGAACCTGTAGTACTTTATAATTATAAAGCAATTAACGTAGCGCTAAATTTATTAGGCTGAATATTTGTTATAATTTAACTTTAAGATTATATACTAACTGGGCAAACTTAATTAGAAGCTTAACATATTAATATAACAATTATAGGATTTGCCTATAAACGCTTTAGATAACTAGATTACAAATTAATTACAGATCTTATTACCCCCTAAGCATTTTAAAAAACTATATCCTATATTCCTAGATATGGAACTTAATAGTAATAAATTAGAAGTTAATAAATGAGAAATAAAAATTAATAAGCTAATGGAATATAAATATAAGAAAAACATATGGCTAATAGATATAGTAAAAGCGATTTAAATAGGAAAACAATAGTATAAGGATATTATACTTACTAAATGCAAGATTTAAAACAACTGATTGTACTATTAATAGAAGATGGTAGTTCTAAATTCCGAACCTTTACAATTTAAGATACTTAAATTTATATATAACTCCCCTGTAGTAGGGCATTCTGGCCATATAAAGACTTATAAAAATGCGATATATAATTCCTATAGACTTAATTAATATAATATTAGTAGCTAAATATTTTTATTAAGTATATCTTTAAGCTATATAGACTTTCTAACTTAATAATATCTAACTATAGAAGCTAGTTTGTTTTAGACTTCTGGTAAGCTCTATATAAATAATTAAGCATTTAAATACAACTTTTAACTGCATTTTATCTAGAGATAGATAGTTAAACTAAAATTGTAAACGTAATTATAGAACAATACCTATAAATATACTGCTCCTACCTATAAGATAACTAGGAAAAATAGCTGTCTTTAGCTAAGTTTACTATAAATAATACAATAAATATATTAACAGGCGTGACACTATTCTACGCAACCTATAGACAAGACCCTTAACTTGGATTTAAGCTATAACCTAATGTTAATATAACAGGACCCACAATTAAACGGATCTAGTTAATTAACGTATATAACTTCGCTAATTAAATAAAGCAGTTAACGGAACTATTATAAAGTAAATTAACGTACGCTTAAACATTATAGGAATGGCATGTGAATAAAGGATAAGCCCCTACATAGGACTTTAAGGAAGGTAATATGGTTTACCTAAATATATAAAACCTAAAGACTTAACGGCCCTTAAAGAAACTTAATTAGAAGTTCGCAGGCCTATACTAAATTAAGAAGAAACTAAGCCTATATACCTATAAGCTTAAACTACTAACTAAGATAAAAATATACCTAATGTTTTATATAAGCTTACTGCAACCCTTAAAAGATAATCCTATAACTTATAAAGTGCCACCACTACCTCCTATAATTATTAATAATAGTAACAGTTCTTACTTTATTAACTCAATTAATAATATATAGTAGAAAATATAATCTAAACAATTTAAACTTCTTATTAAGTGGAAAGGATATAAAATATAAACCTGGGAAACCTATAAATAGATTAAGGCTAATGCGCCTTCCCTAGTAAAAGAATTCCATAAAGACTATCCTTCGCGGCCTGCTCTAGCTAGATAGATATAATATAAAGGCAAACAACTGCCACCTAATATAAATACATAAAACATAATAGCAGGAAACTCAAATTTAAAAAGAACTTAAAAAGTATTATAACGTTTATAACACGGTTATATAACACGCAAGATATTAAGGAACTTTAATCACCAGTTAAAGTTGTCTAATTAGTTAAATTTGCCTTACTAAGACTACTACCTAGCGCTAAAATACGACCCATAATAAAATTATAAATTCTTAACTAAGTTCAATTATTTTAAACCTTTAGCTAAAGGGGGGGGTACTATAACGGGACTAGTTATAGTAGGAATGTGACGGCTCGAACCATTAAACAAATGTCTTGACAAAGGCTTGAATAAATGCTCCAAGATGAAGCGAACAAATGCTGTATTACGAAGATATCAAGGTGAGGAGCAAGAGAAGTGGTGAGGCCACGTCTAAATATACAAGCCAAGCCCTAAGCGAACCCCTGACTAGGTGACGCGCCCCAGCGCCGTTATATTACCCCCCCTTTCGAAAAAGCCTGCCCTCAGGCGTTATTCTCCAGTACCTATCCATCTTGTATACAGTTACTACTGCAGGTGGGGCAGTAGGAGTTAGTAGTGGTACTGTAGGCGGAGCAGCAGTTGTCGGTTGTAGTACTGTAGGCAGAGCAGTAGAAGTCGATTGCGGTGCTACAGGAAGGCAGTAAGGTGTTGATTTAGCTGTAGGTAGGAGCAGCAATTGTCCGTTTGGGTGGTAGTACGGTACCAGCGGTAGTAATAGTCAGTCGAGCACAGAGCTCGTCTATTAGTTGGTTGGTAGATTGTAGGCATAACGGCGCGATTAGTATCGTAATAGCAGGCATAGCGGCGCTATTGTTGTCGTTGTGATAGCAGGTATAGGACGCTATCGTTGTCTGGTAAATGGTAGTACGGTGCCAGCGTTATATAGATTGCAGGCGTATCGGCATAATTATTCAGTTGGTGGTCCTAGTGATTTCGTTCCTCAAAGCTTGTACAACTTAGTATTAGTCGGGGTTGTTCCTTATAGATAGTGTCTAAGTATCAATTGACTTCCACACAGCCTAACAGTTCAAATAAATGCCTAAGAAGGCTTGAACGCAGCCAATAGCTTAGTATCAATTAACGTCGTTCTTGCAGACAGTATCTTAGTATTAACCGATGTCGTTGTCGCATTATACGTGCTTAGTATTAGTCAAAAAGGACTATTCGGGTAGCAGTACGGTGTAAGCGTCCGTAGACGTACGGTCGGTCGGTCGGTCGGTCGGTCGTTAACAGATATACGCGTTTAACGCGTCGTTGTCGTCATTCGGTCGACACATTGATAGGTATACGCGTTCGACGCGTATATCCGTAGGGACCTTTGTCGTTGTTGATCGGCGAGTCATACGGTCGGAAAGAGGTTATCGCCCGGCACGTGCTTCCCTATAGCATAGGCGGCCGTTTAATAGAGAGAAGGGAAAAAAATAAGAGAATAAAAAATAAGAACAATGAGGGTGCCTACGCTAGTGTAGGGAGTAAGCTTTTCGCAACCTAGCCACTACAGGACTTCGCACGAGTAGATGTTTACTGTCCTTACGGACGACCTAAGACCTGAGATACCGCAGCCTGCATATAACTGGGGACCTTGATATAATGTGACGGCTCGAACCATTAAACAAATATCTTGACGAAGACTTAAATAAATGCTTCCAAGATGAAGCGAACAAATGCTGTATTATAAAGATATCAAGGTGAGGAGCAAGAGAAGTGGTGAGGCCACGTCTAAATACACAAGCCAAGCCCTAAGCGAACCCCTGACTAGGTGACGCGCCCCAGCGCCGTCATAAGGAATGTCTTAGTGAAACCCTCAACAAATAAATTCTAACGCTTTAATTAAATTCTGCCAAATTCCGCTAACTTAATTAATTTCCACTAGTTTTCACTAAATTCCATTAACGTAATAAAATTTGGTTAAAACCTGTTAAAATCCGCATAGGCTTATGCCCACGCGTCTACTACTAAGACCCCAAATATTTAGTTATAAGTTTCCTATATTCCTTTCTCTTCTTTACGCAACGTCTTGTACTCTGCAAGAGCTACATACCCTTAGATTTAAATAGAATTTATATTATTCCTTCAAATCTTCCCCGAAGCCTCTTTACGCCCTTATAACTTTTATCCTATAACTATATATCTTAGATATAGTTAAATATTAAGTTATAGACTTTGGAGTTCGGGGTCTACTTTTATATATTTAGTTTACTTAATTTCCATAGATTTATAATTAAGTCGCTTATTTAATTCCTTATACTTAAATTACTACTAAAAACCCTAAGGGAACAACAAGGAGCCCTTGCTGCACCCGGCCTAAAAAGACCAAAACCAACCAAAAGAACCCTAAAAAACACCCAGAGAATCCCCCTAAGATGCATGCATCGTAGGGGAGGCACACGTTAACCGACGGTGGCTCGTACTTGCGTATAACCGCTAGATCTACACCCAATAACAGCCCTCCATAATAAAGACGGGCGAATACCACACTATAAAACGGAAACACCTCTATTAAGAAGGCATTTAACAAAATATAAAGCCTACTAGACGCGTTTAGTATTCAGAATTATAGGGAAGTAACTATTAACTATAACAAACTAATATAGCTAGCAGAATGGCTCCGCTAGTTTAGTAAACCCTAGGCGCCCCTCTAGCAAACCCTTAATTAAATCCTCTAACGGCTAAGCAAAATTAAAAATAAATAAAACCCCCCTTTACCGGCAAACTATACCTAGGCTACTATAGCCGCGCTTCTATAATATAGGGAACCCACTCCCCTTAAAATAATAACCGGGTATATAATTATAATATAACTAAATATAGAAAAAGTAGAGGGGCTTAGGGGATAATTAGAAACAGAAGTTCTTATAGAGATTTATAAAGAGGTCTATAACGCAGTTATAGTTTAATACCTTAGGAGTGAAGATATTAGAGTTACCTTAAAGGACTAATAGGTAAAGGAATAAGCTATAAGGGTAAGGGATAGGCTAGGAGAATATATTAGCATAAAAGTGCTTTATAAAGACTACTTAGTTAAAGTCCTAGTGGTTCCTATAAGCCTTAGGGTAGAAAAGGGACGCTAGGTAGATAATATAGCAACTATATAAAAGATAGTAAAACAAATAGAACGCCTTATACTAGGCCTTAAGATTACCTAAATCTAATAGCTTTAATAGGAAAATGTAAACTAAGTAAATAATAAGAATAATAAGAGGATATAAGGATCGCTAAAGACTTACTAGGGAGACACTAGTTAAATATATAGCTCCCTTATTATTAGTAACGTGGTTAACGGGGTTTTGACCGCTACCCTAGTTATGACCGTTTGGAACTTTTGTTAGTTGTTTACCACCAAATTAGCATTTTGGCTAGTTTTTGATTTTCCAAACGGTCATAACTATGGTAGTGGTCAAAACCCCGTTAACCACGTTATATATACACCAGAAATATAAAAACTCCTTATCTAAAAAGGAATAATTATAAATGGCCTTATATATAATATAAGGCTTTATAACTACAGACTACGCCTAGAATAATGCTATTACTATATATAATAGGGACACACCTAATCCATATACGCAGTATAGGTGTGCTGCGGCTACTATACAGGCCCCTATAATATAAGACACTACTTAAATTAAGACTAAATAAAATGTATAAACTACTACTAAAGTATATATAAAGTATAAGAGAGAGAAGACTGCATTAAATACAGGAGATAGAAGGTAAGGGCTTAACAGCTGCGGAAATAACTGTATACTAGGTTATATAAATGGAAATAATAGGTAATAAGCTAGGGGGATATAGGTACCTTTCCAGCGTTTCCTACCTTTAGTACTAGGGGGCTAGGCTAGCTATCCTAAGCCTTAACGGGCTAGAAGTAGCGCCGCATAATATTACTAGACTAGATAGGGATATAAGGGTTATAGGGGACATAAGGGAGAGGACGCCCTATAGGAAGACCCCTATAGATAGCTATAGTAAGCTTAAGACTAGGATAATTAAGAATTAGATTTAACGCGGTAAATATAATATTTATAGCTAACCTATAAAGGGTATATAGCCAGCTAGTAAGAATAGGGGAGGAACTAGAGATAATAACAGATTTAGATATAAAAGCGCTAGTAGGAATATAAGATATAGAAATAGAAAGCTCTATATAAAATAAGTAGTGACTAGGGTATAGATATAAAAGATAGAAGTTCTAAATATCCTAGAGAAAGTAGAAATAGAAGAAGTAAGGAATAAAGGAGAGGTAAAGGACCCTTACTAGGGGTCCGCCACCTATTTATTATATAGTATAACTACGGTAACACAAACCACCATTTTATAGGGCCTTTACTAGACAGTCTAGACCTAAAGAAATACTATATCCTTACTATATAAGAGCCTGTCGGAATGTTAGTCATGTGACGTGGTTACGAGACCACGAAGCGAGGCTAGCTAACCTGACCTTGGAGCAACCCCTTACTTCTAGACAACAATAACTACCAACTTCAACACCGCATACGTATCGCAATACAGTGATATTCGTGCACGTTGATAAAGCGAGTATACCGACACTGATTAGTAGACGTACAGATCAGGAAATACGCAATAAGCTAGAGCTTGAGAACCGTACTGGAAACAGTACACGGATTGCCTAGCCTTGTCTATTCCAGTTGAAGGAGAAAGCTACATCACCCCTAAAGCTCAAGACCACGTATCAGCTTAACTGCTGACGCGTCAGATCGCCTAGAGAACTATATCTTTACTTAGAGAAGATTGCGACCTCCCTTAAGCTTAAGAGAATTTGTACTGGCCTTATAGCCAATACAACAGATCGCTGAGAGAATAGTAATCTTGCTAAGAACTTTACAGGCCCGACGGCTGTAAAGGACGTATATACCCAAAACACCCTTACCTCGACACCCTTACCTTAACACCCTTACCTTAACACCCTTACCTTAACGACCTTAACCTTAACCTTGACCTTGACCTTAACCTTAAACTAAATATACACAAGGACTAGTACACTGCTTTGCACAATAAGATGGACCCTGAATGGAAGGAGAGAATCGCCAGATATGGTTATAGGATTAATGTAGCAACTGCCTTAGAGGAAGACCTGGAAGAATATATAGAAACGAAAATCTATAAGTATACATATAAGAACTTTATAGATTATATACTACAGTTGCTATTCCAAGAAGAATTTGAAGGCTTTACCATTGAGGACTTTAGAAAGATACGCTCTGTTACTAGAGCAAAGCTCCGTACTTACCTACTCCAAAGAGAAGTATATGTCGCCACACACAGCAATAGATACCCACTTTATAAGGTTCTACATAATGTTCTTATAGAAGAGGAACCTTATAAATAGACAGATAAGGAAATTATAGGAGCTCTTAAGGAAGTCAGCCCTATAATTACAGTGGCACTATAAGAACAACTTAACTCAACATAAACAGCTCTGATATCGAATCAAGCTATAACCCCATTAGTTATAGCCTCTTTAGTTCCTATAACCCCCCCCTATAGCCCACTACCTTCCCACACGGTACCGACGCCTGTAAACCATTAACTACCTCCACTACCTCCAACGCCTGCAATTCAGCCTATAGCTACAGCTACAACACCTAGAACGCAAATACCTACCCCTACAACACCCTAACTAGCTGTTGCATCTATACCCTAGCAAACTGCACTAACCGCCACCTAACAGCAAGCTGCACCTACCTCTACCTAGGATTAACTACTTACCCTCCTTACTCAACTCCTACAGACGTAGAACCAGCAATTATTGCCTACGGCAACTGCCTCTACCCTCCCTCTAGCAACCGCTCCTACCCTACCTAGTGCTCCTCCTGCCTAGTACCTTCACCCTAGTACTACTAATACCGACCCTACTATGCACCTGCCTATATATAGCAAAGAGGCAGCTACTATCGCCAAGATCTACACGGACGACTAGAAGTACAATAGAGTAAATAATAGCTTTAACTTTAAGTTAACTATCTTCTATAATATCTACAAGAAAGCTGGTCTACCTCCTAAAGGCTATATAACTATATTCCCAACCATACTAAAGGGACTTGCTTAGGATCACTACTATAATAGCAGCCTTTTAACTAGATTATTTACTAAGGCATACAACCATATGCGTCACTTCTTTAAAGGACTAGAGTACTATTGGAGAAACCTTACTAAATGGAACGCCACCAACTTCTAAGGAATTATTAATGAGAACCCTAATAAGCAAATCTATTAGAGTTTCCAACTACTCCTTAATAAGCTCTTAAAACATCGCCACGGATTATACTTAGAATTTCGTATAGACCTCTTCCTTGCAAATAAGCTAGTTACTGCTTACTAAGGAGTACTAGCATGCCATATTACCATTTCTAACCCTTCTAAAGACCTCTCCCAGTTAATTAGCAAGCTGCAATCTTCTATAGTTGTATAGGAGAAGGAACACCCTTCCTAGGCCTTAATAAGACCGTCTTAAGGAGCCTACTTTACGGATCGCACATACCGCCGTGACATCCATAACAACTATAACCAAATCTGCTCCTATAGATAAAACACCGTCAGGTCCCTAAAGACCAAGTGCTACATTTGCCAAAAGGAGAGCTGCCGCTTATAGAAACACACAGAGGAGGAGCGGAACCGTTCTAGAAATAAGTACAAAAGACATTTTAACAATAGCAAGGGCCGCAACAGTAACTTTAAAGAACGCTTCAGACAATACACTATCTACTATAAAGGAGACGATAACAATAAGTGCAATAAGACTTTTAAAGCTCTTGTACTAGACACAAACGCTAACAAAAACACTAATAATAACAACAGCAAGGAAGAACTAGAAGACCCTAACAGCTACTACCTTATATCATTTAGGACTCTTACTATAGACGAAGCAACCTCTATAAGTATAGAACTAGCTAATAAGGCTTACGCTTACTTACTCACTGCAACCTCTATAGAACCTACTACGGAAACTGACCCATTTAACTATAACACAACAACCGCCGTTTTATGCTATACTTCCACGGTATTTATAGGAATTATAATTAATACTAGTGCGTTAAAGAAGTCTATGGCTGGTTATGGATAATTCCAGGCACTATAGAACGCGGACTAATCTATAAGACTTAATACCTTAACCAAAGGACAAGTTAATATATAGTTCGGCATTAAAATTGCTACCTCTATTGGAACTACGGATGTTGTTACCCCTATAGGCAAGATACAGTTTTATATTGTTTATACGGATACCCCCTTCTTGCTCTATTTAGCGGATATAGATAGACTCCAAATCTACTATAACAACCTTAGAAACGTTGTTATCACTCACACTAAAAAAGTGCCAGTAGTGCGACGGTTTAGCCACCCATTTCTCCTATAGAGCTTATTACTACAGTTATATTTATCTAAATCCTTTAACGCGAACCCCTGCTACTTAATAGATATAGAGCTACAGCGCCTACATCACCGATTTGGACATCCCTCAGTTAAGAAATTGCAAAAGCTACTCTATTATGCTGGCTATAAAACTAACAGAATGGCCATTAAGCAACTAACTAAGTTCTGCCACCACTATTAGAAGTTTAGCAAATTACTAGGCAGATTCCGCTTTACCCTATAAGACAACGTTAATTTTAACTATAATATTATCGTTAATATTATGTACATCAGCGGATCATCCCTCCTATATATTGTTAATAAAGGAACGCGATTCTAAGCTGGTAGATAGCTATAAGATATTAGCGCCAAACACATATAGGACGTTCTATAGATGTGCTAGATTAATACCTACCTAGGGCCACCAGACCTAATTACCTATAACGCCAGAAAAAACTTCGTTAGTAAGGAATTCAAGTAATATACCACTATTATGGGAATCAGTATAAAGGGAGTACTGGTTAAAGCACATAACTCCATTAGAATAGTAGAGTGCTACTATAGTCCATTACAGCAAGCCTACCAGATTATTATAACTGAAATCCCCAATATTAATAAGGAGATGGGACTCTAAATAGCGTTTAAAGTAATTAACAATTTAGCTAGCCCTAAAGGACTAGTTCCTATACTTCTAGTCTTTAGAGCCTACCCCCAAATGGTTAAATCCGATACACTATCCCCCACCGTTATATAACGCGCTGCCGCAATTAAAAAGGCTATAGCAGAGATACAGAAGCTATAAGCTGAACGATAGATCGCCAATGCGCTAAATATGCGAAACAGACCTAATGCTAATACGATTCATAATCTCCCACTAAACTCACCCGTTTTAGTCTAGAGAGAAGGAAATACTGGCTAAAGCGGCTATTAGAATAGGCCATTTACCTTACTTACCGTTAAGGGTAAAATATATACTGTTAAGCTATCTAGCGGACCTACAGCCTTCTAATCTATAGTTATAAAACCCTACCTTTAAGCAACTAAATTACAGGAGCAAATTGTTAGACTAGAATCGCCACCTAAACCTCTACTTAGGTTAGCCCTTTTTAAGACTATCTTAGAGAGACCTACTAAAGCTTAGCAACAACCCCTAAAACGAGATAGAAAACGCCCTTGTAAATACCCTCTACTTATGGCCATAACTAATATCACCATCTACATACAGGATAACAGTCAATTTAGTACCCAATTTAGCGCCTCCTAATAGAAGGAGCTTACTGGTCTACTTAAGAAGGGAGTTTTTGAGATTATAAGACTTACGGATATACTATAAGGCGTATAACTCTTTAACTCGTAATTTATTAATAAGATTAAGAATAAGGGAACTAATAAAGCCTTTAAGAAATCCCAACTAGTCGTGCAAGCTTATAATAACTTAGAAAAGGAACTGGTTCTTACCTAATTACTAACTATTTAACAAGTTAGCCAACAACTAATTCTCTATATCGCCGCCATAAAGCTTCTATAGGCACGACTTTACCTCCAAGATATTTTACAGGCCTATGTACAATCAACCACCACACTAAATTAAGAGTTCTATATACAACCTTCGCACGAGCTAATTAAGCAACTTGGGATTAACAAGGCCTTTATTCTAAAGGTTATAAAACCACTCTATAGAGTACCGGAAGCCAGTAACTACTGGTTTAAGATATATTACTTGCATTACATCTAATAGTTACACATGGACCAGTCTATATACAACCCCTGCCTCCTATAGAGTAACAAACCCTTTAGTATTATAGGCCTATAAACTAACAATACTCTATTCCTAGCAGATAAGACCTTTATAAACGCAGAGCAAAACGAGCTGCATAAGGCCAAGTTTATGGCTAAGGAACGGGAATAACTTACCGTTAATACGCCCATTAAGTTTAATAGTGGAGTTATTCAGCTACTAACTAATAGGAGTATTACGCTTACTTAGAAACAATAATGCATAAACCTTAGTATAATTAGCACCAAGCTTGCCATAAGTACAGGATTAAGAGGAGCTATAAAAACCTTAACTCTAAAGGACTAGTACATTGCTTAACGTGCTAAAGGTGTATATATCGCTTTAGTGTGCCAGCCAGAAGCCTTATTTAATTTATCCTTTACCGCCTAGGTAATTAACCCCAATAAGAAAGACATAAAACAGTTAAACAAGCGTCTAAACTGGCAAATTAAGAACGCCAATAGAGGTCTTAAGTTTGTTAAGTTAGATATCAAAACCCTATAGCTACTGGTATTTACGGACGCGTTATTTGCTAATAACAAGGACCTTTCTTCGCAGATTGGCTACGTCCTTGTACTAGCTAATGCTACAAAGAAGGCCAATATCGTCTATTAGAGCTTAGTTAAGTGCAAAAGAGTTACTTGGAGCGTACTAGCTTCTAAACTCTACGGCATAGCCTACGGCTTTAACATCGGCGTTGCGATTAAGTCTATAGTAGACAAGATCCTACAAATCAACCTTCTACTTGTGCTTTGCACTAACTCTAAGTCCTTATATGACTGTCTAGTACGACTCGGAACCACCTAAGAAAAACGCCTAATAATCAACATAATGTGCCTCCGGTAAGCCTACAAACGGAAACAGATTACGGAGGTAAAATGGATTAACAGAGAGGCCAACCCTACTAACGCCATGACAAAGGGAAAACCCTACGTGGCTCTTTAATAGCTTATTAATACGAACTAAATCAACCTATAAGTTATAGGATGGGTTGAACAAACGAACTTAGATTTAGCTTAGCGTTAGGTAACTAATTATAACAGTGCGGACCCTAAATTTAACCAACCAATTAGGATTTTCCATACCCGGTATAGAAAATCGCTATTAGCTTGCTTACCACTAGCGCCTTAGCGGCCCTTGTGATATATTAACCTGCTACCCCTAATAACTCTTCTTCTTCTTCTCTTCCTTAGCGTAGTATCTCCATAATACAGTATTTTACAGGCTTTGGTTTAGAGACATTTATACAAGCCGTAATATGGGTTATATAATTACAGACCTGTAAAAGGAGCGTGGAAGCTATTACATATACGCTATAAATAGTCTAGAAGTAAACTTGACTTTAGAGTATAGATTAGCCTTCTTTTTAGAGTTGCTCTAGTGTTGGAATATTAGTTATGTGACGTGGTTATAAGACCACGAAGCGAGGCTAGCTAACCTAACCTTGGAGCAACCCCTTACTTCTAGACAACAATAACTACCAACTTCAACACCGCATACGTATCGCAATACAGTGATATTCGTGCACGTTGATAAAGCGAGTATACCGACAGAGCCATACTATAATACCTATATATAATTAATATACTACCCCTAAGGATTCTAGCTCCTATATAAACCAAAAGCAGCTATATATATATACTTTATAATTAGTAAGGCTATTAGCCTGTCCTTATAGTTATAGTAGGTAGTTAACCTAGATATTATAGTTATAATAATCTAAATATATAGGGGACTGGTATAAATTATTAATATATATAACCCTAGGGTTAAAGGGGTCCTATAAATAGAGAATATTATATTAGTAATAAGCTTGCTAAAAACCAAAGGCATAGAGTCTATTCTACTAGGAGATATAAACCTCTACCACCTATAGTAGGGGGGTATTTATATTACTGCTAAATAATAGGTAGAGTGCCTACTAAGAGCTATAGACACCTAGGGCCTTAAGTTGGCCACCCCCCTAGGAGTAACTATATAGTAATAAGGAACCTCCAAAAGCATAATTAACCTTATATTTATAGACAAAGGCCTATACTAGAGACTTAAAAGATACAACCCTAAAGAAAAATAGGTACTTGTTTTAGACCATATCCCTATCTAGATATAGCTAGATTTGGATATTAAGGCGTAATTAAGTAGTAAAAGATATGCAATAAGGAAGCTTAAGATAGATAGTTTCCTTAATACAGTTAAACAATAACTTCAAAACCTAGAAGAAATCTACCTAATACTAAATAAGTAAGGCTTATTAGCCACCCCTAAGGAAATTAACTAAAGACTAGAAAGGATCTAGGCAGTAATTAAAAATAGGCTAAAAGAGCACTGCCTAGTCTTAAGACTAGGCCCCTATAGGCAATATACATAGTCCACATAATGCGCGGTTCTTATTACTAGCTAATAATAAGTAAGAAGGAAATATATAAGTAGCCATAACCCTAAAGATAAGAGATAATATAAAGACATAAGAAACTAGTTAAAGAATACCCTAAAGAAAGAAGCAAGGAATAACTAGAGATAGTTTATAAATAAGTATACTTTTAACCCAAGCCTCCCCTATAATAAGGGCCTTTAGGCTATAGCAAAATAGGTAAAGAAAAAGGTAGGGCGCCTAGTAAAAGACCTATACCTACTACCCCTATAAAGAGTAGGGGAATTATAGGCTACTAATAATAATAATAAGAAGGTAAAGATCCTTATAGAAAGGTTCTTCCCCTAACTAGCTCTGGCAGACCTCAGCAATATTATAGGTAAAACACTAGTAACTCGCCTAAGGGTTAATAGCGATATAACAATAGAGGAAATAGTTAGAACTATTAGCTGCCTTTTAAATAATATAGCACTAAAACTAGATGGGATTCTAAATAAGGCCTTAAAAACCTATAGACCACTTATAGCACCCTAGCTTATAGATATAGCCAGGGCATACTTTACCATAGGCTACTACCTATAACTTGGAAGATCTATAACGACGGTTATTTTATAGAAAGAAGGTAAAGTAAATTACTTAATCCCAGGAAGCTACCGCCCTATTGCCTTAGAAAATACCCTTAATAAGATCTTAGAAAAGGTAATAGCAGACTATATAGCAGAAATAGCTAAGGAATACGCCCTACTACTACAAAGCCAAATAGGGGTAAGAAAGAACCGCTTAATACTATTAGCACTTACGCTACTTACTGCCACCATTAAATCCGCATAGGCGATGTAAAGGGACTTTATAGTATTAATGCTCAGCCTAGATATTAGTGGCGCCTATAATAACGTACCCCATAAGCGTCTCCTATATATCTTTAGGGTAAAAGGCTTCCTAGAATAGATTATATAATTTATTTAAGGGTTTATAGGTTAGAAAGAAACATTACTAGTCTTTAGCGGATACTAGAGCCCCCCTATTACAGTTATAACAGGAATACCATAAAAATTACCCCTCTTGCCTATACTCTTTCTTTTCTTTATAAGTAACCTGCTTAATTCCTTTAAGGAAGGGGTAATCTAGGGGATAGGCTTTATTAATAATATAAACCTAATTATATACGGGCCAATAGCTATAGAGAATTGCAAAACACTAGAGAAAGCTTATAACACCTATATAGAATAGGCAAGATAATATAGAGTTTAATTCTTACTAGAGAAATACTAGCTAATCCACTTTATAAGAAAACGTAACTAATCTACAGATTTCTAGCACATAATTCGCATTTAAGGCTTTGGGGGTTAACCAGTTTAGGGCCTAAGGGTATTAGGAGTACAGGTAGATAGTAAGCTCCAATAGAGCGCATATATAGCGTAAGCGGCCTATAAGGGCCAAGTATAGTATATCGCAGTATCTAGGATTGTTAATTCTATATAGAGTCTATGCTTCTAGAGGTCACGCCTACTATATACAGCAGTTATCTAGCCAACCATAATATATGGGTCTAGTATTTGGGCCATTAGAGAATCTAAGAAAGGCCCCTCTAAAGCGCTCCTTAAACTACTCTAAAAGGTCTAAACAGCCTACCTCTGGAGTATAATAGACGGATATAAGTAAACGGCTATAGCACTGCTTGAGAAGGAAGCTAATATTCCCCCCCTATAACTATATATTAAAGCCGCTGTAATGCAAAGGACGTAAAATAAATATAACTTTAATATTATAAAGTATATTAAGACACGCCTAAATAGACTATAAAGGGACCCTAGGGCGCCCTATAGGAGAATAAACCAACAACCCTAAAGTAGGGAAGATATATTAGAGAAATAGGTAAAGAAAGCAGAAGAAGGATAGTGCTGCTTTAGGGCCTAGGCCTATATAGAGGAGGAAGGGAGACGTATAAGAGGTTAGTAAAGATAATAGCAAGTAAGAGAAAGGAGCTAAAGTAGAGCATAAAAGAACGCTAGGAAACCATCTACCATAATGCAATACTGGCTAGACCAACACTAAAGAGGTGTATAGGAGTTAAAGGTATAGAGGCTAACTAAGGTAAGAGGAACCTAAGCCGTAGCATGGTTAACACTATAGGGGGTAAATACTTTAGGGCTCTAAAAAGGCCTAATAAAGGCAGAAAATATAATAGCAACACTCTTAAGAATAGGAATAATAGAACTAAAAGACTGGCTCTACTAGGTAGGTGTTCTAGTAGGTAGCCTAAGATGCGAATATAGCTGGCTAAGATAGACACTAAAACACGTAATACTGTTATGCCCCTTACACACTAACTAAAAAGTAATACTCTTAGTAGCTGGCACAGAGAACTATAATACACTGCTCTTAATATAAAAAGGCCTTAAGGCGGTTACCCAGTGGCTTATTAGCTAAAATGTACTAAACTAGTTCTGGGTTACAAAGGAAATAGTAATAGAGGGTAGGGGGGCGAGTAATAGGCGCCCCCTGATGACTCTACAGTAGTAGAGTAAAGTTTGCAATACTAGCGCATCTATAGGCTTGTTACGGCAGCAGTGGTTCCTAAGGAGGTTAAAAAGTAAGGTAGTAAAGCACCACAGGCAACTTGTAGGCGAGTCCCAAAAGGCGGGGAGATGGATTACGGGGTTTTCTTAAATAGAGTTTTCTCCCCACATGTATATAAGGAGTAGTCCGCGTGGGCCCAATAGGGATCCGAATTGGACGTTAAGCAATAAATAACAATAATAATAATATTTAATTCCTTACACTGTAAAAGTTTATATATTTACCTATAGAATCCGCACAAAGGCCTTATATCCTCGCAAGTTAAGAACAAGGCTCTAATTAAGGCTTTAAGCTTTAAGCAAGTTAAAAGCGACCAATTTGACGTTATAGCCACCCTAAAGAAACCTCGCGATATATATTAGGTAATTTAAAGCCTTCGCAATAATTATACGCCCGATTAGAAGACTTGGGTACTCTTATAAAAAGTAAGCCAATAATTTAAGCGACTTACTATGGAAGCTGTATATAAGGACGCTTAAATATATAGCTTGCAATCGCAGCTTAAGAACCTTAAAGGCCTAAAGATTTGTAAGCGGGTAGCTATAGATCTAAATACAAAATTTATAAATATAGATTCGATTAATTAAGTAATAGAAAAGGTAGAGGAGATAGAGGCTAAAATAAGAGCAAAGAGTTAAAGTCAAGGCCTTAAAGGGTGTTAGGTAAAAAGGCCAAGGCCGATATATTAAATAGGACATAGGGGTAAAAGATAAAATTGATTTAATTAAGTGTAGATAGTTTTAAAAGTGGTAGGGTTCGATTTAGTTAGGTAGCCAAGTTTAGGGGTGGCCAAGTTCTAGGGGTCTAAGTGTTAGCGACTTAGTTAATTAAGGTATAAGCACAGCAAGAAGGACGCATACAAGCCTATACAATTGGATTGTTTATAAACGAGGATCTAAAGCTAGAGAAAGGAAAGGGGAAGAATAGAAGCACCACTCAAAGCCACACACAATCCTCTGGTCACGTAATGGCAAGTTGCGGCAATCTAACAGCAATTTGCTAGTACTGTAAAATTA
>Ga0307507_10001690_pt1 | contig 48879 bp, 49 predicted proteins | sample 7_EM_MG_FD_207223 | JGI IMG/M metagenome (GOLD analysis project Ga0307507, IMG submission 207223) | Populus trichocarpa ectomycorrhiza microbial communities from riparian zone in the Pacific Northwest, United States - 7_EM | ecosystem: Host-associated > Plants > Roots > Unclassified | place...
CCGAGAAAAAAAAAAAAAAAAAAAATAGAAGGGAAATGACAAGAGAAAAAAAAATTTAGAGTAATGGTGGTGGGGGGGAAATGATAATGAATGGGAGGACAATAATTAGGGCTAACCTAAAAGGGACATCTGGCCTCGGTTTGCTTAGATCTCTTGAGGAAGAATAATGCAGAGCGGAAAAGATTTTTGGAAATCGACAAGGCAACGGTTCCCAACAATAGGAATTTACTCTGCTTGTGCGTCAGCCTCGTCAATCACTGGCGCCTCGTTGAGTTGGCTTCAATTACCATCAAGTCAACTTACCCTGTCAAAATTGACTCAACTCGACACATGGGTATCAGAGTTCACAATCCTGAGCCTGGAGGCCTTACTGGCACCATACCATACCGTACGCTATGATAACTCTATTCCTTACCGTATTCGCAATCTTTACCTTTATTTTTCACAATTTTTTTTTTCTACATCCTCTCTCCTCGCTTATTACCCCAGCGCCTTTCTTCTCCATTTTTTCCCCACCATGTCAGAAGCCCTCATACGGCAGTGTCTGTGTGTTCCTTCGCCACAATCCCTCTACGAGTACAAGTATCGTCTACCGCCTTGCTACGATCGTACTTGTACTAGTGACATCTGGACCCTTCGACCAAAAGCTGATACCGTACACCTTTATCTAGAATCATCCGTTCAACGTCACTCTACTTGTATCATTCAATCCAAAGGAACACCATGTCATTCCCTGTGTGATAAATAAAGACTAATTCGCCCTCGTACCAGTATTGGGACGGAGCAGAGGGGAAAAAAAAATCACTGGAGGAAAAAAATTCTTCGCTGGCAAAACCACCCTCCTCGACCGCAGGGATAGGCTGTGCAGTACCGATATCACCCCTAAAGCACCCGAAATAGCCAATCCTCCCTTGGTGCTCACAGACGAGAACTTTCTGCTTCGCTTTACAGCACCAGTACTTTTGCTTTGATATGCTATGCTCACTCCATCATCCTCGTGCTGCAGCCAACCAACCTCCCCTCCAGTCCTAGTCATCCCGTCAAAGCTCAGCACAGCGCGCGCACCTTTCTTCTGGAAGTCTCACCCTCCCCCCAGGGTCTTTTCTTTTTCTTTTTTTTCTCTCTTGACCTCTTTCCCTCCGTAATCCCCCAGAACTTCAGCCCGGCTCTTTTTGACCCGGGCTCACCCCCCAGACTCGACTCAGAAAGTGAAAAAGAGGGTGAGAAAGAAAAAAAAAAGGAGAAATATCAGATTTCGATAAGATACCGGTATCCTCGATTACGGGAAGAGCCTGCCTACAAGCATTTCCCGACACCAGCATTAAGTTGCTTTGAGAAGAGTAAAAAAGAGAGAGATAAACAAGGAAAAAAGCAACGGCCGGCAGCATATAACACAGAATTTAACATCACAATGTCATCAGAAAACCCTTTTTTTTTTTTCTTTCCCTTTTTTTCAGCACCTCCCTTGCCCTGGCAGAACGCAAACCAGAGATCCCTTGTCTTGTCCATCCTGCACTTCCAACGCCCAATTTGGAAACAACCAATGCAGCAACACAACCCACTCGCATAAATACCTGAATCAGGAGAAGTTCGAGAATAATGAGGTGAAACGCCTTGTTGCCGGGTTGCGTTCTTCATTCATTCCTTCTTCCGGTCCAAGGCCAAAAAAAAAAAAAGGCGGACAAATGAAAAAATGAGAGAACTGAAAAAAGTGTGTGTGTGTGTGTATCTCAGTTAAGGGGAAAGATAAGGTTAAGAAAAAAAAATTTTCCCATAAGCGAGCAAGCAAAAAATTCCCACGATGAAGTTCTCGAGCTTCCCGCTTCAACGGACAGACGACGATAGAGGGTGGGTCCTATATATGTGTGTGTCCCTGAAAAGGTACCGAGATCATTAGTCCGCAAGTACGGTATCATACGGTACAATAACATGGGCGCCAACGGCGAAGGATGACACGGTACTGTACCTTCCCATTATATTTTTATGATACTTTTATTGTTTACCTCAATCCAAAGGCAGGGCCTTGAATTTAGGGCACAACATGAACATAGTCCCACTTCACTCTAGTTCCCCCTTTCTTTCCTTCCCTTCATTAAGCTACAGCGCTCGTTCACGGAGAGCTACGAGTACCGGTACAATACGATGCCAAAGTAGGAAAGCACGAATAACAAATGTTGAATTGAAAGAAGAAAAAGATGAAAACAAAAAGGGATCAAACCCTCCTTCCTTCCTTCCCTTCTGACCCTCCTTCCCTGCCACAACGCAAGGGTTCATTGACACCAGGAGGCCCAACAAAAGTATCCATACCAATATCATAAAAAATATTGGCAAGTCACCAACAGGAAGAGAAGAAAGGAAGATGCAGACCTAGCCCTTTTGCCGCAGCCATTGCAAGCATACCATTCCATACCGGTACCCTGCGATACCATAGCTAACAAGCAAGCAGCCAAACCTCTCCTTTCCTCCTTTCCTCCCTTCATTCATTCGTTCATCCACCCATTCCAGCTCCTCCAGTCATTGCCCATCCATTCATCCAATCCAATCCAATCCATCTTACGGTATCTCCCTTACCCTACGTGTCCACCCGCCCTGCCGTATGATACCCCCCTGCAAACCCACCCAGCCACCGCAGCCCATGCCCTCCGAGCGTGACTTTCCACCTCCGCCTCCCCCCGGACTTTCTCCCCAACAGTCTCACCCCCACAGTCCGACCCATACCCCAGGACACGATATCGATAACGCAAAAAAAAACAGCGGAGAGGTACTTTCTGCTGACTAGGACTTTAGAGGACTAGTTTTTGAAGATAAGCTACCGTACGCTGGAGTAGATAAGTGGTTGAGGGGAAAAAAAACGCGTCGCGATTGAGATTAAGATTGAGATTGAGTGGGGGGGTATTATAACTATACGGACTACAATTTACATACTGTGCCTACATTTTACTCGCTAGCAGGAACAGAACCGGGCGGGTATGATAAATCGCGATCCAAATCCGTCATTTGCTGCCAAAGCAAACAAGCAACCAAGCAAAAAAAAAAAAAAAAAAAACCTCCACCACTCCCCAATTCTCCCAGCTCTCACAACTACCGTATCGTACCATACCAAAACCCAACCCCAACCCCAACGCCAGATACCGTAGATACACCCGACCGACCGACAGATAGATAGATCGATTGTAACATTCATCTTGCATACCTACCATACCATACCATATCATAAACCCCCCATACACCCTCACAAACAACAATTAAAATTCAAAAAACCCTACGTATCCAACCATACCTGTCCAAGTACCCACATCCTTCGCTTCTACTTACTTACTTACCGTACCTACCTACCAACTACACAGCCCAAAATGTACGATAACTGCGCTGCAGACGCGAAAGCTTGCGGTGGGAACTTGACAGGACAGGACAGGACAGGATACCGTAGCACGCTTCTTTCTTTCTTTCCTTCCTTTGCAAGGAAGAAGAAAAGAAAAGAAGAAGAAAAAAAAATGCATTTCCGCGCAGCACCAGTCCAGTTTGAAATAAGTTGTCGACCAGTATGAGTATGAAGATTTGATATGATGATGATAGGTTGCATGTCCTTGCAGGGGTTAAGCTGAGATGGACGAGTCCAACAAAGACTGCCGGCAGAGGAAGAAGAGTAAGAAAGAAAGAAGACGCATGGAATGGAACGGGTGCGCCTTCTTGGAAGCGTAGGAGGATGCGGGTAAGGTAAGGCAAGGCGTAGGCAGGGTACAGTAATATTTCAACGGTGGGTCCGATAAATTAATAATACTGGATGAAGGGTGTGTTATGGCACAGTTGTCATCATTGGTTTCTCGTTAGACTATTCAGTATGGTGGCTACGCTAAGATAAGAGAAGGAAGGAAGGAAGAAAACACGATACTGTAACTAGCTCACTCAGGAGGGAGTCAGAATTTTTTTTTTGAAAGATGTCATAAGTAAGAATGGAAAATAATAATAATAAATAGATATCGTATATAAAAGAGGGCCCTCGCCCCGCACCGGTACCCGACCGACAAACTGACCGACCGACCAAATCCCATAAAAGTTATATATCCTATCCAAAGGGATTTTGGAGAAGGGGGAAAAAATATTCAAGGAAAAAATATTGGAAACTAAGATTGCATAGCTCGCTTGCTCCACCCGCAACAAAGAGGAGGAAGGAAGGAACCAGAACACCACAGCTTCGGATCAATCGGAATCGCTAGAGGAAGAGGAGGAAGATGAAGACGAGCTAGAACTAGAGCTCGAACTGGAGCTATAACTACTAACGCTTCCGTGTCTCGAATGATGTCTAGATCTCCTGAACCTATCCCTCTCGCTCCTCCTCCCGCTAAAGGCGTGCCCACCACCCGTCGAATAACCATAGGCATATAATCCGCTCAACGCCCCACCCTTCTTCTCGTCTACGCTTCCATGATGCGTCCGGCGGCTGCTATGGTGTCTGTGCGAATGGCTACTGGTATGGCTATGCGTGTGATGGGCTCCACTACCAGAGCTCGAGCTGGAGGAATCGTGTCGATGGCGCCTCTCTTTCTTCAAGGAGGAGTCGTGCTTGGAATGCCTCTCCTTCTCTCTCCTCTCCTTCCTCTCGCGTCTCTCGTGCTTCTCGTGCTTAATTTTATCTTTCCTCTCTGTCTTCTTCTCCTTCCTCTCCTTTTTCCTCCTGTGCTTCTTCACCTCGTGTTCGGCAACGTTTGCGGCTATCGCTCCGGCCACGACGCCCGCCGCCGTGCCCAGGAATGATCCCCCAGAGTGATGCGCGAGGAACCCACCCCCCGCCCCACCTACCAGCGTGGACCCCAAACCACGATCACCCCCTGGTGGTGGGTTTGAGGGGTCATAGTTCAGTGGTGGGTTCCGTGGGTCGTAGGTCGAGTATTGGCCAACAGCAGCGGTGGTGTCGTACGGATATTCGCCATGCTCAGAAGAGGGGTGGGAGCGATTAAGCACTTCGGCGGACGTTCCGCCAAATGCCTGGAGATAGCCTTGCGCGCCAGGGCTTAGATAGGTGCTCGGGTTTTGATATTCCTGACTTGTTAGCGGGGTATGAGATGGTGGGGTATGAAGAGGGGTCATACTGGTACTTGGTTTGGGTACGACGGCGGTGGGTATGTTGGTGGAGATTGGTTGTAGCCATGTCCTGGGGCATCTGAATAACCCGGTGCGGGAGTGGGGAAGTTCGTGTCGTATGAATTTGGAGAGTCCGGAGAATTTGGCCCATCGTGATATTGGGCGTAGTGACTACCCTCTTGCGTCTCGTGCTGCCATGCCTGTACGTTCGCCATATTTCAGTATCGTGTCGTATTTGTTCTATTTGTGTGTGTGTGCAGTGCTATTCGTCTATAGTTCTCTCGTCCGTCAATAGTATCTCTACGGTACCATGGAAAGTGCGATGGGGTTGGTATTTGACGGGCGGGGTTGAAGCACTAAGTTAACCCCTCACGGTGGATGACTCAAGCAAAGCCAGCCAGAGGAACGAGAGCGGCTCCCCCGTACGATCTAAAATTCGCAGCCTTCTCTTCTTCCTTGGCAGGCTGAGCACAAAGACACAAGTCTCAGCTGTAAAAAAACACTCTTCTAATCGCGTTATCCAAAAATATTCGCCATGCAACGCCCCACCAGCACACTCCCGCTGAGACCCAGCGCATAAATGAGGTTATCCCAAGCGTGGTGTTGGCGCCTGATCTAAAAAGTAAGGCTGTAATGTAGCATTTCTTGGCGATAAAACTATCACTCGGGGAGGGGGAGATTTTTTTTATCGCGATCCTCTTATCGATCAGCCAGCTCAGCGAGATGCTTATCTGGACTGCATTAGTTCAGCAGATCCCGAGTGAGCAGCCGTGACTTTGCGCACTCCTCTGGTTGGCGATGCACACTGAAAGGTCTGAGAGCTATGAGTATTTGAGCGCTTTGTGACGTGCAGGTATACGCTGTTAGCTATTACGCGTACTGTGCAGGATTCGTCGCACTTGTTCATGCCGCGTTTTCGGCTCGGGCGAACACCCCCCGACCGAATTACGCTCCGCTGTCAGGGCGGGTCGGTTAAATCGTTCGATGGCTAGTAATAGATATAGATGGTAAGCCCAGGCCCAAGAGCGTGGAGGTGACAGTGAAACTAGCAACCCATGGGATTAGCATTAGTTTTTATGTTGAGAATTGTCCTAGTATTTATCCGGGTATCAACTGCATTTAACGTTTCCTGAAACTTTGTGTGGATATCCGAAGCCACAGATCTTTAAATAAAAAAGGGGTAAGCTTGGGTGGATACTTCGGCAATACTGATTCCGGCCTTGTCTCCGAAATACACCCTATCCATCAATAAAAAGCTTGTCCGAAGCCCCAACCACGATGGGCATTAATGCCTAGCGATGGATCCAGAGACAAACCGTGAGGGATTTTTTCACAAAACCCCTAGAAAGGTGACAGAAATGAAGCTAAGATATATATAAAAATAAGTAAATAAATAAGTTTTCTTGAGCACTCAGAGAGTAGGCTTACACCTCCGGCCGGCATCCAAGCGAATCGAGTGACACACGATGAGTGCCTGATGCCAAGGTGGATAGTGAGGAGAGTTGGACTAGAATATCCCAGACGATAGGAGGACGGAGGAAACAGAAGAGGGTCCGTACGGGATACCTTTATATAAGCTCACGGCACGGGGGGCCGTGGCCAGGCCTTCAATAATTATCATAAATTTATCTTAGGTGTAAATTTACCGATCTGCCAATTGAGCTAATTCCCTTTTAGTTAGTTTCAAACATTAGTATTTTTACCCTGAGTAGGCCCTAAAAGAACAATCAGCGGATGCAAGCAAACACGGCCCGCATGCAGAAGGTTACGTCATGTGTAGATCCACCAAGCATCCCAAGTTAATTAGAATAATAGCGTTACGAAACAAATGTTACGCTTCCAAACCTCCGCCCTTGTCAGATCTGCTCACGTGTACAACTCTTATTATCTGTCACTTTTCATGGTGCAATGATCTTCACATCCGCTCACTCGCGAAAGTTCTGCCGAGATTTCACCCGGTGTCCCCCACAGTCTGCGTATTGCCATAGCTATCTCGGCGGTTGCTGTGCGTGTGCGATGGCCTTCCTAAGATACCGGTAGATGACAAGATAGTGAAGAAACAAAGATAAGAGAAAGGGTACCGGATTTTGTATTTGTAAGGGTTTAGAGGTCGGGCGAGCGGAGAGCGGAGAGGTCTCGAAGAGCCCATTGCATTCCAGAAGGCTAGAAATTGCAAGGGCTGAGCAAATATTGATAAATAATTTTTAAATCTACCTCACAACCCGAATTGACAGTGCTGGTGATTAGTGCGCCATAACTGCACTGAAACACATCCCCATAGTCACGAAGAGAGGGAAAGAAAGGAGGACGAAGAGAAAGTAAGGTTATTTCATTCAAGAGTCAGGTTAGAAGATGAGGAAAACAAATCAACCTTCCCCCAAATGGAACCGAACTGAAAAGACACAAACTAGCCTAGCTGAACCACTAATATCTCACTCCCACAAGCCCGGTCAGCGCTGACGGTCCTCAGGCTCGAACATATTATGTCCTGGGATCCTGGTTTTCACAGTCTTTGCCGTGGCATCGTAGCCAACAGCAATGACACGCAGCGGGCCTTCGAATCGAACCATCTCTGTCCCAGCAGCACGGCGTTGGAGGGGACCCTTCGAAATAGCGATGTCCTTGAGATTGAACCACCAGACGGATTCGACAAACCTGTAATCTATGATTTTGGCCTGTATTTTTTTATTTTCTCCCACCTTCATTTTAGAAGAGCTGGTTCCACGAATCCGATAGTCGGGTTAACATGTAGAGAGAGGGGGGGGCACATATTTACCTTCATCCCGATCTCGACACCGCACTTTCCGATATTGTCTTGAACAGAGACATCATAGTTGTAAATGATTCTGCGAGCCAGGGAGTGGGATATTTTTCCTGCTTGGACAAGTTCGTCAAGGGCATCAATGAGGGCCATGCAAACGCTTTCCATTATCATCAGAATTCACTTTCGTTAGCTTTTGGTTTTCATGAAATATTTTGTTTGGCCAGGTCGTAAGGGAATTGTTTCATGGAGAAGGGTATACCTAGTACGACGATAAATATCCCAGATAACGGGATTGCCGTCTTTCATGTACTTCATTTTTTCTCGATTTACTTTTCGTGGTTGAACTAAGGGGGTTGGGGCTCGCGTGTGCGGTGGAGTTGGATGTGTGACGGAGGGAAGAGGGTTCTGGTAGGTGCGGGTTGAATTTACAAGGAGCCCCAGTGGAGGGCGGGCCCACGAGAAATTGAAAAGCCCTAATAGGGAATTTTCAATTCCCCCTCCGCCAAGTTTCCTGGTTTATTCAACTGTAGGGTTTTTTTTGTCGCTGGATGGGGTTCGACATTGACTTGCACCCCCAACACCACCGGGCCTCGTCCTTGATGGAACTTTGCGAGTTTTTTTTTTTACGGTGTCTGGCACAAACCGGTTCGAGCCTGGTGAGTTCATGCATGATTACCCGTATTTTTGGGGACACAGATCTAGGGTTTTTGCCTATCTGAACTATTTGCTTCCCCTGCCTCCAGCGCTCTCCAGTAGTGTATATGATACCAAGTACTAGGCCCTTAGTAGTAGGGCCTAGTAGGCTCTAGCATTGCGAGACTAACCACTATGGACGGTCCCTTCTGGCTCAAACACGATCCTAAGCAAACAGTAAGGTGCAAACTGCCGGAGGCCGGTAAAAATGGCAAAAAATCCTTTGATTCTGACTTATTGAATTGCTATACTGGTATCATAGCTCCCTATTTGAAAATCTGTCACAATGCCCTAAAGGGGATGTTGTGAACTGTGAATAGTTACAGTACATATTTATCAACGTTTACACTACCTAAAGAAAGACCTTTGGTCGTATATGCGTGGTGAGTGGCTCACTTCCAAAACCCCCTCTCCCCCTGCTCCCTTTGATATAAATCACTATTGTGACTATTCCTCTGAACACTTAGAAACCTTGATTAATGCCTTTCATTCGTCCCCTTGTCCATTACGACCTCCTTGGCTCTCTGCCCGAAACACCCCGTCCGAAATGGCCTCGTTTTAACGTATTCACCCCCGCTATGCAATCCCCCAAGCTATAGATTTCAATTACTCCGTACGATCCCCCACTCCATTTTGTCCATTGTCCGTTTTTTTTTCCAACATACAAATACGAGATTCAAAACAAGATAATACTTGATGCCGGTACTATGTCCTAATGGTAAACATCGTGGGCCCGACAAACTTGGTTTTCCCAGCTCAATTCTCCTCGCGGACAATGATTGATCACTAGAGAGAGAATGAACGAATCACATTCTCCTGACACAGATTCCCTTGCTGTGCCAATATTCTGGCCGCCTCAATTTCGCTGAAGACAGGGACATAAAGAGGAGGGCAAGTTGTTTATCCGTTTTTATTTCTTTAGGTTATGTTTCTTCCTCATACTGACGCTGGCTCCTTAGGCCCCTGTGCGTCCACAGTCCCTCATTTGCCGGAGAATATACATCACCAAGATAACACTAAGGTCTAAGTACACCTTACAGCAAGTACAGTTACATAGAACCTTATACCAATGTATCTTAGATCCCCCTCCTGAAGGCATTATATGCAAATTGGTGGCCGTAAGCCTACCCTAAGCACTATCACCAAACCAAGTATTTCCTAAGCGCAAAGTGTACTGCGCTAATTCCAGATATGGTTACCTTTTATTTTTCTAGCTCCCTACTACTCGGCGATTTTTAAAGTATCCGGAATCTTGGCACTGATTTGTATGAGTCTTGGCGCCAAGCTGTCCGAATATTAAAAAAACCTCCGAGTAGACACGAACCATGTTCAACAGCCAGGGACTTTTTCTCGGCAATAAAGTATTACATCCTCAACGGTACCCCAGGACCGGTTATATTTTCACCTTGAACAAGAAAATATGGAAACCTCAATAAGGCTGCAAAATACCATTATGACGTACAATACCCAATGTGTGAAGGTCTACTACCGAGTGATAATTCGTGCATTACCCCAAAGCGGCCGCCAAGAATTAAGCAAAGAAATCATGGAGCAAAAAACTTCACTCCAGCGGGTAACTCCCCCGGCATTTTTAATGATATTACATGAGATCTTGCCTACTCGACAAGACAGTCCCGGCTTTCCTCTCCTGAGGGCACATAAACCCTTCACCTCGCTCCGCTAAGCTCAGGACACACCATTCCCTAAATAGATTCTCTTCCCATCAGCGCTGTCGAAAGACCCCATCTCAATACCTGACGAACAGGGGTATTTGGCAACAAAAATCGAATTCGTCAAAGCAGGGTATAATAACAAAAAAAATACCTGCTACTAATCCCTGTTCGTCACCTCCTGATACTGTATTCGTCATGACCTGAAAGACTGTCGGAGCCAAAGGGGCTTCCAAGCCAGCTTGGCTCGTGTTAAACGTCGCCACCACTCGTTTCGCTGATGGCTGTGAAACAGTGCAACTTACCTATAGAATAGAATTTGACCTCTGATGGCGCTCTTGGCAATATTGTGGGAATCGAATCAGTATCACTACTGCATGTAGCCTCAAAGGCAGTTATGATGCTGATTTTTTATGAAAGGTGTGGGGTATAATGCAGACCCGGGATCCGGAAGTAGTGTTTGTTTGTCAGAATGGTGTAGTATTGGAATAGGGGGACTAACAAGCCTAGAAAAGCCAGACGCTCTTAGACGCTCTCACTACTATGTCTACCTCCTTTGTGAATCATCCGCTTTGAAGGATTTTGCGTCGTTATCGGGATACTTGCTACCAAATTACTGCCACCTCCCCAAAACCGCCCTTGGCGATGTTGCTCCTGCGAGTCAGGATTTGCGCTTGGAAGCCAATGCCGTAACAGGGCTTGATAGGCTAGAATAGCCACAGCCATTTCGGAAGAATGCGTTCGGGGCGCCAATACCAAAGTCACGCCAAGAGGGTTGGCGCAGAGAACCTGTCGGCTGTTGTGTTGTTCGCGGCAGCAAGATATCCATCACAAGTCCTAAAATATTCATGCCTTGCCAGTCTTCGACCGGTACAGCATAGTGGAAAGCCTGCCGAACGCCCAACTAGCCGATGATCTAGAAAGTCGTGGAGAATTTCACAAATTTGTGACAGTCCGGAACTATTCCAAAGTTTACAAACTGACCAGAGTTTTGAAATTTCTCCAAGATTTCTCGATTCCAATAGATTTGCAAACAAAAGACGGTCTTTAAACACCAACAGCCCCGCGAAACACAGGCATCCCAAATCGAAAAGGGTATATAAAATTCGAAACTATATAAAATTCCTACCGGATCGTAGCCTATCTAGAAACTCCCGTTATAGGCGAGTCTTCAATGCGCCACTGCCTTGCTTACGATAGGAGGTGGATTAGCCTCCCTCATCGTCGGGGGACGCAACGACTGAGGGCTACCAAAAATTCTAGACCAAGGCATCTTAGTCAACCTCTATGAACCAGACCCGCTCTCTCTCAACACTGGGTTACACATAGAATGAAATCGTTTCCGGATCCATCACCACCGCCGCCAATGCCAACGGCGCCTTGGGAACACCATTCTCCGATCTTGACTTAAGCACTCCACTGGCACCCTGCCCAACGTGACCCTGTCATATACACTGCCGCGTGGAGGGTGGTGCTGAGATTCGCTGAAACTCGAGATATAGTCCGTGAGTATGCATAATAATGCAAGTATCCGTACACTTCTGATACCTGCTGTGGATATCCGTCATCATGCCCTTGACGTTCCGCCACAATATACAATAAGTTATATACCCCTAAGAACATTCTTCCCGAGGGGCGCAGCTGACGATAATCCGAACCTTGTAATTTTGCCGGCAATCCTTTGAGTTGGCAAGAACCAGTGCTCAGCGCAATCGGAACTTTTGTTTGCTTGAATGATTGCTTCGAGGATTACATAGTCATCCTTCAGTCTGAGCGCAAACTCTATAACATTCCTCCACCTATTATTGGCTGAACTCGATCAGCAACCGTACTACCGTCCTCGAGTAGCATGATTTCTCCGGCAAGAGAGGGGGGACAGCAATCTGCAGAACGTTTGGTTATGGCCAGCACGTACTAGATACATCGTAGCTACGTAAACCCCAAAAGCATTCGATGTGTAAGCTGAATATTGGTGTAAAGAATGAGAAACCTATTTGTTGGGCGGGTTAAACTAGAGGCAGATAATTAGCTTCTTTCATCATCATCTCCAAACTTCCTCTTCAAGAGTCTGATGGGTGAAGGACAATCCCGACGCCAGCGCTGAAGTTCATCACTTGGATGCAGTACTGGTTCCTTACCAGTCCTCCTTCTTATAGTCCGAGAATCACCTAAAGTTCTACCTATCCAAAGTTTGTTTTTCTGACACCCGCAGGGGTAGACATGACCTAAGTGAACTAACGCACCTTTGACACAAAGGCCAAGAATGTTGAGCACCTCTTCTTCCCCCCTTTCACACTGTACTCATACGGTACCGATATTCACATCCTTTCATAGACGGATGCCAATTCACCCACAGAGCCGGAACTCAGTGTAAAACACGATTGCCCAAGGAAGTTAGGTTAGCTTCATTAGTTGGTACTTGTAAAAGCCCAAGGCGGCGAGCAATGAGATGAAATGAGTGATCCCGAGGAAGTGTATAGTATCCCAGCATTTCGTAGGTGAAGTTTGGAAAATGGACGAATATGGGAACACTCCACTGAACTTTCACAGTAGCGTAGCTACCGTCCGATGATACCGGTACCGGTGCCATACGACAACTACTAGTCCCCCAAGCATTTGCCACTGCACTCATTGCACTTCACTCTAGCAATCTATCGTTGAACGAAGCAAACAACCTCATCCATTCGTCATCCCTCTCTCGGTCTCCCACGTTGAAAAATTCCCCTCTCTACGGGCAAGAACCCTCCCGCTAGCATATGCACTCTACCAAGCTTTCCTCCTTCATCCAGAGAATTTCCTAAATCCCGAGAACCGCGGATTCCGGCACTGTCACTCAATCCCATCCCGCAAAGGTACCCCACGGCAGGGCAAAAGAAAGCATTACCCACACACAGTAAAGTATCACACATTCGATACAACCTCCCCTCTTCCAATCACCCGCTTACAAAACATTAGTAAAAAGAAGACCCCAACGGCCTAATCTCCTCCTCCACGATAAGCCAGCCAGCAACGCAAAGCGCCACTCATTCACTCATTCATCCACCGCATCATATTGTACCCTCCAGGTACCACCCACAACTCCAGCTTCGGTTACAATTGCATACTACCAAAACCAATTTTTACAATAGCAGTCCGTTTTACAAATGTCACTATATTACGAGCACACGTACCATGGCACAAGTAACTCAGGCGAAACGTCAGATCACACATAGACTACCATAAGTACGGTAGGAGGAGTGAAAAAAAGTAAAAGTAAAACCTAGTGTAAAAACGAGTCGACGCTAATCTACCGTATGGTATCGAGGCCCCGTCCCTGACCCCACAAAGGAGTGCGGAACTCGCCTTTGGAAGAAAGAAGACGGAAAAAAGAAAAGAAAAAGCGAAGAGGTGGAAATTGAGCAACGCGTTGGGTTGGCTGCTTTTTTTCGCTCTTGAGCTGAGCGAACGAATGAATGAATGGAGTCCACGGTTGCCTGGTGCCGGAGGCTGTTGAAAGATTGAGATATATTGATTTCACTAAGCCAGTGTGGGGTTCCCAGGTTACCAGTATAAGGGGAAGCAGGATGACTGTACTAGTTATGGTTTTCGTGTAATGAACGGGAGGTGAGCTTTGCTACTCTCCCTTCAAAACACCCAATCTCCTAGAAATGACGATATCTATTTCTGTTACTATTTTTATATTCTTTCACCTCCCCTCTTCTTCCCTACCCGTTCACTCTCACCTTCCGAAAAGTAGCGGTGCTTACCTCACCTGCTCGTACCCGGACCAAACGGCCTTGGTGCAAGTACTAGTACGTTCAAGCACTGTGCGCACCCGATCCATCCATCCATCTGTCCGTCCCGCTCGAACCAATAACCTGGTTTCGCTTCTCGGATGAACATAATCGTTGGTGGTTGTGGTGGTTCCCCACCAGCTCCATTTTTACTTTTTCCCCTCACCTGCTTGGCCGGCCGTATGAGTAAAGCTCATGAAAGTGATTAATTGATTGATTTGGGTGGAAAAGTCTATTTTACAAGAGGAAAAGAATAAGTACTCGAGTAAGGGAGGACGGATTAATTCAATCTATTTGTCCCAGCTGTACCTATCCGGAGTCTGCTAGGCTGGAAGTTGTTGGTGGGTTTGTTGGTCGGGCGCCAAGTTACCGGTATCCTTCCCCTTTCTACTCGTATGGCGCATCCGGGATACCCTAAAAGGTGAGTTTCGATTATATTTTTATCCTAATTGCGAATGTAACTTGCGACTGCAGATACGATGTGATATGAATGAGTGACATAAGTGATTGGGCGAGTCAGAGTTACCGCGCTATGATACAGCAACCTTCCCTTGTCCGTTCGAGTCCTGCGCCGCAGAGTAACTCAGGCTAGAGCGAGGGCGACCGAGCCAGCGAATAGGCACGAAGCCCACCAAACCGCCACCCTTCAAAGTAAACATCAAAAGGCAATTGGACAGGCCTAGGTCAGCACTAATCCTACTATGACGAAAAGATACAGCATCCGTACCGTACCGCCCGCCAACGCCGAAATATCGTTGAAAAAAAGAGCTCCAGGAAAATTTATGTCTTTTCTATCCTTGAAACTGGAACTGGCAATGTGGTAACTTGCCACGAGTATAGTACTGTGCTCATATAGGGTTCTCACACGCATTCAGCCGCGGCTACGTACTCGTACTCTACAACAGCACCAAAGATCGCCCGGGACCGAGTGAGAGAGTATGCTGATCGCACGTATCATGATAAGACAGTCCGTCCGCGCGCGGCTCGGCCTTTCTCGGCAACTTAGGTAAGTCAAACGCCCCTCGCTTTCCGTTCAGCTCGGTCACTGTGGAAACCGCATGTGGACCGTATGGGATGGATAGCCGGATGGAGTGGGGGGAACAGGGAAGGTACGTACCGGCCAGCACTCACTTATTTTTAGGCGAAATTTTTTTTACTTTGTTCATTAAATTTATTAAAAATTTTCCTATCGTATCATAAGAGGTATTCAGCCCCGGGGATGGTGGTTGTTGGAAACGTTTATGCGAGCTTATCGGATTGAAGGACTTTTGTGTGTGGGCGTACATACGATACTGTACGAGCACACATAGGATGATTCGCAGGAAATTTGGCACTCGGGAAACACTTTTTTTTACTCTCAGAGCTGAATGACTCCAACTGGTATTGTGCTCGTAGCTGCAGTTGTTGTACTTGCGTGATACAAGCGGCAGTATCTAAAGTGCGTAGGCTGGCCTCCCGAGTAGAGAGGTTGGGAGGAGATCCCGGGAGGGGGGGGGGGAGTCACTGTGATAAAATGACGATTCGATAGAAGGGAAGGGAACCAGGTAAAGAAGGAGAATCATATTGTGTGGTGGGGGTTTTTTTTTTTTAGGTACAAGTATACCCTTACTAATTGCGACGTTTCGCTCGTACTATTGCGGTATGGTGAGGCTGGAAGGGATGTTTCCCCTGAGATTAGCTAACTAACGAAACCAGGTAAATCAAGCTGGAACTGATTCGCCAGAGGTTGCTTTGCTTGCCCGTGATACGAATGGGAGAATCACGGATGTCTTAGTTTTCCTCACTCACTCTCCTGGCTTTGGGCTCTTCTTGGTATTTCTTGGTATTATGGCAGGCTGGCGCTTGCCGCTGGGCCAAGGGGGAGATGGAGAGATCGCTTTTTTTCACTTCACTTTTATTGTTCTTCAATGATGGCGTTTGTAATGCTTGGAAATGAGGATGGTGATTGGTGATTTTTATGGCATTGATATTAGGTTAGTTTTCATTTCTACACTCTTGAGATATGGGTGCATATTTGTTGCTGTCTCCGGCTAATAAGTGCAGAGCATGAAATACAGGTGCCTGACTTTTCCCAAGAGCCTGGCGGAGAAGTGTAAAAGATAAGAATACGGTACATGGGCGGACAGTTGTTCAACTGTGTCTTCGCCCCTTCCTTCCTTCCTTCCTTCCTCCGGCGCCGGAGGGGACTGGGGGTGGCAATTTGCTCCAACATGCAAGCCGGGTGCTTCTGGATCGTCGTCCGAAAAAGGGAAAATAATGAGACAGTAACCTCCCCGCAGGGGTGGGTCAAGTACGAGCACGGTCTGTTCTTTTTTTTTTGCCCTTTTTTTCCTATTCCGCTCAGGGACAAGGGAACGGTACCTTTTAAGTAAGACATTACTTATTTTCGGGGCTCAAATATTGGTGTGGTGGGGTGGATCTGTTGCGTGACTTGTGTGCATGGAGAGCTTTCAGTTGCAGCGCTAGAGCTCGGCTACGGCATCTGGAGATCGGAGGCGCAAGAAAAATTTTCAAGATTTTCCCTCTCTCCCTCTCCTTTCCTAGAGGCCTAAGTTAGTTAGGTTTGAACTTTTAGCTCATTTATGCTTTATGGTTGCACAAGCACCACTCTGTCTAGCCTTATTTTGTTATGAGCCCAGCGCAAGGGTAAGGAATGAATCAGCTTCACCTCGTTCTTGAACGTTTGGTCCTCAAGTAGAAAGAATTTTCAAGTTTACGGGAACTAGCAGGTTGTGTTGTGATCAGTGTAATCTGTGAGGGAGAGAGCGCGCGTGTGAGGCGCACAAGGAGCGGATAACTCATGTGTTCGAGAGTGTCCTCTGGGTCGCCTCCGGAGAATAAACCGGGCCAAGAAGGCAGTGTGAGTCTACTCGAGTATTGCTTTGTTATCTACTGCAAGGCAAGACAGTTGCCAGAGTCTATCCGTAAGTACTTTACCCATAAGATATTATATTAGTAAACAATTAACTTAGGTTGGCCTACAAAAACAACCCCTGTCTTGCACGAAAACATTTTCCTGGGACTAGTAGGGGTATTTGATTACAGTATGTACGGTACTGTAGGTGCTTCTATTACTGGATACTTGTAGGATAACCCTTGCAAAGGGGGTCCATGCACTTTAGATGTTGTTCGCTTGAGAGGTGGTGGGTGTGTAAGTGACGCCCTCTTCTGATAGGTGGATGAGACTGTTTCTTCTCGTGGTGCTAGTAAACAGCCTAGCCAAAGAAAAGTGGTGTCGACTTCGTCGAGGGATGTTTATAGTGTGGCAAGCACGGTTCATGACGGAATCAGCCCTGAGACCCGGATTTCTTGTTCTCGCGAAATCTCAATCCAGTTCAAGGTTTTTGCCCCTTTTGCTGGGCCTGTATTTTGATTCCCACGCTTGTTTCCAAGGCTCTACTCTGGCCAACTGGAGCATGGAGGTTATAGAGGGGGATGTCTGAGGGTTCCACCAAGCTGAACATTGTACTGGTACCTGTAGGGGAAGGGGAGAACAGAGTTGAGAGCAACTTTCTGAGATGGAATGGTTTGAGGGACACAAATGCTATGTCAGAAAGTACTATTGTGTCGTGAGTGTTGTTTTTTGTCTGATTTTTGACTCTCTGGTTTGCGTCCTTGGCCTGGTTCTGGGCTTTTTCTTTCCACTCAAAAAGTATCTGGTTGCAGCTTTTTGTCCGTACTTGCATGTATCCTTGCGCCTGGCATTGTTGTGCTGTGTTCGCGGCGCAAGTGCTAATACTAGTGCAGCACCGCAAGTTTTACCACTCATTATACTTACCCCCTACCTCCATGACCAGTTTACCTACCGTAGACCCCCTTCCTCCAATCAGCCAATTCAATTCGTTGCAGTAGCGATTCGGGTGTTCCTGTCCCGTTGATCGACTTCCCTTCTTCATCTGCTTTTGCTTGTCCACCCCCTCCCCTCTCCCAAAAAAAGAAGCAATACTTCTTGCTTGCGTCCCTCCCCTGCTCTCCAATCTTTACTTTCTTTTCCTTTTACCCACAATATCTCGTGGATATTTTCCTCTTCCCACGCTCGTTCCAGTTCCTCTCTCCCTTTCCCCAACCCTCTCTACTGCACACACCGCTTGCCCTCGCTTTGGTCGGTGTTACTGGGGAAGTCTTCAATAGGGCTTCTATCAATCGTTGCTTCTAGAGCCTCTAGGTAGTGCGTACCGGTACGTGTGACCTCCTTTCTATTCTGCTTGCGTGATCCGGCACTTTTTTCTCTTTACCTGTAATTGTTTTCTTGTCTCTTTGCTTCCTGCAAGTGAGCGGACCTTATTTCCAGAAGTGCTCTGTTCTGTGCTGCTGCATTTCTATCATCGCCTTCTTTTCAATTGTCAGCTAGCATCTGAAGTACATTCGTTAACAGTTTCTCCCGATAGCCATTCGCTCGTTTCGGATACTCAGCCGGCTTCATCCCTCCCACATGCTCTGTAAGACTCGGAACGGTCCTGAGCTGCCACGAATTGAATAATTTATTGCCGCCCTTCTCTCGCTTTTTTTTTTTTTTTCCTCTTCATTTTCGGGAATATTTACCAGCAACCCCCCCCCGCCACAACCCATCCGTGCTCTCCCTGGTCGAAACGCTTCTTTGTGCGCTTCACTTTTCTGTTGAGAGCTAGCCAAACACTCAAACGATCGTTCAAGGACGGGGTTCGTTGCCGTTCCTGGACAAAGAGATCCCTGACGACAACCACGTTACAAGCTGTGGATTGTCTGAACACCTCACTGGCCGGAGGCATCAAAACACCGGCCTCGCCCACCTTTTGAAGAGGGCATTGGTACCTGAATAAGAACCGGATCGAAAGAATATTCTCCGGTAATAATTTTTGCGGAAAAAAAAAAAAAAGTCGACTTAATTCCAGTCTCTCGTTTAGCTGCATTTTCTTTCTTCCTTCCTTTCTTTTCTTTGCAACCTCCTACATTCGCTCGTTAGCTTTGAGGTGACGAAAATTCAAGTGGTTAATATTAATTTTTTTTCAACATGGTGAACAAAGATGGGGTTCCGAGTTTGACGGACCCATGGGCTGTTTCTGAGGTAGATAGCTCTCTTGGTGGTTTTTAATGAGTTGAAGTTGCTTGGTACTGACAGACATTTGCAGATCGTATATTGTTCGATTATGGGTGCGGTTATGTTGGCAGCTCTGCTGGAATGGTTCTTATGGCTGGTATGAAGATCTTGTGGCTGGGACGCGGCGTTTAATGCTAAAAATTGGATAGGCTGCTTTCATGTACTGTCTGGTTAAGGTGTTCCAGAAGGCGGATGCATGGCACATTAGGGTCCTCGCCGTTCTCATGATGGTTCTTTTCACTGCTTTCCGGTAAGTTTGAATTCAAATTTTGGGAGCCGCGGCAGGTCGAATTCTAATATACCATTCTAGTTGCATCTTCTTGCCGGTGATGGTCGTCACTCTTCCTCTTCCCCCTAGAATCACGGTTCTCTTCCCCCTTGCTATGGTCAACTTCTTGCAATGGTTTGCCTTCTATGCATTTGCAGGTCTCCTGACAATTCCATGGCTATTTTGCGTCTACCAACTTGTCACCAACAGTCTTGGTAGACATCGCCGTATCAAGTCGGTATTGGACGAATCAAGCGCACCAAAGGTCGTCATTGTTATGCCGGTTTATAAGGAGATTCCCGAGATCTTGTTGACTGCTATTGATTCGATTGTCGACGGAGACTATCCTCCATCATGTCTGCATATTTTCTTGTCATTCGATGGAGACGAGGAGGATGAATTGTATCTCAAGACGATTGAGAGCTTGGGTGTTCCACTCTCCCTTGACAGCTATCCCCACAGCTTGGACGTTACCTACCGCGGCACTCGTATCACTGTTTCTCGCTTCCCCCACGGAGGAAAGAGACACTGTCAGAAAAGGACCTTCAAGCTCATCGACAAGATTTATACCGAATACCTCAAGAGAAACGACAATCTCTTCATCCTTTTTATCGACTCTGATTGTATTCTGGACAAGGTGTGCATTCAGAACTTTGTGTATGAAATGGTGAGTCTGGGTTCTGGATATCCCTAAAATTCCAAATACCATTCCTAGGCGCGACCAAAGACCTTTTAAACCTTGACTTTCAGCCTCAAACTCAATTCGATTACATTTTGTTTGCTGACCCAATTTTCCGTTTCACAGGAGCTTAAGCCTGGTAGTAAGCAGAACATGTTGGCCATGACTGGTGTTATCACCTCAACTGCCAAGAAACAGTCCTTGATTACTGTGCTGCAAGATATCGAATATATTCATGGTCAGCTCTTTGAGCGGTCGGTGGAGTCAGCATGCGGTTCTGTTACGTGTCTTCCTGGCGCGCTTACTATCTTGCGATTTTCTGCCTTCCGTAAGATGGCCAAATATTATTTCGCGGATAAGGCTGAACAGTGTGACGACTTGTTTGATTACGGAAAATGTCACTTGGGTGAGGATAGATGGCTCACCCATCTTTTCATGATTGGAGCCAAGGAGCGATATCAAATCCAGCTGTGTACCGGCGCTTTCTGCAAGACAGAGGCTGTCTTGTCCTACAGGAGTTTACTCAAACAGCGGCGAAGATGGTTCTTGGGGTTTATCACTAACGAGGTTTGTATGTTGACGGATGTTCGTCTTTGGAAGAGATATCCGATTCTTTGCATTGTCCGATTCATGCAAAACACCATCCGTACCACCGCCCTTCTGTTCTTTATTATGGTCCTCTCACTCTTGACAACAACCCAGAAAGTTAGTCAACTTCCCGTTGGTTTCATCGCTGTGTCCTTGGGATTAAATTGGGCTCTCATGTTCTACTTTGGTATCAAGCTTAAGCGTTTTAAGGCTTGGTTGTACCCCATGATGTTTGTTCTCAACCCATTTTTCAATTGGGTATATATGGTCTATGGAATTTTCACCGCTGGTCAACGTACATGGGGAGGCCCGCGCGCAGACGCTGGTACTGCCGATGATACCAAGACACCGCAACAGGCAATTGAGGAGGCCGAGGCTAGGGGTGATGATCTCCAAGTTGTCCCAGAGACTTTCCGACCTGCCGCCGAGCTCCATGCCGAGAACAATAATACCCAACTCCGCCAGCGTGCTCCGGTTCTTCCAGATGGCAGAATTGAAGGACGATTTGCAGCTTCAGAGAGACTGCCCGGTGGATACTACAACTACAGCAACGACTCTATGGGCACTCTTCCAGACATCGTTCCTCGCAATCCCAACGCTCCCCAGATTCCGCTCCACCCCCGTGCTTCATTCGACAGTTTCGTCTCCGGAGCAAGTACTTCTGCTGGAAACTCGGTTTATTTCCCAAGGAGAGTTGAGAGTATCATGGGTGAAGAGGATCGCAGAAAGTATCTCGTGGCACAGTCAAATCAGCGTGAGGCTGGAGGTGCATACATGGTTGAGCCGAGGAAGGAAGCATTTGAGGTTTCGGGGTCAGGTGTTTATGGGTACAAAAACGCTGTGAATGAGTCGACTGATTCCATCGACTCTGATGCCACCAGTAATGGATATCACACAAGAAATAGCAGCAACAACCAATTCAATTACGGTCAGCCAGCAAGCGGATCGACTTCACCAACCCACCCTAACGCTCCTAATAATGCGGTTCAGGACCAGGCTAGCCACTTGGCCATTCCTGAGCCCGCCCATCGTCCTCAATCAATCTCTGCCAATGGCCGCGGTACGAGCACTGCGCGAAGTCCGCTCGCGCGATTAAGCTTGGTTAGGACGGCTGATGGCGAGGGAGGTGAACAGGGAGTAGAAATGACTGCTACACCTGCTCCTCCCGCTGATGCTGCCGATGCTGCCGATTCTGCCGATAGCGCGGATACTGATGATCGGGAAGGGCGGTCAAAAGAGAGGAAGAAGCTCACAAAGAAGCCAAATCGTTCCTCGAAATGATCGATTTGTGTTTTTTAGTTCATTTTCACGGGTTTCACGGGTTTCCGCTTTCTCTTGGGTGTTTTTATGATTGTACAAAATAATTGGTTTTACTTGATAAATACTGTTAGTTGTTGTAATTGGCGGGGGCGGAGGGGGAAAAGATGTGGCTATATAGGCTACGCTTTCTCGCATCAGGAAAAGTTATCGATGCTTTTAGGTCATTTTTTCATGATTGCGGGTTTTGTTTCGTTTGCGTTTTTGATTATTTTTATTTTTTTTCGGTTTTCTTCCATTTCTAGTCATCTTGTTCTCATGTCCCAGTGTGCTGCGATATATACAACAGAGCAGGAAGATGGGATATGACATCCTTATTATTCTTAGCGTGGCAGGAGGTTTGTTGCATATTTGTTTTTTGATACCATTTTTCATACTTATACTTTCTGACTATCGTTCACATTTCCTTTTTTTCTCTTCTCGCTAGCTATTCGTGCGTGCATAATGGAGAGGGCGTCCAACGGGCTGTCAATAGCGGGTAGCTTTTTTCTTTCTCCCGTTTCGTGCAAATTTTCGTAGACATCACTATCCTTTCGCCTGCCTGTCCTTCCGTTTCCTTTTATTAAAAGTATATATAAGTTGAGTCAGGGAATTGGTTGTGGGGTACCGGTACTGGGTAGGAGTTTATGGTACCATTTTGGGTAGGATATATTTGAGATGAATGGTAATAAAAGCCTATTTTTTTTTTGATTTGAGGGACTCCCTCCTAATCTCTTTCTGACTACCGATATGATATGTACCGTATTTTATAAGTGCCGGCCCCGATTCAAGTTTATGCAACACCTTACGGGTACTGTACTCGAGTACAATAGATCAAAGTGCTAGAACTTTTGTACAATAAACTGTATCGCTCGCAACTACAGTGCTTTAATAGGTCGGACACGTGGTGGGGATTTGACGTAATAATTATTGGGGGATAGACGCTTAAGTTAGTACGGTAGCTTGCCCTGCACCACGCAAGCAAGCTGCTGTGGTGGGTATGATATTATTTTTTGGAGCGACTTGAGATGAACTAGCACTTTTGGGGGGTATTTGATAGTCTATCATATAATATATACTCGAATGATAAGGTGTTTTATTTTGTTTTGTCTAGTAGGTTAGCCTGTGAGTGCGGTATGGTACTAGTAAGGTGCGGTGAGATCGTAAAAACAGGAAAGTATTACCAAAGCAGGGTTCTATTATAATATTATTATATTAGGCTTTGTTGAACTTTGGTTGTTATCATATATTTCCGGTGAGAGCTACCGTACTCGAGTATGATAGATCGAGGTATAATAGATTATGTGATCTATAATACTTTACTTCAAGAGGTGCCCTTTTCTTTTTTCTCTTCTCTCTTATTGGTTGGGGAGTTAGGGTGTTATAGAGTTACCGGTGAGTATTTTGCAAGGGTCTAGGATTTAGTCATGGTATAATAGCGGACAATATAGAGTAGGGGGGGGGGGTTAGAGTTGATTTACTGTAGACGAAATTCTGGTACATGAGCAGTTCAGGCTAATATAGTTCGTTATGACCGAGGTTTTATGGTACAAGTCAAGGTAGAATAAATAAATAGAAGGGCGGGTCAAAGAAATAGGGGAAGCTCGATAAACAATCACCGTATGATAAAGCACATTTCTGGGATTGTTTATTGAGCAGAGGGTCATGTTCGTTAACCCCCCACCTATGTTACATACAACAAAAAGTAGCTTCAATACCTGGCGTCTAATATCTCGGTATATCAATGCAGTTGCTGCTGTTGCTGGTACTGCTGGTGCTGCAGTTGAGCAGCTAATCAGTCATTCTTTAATTCCAGACGCTGGCGAGCCGGCGATGTCTCCAGGATCCGATAGATGCTCGGCTCCACCCATTCATCCTCTTTTCCGGCCTGGCACTCGACTCATCAATCCTCTGCCCAAGTGCTCTATCACCGTCTCTCATTTGAATTCTAACCCCATTTTCGACCCTGCTGTCAAACCGGAATTTCGCACCATACTAGTCGATAAGTTAATATAGCAGCGAGCTAACAGATCTACTTAAACTTACCGTTGCAAATAACAAAGCCCAGGCCCATTTAAAAAAAAAACCCTTGTCTCTTGGTCAAATTTTACCGTCTAATCAATTCCAGGATTAGCTGCTAGTATCTACTATAGATCTTGGGTTGTAAATCATACCTTTTTCTAACAAACTTGGTCATTGGGATATCGTGAGGGGTTGGTCTTTCCCTGCCGGAACGTTACCCTCTATCATCCCCCTCCACGCTGTCTGCCGAGGTCGAAGAGTACGAATGTTGGAAATGGCCCCCAACGGAGGGGTACCGTAAGAACTCTAATAAACGGCCCTTGTGCCAGGACGTTGAAGTTGCCTCTCTTAGTAAGGTTTGGTGTTTTCTTCTTCTTTTTCTTTCTTGCCCTGGGGGACAGATTTTTGGTCCCTTTTCTATAGAGGAGGAAATTTCGGACTACCTAGCACAAGGACCGTTTTCCGGTATTCGAGTTCTTACAGTAGGGCGAGCGGTGTAACTCCTGCTTATAGGTCGAGGGAACAGGGGGGGACCTGGAATGGTGGCGGCAAATGCCTGCACTGGGAACACGAATCATTTCTATTGTCCGTGGTTAGCCAAGTCTCAGGTCGCTGTCGTTGTGGGGCACTTACTAGAGTTTTCGCGAATGGAAATAAAAATAGAGTTTTCGGAAGTAGGATAAGAGTTTGGTTTTGGGGGATAAAATAAAAACTGAGGATTGCAGCGAGAAGAACGAGTGTGAGTGGGATCCCCCTTATACAATACTCGCAGAAGCTGAGGGCGTGTTGGGGTGATTGTAACTATGGCAGTCATAATGCGAGCTGTTCTCTTTTTGTGGTGAATTAAGTTCTGGTAGCGGTAGTGGAGCTGGTTTTCCTTGAGGGAGTTTTTAGTTGATGAATGGTTCCTGTAGTATATAAAATGGGATTAGGTTTTAAGGAGCTACTTACCACACCTCGATGAGCCTTACCACACCTCGATGAGCCTTTAGAAGTTTTTGATTTGATTGGCATGTGAAGCTATCAATATCACCATCCTAGTTTTCCTTGGTTGATCTTCATAGTGCAAAGAGAAGCCATAATTCGCACGATGTCCTTCGCATTCGTACCACACATAGTGGGGCGTTACCCGCCGACTGTACTCGAGTACTCGAGTACTCTACCATGACTAAATCCCTGACCTTTGTAAAAAAAAAAAAAGAAGACGTCTGTGGATATCCGGGGCACAAAGGAATGGGTCTGGCTTGGCTACCCGTGTGGCCGGAATGCTGCGTTTTCGATGCTTTCTTCTTGGTAGATAGAGGTGTGTGGGATAAGAAAGGGGGGGGGTTATCGATCGGGAGTGTCTGCTCAGACGGGTATGTACCCAGCAACAGTAGGAACCCCATCCATCCCTCAGCCACCACGGGGGATTGTTGGAGGGAATTCCTGAAATGGGAAACGAGTTGGTCTAGCTTGGGTAGGGCACTCAATTTTTCAGGCATCACACGAGGAAAAGACAAAATAGGAAGAGAGAGAGGGGATTTAGGAGCAAAGGGGGGAAAAGAAAATAAGGTGAAAAAATTCATTGGATTGTGAGGTTGATAGAAGACTTGAGAAGTCGCTAGAAGACGCTGGATATGCCAAGACCTACAAGGTTAGGAGCTTAAATAAAAAAGCTTGAGGCTGTTGACAACAACGCAGCAACCCAACTCTCGACCCCTCCCCCTCCTTTCAAATTCAAACTCTTTTTTTTTTTTTTGCTGTGACTAAGGGCGTACACAACCACCATCAATACCCATACTTCACTACCACTTAAGTCACCGCTACCACTAAAAAAAAACCCTCTCCAACATTTCCCCCAACCCTAGATCCTCGAGTTCGGGTTTCTTTTCTTTTCTTTTCGTTTCTCTCCTCCCTGCCTGACTTCCTTTTTGCTGCATCCTTCCAGGTGTTCATCTACACCCTCTCACGCTTACAACATCCTATCATACCACCAAACATCTCCACTGCCGGCTACAGGTAGGAGGACCTCCTTTCGAAGTTCGAGAGAAAGTTCTCTCGTCTTTTTGCAATCGTTCCTGGACTAATTGATAAAAGGAGATACCATCATCCTTTTCATTTTCTCTTTATAGAAGAAACACCACAGAGCTTTACTAGTCATGTCTGTCGTTGGAGTCGACCTCGGAGCGCTCAATACTGTGATTGCGGTGGCCAGGAATAGGGGCGTTGATGTTGTGAGTATTGATTTTTTTATTCGTCATTCATTTTCATCCCCCCCTCTCATGGCGGGGTTGGATGATGAAGTTATCGATAAAAAAAGAAAAAAGACTTGGAACTAACGTTTTTTCCCTCCAACCCGCAGATCACCAATGAAGTCTCAAATCGTGCAACACCGTTAGTCTACCTCCCATCGTTCTTACTAACCTCCATCTCATCTCCCCTCTATTCCCGGTTTCATCTGGGGGATTGGCTTTTTTTCTTGGTGATGGGCTTACTGAATATTTAATCCTTAGGTCGATGGTTGGGTTCGGCCCCAAGAGCAGATATCTAGGTGAGGCGGCAAAGACCCAAGAGATTTCAAACCTCAAGAATACTGTCTCCGGGCTCAAGCGTCTTGCCGGTCGAAGGTTTGGCGAGCCAGAACTTGATATCGAGAGGCAGTTCATCTCGGCGGACCTCGTCGAAGCGAAGGGTGGCGAAGTTGGCGCTAGAGTGAAGTACTTGGGTCAGGATGAGACTTTCACCGGCACCCAGTTGATTGCGATGTTCTTGTCTAAGGTCAGGCAGACGGCATCGGCGGAACTCAAGCTCCCCGTCTCAGATGTGGTACTTAGTGTTCCTCCTTGGTTCACCGATGCTCAACGTCGCAGTATCATGGACGCTGCCGAAATCGCTGGCTTGAAGCTCCTCCGGTTGATGAATGATACCACTGCCACTGCCCTCGGGTACGGCATCACTAAGACCGATCTTCCCGCTGGTGAGGAGAAGCCTCGTCGTGTTGCATTTATCGATATTGGCCACAGCAATTACACTTGCTCCATTGTTGCTTTCAAGAAGGGCGAGTTGACTGTTCTATCCACCGCTTACGACCGGCATTTTGGCGGACGGAATTTCGATAAGGCGCTTATTGATCATTTCGCCAAAGAGTTCAAGGAAAAGTATAGGATTGACGTCTACACCAACCCTAAGGCCTACTTCCGTGTTGCTGCTGGTGTTGAGAAGCTGAAGAAGATTCTTTCGGCAAATGCTCAGTCTGTGTTGAATATCGAGTCCGTTATGAACGATGTCGATGCTTCGTCAGCACTGAAGAGAGAGGAATTGGAGGAACTTGTCAAGCCCCTTCTCGATCGTGTCACCGTTCCTTTGGAACAGGCTCTTGCGGATGCTGGATTGTCAAAGAGCGATATTGACGCAATCGAGCTTGTTGGTGGATGCACTCGTGTTCCATCGCTGAAGGACAAAATCGCCGAGTTCTTCGGAAAGTCTCTATCCTTTACCCTCAACCAGGATGAAGCCGTAGCGCGTGGGTGCGCTTTTGCTTGCGCTATCCTCTCGCCGGTTTTTAAGGTTCGGGACTTTTCTGTGCACGATATCGTCTCATACCCTATCGAATTCACTTGGGAGCAGTCAAACGATATTCCGGACGAAGACACTAGCCTTACTGTTTTCAACAAGAATAACGCTGTCCCATCAACCAAGATTCTTACCTTCTACCGCAAGGATCCCTTCGACTTGGAAGCCAAGTATGCTGAGCCCAACAAGCTTCCGGGAGCCATGTCTCCATGGATTGGGAGATTTTCCGTTAAAGGCGTGAAGGCCGATTCCAAGAATGATTTTATGATTTGTAAATTGAAGGCTCGCGTTAACCTTCACGGAGTCCTGAATGTTGAGAGTGGATATTGGGTGGAGGAAGTCGAGGTAGAAGAGGAGATCAAGGAAGAGGGCGATGTGAGTTTAACCATTCCTAGTCAGGCGAGTGGGCTGCACTCCTCCCCTTCTGTCGGTTTTGAGGAAACTCGGGATTTATCGAGTCGCCAGCATTATCCATCTGCTGCTTCCGGTGGCCCCTCGCCGCCTCGCAAACGCGTTAAAATGGCTGATGATCCGTTACTGACTGAGCAGCAGGCTATGGAGACGGATGAGAACGTTAAGCCTAAGACACGTAAGGTTAAGAAGCAGGTCAAGGGCGGTGATTTGCAGGTTCTCAGCACTACAGCCACCATCGACTACACTCTTAAGAACATCTATATGGAGCGCGAAATTGAGATGGTCATGGAGGATAAGTTGGTTGCTGACACCGAGGATCGCAAGAACGCGCTTGAAGAGTACATTTACGAACTCAGGGGCAAACTTGATGATCTTTACTCTAAATACGCTTCCGAGGACGAGAAGAGCCAGCTCAGATCTATCTTAGATGATGCTGAGGTAAGCTATCTACCCCAGCATTTCCACCCCACTATGCCGAGATCAATGAGACACTAACAGTGCTACAGAACTGGCTCTATGAGGAGGGCGAAGACACCTCCAAAGCGGTCTACATCTCTAAAATTGAGGAGCTTCGTTCTCACGCTGGCCCTATCGCTCAACGCTACTTCGATGAAGAGGAGGATAAGCGTCAAGCAGAGCTAGCAAAGCAACAGGAGGACTACGCCATGAGGAAAGCTCAAGAAGACATGGCTAAGAGGCGCGAGGGGGGGGACAATGATAGAATGGATACGGATAAGGCCTAGATTCCTTGTTGATTTTCGCTTCGTCTTTCTACATATTCTCACTTTTCCTTTTTCTCTTTAATAACTTTTATGTCTCTTATCATCATCCTACAGCCCCTTCTCCTTGTGGTTGTAATTCCTTCTTCTAAAATAACGTCTATTATCCCTTCCTCTTGATGTTCTTGTGAAACTTTTTGTTGGTCTTGAAGTTTTCCTAGGGTGTACCCAAGCCAATTATTGAATCCCTTACTCTACATCGTGGTGGCTTTTAGGAGAAAGAAGGAAAGAAACATAGAAGCTGGCCCTTGTTGGCTCTGATTTGGTTAGCCTACTTCTTTCGGCGGCGATAAACCATTTATCTTTTCTTATCTCCCGTTTCTCTCAAAAATTAGCTGGCCTTCAACTTTGGATTTATTTTTCTTTCTGAAGATTACACTTTTCTTCTGTAAAGAAGGACGAAGAGGGGGAGGAGAGACGTTGCGAGATGATGTGATGTGATTGGCGCTCTTATTTTTCTTTTTGCTTCACTTCGCTTGAGCAAGTTTGGGAGGGAGGAGAGAGAAGGAAAGAAGGAAGGAAGGAAGGAAGGAAGGAAGGAAGATGAGACGAGATGAGACGAGATGAGGCACGATTGCATGACATAAATGAAATAGATGTGATACAGTACAGATTTCTTTTCTTTTCTTTTCTTTTTTCCATTTACTGTTGTTCAAGTTTGTGAGTGCTACGATTCCGCTATGGATGGTATTTCGTAATTATGTCTTGGTACCAGTTTGCAGATTACAGTACTCTCGAGTAGGTGGGGGGTTGATAGGGATCGGCGGTGAGTCCTTTCTCTCACTCTCGTGTCTTTTGAAAACAGAGGGTATTTTATATATATATATATATATTTGGCTCTTTCTAGTGAGCTGAGTGTTTGGAAGAATGTAACTTAGCTGTGTGTAGAAGCTGATGTTCTTGTTGTAATAGAAACTAGAATACATATTTCCAAACCATTATATTAATTTTGCATGAGATTGTGTTATTGGACTCTCCCTTTTCCCTCTTCTTCTTTATCTTGTTCCTCCTTATATACTTTGAGGCAGCCATTTATAACTTACCCGTTATGAAGAGTGAGGAATTGTCCCTTCCGTAGGAGTAACTCGCGCATGGTCATAAAAAGGCAGAAAATAATAATATCAGCAGGATCATGCGGGTATCGTAGTCAGAAAGACAGTTTACATCAGTATTATAGAAAAATTCTAGGCTAAGTTAGGGGAACACCAGAAATGTAGATTGAAAGAGTAGGTATAGTAGGTATCTTCAAGTAACTTATCAGCATGTAGTTCAATCTATGATATTAGTTTATAATATTATGAGTTCCTTAAAAGATCAATTCCAAACAAAAGCCTTGATTCCTTCTCTTTTTTTCGTCTTAAATAGCCTTATACAATCTTAATAATAATATTATAAAAAAACCCCATAGATTTATATAGAATCACAGCAGAACACAAAGTGCAACTGGCCCAGGTTAATTTATGGCATCCTGCAACATTCCCATTTTCCTGCTGCTCCTCCCGACCGATTAGCACTCTTAACTCTTGCCCCGCCACCCAAAGTTTTCGGCCCTTAATGACCATGTGCGAGTGCTGTACTGTACTCGAGTATATCTCTGTATGCGAGGAATCTCGCAATTGGACGTTTCAAAACCCGAGCCCCCTGTGTGTGTCCCTATTGGTTCGGGTCTGCGCACGATAACTCCACTACTACTAATCCTAAGGCGTTTGAGAATATGACCAGTATTGTACTGTACCAGTATGGCATCTAAAAATACGGTAACTGGGAAGTAGTGGGCCCGTTCCTGAAAGTCGGCTCAATTAACTAAACCAGTAAAGCAGTGCCTCCAGTTGTCATTTTGCAAAAAGTTTCCAATAGAGTTGGTATGGTTGGGGGGTGTTTCGTAATCCTCGAGTATATATACATATGTTTATATTTAAAACGAAGGTATTATATCATCGCAGCATCCTTGTGGGGAGCATAGTGGAACATTTTGGCCACCGTAGGTGGGACGTTCTTGTATCCTCGAGGTGGAAGTGGAGGAGGAGCAGCGAACGCCGACGACCAACGGATCATGTTAAACTCCGTATGGGGGTGTCTGTCTAGGTCTTCCATTGAACAAGGCATCCATCCATCCAAAGGCCTCGATCCCCACCATAGAATAAGGCTCTGAATCGGGCCTTAAGAAAGAAAACAAAGCCGTAAGGCGGTGCTTACTACCGATTGGAACTCAGAGTTTGTGTTGTTTTGTTGCTGTCCGGCTGGGATGAAACATCGAGTAATATGTCATAGCTTTGGATTCAAAGTTAGTTTTTCTTTTCTTTCTCTTTCTTTCTTTCTTCCGGATCCGAAGGGTCGGGTTACCGTAGTTAGTTGGAGCGTGCAGCGGACCGGGGTTAATGATAGTCGATACTGGTTGGTTGGTTGGTATTGTCATTCTTGTATTGTAATGTAAGAGATCGGGGTTCGGGATGAGTATTGAACATAATATACCGTAAAATCTATCTCTTGAAGTCCATCATCTCCGCCAGCCTTGTGATCTCTGGATTCTGAGTCAAAGAAAGAGCGTTTTCCTGAGACGGTATATTCTCGGCCCACTGGATGGTGTCAGATCTCATTAACTGGTACTATTCGCAAATTCTGTTTAACTTGTCAGACTAAACATATCCTGCGCTGGCAGAGATAGTGGATTTCAAGAGGTTTTGCGGTATATACTCACTTAGGCTACTGGTACGAGTACGAGTACTTGCTGCCTGGTAGGTATATAGGTAGGTAGGTAGGTTTTCGGGGGAGCTCCTGGATGCTAAGATGATGGTGATGGAGTGATCGGTTGTTAAGTTAGTTTACCCTTGTATCATATAGGAGGAGTGAGCTCTTGGGGGAAACGGCGTGGTGATGATAACGGCATGGTGTTATCATATCGTAATAGTAGCGAGGAACCAGTCGCCTTTTGAGCTCAAGAACGTGCACGGACCAAGTAATATGCACTCGAGTAAATGGCGTCTTTTTTGTTTTTGTTTTTCTTATGAAGAAAATTTCTCATCCGTCTTATTCTGAGTCTACCCGTGGGCCGGTGGCATCATCAGCGGAAAAAAGTAAACAAAACACGGAACGGAGACTTTGAATTCCAATTACCAGAGGTCCGGCCGGCACCGCCATGTACTCGAGTACGATATGAGCTTGGCGACGAATCGACCCCCCACCTAAGTTTTCATGCAAGACGCACAGATTTGGCTTAGCCATTACAAAGATGTGCAATACATTTTGTACTTGGAGCAGTAATCAGATGAAAGAGAGTCATAAGGAATTTGATATTTTGTTCTGTTGAGCACAGTGCTGGTATCATAGCAGGCCAACCAGAATAGCTGCCATGTAGAAATCCCATACAAATTTCCTGTCTTGGCAGCAGTGTTTTGGGGCCTTTCTAGAAACTCTGGCACTCAGAATTTTGGCATCGTTTTCTGTAACCTGGCCTTCAATTATGTTAAACCTTGTTTCAAATCATGCTACCTAAAAAATTGCTGAGGTTTTACAGAAAACCTGGTGGGAGTCAGTTTCTTTGTTGCCAAGCTTGGACCAAAGAAATAATAATTGTGTAACCTAGAGATAATACCAATGACATCTGCAGGATGGCGTATCTCTCTACCTTTGGTAGGGGGAGACGAATGGCTGGCGCACAAGATAATGGGAATAGACTCCCGGACTTGCAACCCCTCTGATCACGACCTTGGTGATTAGATTAACCTCTAACTCACTTAGACACACGCCACCACCGGGTCGAGACTGATTGGGGGGTTGCCTGCGAGGGGTGATACCGGTAAGATGGAACCTAAGAAAAGAAACATTAATGCTATTTATGAGGCCAAAAAAAAAAAAGAATAAGAAAAAAGATACTGCTTGCAGGGCTGGGAAGGTGAAGCCCGGTATTGAATTGAGGGGTGAGGGAGGAGAGGAGAAAAAAAAGGAAAAAAAGGCTAAGAATTGGATGAGGATGATATCGTAGTTGCATGACCCAACATAATCGATGGAGGGGTAAACGTGTTGAGAAACGTAAAAGATAGGAGGCAAAAATTTTATTTTTTGGTGTGTAATGAGGCCGGTACCGCCCAAATGCGCTGCTTATTGTAGAACGCCGTGGAGGTTTCCTATATGTTCCCTTTGCACGGTTTGGCCAGAATGAAAGGTAGAAAGAGCGGAAGAGGAAGGAAAATCAAAGCAAGCGTTCAACTCTGGAGGGAGAAGCCCTCTTATTAGGAGCCTGCTGGTTAGAAAGGAGGAGAGGGCCGAGAATACTCCGGACGGGCACTTCAGGGTGAAACTTTTCCGATGCATTTTCGTATAAAGAGAAGAGTGAATTCCTTGTATCGCGGTCTACCGAGCTTTTTTTTTTTTTTTGCGAGAACATGTAGACCGAGTGTCGGAATGATAAGAGAAACGGTCAGACAATGTCACCCCAAACAATATCCACAACGTACTGTCCCCGGATATGGATCAGACGCAGAAGTGAATCTAGCTATATGTGAATTTTGCACAAATCCTCACTACGGGGAGTTCGACAAAATAAATCCTCCGAATTCAGCTCAAAAACAGGGAAATCTGAAATAGTGTGCTATCAGAGACACCTCCTACCCTTTCTAAACTCCATCTTCTTCTTACTGTTGTGGGTCAATTAAGATTTCCATATTTCTACAGTCGCCCCTCATTATAATGGAACTCTTTATACGGGAACCTCACTGTTACGGATGAACCCTCTAGGAATTTACTCGGAAAAACTTATGGTGGCAAAATCGGGAATACTGCCAATATTTTCTTCCCCAGTCAGCCGATATTTCACTGTGTTGGGAAAACGCTAATCCCCCTCCAAAATTATAATAATATTAGTAACATACAGGAAGCATCCCAATCCGGATGTTTTGACTCAGAATCCGGAGATTAGAGGGCTGCCGAGGATGGTTGATTTCAAAAGTTTTTACGGTATGTATCATATCATACGTTATTCGGAGTGGGTGAGGTGGGAGGGGGGATGGCGGGCATGGGGCTATGAGAGGGCCGGCCTTGTGTGGTCGTTGTTTGATAAATAGTTGAGTCCCTCTGCTTTTATCACCCCTCTATTTCTCCCCCTCCTCATCTCATTCCTCACACCATCCCCCTAATTCTACTAGTACTTCGTTTTCTCTCTCCAATTCTTTTACTTATTCTACCCGCCTCAATTCAAAATGGTTGTCTCTGTTGGTATTAAGTGAGTTCCTAAACTCTCCCTCGTAGAGGATTAACAACGATGCTAATAAAAAAATTTCTAACCCCAGCGGATTTGGTCGTATTGGGCGTATTGTACGTTCGCCCGTCTAAACCCCGGATCATTTTTCACTCAATGAGTATTTCTGGCTTACTTCTGTGGCTATTAGGTTCTCCGTAATGCGTAAGTTTTTACCCCACTTCCGTTCTCTTGCCGCTGTTACAGTCACCCCACTATCCCTGACCTCGATAATCCGGATACCTCGCTTCCCCCTACGAACCTCCGAAAGTTCTAGATTCCTTTATACCAGGATCTGTCTTGTGTCCTAGATCACCCACTGCACCGGACAGATTCTTTGGACTTTAGCCGTCCGGGATAGCAGGCTGCGATAGTACTTTATTGGCGGGGCAACTTGCAGCACCGTCATGGCTGGAAAAAAAAAAAGAAATTATGCTAATAAATGCAACCAATGATATAGTGCCGAACTCGACGACATCAACGTCGTAGCTATCAACGATCCCTTCATTGAGCCTAAATATGCGGTAAATATTTCAATTTCTCGCTTGGGGGCTAAGAATTGATTCAAATAATAAATGTCTAACAATATCTTGCTCTTTTAGGTCTACATGCTCAAGTATGACTCTGCTCATGGAAACTTTAAGGGAGAAGTTAGCGTCAACGAAGCCAACGACTTGGTTGTCAATGGAAAGACTATCAAGATGTATGCTGAGAGGGACCCCGCCAATATCCCATGGGCAGCTGCTGGTGCCGAATACATTGTTGAATCTACTGGTGTTTTCACTACTACCGAAAAGGCCAGCGCTCACTTAAAGGGCGGTGCCAAGAAAGTTATCATGTTTGTCCTCAGATGGTCCACAATATATCAAATGTCATGGCTAATGCAAGCTTGCAGTTCGGCTCCTTCTGCCGACGCCCCCATGTTCGTTGTTGGTGTAAACTTGGATAAATACAACAAGGATATTAAGGTTCTCTCCAACGCGTCCTGCACCACCAACTGCCTTGCACCTTTGGCCAAGGTTTTGAACGACAAGTTCGGTATCATTGAGGGTCTTATGACCACTATCCATTCCTACACTGCTACCCAGAAGACTGTCGATGGCCCCTCGGCCAAGGACTGGCGTGGTGGGCGTACCGCTGCTACCAATATCATTCCCAGCAGCACTGGTGCCGCCAAGGTGAGAAGAAAAACTACCTTTAAACTCGAGTTTAGCATAAGTTCTATGCTAAATTTTTTTTTTGCAGGCTGTCGGTAAAGTTATCCCAGAGCTCAATGGAAAGCTCACCGGAATGGCCATGCGTGTCCCAACCCAAAATGTTTCCGTTGTGGATCTCACCTGTCGTCTCGAGAAAGGGGCCAATTACGAGCAAATCAAGGCGGCTATCAAGGAGGCAGCCAACGGTCCCCTCAAAGGGATCCTTGCCTACTCTGAAGATGATCTTGTGTCCACTGACCTCAATGGCCATAACGCCTCATCTATCTTTGATGCTAAGGCGGGTATTTCATTGAACGACAACTTTGTCAAGGTTGTTAGTTGGTACGATAACGAATGGTAGGTTCAAGCCCGGCGTCTGCTTCTCGGTTTTCCCGTTTCCCTGGCGCGAGAGCTAATTTTCTATAGGGGTTACTCTCGCCGTGTTCTGGATTTGATCGCCTATATTGCTAAGGTTGATAAGCAGTAAATGTGCTACAATAGGTTGCCTTAGGTAGAAGGGAAAAAAAATTCCAATACCAAATGAAATTAGAACATGGGCGATTTTAGCAATCTTCTCCCCTCCACAATCGGTCTTATGTGAAAACCCAGATACCGTGTACATGATGTCAAACTTTGCTCGTGGTATCCACCATGGCCGTCATAACGCATCACTCGCCTGTATTGTGTCACCCCTTGAACAGGAACCTTAGCCTAGAGAGTAATATCAGTAATATCACGGAAACACACTTCCGATTTTGACATAACAAGTTGAACACTGATGACTCAGGTAATGGTGCCGGGGTAAAAACTGCAGCGGAGAGGTGGGATCGGTCTTCTCATCAAGTATCAAATCTGCACCTTTTCTGCCCCCCACCCAGGTGCTCAGATTCCTAGAGTCTCGTCTAAGGTGATTTACAGTAGCCAATTACCAGAACCGCTATCACATCTCGAGTACAAATTCCGGACCGGGGGTTGTGTGCGCCTATGATATGGTACGCGATGCAACTCTCAACACAACTTGAGATAACGTAGACAATAGATTAGGAACCTTCCACTCATATTCCTATAGCCCCCCCTCCCCCTTCCCTTTGACTATTTTACCAAAAAATATCAGACTCCCAAACACTCCTCGCCAAACACCTTCTCTCCCCACCCCTTTTTCGAATACCTCAAACACCACCTCTGTCCTCGGCGCTCGTCAGAATCCCTTCCAAAGGCAACAATCTCCTCACCACCGCTAAACTCCTCATTCTCGGGCCTCCCAAGCGTATGATAGCAAAAGTAATGCAGCGCCCTCCCAACATTCGCCAACTCAGTGTACCAATCGCAAATAGTTTCCTTACCACGGTTCACATTGGTGAATCGCCAATCCGGGGTCCAGGGCCGGCGATAGTCCACGAACTCGACCACTTCGCCGGGGGCAAGGCAGGTCTGGTTGGACAGCTGACTGACTCCCCAGAACAGATTCGAGTACTTGTCCTGCGGCAGGTGTTGAGCGTCCGGGAGGTACTCGCAGCCGTAGGACACGATCTGGTGTTTTTGCTGGGAGCCGCGGAGTTGCTGCGCGTAGTCCACCGCCTCGCTGATTATGCCGCCGAGCTCAACGACTCGTGGGTCGCCGGATTGGGAGCCTGCTGGGTGGTCCCAGGGTGGCGGTAGGCGGATTGGACCCCAGGTGCGGTCGGAGACGGTTCTGGGAGGGGTGGAGGGGGAGTGCGGGAAGGTGCAGGTGTACCGGTTCTCGAGGAATAGTGGGCGGAAGTCGTCGTGGTATTCGTGTGTTGCTGTGAGCTTGCAATGAGGGTATTTTCCGGCGCTGCCGAGGGTCCCTGCGGGGAAGAGGAGCACCGAAGTAAGGAGGATCTCGAATATGGGCGTCATGATCAATGCTCTGGTTGTTACTCCCGATTACCACGGTACGCCGTCTGTTGCATACGGTAGGTACGCCGAAGAGCTATGACAGGGGAGACTTGGGAAGAGCGGGGAGAAAAAGGTGGGTGGGTGGAACTTGCCTTGCTTTATGTCTGATGTGACAACGGTGGTGCTTTTACTTTTGCTTTTGCAGCATTTCGACGCCACCCTGAACGGAGGTTATTTGTTGACAGGAGGGGGGCAGAAGGCGCACGCATGATCGGCGGATTCGCTGATAAGCGCTTTGGTTCTGCTGCGGGTATGATACGCCGGTATGCCATGCTATGGGTTGATGAAACGTGACTGCGGTATCATGCTCGTACGTTGGAAGCCTATTACTCGAGTACTCGAGTACTCAATAGTGTAGATATACGGTAATAGCATTGTCGATCAATCAGAGGTTTAGTTGTCTTCTTTTGGAGACTGTCAACCTATCATTCCTGGATTGAGCTCAAAGGTAAGGGATGCTTTGTGCAGGTACAGTACCAATACTGCGGATGTGAGAGGCATCGATCCAGTGGGCCAACCTGTCTAGAAAATACCTCCAAAGATATCTCAATACTGGGAGATGTGCAGTGAGAATCCAATAGGGCACGAAGCTCTAGGCAGGGGATGCATTGTATTACGCAGCTTTGCAGAGCACGGTACGAGATATCAAGAGTAGATAGCTCATTGTAGCACCTCCTTCACCAGGGGCACGAGGAAAACGAAAACCGGCGGATGATAAACAGGGATTAGCAACAGGTATTTTCTTTGTTACCCTGCTTTGATGAATTTACTTTTTTGCTTGCTACCCCGGTTCCTCGCCTACTGGTTTTCGTCGTGCTCTCCCGTTGAAGATTGTATCGACTTGCGGAGGTTGCATGCTGAGTTAGACTTTACCGCCCCTTCTTCTTCTTCCATAACATCTCTTCTAGTTTAGGAGCACTGTACGAATATTTCATGCCCTGTGTACCCCCGCGCTAGGACCCCCGAACTAAAGATAGAACCAGGGATTGACTACGTATCTAATAGGGAGAACTCCTAGTCTTAGTGATCCATCAGTTGTGGGGAGCCAGTACGCGAAGAGTGAGAAGCAGTGATTGAGCGCTCCTAGGGGATAGCTTAGGCTTGAGGGTAACTTAGGGTTTGGGTACTTGTTGATTGTGGATAGGGCTGCTGAAGATGGACAACAGTTTACTGTAAGTGGATAAACCTAGCACTGGTAGCGATGTTAGCGCTAAACTGAGACTCCAAAGGATCGTCATACCGACTACTTAGTCCGGTATAGTGGAATATCAGCTGCGGGAAACCTGTTGGCTCTTCCTCTCTCACTAAGCTCTCTACGGTTGACAACCTTGCTTTGACAGCTCACGTGTTTCTGAGCTCCCGGGAGTATCTAAAGCTGCACTGTCGGGAAACAGTGGCCACCACCGCTAGAATCGGGTTGTCGATGTCCCTACCTCTTGAAATGCAGTGAAATTGGGTAGAATCACCACTGCTGGGGATAGTCGAATGATGGGTTAATGGGCATTATCAGCAAAGAACGCAATCCTTGAGAACGCTAGAGCTGGTTAAAGAATTGTGCTTGTCATTTTCTAAAGTCTCCAGAACCTAAATTACTTATCCGTGAGGATTGCGACAGTTCCTGGGAGATCTGGTGCCGTGAGGCCATCAATTGTACTATAATCGAATCGCTTATTCTCCCCCCATCCATTCCGGAGACTCTCGAAAACGTCGGAGGGACATCCAAAATCTCGCCTCCAATCTAGTATAACATAGACACTTCTAGTTACAACAGCTTTACTTATTTACCCCAGCACTCGCCTCTATAACAAATACAGCCCTTCCCCTTCTATAAAATCTATTGGTGAAATAGTGTTATAAGACAAGGGACACCAATGCCCTAGAAGTATGCCGCAGCAATAACCCCACAATAGCTAATCCGGCCTACCCCGAATTACCTGCCCCTAGCGCTAAATCCGTTTCTCTCTTTTATCAGACGAAACACAAGCCGCCCAAGCGCCCAAGCGCCTCCGCGGTCACTACCAGTCCTACCGAGAGGATATAGCGGGCGGAGGTATAGCCACCCTATCGTACCTGCATAGTCAGTGCCAAATAGGCTTCTCTCAAATGTCCCGTGGCGTCATCATCAATTGGTTCATGAACTGTCACTCGGATCGGGATTCCCCTCTCTCGGATGCGGGAGAGTTCGGGTGAGACCCGCTTACCCTGCGTGCAACTGCAGAAGCCCATTCGCTATCTCCGGCGAGCCTCTAATCCCCCGATTCAGAGACCAAAGCCCTTAGGAAGGGTTTTTACGATGTTTGAATGAAGAAAAAAAATGAAAAAATGTCCTTTCGATAGGAGGTCGTTCCGTATCCTTATTGCAACGGTATTGCTGCGATTCCGGGGATGGTTTCTTCCTCTTTTCCTTGGAAAGGAAAGAAGAGTGTGAGAGATTTATTTTCTAATGTGGCCATTCCATTTACTCTACTACTATGATAGTACCGGCATTTTGTGAATGGTGGCTTGATGTGTCCATACAAGTAGCACCTGCAATTGCTCAAGCTCTTGCGAAAATCTCCCCGAGTTACCCTGCTGGGCAACCGACCTTTTTCTGAGGGAACAGTGCCACAGTCTACACAATAGGAGTAATTCACAGAATGTGAGGACTAGTCCTCTTCCTGAAGAGCCCTTTACAAGATAGCATAGATCTGGGAATACTGTTTGGGTTATCATAGAAATAACAAAATTACCCCAAAATAAATACACTGTTGTATTATTCGGGCGAAAGGTGTCGAGGGCCAACGGTTTTCTAGTTAGTGGATGCATGCAGAAAGACCTTGTCCCGGACACCGCGTTATTGTCGACCTCGTCTTGCCCCCAAAACATTTTTTTGTGCCCAACGAAAAACCTCATTCCGCCTGATAGCGCTTGCCCTTCGTCTCAACCTCCAAATCCCTCTCAACTCGTTCTCCCACCATCCTCCTTCTCTCCACACCCCTTTCCTCGTCCTTCTCTACCAACTTAATCAAGAATTGATCCATTTGCAATAATGTCGGCTGCTGTGGTTCTTGGTAGGGCTTCGTCGCGCGGCGTTGCTACTTGCTTGAAGGGCGGTGGTATTAAGAGTGCCGGATTGTTGAGACTGTAAGTTTTTTTTTTCTCTTTTCTTTACCACCATTTTTTTATTATTTTATTTCCTTCTTTTGTTATCTGGTTTTTCCGGTGCGAGAGGGGAAGTTTGCATGAAGGATCTTAAATGTCAAACCTGGATGGTTATTCCACATGCCAAAACTTCCATCGCCGGGGGCATGAGTATCAATTGAGGAATTTACAATAGCTTACAATTTTATTCTCTTCCTTTTCTCTAGTCGAAGTCAACCCCAATCGCTTTCCTCGCTACTTTCCAGATACTATGCATCAAAATGTATTTCCCCGCCCCGACCAAACTTGAGAGGGAGAAAGTGTTGACAAATTTCGAATAGCATACCCCCCCCACACTGTTGTCCCCATGCCCGCTCTATCCCCGACAATGACTTCGGGGAATATTGGCACATGGCAGAAGAACATTGGCGATGTTATTGCTCCTGGTGATTCCTTGGTTGAGATTGAGACGGATAAGGCTCAGATGGACTTTGAATACCAGGAGGATGGCATCCTCGCTAGGATATTGAAGCCGAGTGGATCTAAGGACATTGCGGTTGGAAATGTAGGTTCAATTATGCACTTTGTGCACCTGCCGTTTAGTGGGGTGTTCATGGATCGTGCGGCTTTCACCCTGATTAGTGTAATGACTAATATGGTGTTCTACAGCCGATTGCTGTCATCGTGGAGGAGGAGGCAGATGTATCCGCCTTTGAAGACTATACTGTTGAGAGTGCTGGAGGAGAGGCCAAGAAGGAATCTCCAGATTCTTCCGAACCTCCAAAGCCCTCACCGGAACCTGTGAAGTCTGAGGAGCCAACTTCTAGCGGAGGCAGACTAGAGACTGTTTTGGAGCGTGATGGAAGAATCATTGCTACCCCCCTCGCAAAGAAGCTTGCGTTGGAGAGGGGAATTGCGCTGAAAGGCGTTCAGGGGACTGGAGAGGGCGGTCGCATTACCAAGGCTGACGTCGAGAGCTACAAGTCCGATCGGGTTTTCTCTGCGTCCGGTGCGCCTGTTGCTGCTGTGAGCACCGATATTCCGTTGACATCCATGCGCAAGACAATTGCATCTCGTCTCCAGGCTTCGAAGAACATCAACCCTCACTACTACGTCTCGGCTTCTCTCTCTGTGAGCAAGCTTCTCAAGCTCCGCCAGGCTCTCAATACCTCTGCCAAGGGAGAATACAAACTTTCCGTTAATGACTTCCTAATTAAAGCTGTGGCCAATGCATTACTCAAGGTTCCCACTGCCAACTCTTCTTACCGTGAGGATGAGGGTGTCATTCGTCAATTCTCCACTGCCGATATTTCTGTCGCTGTTGCTACCCCAGTCGGCCTTATGACCCCCATTGTCAAGAATGCTGACGCCAGGGGTTTGGTTTCGATCTCTAACGAGGTCAAATCCCTTTCCGGAAGAGCTAGAGATGGAAAACTTAAGCCTGAGGAGTACCAAGGTGGCACCTTTACCATCTCAAACATGGGAATGAATCCCGCTGTTGAGAGGTTCACTGCTATCATCAACCCTCCACAGGCTGGCATCTTGGCTGTCGGAACTATTAAGAAGGTTGCCGTTGAGGGCAAAGACGGAGGTGTTGAATGGGACGAGCAAATCGTTGTTACTGGGTCTTTCGATCACAGGTAAGCGTGAAGATCGCCCCCGGCTTAAATCCAATCATTAATTTCCAATTTTTTTGCTCTTTTAGGGTTGTTGATGGTGCTGTTGGCGGAGAATTCCTTAGAGAACTCAAGAAACTCATTGAGAACCCTCTAGAAATGCTCCTATAGGGGCCCTCTTTGCTCAATTCTCATTTCCCTTTCCTTCACTCTGTCAAGTAGGTTAAGCTCATGAATCGGCGTGCCACGAGTGATTTTACATAGACGAAGTAAACTAGTAACGATAACCAAAAGCATATGAATGTCGTCAATGGCGGGAGTGCGTTTTCTCGATATGACTGTATAATTCATCCTGTCTCCCTTTTTTTTTTCTCTTCAGATTTTCTTGATTTTTATTTTTATTTTTATATCTTTTTTTCGCACCGCCTTGTATATCATTTCGTGTTCCGTTTATGATGTGATGTGTTTGCAGCAAGCAGGGCGGCATGATGGCAGCCGTACCTTTTTTCCTTCCGCACATCTAACGACAACACATTCGCTCTGCCCTTTTTGTGACACTGAATGCTAGCGGTCAAACATTCCAGCGAATTGATATTAGCATAGGAGTTTCCCGACTCTGAAGAGAAAGTGACATTTGTACAGAGAGGGTGATGTGTCCTTTACTGTGTTTTAAGTTTAAGGACCATACGGTCCATACCAGTAATCTTGCATGACCTACCCAAGAACATACCAGTATCGGAATTATCATGCCCTTTGCCTCTCTATCAGATTTAAGCTGAAGCTCGGATGGCGGAAGAAAGGTTCTGCGGCTTATGTAAACTGGTACGAATTTCAGAAACAAGTAGTCTCCTGGTAAGCATGAGCAAAAGTTAGCAGAAGGTGGCCATTAAATTTCTGTGACACCTTAAAAAAAAAAGGATAGGATAACCAGCACGGCTGAGGAAGCTCTCTCTCCTCCTCCTTCTCCTCCTCTCCCCTCCCCCCTCCTGTCGTGCGCCATCCATCTTTGGTAATCTTCTTGGATATACAGGGTGGTCCATCCCATTCCTTATTCCTCTTTTCCCCTTTTCTTCTTATTCTTCTGGTTATTCTTCTTCGTCACTTTCTTTCTTTTTTACCAGGGGCATTTCTTGCTTTTCGGTTTCTCTTTTTTTCGGCATCTTTTACTCTCTTAAAAGAGCCTCAAGATCAAACCTAGGACATCTGCAAACAATTCTACAGTGGGATATCCCACTTTCCCATCAACCCTTTCGCCATGTAAGTTCTGCCTCTGCTGGCGTTCCCAATAGACAGCCTCCGCCCGCTAACATTCCTCAGGGCGATTCTGGTAAACTCGCCCCAGATTGCTTCGGCATCTTTACTTAATCCACTGCCGCCACTACTCCGATTGTACACATGGCCTTTCCTTGCAGCTTACCCAGCTTTTTTTTCGATTTACTTTCCTTCTGCCAGTTATGAGAAGTATCTAGGTAGTCAGGAGTGGACTGTCCTCTATTTCGGTACTATCTTGAGTCTTCAGGCGCTCATTTGGTTGGGATGTCATTGGAGTATCGGTTGGAAAGCCTGGATCACTGGCATCAAGGTATGGGGATCGACAACGGAATCGGGAAATAGGTTACTGACGTGTGCGGTGCTGGCCTAGGCTTCCAGAGTTGAAGATGCAAAATTGATCAAGGTCATTCCGGTAGAGAATGCCGGAAGCCCGGATATTTGTGAATTGACTCGCGACAGGGTGAGTACAAGTTCTTAGAAGCACATTCAATGCGCAGCACATTTTCAGCGGTTTGCTGACATTCCCTTTAGAGCAGTGGGAAGGAAGAGATATCCTTCTTGTTTCAAAAACGTCGCTTCATCTACTCTCTCGAAACCGGCTCGTTCTCTCCCTTGGTATACCCCGTTGACATCGAGCCTAGGCCAAAGCTCGAGACTTTCCAGAATGCCCGGGGGCTCAGCGAAAAGGATGTTAGCCACTTGTTTCGTCACTATGGAACCAATTCTTTCGACATCCCCGTACCCACTTTCACGGAGCTCTTCAAGGAGCACGCTGTGGCGCCATTCTTCGTCTTCCAGATTTTCTGCGTTGGCCTGTGGTGTTTGGATGAGTACTGGTACTACTCGTTGTTCACGCTCTTCATGCTAGTCGCTTTCGAATCTACCGTCGTTTGGCAGCGTCAGAGAACTCTGAACGAGTTCAGGGGCATGAGCATCAAGCCATATCCGATCTATGTTCATCGTAGTGGGAAGTGGAAGGAAGTTCAGTCTGACCAGCTCCTTCCCGGTGATCTTGTGTCTGTTGGCAGGACTAAGGAGGACTCCGGTGTTGCCTGCGACATGATTCTTATTTCTGGAACTGCAATTGTCAACGAAGCCATGCTTTCGGGAGAGTCAACTCCTTTACTGAAAGATTCTATTGCTCTTAGACCTGAGGATGCTGAGGTTGACATTGAAGGAATGGACAAGAACGCCATTGTTCACGGTGGTACCAAAGTTCTACAAATTACACACAATACCGCCAACCCTGATGATGCCCCACTGGAAAACAAATCTGGTGTAAAACCCCCGCCTGATGGTGGCGCTCTTGCTGTTGTCACTCGCACTGGATTTGAGACCAGCCAAGGGTCCCTGGTCCGCACTATGATTTACTCTACTGAACGTGTCTCTGCCAATAACGCTGAAGCTCTGCTGTTTATTTTGTTCTTGCTTATGTTCGCTATTGCTGCGAGTTGGTACGTCTGGACTGAAGGTGTTCAGAAGGATCGTAAGAGGAGCAAACTTTTATTGGACTGTGTTTTGATCATCACCTCTGTTGTTCCCCCAGAGCTTCCTATGGAATTGAGCCTAGCTGTGAATACGTCTTTGGCAGCTTTGGGGAAATACGCAATTTACTGCACCGAGCCTTTTAGAATTCCGTATGCTGGGAGGGTTGATGTTTGCTGCTTTGACAAAACTGGCACTTTAACTGGCGAGGATTTGGTAGTCGAAGGTATTGCTGGTTTGAATAGCGGAAAAGCCGGAATTGAGAAGCTCAGGGAGGTTGGAAACGCTGGTGGAGAGACCACACTAGTTCTTGCTACCGCTCACGCACTTGTTAAACTCGATGAGGGTGAAGTTGTTGGCGATCCTATGGAAAAGGCCACTCTCAACGCGCTCGGATGGACTCTTGGAAAGAACGACACTTTGACCAGCAAGGCTACTAGCTCAGCTCCCAGAACTAGCTTCGCTAGCCCTGCAGGCATTGTACAAATCAAGAGGCGTTTTCAATTTTCATCGGCATTGAAAAGACAGAGCTCTGTTGCTTCGGTATTACTCAATCACCAGGGAAAGAAGACTAAGGCTACCTTCGTCGGCGTTAAGGGTGCCCCAGAGACTGTCCGGAATATGTTGGTTGAAGTGCCTGCCGATTATGAGGAAACCTTCAAATGGTTCACTCGCCGTGGATCTCGTGTGCTCGCCCTTGGATACAAATATCTCTCTCATGATAGCGAGTGGAACCAGAACAGACTGAACGCTCTGAAGCGAGAGGAGGCTGAATGCAACTTGATATTTGCTGGTTTCTTGGTTTTGCAATGCCCTCTCAAGGACGATGCGAAGAGGACTGTCAGGATGTTGAACGAGAGTAGCCACCGTGTTGTCATGATCACCGGGGACAACCCTCTCACCGCTGTTCACGTTGCAAGGGAGGTTGAAATTGTTGATCGTGATGTTTTGATCTTGGACGCACCTGAAGACGATAAATCTGGAAATAGTAGGTTTGATCGTTTGTTTCTTTCAATATTTAGAATGAGTACTAATTTGTGCTTAGATTTGGTGTGGAGATCCGTTGATGAAAAGACTATTATCCCGGTTAATCCCAGTGACCCGATTGACAAGGAAATTATTGCAACCAAAGATATCTGTGTGACTGGTTATGCTTTATCTAAGATGCAAGACCAACCCGGCGTTGTAGATCTGCTCAGGCATACCTGGGTTTACGCTCGTGTCTCCCCTCTCCAAAAGGTATGTTGCTTTCCTAAAAGTGTATTTGCACTGGAATCGCACTAAATGGCTACCCGCAGGAATTCATTCTCAATGGATTAAAATCCGCAGGCTATACAACATTGATGTGCGGAGACGGCACGAATGACGTTGGAGCGTTGAAACAAGCGCACATTGGTGTCGCCCTCCTAAACGGATCAGAAGATGACCTCCGACGCATCTCAGATCATTACCGTATCACCAAATTCAAGGAGATGTACGAGAAGCAAGTCCAATTGACCAAGAGGTTCAATCAAGTCCCACCACCTCCCCCAGTCCATATTGCTCATCTATACCCTCCCGGACCCGGAAACCCGAACTACGAAAAGGCTGTTGAGAACGAAGCTGCCAAGCGGGGTGTTACCAAGGAGAGCATTCTTGCTAAACGTGAAGCGGAAATACCAACAATTGTTACGCCGGGTGCTCGCGCTCTACAAAACTCTAAACCTACCAAGGAGCAACAGGGTGCGCAACAGGCTGCTAAGTTTGCGGATAAGATGATGGCACAAATGATGGAGGCTGAGGAGGACACTGAGCCACCGACTATTAAACTTGGCGATGCCTCAGTCGCTGCTCCATTCACCAGTAAATTAGCCAACGTCATTGCTATCGCCAATATTATCAGACAAGGGAGATGCACGCTCGTAGCTACTATCCAAATGTACAAGATTCTGGCGCTGAACTGCTTGATCTCGGCCTACTCTCTTAGTGTGCTCTATCTCGATGGCATCAAGTTTGGAGATGGACAGGTTACTATCAGCGGCATGTTGATGAGCGTCTGTTTCTTGAGTTTGAGCCGAGCAAAGCCTGTCGAGAAGCTCAGCAAGGAGCGCCCTCAACCAAACATCTTCAATTTCTATATCATCGGAAGCGTTTTAGGACAGTTCGCCGTGCACATCGTTACCTTGATTTACATCTCGAGATATGTGGCCAGGGTTGAACCGTAAGTTTAATTTTTTTCTGGTTGGCTACTATGGATTTTGATACTAACTATGTAAACAGAAGAGACGAAAATGTCGACCTCGAAGGGGAATTCGCCCCTAGTCTCCTCAACTCCGCAATCTACCTCCTCCAGCTAATCCAGCAAATCTCCACCTTCGCCATCAACTACCAAGGCCGACCGTTCCGCGAATCCATCAAGGAGAACAAGGGAATGTACTGGGGTCTCATAGGCGTGGCTGGAGTCGCCTTCTCCTGCGCAACCGAATTCATACCCGAACTCAACGAGAAGCTAAGACTTGTCCCCTTCTCCAGCGAGTTCAAATTGACCATGACCATCGTCATGATACTGGACTTTGGCGTCTGCTGGATCATAGAGAAGTGTCTGAAGTTCCTGTTCAGCGATTACAGGCCGAAGGATATTGCCGTTAGGCGGCCAGACCAGGACGCTGTTATGTTAGAAAGACTAGAGAAGGAGCTTGCGGAAGAGTTGATTGCTCCGGTCAAGGGTACCGGAAGGTAGACTTGTGAGGAATGGGTTTAAGTTCTTTCCTAAACTCTGCTTGCATTTGTTGAGAGTCATATATAATTAGAGCTTTCTTCTTTTTTTGTCAACGAAGGGGGTTTCGTTCTCATTTTTTCATGTTTTTTTCCCGACTCTTTTTCAACGTTTTCGCCCGTTGTAACATTAGTCTATAGGCCTAACTGTGTAAATAATCATCCGTTAAGTTGGTTGTGAGTGGAGGTAGGAGTTGTTTCTTATGTTTTGACGTCCGTCCGTCTGAGCTACAGTCCTGTAGCTTTTGCGATTGTTTTGCTTCGAAATAGTAAAGTGAATATGGTTGTAGCTGCCGTAACGTCCATGCAAACGAACCCCCCCAAATAGACAGGCAGCGGGAGAGCAAGAGACCCTTGGGTCCTGAGGGCTTTTATTTGTTTTTATTTTTATTTTTTACATATGATACTATCGGCGCTGTTATCGTACGACGCTCTATGTACGGTACTGTACGGTATGGTGCTATAAAACCATATGGCGGATTTTTAACGGTGTTGTGCGTTCACAAGATATTATGACTGGGAACATTTTTTTTTTACTTGACGCCGGTTGATGGCGGATGTAATGTATATTTTTGATACCGGCTGTATGGTATATAGGTAGGTGGTTGCGAGGGTGAGGATCGGTGAAGGTTTTTCTTGAATGAGATGAAGATGGACGGAAGGCTAGAGAGATGGTAGAGTAGTGAGTGAGTGAGTGATATGGGAGGGCACGGTACGGTACTGTACGGTAGCCTACGGTACCGTATAATATGATACTTTGTTTGTATATATATGAATCTGGTGATTGTGTGGTTTGTGGATACCTACCTACCTACCTGCATGGTATCATGGGTATTATAAGCAGAGGCTAACTTGTAGTGGAAAAGAGTGGCTCAAAGATCTTCAACCACGGTATGATATGATACTCTGATATGTGGGGGTACGGTATGGTACAGTACAGGTAATAATAAATTGATTTGGATACTCATATATCTCTATTTCGGTACTCTTTTTAAACCTTATTCTATTTTGTTTTTATTTTTATTTTGTTGAACTCAACTCATGATAATATCGATATAATACTCATCCATTTTTTTGAACAGGAGGCTGAATCAGGGTTTCCGAAACTCTAGTTCCTGTGTCTCAAATGGGGGGGGAGGGAGGGACCCTGGGTTGTTGAAACTCGGTAAGGCGATGCAAAAGCAAAGCAAAGCAAAGTAACTGTAGGTACTGGTACTTTGTATGATGACACACCCCCACAAAATTCGACGAGTGAACTACAAAGTACTGTACTAGGTACAGATGTACCGTATCATATCTACCTTAGCAGGCGGGCGAGCAAAGGAGAACTGGGAAGGAATTGAGGTATTTGGGGGCGGGAAGGGGGGAGGGGGGGAAGGAGAGGGTTCCTGTCATTTCATTGCAGATAATTGGCTATGATTGCTCCCATTTCGCATGGTTGCGATATGAAATGATAGGTGTCCATCATTTATTTATTTATTTATGGTCAAATTAGAGTGTGGAGAAGAAGAGAAGAGAGAAGAGATCAAGGGGATTAATTGGATGATGCTCAGGGGAAAGAAAAAGAAAAAAAAGAAGAAAAAAAAGTAGTTTACATTCGATGCTGTAGTTTAACTTGATGCA
>Ga0307507_10001691_pt1 | contig 48875 bp, 8 predicted proteins | sample 7_EM_MG_FD_207223 | JGI IMG/M metagenome (GOLD analysis project Ga0307507, IMG submission 207223) | Populus trichocarpa ectomycorrhiza microbial communities from riparian zone in the Pacific Northwest, United States - 7_EM | ecosystem: Host-associated > Plants > Roots > Unclassified | place...
AGATTACTGGCAGGTTGCGCGCAGGTTGCGCGCAGGCTGCGTGTCAAAAAAACACGACATAGGCTAGTCGGTCGAGTTGCCAAATAACCTCAACTGCGCGCCAATTGCGTCAACCACCAACCATTGAGGCCATTGAAAGGGTACCATATTTTGCCGATGCCGCGACTATAACCTATTAGCCACTAACTAAGCTAAACTACGTGCCCTAAAGATAAGCCCTACTAAATTATTTAATAAGTTCTATGTTAAATTCCAGGAATATACTAGAGCCCTTGCCTAAGATAATACTAAAGACTAAGAAGATCTCCTTAAAAAAGTTACTTATTGCCTTAGTTACGCAGCTGCTAGCTATAACTATAATAACGTCTATAATATGGTAGCAGCCCTATAGAAGATTAAACGATAACTAAATTAAATTGCTCCTGCTAACCCCTACCTAAAGACCTCCCTATAGAAGCCCCCTAGACCCACTAAACCTATATATACTAAGCTACCAGCACCCACTACCTTAAACACTACTAGAGCCAATCTTAACCTCTCTATACTAACCTTTCTGTAAAAACCCCTAGATAGAGAACGTAAGCTACTCTAAAAACTAGGACACTGCTATAGATACTATTAAAAAGGCTATTATTGCAATAACCTAAACTACCTAATAGCTAGGTTTGGTAGCCGCCGCCTAATACCTAACCTAGTACCCTAAACATTAAATATATTACTATACGCCACTACCATATAAGATAAAGACATAGTAATAGTAGTAGGGTTAGATATGGAAGCGGAAAACGTTAAGTCCTGGCCCTAAGTTGTGGGTTAGGACGCCCTAATAATAGAGGGATCTATATATCGGCCTGCTTAATAGATAACTTAGTAAAGATAAATAGATAGAAATAGATAGTTTTACCTATAATAGGAACTACTGCCAAAAAATAATATAAAAGCTGTTCTATAATTAATTACGAAGCTACTAATAAATTTATAAATACCTAGTTTATGCGCACTTATATCCTACCTACCTTACCCCTTACTAAAGCCCGCGCCCTATAACTTACTAACAATAGTTATACTATATAGAAGATTACCTATATAGTATAACTCTACCTAGATATAAATAGGTACCAAGAAGAGCTCTAGGCCTATATTATACTACTTACCAACTACCCTATTATTCTTAGAATAAACTAGCTTAAATAATATAACCCCACCATTAACTGGAAAAAGAGAGAAGTAACCTTTAACTCTAAATACTGTAGGAAGACTTGCCTAGGGCATAGCCTAGCCGCCTCTATTTACTCCCTAGAATATTAACCTAAGAAACCCCTTATTACCCTACCTATGACCAACTGCTACTATATAAGTGCCGCGGCCTTCTACCGTATAGTATATAAGAAAGGCTAGACTATTGCTGCAGCTTTCTAATTATAACTATATAAGCTTAATAAAGAACAGGACTACGTCCTCTACGGTAATAGGATAGACATAGTTGACCTTCTAAAAGATAATGCCCTCGTGAAACTCTATGGACTTTTACCTTTAGACTTTAAGAAATTTATAAAGCTTAAAAAAGGATTTACTAATAAGGAACTCCACAAGCTCCTCCCTAAGAGATACCATAACTTTATTAATATATGCTTATAAAAGGGCGCAGATATACTCCCCCTACATCAACTTAATAACTATACTATTAATATTAAATAAGGAAAAACACCACCCTATAAGAGGCCCTACTTAATATTAAAAGACAAACTTCTAGTTATTAAAAAGTATATCGACGAGCACCTTAATAAAGGATTCATTTGTCCCAGTATATCCCTAGTAGCCACCCCTATCCTCCTTACTAAGAAGCTAAGAAGAGGTATTTAATTCTGCATTAACTATAGGGGACTTAATACTATTATAATTAAGAATTAATACCCCGTGCCACTTATACGTAAGACTTTTAAGTGGCTTAGCTAAGCCAAAATCTATACTAAGCTTAATATTATTACCGCCTTTAACCGCCTCTAAATATAAGAGGGTGATAAATAAAAAACCGCATTTACATTACGCTTTGGCCAATTTAAATATACCATTATACCCTTTAGCGTATATAATGGCCTAGGCAGCTTCTAAAGCTATATTAATAATGCCTTACGGGACTACCTTAACGACTTCTGCTCCGCGTACCTGGATAATATACTTATTTATAGCAACGACCCTTTTAAGCATACTGAGCATATTTAAAAGGTCCTATAGCGCCTTAGGGATATAGGACTTTATATTAATCTAAAGAAGTGCGAATTCTTAGTTATAGAAGTAAAATACCTTAAACTAATTGTTACTACTAAGGGTGTCCATATAGACCCTAAAAAAGTACGCACAATTATAGAATGGCAAACCCCTAACTATATTAAAGACATATAAGCCTCCCTTAGTTTCGCCAACTTTTATTAAAAATTTATATATAACTTCTTGGGCATTATAGTACCACTTATAGCAATAATGCGAATAAAGGGCCTTTCTATAAAAGGAAGAAAAACATATCTATATTTTATCTAGACGCCTAAATATAAGAAGGCAATCCAAGACCTTAAAAATGCATTTACTAAAGCGCCTATCCTAGCTCATTTTATACTAGGATGACAACTCTATCTTAAGACTAACTCCTTAGACTATATTAACGTAGGCGTCCTCTCCTAGATAGGCGATAACGGTCTCCTCTACCTAGTCGCATTCTACTCATCTAAGCTTATACCACAAGAATGTAACTATAAAATCTATAATAAGAAACTCCTTATAATTATACAAGCGTTTAAAAAATTCTAATCAGAACTCTCCTTAGTAGAACCTAACCAGCTAACTAAAGTTCTTACGGACCATTGCAACCTTAAGTACTTTATAACTATAAAGCAACTAAATTAACGCCAAGCACGCTAGAACGAATTCCTCTTCAGTTTTAACTTCAAAATCGCATATAGGCTAGGAGTATAAGGTACTAAGCCTAATAGCCTAACACGCCGTTTGTAAGACCTTCTTTAGTTAGAAGATAACCCTTATAATCAATTCTAATAATAGACGATCCTAAAAGCATAAAACTTAGCTATAGGCACACTACCTAAGACAGAACTAACTGCACCTTAGCTTTATACCACAAAACTAGAGTTACCCCCTAAAATTAATAAGCTTATTACCGCAGTATATAACATCTCTATTAACCCATTACTGCATTAACTAATTACTACAAAGATTACTAGCACCTATACACTACCTACTAACCTCTAAAGCTTAGGCTAGATTGATATAGCAGCCTTAAAAGTAAAAGAGAACAGGCTCTATTATAGAGGCCGTCTATTTATCCCCAACTTAGAAGACCTACAACGGCAATTAATCTAAATGGCCTATAACCTCTGGTTAAGCGGCCACCTAAGTAAAGGAGGGACCTATAAGCTCCTTAGCCAATACTACTTCTAGCCTAAAATAATAGACTTAGTTAAACGCTTTATAAGCGCCTGCTAGGGTTATAAGCGTACTAAAGCATTTTATATAAAGTACCAAGGACTACTATACCCTCTACTAGTACTGTTATGGAGTAAGCACAAGCGGTGATAATATATAGCAAAGTAGATATTATTAAGCTATGTATATAAACTGTGTGATAAAGTTAAGATGTTGCGTAAGGAAAGAAGGTAAGGAAACAGGAGGAAAGGGGTATATATCGTTAACTTGGTTACTTAGTTAACACGTGTATAGGGCGGAATAGGCTTTAGGTTATAGTCCTAGCGGAACTTAGTGGAATGTGGCGGAATATAGTAGAGGACGGTAAACTGCCGTAGATTGCTGTTATATAATGGCAAATTGCCTTGGATTGCCGTTATGTGTCTTAATTAACTGAGTCATTAACATAGAGATTAAGACGGTGGAAATAGGTAAATATATATAAGGTGTCACGGAGGTGTCCTGTGATAGTACCCCCCCTTTAAACTTAAGCTTCTATAAGATGGGGCTATGGTAGTTCTAGGTGGAGTTTGTGAAAGTCTTCTGCGGCTTATATAAGTCCTATAGAGTTAACGGGTTCCTATAAGGGCTTAGTAAAGCCTCTCCATTTTATAAGGTATATATATTTGCGTTTCTGTTTGTTATACTTAATGTTATTAACTCTTTCAACAAAGTACTTATCCTCACTATCCACCTTAACTAGTGGGGGAGGGTCCTAGATCTATTTAGGTAGGGCGTCTAATATAGAGGCAGCAGGGCGGAGGACTGATATATAGAATATAAGGTGGATTTTAACCATATTAGGGAGCTTTAGTTAGTAAGTATAAGGAAAGACAACCTTTTCAACCTTATAAGGGCCGGCGTTCTTCTAATTAGGTTTTTTAATAGGTTGTTTTATATTTAGATTTCTTATATCTAGCCAGACAAAGTCACCAATTTAGTAGGCCAGTGCTAGGGTCCAGTTTTTATTTGCTGCGGCTTTATAAATAAACTAGGCCTATATCATTTTATTAATAAGGAACTCTTATAGTTCTTCCATCTTCTTTATAAATTCATTTACTTCTGTAACTTATAAGGCCTGGTAAGCTAGGTGAGGAACATTACTAAAGGGTTCAAAACCCATTTATGGGTGCTGGCCATAGTTAGCTAGGAATAGGGAGACCTTTATAGTTTCCAAGACAGAGTTATTTGCAGTAAACTTAGTAAATGTAAGCCAGTCCATCCAGTCGTCCTGCAAATACGACGTATATATCCGAATATATTGTTCCATTATAGCATTTGCATATTCTGTTTAACCATCCGTTTCTAGGTAGTATGCCATAGACAACAGTACTTTAATGCGGAGTTAGGTAGTTAGTTCTTTCTAAAATATAGAGATAAACTGTCTTCTTCTATTAAAGATAATTGTTTTAGGAAGTCTATGGAGTTTCTATATATAATTTAGGAACAGTTAGGCAACAGTAGGCGCTGATATATTAGGGTAGGCGATTAGGTGTTTTATCTTAGATGGTTAGTCTATAACTACTATAATGTTTATACAGCCTTTACTTTTAGGGAGGTTAACGATAAAGTTAATTAAGATGTCCTTCTATCTTTGGTCTGGAATAGGTAGGGGCTTTAGCAAGCTGTTATATGTCTTATATAAAGCTTTAGCTTATTAGCAGGTATAGCAGCTAGAGACATACCTTCATATTATATTATGCATATTTAGCCAGTAGTATTTTTATTAGAGTAGTTCTAGGGTTTTTCCTTAACCTAGGTGGCCGGCTACTGGTAGGTTATATGCATGTTTAAGGAGCTTAAGCTTAAGTTTATCGTGGTTAGGTATAACTAGACAGTTCTAGTAGTATAAGCAGTCTCCGCGAGCTTCGCATTTACTTAGAGAAATCCTTTTTAAGCGTCTAACGCTATCTTAAATTAGCTTAAGTGTTTCTTAGATAAACTCATTATTTAGGTACTTGTCGACTATTATCTGTTTAATTAATTAATTAGTCATTTTAAGGGCGTGCATTATAACGTCTTTAATAGGAGGGTTAAATAGCTTAGGGCGAAGCAGGGTTTAATTACGGTAGGCACGCGCTTCTTCTTATACTAGCATGTCTTATAAACATTAGGTTAGGGTATTAGGCTTCTAGCTTTAAACGCCTGGGCGGTATATAATAAAGAATTGGAAATAGGATAGATATTTTAACTAGCGGGCTTAACGGTGGCTCAGCTATTTTATAGTTGTAAAATATTGCAGGTTCTTATAGTTGCTAAGAACCTTAATTAGGAATTTAGAGCCTTCTAGTTTAGGTTGCCATTATTTAAAACATTTAATAATAGCTAATAGTTCCTTATCATAGATCTCATAATTGCATTTAGCTGGGCTTAGTTATTTTAAAAAGTATACTATAGGGTATAATACTCCTTCCTTATTATATTGAGACAGAATGCCTCTAGTAACATAGTTGGATAAGTCAGCTTCTATAATACTTATTCAGTTTAGATTAAAGTGTTGGAGTATAGGTGCGGTAGTAAATATAACTTTTAGGTAAGCAAAAGCTTTTTTGCATTCTTTATTAAAGATAAAGGCTTTGTTCTTTTAGGTTAAGGCCATAAGGGGTAAAACTAAGGCGGAGAAGTTATTAATAAACCATTAGTAGAAGTTGGCGAATCCTATAAAGGCTTACACATCCTTAATATTCTTAGGTTCTTACCAGTTTATAATTGCTTTAACTTTCTTAGGGTCTATTTATATACTATCTATGGAAATAATAAGTCCAAGATATAGGACTTCTATTTTATGGAACTCGCATTTGTCTATATCTAATTATAGGCCGGCTCCGCGCAAGGCTTGCAGGACCAGTTTAACATATTTTTAGTATTTAGCCAGATTATTGCTGTATATTAAGATATTGTTAATATAAGTAGTATAAAAGACGTCTAGGTATGGGTGTAGGGTGTTATTTATAAAGTGTTAAAATTAACTTAGGGTGTTTGCGAGGCCAAATGGCATTACTAAGTACTTAAATAACCTATATTAAGTATAAAATGCAGTAAGCCATTCATCTCCTTTCGCGATATGGAGGCGGTTAAATGTGTGGATAATATTAAGCTTTATATAGAAGTGAGCCTTACTTAATCAGTTTAGTGTCTCTTAGATTAATAGGATTAGGTATTAGTTCTTAATAGTGACAGTGTTAAGAGCCTAGTAGTCTATATAGAAGCGTAAACCACCGCCAGGTTTCTTAATAAAGATTACTGGTACAGCTATAGGTAAAGAACTTACTCTAATAAATCCTTTGTCTAGATATTTGTCTAAGTACTTCTGTAGTACCTAGAGTTTATTCTAAGATATTTTATATAGCAGTCCAAATCTAGGGTGTTTTCCTTCTTTAATTACAATCTTATAATTATATAGACGGCGTTCTAGTAGCTTATTAGCTTCCTTTTATAAGAATATATCTAGATACTTATAGTACTCTACGGGTACTTTTGTAGTGGGGTTAGTGTGCTTTTTTGGTGCTAAGGCCTTCTTAATATCAGCCATTATAATAGCAAAGATTATATATTCTGGTTTCCTAGCGAGTTGTACTAATAGGGTAGCTCCAATTATATAGATGTCTAAGGTGTTAAGCGAATTTAGATTGTCCTTAGTCTCTTATGTGATTTCTTATTTATATTTAGGTTTAGTATTAGGTACAGAGTTAGTATCAGATTTAGGTTTAGGTTCTTTAAGTATTCTTTTTATAGTGGAATACCAGTTCTTCTAGTACTTTCATATATTAAGCTTAGGCTTAGGCTTCTGCTTAGTTTAGGGCGGTATAGTAGTTAGAGTTGGTTTATATGGCCTAGTGTAATTTCTAGGTTCTTAGTGGATGTTAGTAGAAATCTTATATTGGTGGAATTTGGTGGAATTCTTGGGTTAGTAGAATTAGGTGGACTTTTTAGGTATAGGGTAGATATTGGTGGAAATTTTAGACTGGTGGATCCTGGTGGACTTTTTAGATTTTAGTTTGGGGCTTAAGCAGCAAGTTATAAAGTACTTCTACTTGCAACGGGAGGCGGTAAATAGAAGCTTAAGGTTGTCCTAATTAATGGTTACCTTATATAGCTTTATCTAGGGCTGTTTAAGGATTACTAAGTAATCTAGGGTAGTTATAAAGAGTTTAATTAATTCTTTGTGGTTTAGGTATTGGAGTCTTAGGGCTACTACGTAAATAATATGGCCTAAAATAGTGTGTTTGCCATTAAATCCAAATATATTAATATGCTAGTTAAGGGGTGTTAGGGTAAACCTATTATCTTACGCGAAAATCTTATTAATAAATCCTATGCTACTAGCTCCTGTGTTAATTAGGACTTAAGTGTTAGCCTATTAACCTTTCTGCCAAAGACGGCAGTTAATGGTTATACTATAATCCCAAGAGTTAGGTTTTGCAATATCTAATATATTTAATAAGATCCTGTGATATAGCTGTCCTAGAGAGTGACTTAACTCCAAGATATACCTTTTAGTAGCAAGTGGGAAGGGGTTCCTATAGAATATCAGTTATAACTTTGTTTTTATAAGTGGTGCTTACTAGATGCAGAGTTAGAGCTAGATAAAGATTAGGGGCGGTAACTAGAGAATTAATATGGTAAATGGTTGTTAGTGTTAGCTATTTATAAGTTGTGTTAAGGTATAGGGACGGAGCAGTATCTTAAGATATAATCCTTACTTCTATATTCAAAGTAAAGGCCTAGCTTAATATATTATTCTTATTTAGGGGACCCTAGTGGAGTATATCCTAGGGTCCCTATATTAATATCTATAGCGTTAGGGTGCTTAGGCTAAGATAATAACTTAGCGGATGTTTATGGAGCTATTATATTATATTAAGGAATGGACTTTAGTGTTAGGCGTAGTATATCATTATACTATTTATTAATAACGTTTACGCAGGCATTAAGGGCTTCTGGTAGATCTACACCTATTAGGGAGGTTTTTAGTTTAGGGCTTAGGGACTTAATAAGGCTATTAACTAATGCGGAGTCATTCTAGCCTATTTTCTTTGTATAATGGTTAAATTTAAAGAAGTATACTAGGAAGCTTTTTATTCCTTAAGTTATATAGTTTATCTTCCTCTAAGCAGCAGCTTGGCGGTTTAGGTTACTATATATAGCTTTAAGTAGTATAACTAGGCTTTGTACTAAGTTTGGTTAAAGGGGTTTAATAAAGTTAGCTACATCTCCTCCTAGTTAATTTAGGGCATAGTAGAGTTAGTTAGCTTCGGTTAGGTAGCAGTTAGCATTACTAGTTAGCTTATTTTTAAGCTAGCTTAGAAATAATTAGAGTTCTTATTGTTTACTAGTAAATATTAGAGGGTCTAGTAGTTATTCGGATTGTTATAGTGTGGTAGTTGGTTTAGGATGAACAGTTACTATAGGTTTAGGACTCTTATCCTATGTGTTTATCTCTAAAAAAGGCGTTTGGTCTTAGAGCCCTAGTGTGGGCATTTTAAGGGTGCGGACTTCTTTTTAGAGGTTCTTAACTATTTACAGGTATTATACCTCATAATTGGCTTGCTGCTAAGTTAAAGTGGCTTAGTTCTGTGCGAGGGCGTCTATAAAGGACTTCTATATCTCTGCTAATTGTTTTTAGAGTGCGGATATAATGCCAGCGGCTATTATAGGGGCTTTAGAGTTGTTCTGTATTTTAGAGGGTAGTATATAAGGTTAATGTAATATAGTATTATGGAGCGAGTATAAGCGGTGATAATATATAGCAAAGTAGATATTATTAAGCTATATACATAAACAATATAATAAAGTTAAGATGTTGCGTAAGGAAAGAGGGTAAGGAAATAGGAGGAAAGGGGTATATATTGTTAACTTGGTTGCTTAGTTAATATATGCACAGGGCGGAATAGGCTTTAGGTTATAGTCCTAGTAGAACTTGGCAGAATGTGGCGGAATATAGTAGAGGACGGCAAACTGCCATAGATTGCCGTTATATATCTTAATTAACTAAGTCGTTAATATGGAGGTCAAGACGGCGGAAACAGGTGGATGTGTATAAGGTGTTATGGAGGTGTCCCGTGACAAGTACCTATATGCCAATGGGCAGATATCGCCATAGATTTCGTTATTAACCTACTACCTTATAAACGACATGGCCGAACCCATAAGAATATCCTTATAATAATATGCCAACTTATAAAAGAACGCCACTACATCCTAACTAAAGGCGTAGCTGTTAGTGACGTTGCTAATGCCTTCCTCTATAAAGTTTACCGACTATATGAATTACCTAACTCTATTACGTCTAACTAAGGCACATAATTTGACTCTAATATATAGAGGTAGACCTGCTAACGCCTTGGTATCTCTATTAAGATATCTACATCCTTTTATTATAAAACTACTAGATAACCGGAAAACGCTAATGCTAGTATAAAGGCGTACTTATAATAGGTAGTCGCCTATAGTTAGGACGACTGGGTAGACTACCTTCTACTAGGCGAATTTGTAGTAAATAATTACGTTTTAGCCACTATAGGACTTACCCCATTCTTTGTAAATAAAGGTTATTACCCATAATCCAGTATAGAGCCACTAGAGCCTATTGATAAGAAACTGCTATATAGAAAACGCCTTAAGATGCTACTTGCTAATTAGTACGCAGACTATATAAAAGATCTACTTAATTACTGCAAAGGAGAGATAGCCTGGGCCTAAGTAAAATAGGCTTACTTTACTACCCATTACAGAACACCACTACTTAAGATGCGTGTTAGTAACTGGGTATAGTTAAATATATATAATATCTCTACGCAGAGGCCTATAAAGTCACTTAATTATAAGAACCTTGGCCCCTACTAGATTAAATAAGTTATTAATAGGGGAGCCGTATATAAACTAGAGCTTCCGCCCGCCTTAGCTACCTATGGGGTATGGCCTATATTTTACCTATAGCTACTATACCTTTACTAGCTTAACTCTTTACTAGGACAAATATAGCCTAAACCTACTAGTATTAATCTGAGATAAGAATAAAGACAAGAACCATAAGGAGTAGACCGTTAAACAAATTATTAACTCTAAATACTTTAGCAAAGGTAGAGGACGGCGGCTTTACTATAAAGCTACCTATATAGGATTCGACATAGATTAGCCGGAATAGCAACTATGGGAAGATTTTAAGAATATAAAGGATCTAATTAGCGATTTTTACTATGCAAACCCACAGAAACCAGGCCTAAGCAGAGATTTTGTGCCTAATCCTCTATGGGAGCCCTTATAGAGTTAAACCTTTATACATTTCTACGTAAGGGCAAAATTGCTATTAGATTGCCATAGATTGCCATAAAGCGCAATTACATAACTAGAAAATGTTAAGATGTCTAGGAACCTTAACCGGCGGTTAAAGTTGTCTAATTAGTTAAATTCTAGACGCTAAGGAGAAACTAGCTAATTAGGATTTTCTATTCCCAGGATGGAAAATCGCTATTGGCTTGCCTACTACTAGCGCCTTAGCAACCCCCTTATATCTTACTAAGTCTCCTATAGTCTCCTTCCCCCTCTATAGCTTAGCACCTTAGTATAAGCCCTAAGTCAGAAGCATCTGTATAAGCCCGTCATACCTATAACAATATTTCTTCTTCTTATCTATACCCTAAGCGTTTTCCCTATATATATATATAGTAACTATAGCGTCGCCAGAGCTCCGCCTTAATAGAAGGGGGGGTAGTGTTACGGAACCTGACCGCAGGGGCCTCTATAGGGGAGCCCCGTGCTCTCGCGTACACCTTATATATAGCTTACGTTAGCTACGCGTGGGTATATCACCCTTTAACGCCCTCAACCCTTACTATTAATCGCGTAACGTCTTGTAGACTCCTTGAATACATACGTCTTATAGCCACTACCCCTTGTCCCGTGACATATGGAGAATAACCTTTTTTTTATAGCTAGCTAGGACCGTAATAGTCTATAGGATATATAGGAGATGCGTTTATGCGTTATAGAAATTAAGGAGTATAACCTTATTTTAGGATACCTATAGCTTTAACAAGTTAATCCAGATATTAATTAGCCTTTAGCCTTATATTAACACCAGAAGTCTTAACCATATATTATAGTTAAAGATTAAAAGACCTTTTTAAACTATATATAAGAAGAATGGTGGGTATATGCTATATATACTACTTTTAATACCAAAAATAGGGATATAGGGTATTTATTTTTGGATATTCGGATATATATAGTTAAGGAACTAAAGATTCTATAGAAATATATAGACTTAAAGGATGTTTTTAATAAAGAGGCTGACAAAACTGGAGCTCTTGCTGCACCTGGCCCAAAAAGACCAAAACCAACCAAAAAGAACCCCGAAAAACACCCAGAGAATCCCCCTGAGATGCCTGCATCGCAGGGGAGGCACACGTCAAACGACAGTGGTTCGCACTCGCGCGCGACCGCCAGAACCACGCCTAGCAATGGCCCTCCATAATAAGAACGGGCGAATACCACACTATAAAGCGGAAATATCTCTATTAAGAAGGCATCTAATAAAATATAAAGCCTATTAGACGTGTCTAGTATCCGCAATTATAGGGGAGTAACCGTTAGCTATAATAAACTAATATAGCTAGTAGAATGGCTCCGCTAGTCTAGTATCCCTTAGGTGCCCCTTTAGTAATCCCTTAATTAAATCCTCTAATGGCTAAGCAAAATTAAAAATAAATAAAATCCCTCTTTACTAGTAAACCGTACCTAGGCCGCTATAGCTGCGCTTTTATAGTATAGGAAACCTAATCCCCTTAAGATAACAACCGGGTATATAATTATAATATAACTAAATATAGAAAAAGTAGAGGGGCTTAGGGGATAATTAGAAACAGAAGTCCTTATAGAGATTTATAAGGAAGTTTACAACACCGTTATAGTCTAATACCTAAGGAGTGGAGATATTAGAGTCACCCTAAAGGACTAATAGGTAAAGGAACGAGCTGTAAAGGTAGGGGATAGGCTAGGAGAATATATTGGCATAAAAGTACTCTATAAAGACTACCTAGTTAAAGTCCTAGCGGTTCCTATAAGCCTTAAGGTAGAAAAGAGACGCTAGGCAAATAATACAGTAACTATATAGGAGATAGTAAAATATACGGAACGCCTTATATAAGGACTTAAGATTACCTAAATCTAATAGCTTTAATAGGAAAATGTAATCTAAGCATATAATAAGAATAATAAGAGGATATAAGAGTTGCCAGAGACTCGCTAGGGAGATACTAGTTAAATATATAGCTCCCTTATTATTAGCATATATATACTAGGAATGCAAAAACTCTTTATCTAAAAAGAAATAATTATAAATGGCCTTATATACAATATAAGGCTCTACTATACCTAGAATAATACTATTACTATGCATAATAGGGACACACCCAATCCACATACGCAGTATAGGTGTGCTGCGGCCACTATATAGGCCCCTATAATATAAGATACTGCTTAAATTAAGACTAAATAAAATGCGCAAACTGTCACCAAAGCACATATAAGGCGTGGGAGAAAGTAGACTGTATTAAATATAGGAGACGGAAGGTAAGGGCTTAATAGCTATAGGAATAACTACACGCTAGGTTATATAAATGGAAATAATAGGCGATAAGCTAGGGGGATATAGGTGCCTTCCTGGCACTCCCTACTTTTAATACTAGGGGGCTAGGCCAGCTATCCTAAGCCTTAATAGGCCAGAAGCGACGCTGCGTAATATCACTAGACTAAATAGGGATATAAGGGTCACAGGGGATATAAAGGAGAGGACGCCCTATAGGAAGACCCCTATGGATAGCTATAGCAAGCTTAAGACCAGGACAATTAAGAATTAGACTAAATGCGGTAAATCTAATATTCGCAGCCAACCTATAAAGGGCGTAAAGCCGACCAGTAAGACTAGGGGAAGAACTGGAGATAATAACAAATTTAGATATAGAAGCGCTAGTAGGAATATAAGATACGGGAATAGAAAGCCCTATATAAAATAAGTAGTGACTATGGTATAGATATAAGAGACAGAAGTTCTAAAAATTCTAAAGAAAGTAAAAACAAAGGAAGTGAAAAATAAAGGAGAGTTAAATAACCCTTACTAGGGGTCTACTACCTATCTATTATATAGTATAACTGCGGCAATACAAACCACCGCCTTATAAGGCCCCTACTAGACAGTTTAGACCTAGAGAAATACTATATCCTTGCTATATAAGAGCTGTATTATAATACCTATATATAATTAATATACTGCCCCTAAGAATTCCAGCTCCTATATAAACTTGTTAGATAATCTGTATTATCTAAAGGCGTGGGTCACGTGTACGAGTCACGTGCACGAAGACACGTCACTGAAGACACGTCAGATTAAGGTTAAAAAGACACAATACAAGATCATTGACATTAATTAACAATCAAGTTAAGATTAATCAATCAACTATTTTATTAATGAACTCATCTATTTGAACTTTGTGACAGTTATGAGCCCGGTCCGCCGACTCAAGAAGCTAGTCAGCTATTACTCAATCGTTTGAAGAAATTCTACCTCATCGTCAAGGACGCAGACTCTGACAGAAATCCTATTATAAGTGTCACAGGACGATTCTGACACGAACCTTCCACGAGATTCTATGAGATTCCACATTAATTGTTATAGGACGACCCTGATGACAAGGACGATCCTGACGACAAGGACGATCCTAACGACAAAATACCATCTCAATTCCCCACCTGCCTATTAGTCAAAATGACTCCACTGACGTCGAGTTCGTTGACCACGATCATCCTTAATAAACTAGAAGACTGGGAGCAATGGATCTGGCAACTACAAGCCCTAGTGGATAAACGAATTTGGGCCTATGTTGACCCAGATAATGCAGCACCTTAACGAGCTCTACTATAAGAACTAGCCTATCCAGAAGTCACTGATTTTAATAAGAATGCAACCTCATATACACAGCTCTTGATGAATTAACAGAAAGCGTACGAGAATAGCAGATGATACTATAACTAGGACATAAAGTACTTCCTGAAATAGGAAGAGTATTTGTAATAGATACGCACCCAGATCACGTCCATAGTATCAATTCAGAAGAAGCTACTACTCGACCCTTCCCTTACAGTTAAGGAATGGCTGATTCGTTTAAAAGAAGACACTAAGCCCTTAAAGAACTTTATAATAAAGAAGGTACAGCTGCAGTATATAGAGTCACTTAAGGGGCTTAAGCAGATAAAGGTTACCCAGTGGCTTGACTAATAGGAGCATACGATAAAGATGGTAGAGAAGCACGATCTTCTATAAATAACTAATGGGATCTGGCTAATGGACCTTATAAATGTAATATAACCTATAAGCGAAACCTATTTTGTTCTATACATAAAGTAGGCAAATAATACCAAAAAGGCTCCCTTATTAGAATACCGTAAAGTAGTAATAGAGCTACGAGAAGCATTCTAAAACCTTTTTAAAGCTATACCTACGACGGCAAGAGGGAGTGCATTTAATATAGACTTTATAGAAAAGCCCGAAGAGGGTATCTCTATTGCTGCTAAAGTCTAAAAAGGAAAAGGGAACAACTTATCTCGTAGCTAAAAAAGAGCAGGTATAAATTTAACTAAAGAGACGTTTTTTAAAAGGTCGAAGAACCTTAAATGCCTAGTATATAATATAAGGGGACATACCCTTCCTGACTGTTGGTATTTATTTAAGAGCAAAAGGCCTAAGGGATTTAAAGCCGTAGGTACACGTATAAAAAGGGTGCTTATAAAGGTAGAGTAAGACAAGGATCTAGCTGCCTAAGTAGAACGACTTAAGCTTAAGGAATTAAAGGTCAATGAAGCTTAACAATAACAGGAGATAGTTAAGATTAAGGGAGAAGCTAATACAATATTCCTAGAATTGTATTACACTGGTTAACTCTATCTATTAAAGCTATCGACTATTCTTGACTCAGGAACCACTCTTTATATCTTTAATAACCTCTCTTGTTTTTACAATTTTAGGAAAGCTCTAAGATACGAATATATTATTGCCGGCAGCTCAGAAGTGCCTATACTAGGTTACGGCAATGTTATTATCTAGGTCATAAAACCAGATAAGAGTAAGGGAATCCTATATCTTAAGGACGTTGCCTTTTATACGGACTTTAATATGAATCTAGTGTCATTCCGTCTACTTTAAAAACGAGGGTTCTACTAGGATAATAAAGGAGACAATAATCTGCTAGTTTGGAAGGACGACACAATCCTATATCAAATGGAAGAACGTTACGGATAATAGACTATTAAATACGTCCGACTAGGAAGTCTATTAGCGTTTAATACAAGCCGACTGCTACGCCGCCAACAGAAGCGTAGAGTATCGTTAAGAGACGCTTGTCTAGATTTAAAAGGTAATGTATATTTATAGTATCTGCATCTAGGTTATCTAGGACCTATAAGCCTTCACCATCTAGGTCTTAACGCCCTAGGAGTCAAGCTATAAGGCCCAAAGATAACGGAATGTTAATATTATAGTCTCGCCAAAATCAAGCGTTAGGTCTTAAGAAGGTTCTTAGAACAGAATATTAATAAACCTTATCTTAACCTCCATATTGACTGGACTGACCTTAAGGAAGCGTATACTATATTTGTATAAGTTATATTTATCTACGACACCTTCTTAGGAAAAACCTTCCCGTATTTTATAACGACGCATAGCAAGGAGAAGGAGACACTATAAATACTTAAAGATTTCATCCAATGGATTTGTCTAAGGTATAACCTTAAAGTTAACACTATTAGATTAGACAACGAGCTAGAGAGAAAGAGAACTCTCAAATGGCTACGGACTTAAGGGATTATATTTGAGCCTTTAGCGCCATATACCCAAGCTTAAAACGGTACCGCCAAACACTTAGGGGGTGTGATTATTGAGAGAATATAAGCAATAAGAATTGCTGCTAAGCTACCACATAATCTATGGAACGAGATTATTAACTATACAGTCTACCTTCGAGATTGAACGCCACGAGAAAGCAATGGATGGAAATTACTATATAAGAGGTTCTATACCTACCTAGCCAATGGGTTAAGAAAGCCGCAACTAGCGCACCTAAGGGCCTATAGCTGTAGGGCGTACGCGATGACGTTAGATGCCTAGTTAAAGAAGAAAAGGCTAAGCAAGCTAGATTTGTAAGCCTATATTAGCTACCTCGTTGGCTATAACTCTACTAATATCTACAGGATCTGGATCCTATATAAAGGTATTATTATCTCTACTAGGGATGTTATCTTTGATAAAAAGACGTTCTTTGACGGCAAGTGAACGGACATCTCAAAGGACCTATACGCTGAATTAGATATACTGATTGAGAAGATTTAACTCCCTAATACCTTAACTAAGAATGAGGTCCTTCTAGAAGACGATAAAGAAATATTTAAACCGTTAATTTAAGAGGAAGACGATGATGACGTTAATAAGCCAGTTTAAACCTTTAATGAGTTAGCAGATCTTGAGCTTGTAAGAGCTCTTAAAGATGCGTACTATACACCACCTCTAATAGAAGAAGATAAAGAATCTCTATGTGCCTTTCACGTCGAGTATCCTATAAAGTTAGGTGTATAAGGTACTGATTAAGACGTCGCTTATTAAGTAGGAGATGCGTTTAACACTTAGGGGGTGTCTAATGACTTAGTTAAAGACTCGTTTAAGGAATCCTATAATAATAGGTTTAAAGACTTTGTTACTAAAAGAATTACATTAGCCTATCAAGGCGCCTTTTTAGCAGGAAGGAAGTTCAACCTCAATAGTTAACTTAACGATAGTAAGCTAAAATTAGGCAGAATATGTAATATTAGATTATATAGGAAGAACTTACTTCCGCCACTTTAGTTAATCCGCGACCTTAATACGCATCCTCTTTAAGATTAGTTTTAAGAAGCTTAACGAGCCTACCTCTAATCCTATTATTAAATAAGGTCGTTTTAAGAAACAGATAAGAAGTATATAAAGGGACAGTAGGTCCTTAGCTTAATGTAGGTGTTCGTCTACAAGACAAACAAGCACGGATTTCTCTAGAAATGTAAGGCACGCTTAGTAGTATACAGAAATTAATAGGCCCCAGGAGACCTACCTATAAGAGCTACTATATTAGCTAGTACGACCTTCCGAACCCTTATGGCAATCACCGCAAAATTCAACCTGGAGACGACATAGATAGATATAGTTAATGCGTTTATCTATTGTGATCTTGATAAGGTTGTCTATATAAAGCTACTGCTAGGGTTTAACAAAGGAAAGAAAGACAAAGTACTGCGCTTAAGAAAAGCCTTATACGGACTACAACGATTACCACTATTATAGTAGAAGAATCTTATAAGCTCGTTAAACGAATTGGGCTTTAAAGAGGTACCTTAGGAGCCGTGTATTATGCTAAAAGGTAGAATAGTCGTCTTCTTTTATGTTAATAATATTGTCTTCTACTACTAAAAGACAGATAAGAAGAAAGCTTAAGAAGCAATTAAGGAGCTATGCAAGGAATACCAGATAAGTATCCTTAGCAAGCTAAAATGGTTCCTAGGAATCCACGTGCTATATAATTGTAGCTAGAGGCTCCTATAGCTATCCTAGGAAGCCTATATTGAGAAGATAGCTAACCAGTATAAGATAGATCTTAGAGGGCGTCTTCTAGACACTCCTATAACAGAATTGGAACTCCTTTCTACTAATTACTAATTGATCTGTCTGACGCTTCTATCCCCTAATATAGACCTACTAGTCCGTCCTATATCCCTACCAAGAGAAGTAGCTTCTACGATGCTATATCAGAGAAAAATGGGTTTAATACTTTATATAGCCACTATAACGCGTCCGGATATTGCTTTTGCAGTATTATAGCTGGTAAGGTTTAATCAGAACTTAAGCTAAGAGCACTATTAAGCGGCAGATAAAGTAATCCAGTACCTATATAGCACGAGGAGTAGAGCAATCTACTATAGAGGAGATAAGGAAGGAACGAATAGTAGAGGGAGAGATAAAGGAATACGCGACAAAGGACAAGATAATAAAAGAGACGGTAGAGGTAAAGCGCAATCATTTATCTATGCCAGTGATGTATTATTTGCGGACAACTCCATCAACAGAAAGAGCTTGTAAGGATATATTATAAAGCTATTTGGGGGGCCGATTGCCTAGAGAGCAAATAAGCAGGGTACGGTAATGATGTTGAGCATAGAAGCTGAGTTGTTAGCCCTATTATAGATAGTAAAGGAAGCTATCTTTATCAGCAGGCTGTTTAAAGCAATGATGTTATGCCTAAATAAGCCCTTAATTATTAAATGCGATAATATATAGACGCTCCAACTAATTATGGAAGACACGGTAAAGCTGATCACGAAGCTCCGATACGTTAACATCTATTAACACTGGCTACGTTAGGAATACGTAATGAGACAAGTACGATTTTAATGGATAGTGACGAAGGAGATAATTGCTAATGGACTTATAAAGGCTCTGCCCAAGTAGAGGTTTTAAAGCTTTGTTAATATAATTGGGATGGTGGATATTAAGGAGCAGCTGGATAAGGAGAAGCAACTAAAGGACCTAAGGGACAGTATTAGAGCAAGATGGAAGGATTTAGATGAGATTACGGTTTAATTGACTTATTAACGGACACGAGAAGGTGGCTAGCTTTGACCTTAAAGAGCTCAAAGCTAAGGGGGTGTGTTAGATAATCTATATTATCTAAAGGCGTGGGTCACGTGCACGAGTCACGTGCATAAAGATATGTTACTGAAGACACGTCAGATTAAGGTCAAAAAGACACGATACAAGATTATCGACATTAATTAACAATTAAGTCAAGATTAATTAATTAACCATTTCATTAATAAACTCATCTATTTGAACTTCGTGACAAAACTAAAAGCAGCTATATATATATACTTTATAATTAGTAAGGCTGTTAGCCTATTCTTATAGTTATAGTAAGCAGTTAACCTAGATATTATAGTTATAACAATCTAGATATATAGGGGACCGGTATAAATTATTAATGTATATAACCCTAGGGTTGAAGGGGTTCTATAAATAGAGAATATTATATTAGTAATAAGTTTACTGGAAACTAAAGGCATAGAGTTTATTTTATTAGGAGATATAAACCTCTACTACCTATAGTAGGGGGGGTATCTATGTCGCTGCTAAATAATAGGTAGAGTGCCTACTAAGAGCTATAAATATCTAGGGCCTTAAGCTGGCTACTCCCCTAGGAGCAATTACGTGGCAATAAGGCACTGCTAGAAGTATAATTAACCTTATATTTATAGACAATGGCCTATACCAGAGACTTAAAAGGTGTATCCCTAAAGAAGAATAGGTACTTACCTTAAACCATATCCCCATCTAGATATAGCTAGATTTGGATATTAAGGCGCAACTAAATAGTAAAAGATATGTAATAAGGAAGCTTAAAACAGACAGTTTCCTTAATATAGTTAAATAATAACTTTAAGACCTAGAAGAAATCCACCTAATACTAAATAAGCAAGGCTTATTAGCTACCCCTAAGGAAATTAATTAAAGACTAGAAAGGATCTAGGCAGCAATTAAAAATAGGCTAAAAGAGTATTACCTAGTCTTAAAACCGGGCCCTTATACGCGATACATATAGTCTATATAATGCGCGGTTCTTGTGGCTAGCTAATAATAAGTAAGAAGAAAATATATAAGTAGCCATAACCCTAAAGATAAGAGACGATATAAAGACATAAGAAACTAGCTAAAGAATACCCTAAAAAAAGAAGCAAGAAATAACTAGAGATAGTTTATAAATAAACACATTACTAACCTAAGCATCCCCTATAATAAGGGCCTTTGGACTATAGCAAGATAGGTAAAGAAAAAGGCGGGATGTTTAGTAGAAGACCTACACCTACTACCCCTATAAAGAGTAGGCGAACTATAGGCCACAAGCAATAATAATAAGAAGGCGAAGATCCTTATAAAAAGATTTTTCCCCTAACTAGCTCTAGCAGACCTTAGTGACATTACTAGTAAAATACCGGTAACTTGCCTAAGAGTCAACAGCGACATAATAACTAAAGAAATGGCTAGAACTATTAGTTGCCTTTTAAATAATATAGTACTAGGACTAGATAGGATCCTAAACAAAGCCTTAAAGACCTATAGTCCACTTATAGCACCTTAGCTTGTAGATATAGCTAGAGTATACTTTATAATAGGCTACTACCCGCAACTTAGAAGATCTATAACAATAGTTATCTTATAAAAAGAAGGTAAAGTAGACTATTTAATCCTAGAAAGCTACTACCCTATTGCCTTAGAAAACACCCTAAGCAAGATCTTAGAAAAGGTTATAGCGGACTATATAGTAGACACGGTAGAGAAATACGCCCTACTACTACAAAGCTAAATGGGGGCAAGAAAGAATCGCTTAACACTATTAGCACTTATACTACTTGCTGCTACTATTAAAACTGCATAGGCTATGCGCAAGGACTTTATAGTATTAATGCTTAGCCTAGACATTAGTGGCGCCTATAATAATATACCCCATAAGCGCCTTCTATATATCCTTAGGGCAAAGGGCTTCCTAGAATAGATTATATAATTTATTTAAGGGTTTATAGGCTAGAAAGAGATATTATTAGTTTTTAGCAAATACTAGAGCCCCCCTATTATAGTTATAATAGGTATACTATAAGGATTACCTCTTTTGCCTATACTCTTCCTTTTCTTTATAAGCAACTTATTTAACACCTTTAAGGAAGGGGCGACCTAGGGAATAGGCTTTGTTAACAATATAAACCTAATTATATATAGGCCAACAGCTGTAGAGAACTGCAGAACACTAGAGAAAGCCTATAATACCTATATAGAATGGGCAAGACAATATAGAATCCAATTCTTACCAGAGAAATACCAGCTAATCTGTTTTATAAGAAAACGCAACTAATTTATAGATCTTTAGCATATAATCTATATCTAAGGCTTTAGGGGTTAACCGGTTTAAGGCCTAAGGGTATTAGGAGTATAGGTAGATAATAAGCTCCGGTAGAGCGTATATGCGGTATAAGCGGCCCATAAGGGCTAAGCACAGTACATTGTATTATCTAGGATTATTAATTCTATATAGGGTCCATACTTCTAGAGGTCACGCCTATTATATATAGTAGTTGTCTAGCTAACTATAATATATAGATCTAGTATTTGGGCTATTAGAGAAACCGAGAAGGGCCCCCCTAAATTACTTTTTAAACTACTCTAAAAGGTCTAAATAGCCTGCCTCTGGAGTATAACAGGTGGGTATAAGTAAATAGCTATAGTATTGCTTAAGAAGGAAGCTAATATTCCCCCCCTATAACTATATATTGAAGCCGCTACAATGCAAAGGGCGCAAAGTAAACGTAACTTTAATGTTATAAAGTATATTAAAACACGCCTAAATAAACTATAGAGGGACCCTAGGGCGCCTTATAGGAGAATAAACCAACAACCCTAAAGTAGGGAAGAGATATTAGAGAAATAGGTAAAGAAAGCAGAAGAAGAATGGTGCTATATTAGGGCCTAGGCCTATATAGAGGAGGAAGGGAGATGTATAAGAGGCTAGTAAAGATAATAGCAAGAAAGAGAAAGGAGCTAAAGTAGAGTATAAAAGAACGCTAGGAAACCATCTTCTGTAATATAATACTAGTTGGACTAACGCTGGAGAGGTATATAGGAGTTAAAGGTATAGAGGCTAACTTAGGTAAGAGAAACCTAAGCTATGGCATAGTTAACGCTATAGGGGGTAAATACTTAAGAGCTCTAAGAAGGCCTAACAAAGGCAGAAAATATAATAGCAATACTCTTAAGAACAGGGATAATAGGACTAAAAGATTAGCTCTACTAGGTAGGTGTCCTAGTAGGCAGCCTAAGATGTGAATATGGCTAGCTAAGACAGATACTAAAATATATAATACTGTTATGCCCCCTATATACTAACCAAGAAGCTATACTCTTAGTAGCTAGCACAGAGAACTATAACACACTACTTTTAATATAAAAAGGTCTTAAGGCGGTTACCTAATAGCTTATTAGCCAAAATATGCTAGACTAGTTTTGGGTTATAAAGGAAATAGTAATAGAAGGCAAAGGGGCGAGTAATAGGCGCCCCCTAATAACTCTACAGTAGTAGAGCAAAGTTTGCGATACTAGCGCATCCATAGGCTTATTACGGCAGCAGTAGTTCCCAAGGAGGTTAAAAAGTAAGGTAGTAGAGCACTATAGGTGACTTATAGGCGCCTTATAGGTAAGTCCTAAAAGGTAGGGAGACGGATTACAGGGTTTTCTCAAAAGAGTTTTCTCCCTATATATATATAAGGAGTAGTCCGCGTGGGCCCAATAGGGATCCAAATCGGACGTTAAGCAATGAATAATAATAATAAAGAGGCTGTATAAACCTTACCTAATCCTATATTAGTTAAGCATGAAATAGATATAGGAAATAAGCAACCTCTTTTTAAACTACTATATAAACTATTAGAAAATAAGCTAGCAGTATTATATTAATATATAGTGGACAATCTTTAGAAAGGATAGATTTAGCCTTTTATAAGTCTAGTAGGGGTACTAATTATATTTATACCTAAAAAGGATAGGACCCTATATCTCTATGTTAACTATTAGACGCTTAATAGAATTACTATAAAGAATTACTACCTGCTACCCTTAATAGGGGAGTTTATGGACAGACTATTAGGCATAAAGATATTTATAAAATTGGATTTAAAAGATATATACTATTAAATTTAGATTAAAGCCGGCAATAAGTAGAAAACGGCATTCTAAATATAGTACGGCCACTTTAAGTACTTAGTAATACCATTTAGGCTTACTAATGCATTAGTAACACTTTAGGCCTATATTAATAAGGTATTATTAGGCCTATTTGTCGGGAATATATCATGTGTCGCCGCGGCACTAGCGTGGCGAGGAGCCTTAAGCTCCTCGCCCTTCCTTATTATAAGAATTAATAAGCTTTTAACCAACATCACTATAACCTACTTAAGTAGTTGTTATTGGTGAGTCACCCTGTGTAACTAACACTGATTAGTGGTTAAACATATAGTTAACTATAGACCAGCTAGGTTTTTAAATAGAAGAGATAGTCTTGTATAGGGGTGCCATATGCGCTCATATGGAATGGATCCTGGCGATACTATGCTACCTTAGACTTACGAAAAACTAGTAATAGAAGTGTTACTAAGTACTAGGAGATATCAAGTTGCGTCTATTATATAGAATAACTACGTTTATAAAGATTTGGTTAAGTACTTTAGGTTAGAAGTGTTACTAAACCTATAGTCCCAAGTTAATATCTGAAATGCAAATAACCACCTTAACACCCTCTATGTACCTTCGTAGATTATAGGATTACGATTAATACCAAACTACACATTAAATAACCTTTATTTTCCTTATTTTTAATTAACAAAATAGTAGTTATTATAGCGTTAACCTACCTAAAGAAGTATAAGGAAGACATTAACCTAAAGACATAAAATACTGATATAGCTAACCTTGAAGATGCTAATAAACAAGACTTAAACGGATTTTTATTATACCGTATGGCACACTATAAAGACAGCAAATACAATAACACCATGCTATAGTACTGCATAAAGAAGGACTTTGTTGGATGGATAAAGGGAATATAGACTCTTACAAAGAAGGATATTATATAAAATTTCCGTAACTTTTTATGGGAGTATAGAGTGTTTATACCTATGGACGGGGGTACTATTAGAGACAATATTTAGGAGCAGGTTATTAACGTAAAAGAAGAGCATAAATGGACTCCATAAGAGATTGAGCATTAACTACGCACTATGAGGAAGCTTAACTTATAATGGAATCCAAGCAATATATTAGCAGAAACGCTTCTACCCCTGTCTTTAACTCCCCTATATCTACTAATTTAACCCATAACCTTAACTACTGCCCTTTAGCAAGTATATAATCCCCCTACTTCGCAAGCTAATAGCCTTTGGACTCTACCAACTAGACCTATATCCCCACTGCAGCCTATAATGCAACTCCCTCCTCTATCTTAATCTCAAATCAGAGGCATTTTAAAATTGCTTATAGAACTTGCAAAGCTCTATTCAGATTAGGAGAATAAATTTGGCGGGGAATTATATAATATTCTTAATTTAAAACTGCGTATCTTCTATAACTATTGCTAGAAGGTAGGAATAGAGTCTAATTAATACCACAACGCCTATTCTATTATGCTTAAAGGCCGAGCTAGTACCTTTTATTATAATTGTTTAGCAGGAAAAGGATATAATTTCAACCGCATAATATATAAGTTAAGGTGCCACTTTGAAATAGAAGAGAATAAGCAATAGTATATGTTGGAGTGGAGAGAGACTACCTTCCTAAGGATTATTGCTACAAACCCAGGTGTTTCTTGGCTTAATTATCTTTAAAAGCTCTTTAATTGACTTTAGACGATTTAGTGTGGTTTATCCAAATTATATTAAGAAGACTTTAGCCTACGCGATTAAGTTATTAGTATATGCTAAGGTATTAAAGAATGCAACCTTACTCTCTTTAATCCTGCAAATACTTATAAAGGAGTGTGTGCTTAATTAAGATCTTCTATTAGCACTGCTCTACGCTCTTAAGAAGTATAGCAATTTAACGCCTAACTTTAACCTACTTTAATCGACCCAGCTGACCAACACGATCACAACTAGACTGATTGAATATATAGTAGCCGTAGTAGGCAATACGGCAGAGGGTATAATTAACGACTATAAGGTAAAGGTGGAGGTCCTTATAGAGGTTTATTTTAAAGTAATCGCCAGAAGAAGTGCTATATTTGTAAGAAACTGAATTGCTGGTTAACTAGGCATTCTCTTAATAAGTAAAAGGAGGCATATAATAAGTTTCGCCAGAGTGTAAGAAATGTTAGAAATTGTAAGGTTACTGTGGCCTACTTCTAAAGCTTCCTGGTTTAATATAAAGGCGTAGAGGATCTTAAGGGTAAGGTTAATAAGGCTAAACAGCTTCTTATAGATATGGAAATTAAGGACTACTCTCCTAATTAATACTTTACTAAGTATGGTGAGGTAGATGGCACACAAACCATTACTGTTCTTAATAACCAATCCACGCTCTATGCTATTACAAAGTTAGACATCTTTAATAAGCCAAAGGAGAGTTCCACATTCTCCTTTAACAATAGATACTCGGCGAACGTCTTCTATAGTATTATACCAGATACTAGAGCCGCAGGAGTATCTATAGTAGGAGAACCTTAAGTTTAAGCTCTTTAGTAGCTTAATAGCTCTATTTAGATCAACCAATTAACAGCAGGCCAATATACAATTTGTTTTAATAAGGGTACTGCAATCTCTCTTAGCATAATTAGGGTTAAAACCCCCTTAGGGTATATTATCTTCCATATTGTTTCTATAAATACCCCGTTTCTATTTTGCATTAGAGATATAGATAAATTAGGTGTTAAGCTTAATAACCTTAAGAATATACTTGTTTAGGGAGATAATTGGGTGCCTGTTATGCGCAAATAGGGTTACCCCTAGTTACTCCTTTATTAACTAGAAAAGAGCGTTGCTTAAAGCCACTTAACTAAGTTAGAGCTATATTAACTATACTGTTGTTTTAGCTACCTATCTATTTACCAATTACTTAGGGTTCTTTAGCAAGTAGGTTATAAAGTTAAGGTCAAGGCAATTGAATATCTTATAAAGTACTGCTATTACTGCTAAATAAACTAGAAGTCCCCTAGCCGATTTAAGTTCACCCTTAAAGATAACTACAACTTCAACTTCTGTATTACTATTAATGTTATGTATCTTAGCGGCAAGCTAGTACTCTAAGTTATTAACTTCTTAACTTTCTTCCAAGCCGCACGTTTCTTAAAGGATATATTAGCTAGAAACGCATGGGATACTCTTTAATTATACTAGATTAATGTCTACCTAGGACCCCCTAATTAAATCGTTTATAATATAGGAAAGAACTTCTTATCTATAGAGTTTCGGCAATAGGTAAAGGCAATGGCAATTAAGGTCAAGGAAGTCCCTATTAAGGCATATAATAGTGTTGGAAAAGTGGAGCAATATTACACACCATTACGCCACGTATATAAGATTATTTCTTTAGAACTAAAAAGCGCTAGCAAAGAGCTTATCTTGCAAATGGCTATTAAGGCTATTAACGATTCCGCTAGCCTAGATAGGCTTATACCTATATTGCTAGTCTTTAGTGCCTACCCTTAAATAGCTAATGATTCTCCACTATCTTCCTCTATTATATAACGAGCTAAGGCTATCTATAAGGCAACAAAGGAGGTCTGACGTCTCTACGCTATACGCCAGGTTAACGACGTACTAGGAATAAGAAATGGCCTAAATACCTTAACTACGCTTAATCTGCCACTCTAGTCTAAGGTACGCGTATGGCGTAAAAAGGGAGGATAGTCAGGCCCACATTAACTTATTACAATTAATGGTTAAACTTGTACTATTTAGATGCCTTACGGACCCACTTAATTCCATTTAACTGTTATTAAGCCTTACTACAAAGATAATAGTTCTAAGCCTTTGCAGGATGCCCCAAAAGATGCCCTAAAGGAGAACTATAATGACCATGCTCTAGAAGGCGACTACGATTCTAATATAATTGTAGTAGATATGCCGCAACTATAACGCGGTAGAGGTTGCCTAAAGGGATTATAAAATTGCCAATACCTTATTGATTTTAAAGAGCAATTTATTACTGCTATTAAAAATAGAGTTGAGTTATTAATGGCCTTTATAATAGCTAAGAAGAAGGCTAACTTTAAGCTCGCAAAACAACTCTAAAAGGAAGGTTATATTATAACCCCTAGAGTTCCTTTCCAAGCTTCTAATAAGTAGGAAATTAATGGTCTTATTATAAGAGGAGTCTTTAAATTTGAGAAGTATAACCCTACTAAGTTTAATAGAGTTCGCATCTTTAAGTTAAGAATAGTTAATAAGATTAAGGGCAAAGCTACTAACGCCCTATTTAAGAAATTAAGGCTTATTATCCAAGGTTACAATAATAATAGTAAGGAGATGATTCTTACGCAATCTCCTATAATTTAATAAGCTAGTTAGTAAGTTATTATTACGCTAGCTCCCTCTTTAATAAAGAATAAAATGGCGGTTTATTTGCAAGATATTACTTAGGCCTACACCAATTAAAGACACACCTTTAGCGCTTAATATTGGCATACCTTCTAGAGCAAATTCGCCACCAATATCTCGAAGATATAATTATGGTTATGCTTAAGCCATTATATAGAATTGTAAAGGCAGAAACCTATTGGTGGGCTACTTACAGCAAGCACTATAAAGAGAAGCTTTTGATAACTACTTCTATATTTAATCCCTGCTTCCTTATAATAACTATAGGAACTCTATTTGGAATTGTTAGCATATAAACTAATAATATAATTATCTTAGGAGACGACTAATTCTTAGCTTTTAAAGAAGACAAGTTAGTGAAGGCAAATCTTATAGCAAAGCTAAAGGAAAAGCTTGACTTAAAAACACTATTACTCTTTAATGGATGTATCCTCTTCCTAAACAAGGATTCTATTGCTTTACGCCAGAAGGGTTAAGGCAAGAAGATTAACGTTATTAATGTTAATTCTCCAAAGCAAGGATACGTGGAGTAACGCGCTTGTAGAGCTTATATTGCTTCTATCTGTTAACCTAAGGCTTTATTTGATCTCTCTGTTGCCGCTTAACACTAGAAACTAACTAAGGATAACATTCTTGCCCTAAATAAGCGTCTTTTCTGGCAAATGAACCATCTCAATCAGGGACTACTCTATATGCCTATTAATCTTCCCACCACTAAGCTCTTTGTATTTATTAATGGATTGTTTATAAATAATAAAGATTTTAGCTCCTAGCTAGGATATAAGATCATCATCACGAATAAATCTACTAGAGAGAATGACTTTATAATCTATAGTAATCTTATCTACTGGAGCTTAACTAAGAGCAAGTGTGTTACTTAAAGCGTTCTAGCGTTAGAGATATATGGAATGGTTGGCGGAGTTAATATAGCAATTGCAATTAGAACTACCCTAAAAATAATTATAGATTAACTTGAACTTCCTATTATCCCTATAATTGTGTGTACCGACTTATATTCCCTCTATAAGTATTTAGTTAAGCTTGGTACTATAAAGGAAAAGCGCCTTATAATTGATATTATGGCACTTTGGCAATCCTATGAGCGGCAAGAACTCTTTAAAATTTAATAGATTAATAGCTAAGACAACCCAGTAGATGTAATAATAAAGGCAAATCTAAACAAGGCTCTAGAAACGTTTGTTAACACAAACACTCTATATATATAAGTTAAAGGTTGGGTTAAAAGGGAGTAAAAGCGAGACTTTGTAATAATGCTAGAGCACACTACCTGCGGTATTCTGCGGACCCTAACTTTAAGCTAGCTAATTAGGATTTTCTATACCCGGCATAGAAAATCGCCATTAGCTTGCTTACATTTAGCGCCTTGGCGGCCTTAATATAATATCTACCCTAACTTCTAACAACTAATTAGGATTTTCTATTCCCGGGATAGAAAATTGCTATTGGTTCGCTTACTACTAGCGCCTTAGTGGCCCTCGCAATATGTCTTCCTACTACTCCCTAATGATTCTTTTTTGGTTTAAAGGCATTTATACGAGCTGTTACATATTATAATAGTAATAGTAAGTAAGGAGGATTGATATTTGTTATACTGGTTAAGCGGTATATGTATGTAGGTGGCAACTATAAAAGAAGAATTGCCAGTGTTGGGAATATATTACGTGTCGCCGCGGTACTAGCGTGGCGAGGAGCCTTAAGCTCCTCGCCCTTCCTTATTATAAAAATCAATAAGCTTTTAACCAACATCACTGTAACCTACTCGAGTAGTCGTTATTGGTGAGTCACCCTGTGTGACCAACACTATTAGATATAATATATATAATCTACCTTAATACTATTATAGTCTACTTTAATAACTATAAATTATATATGTACTATGTGCAAATGGTACTAAAAAGACTAGGAAAATAAGCTCTATATAAACCTAAAAAAAATATACGTTTTATACTACTACTATTAATTTTCTAGGCTTTATTATTAGAGTTAATAGAGTGTTAATAGAGAAAAGCCAGGTGGACGCTATTAGGGAATAGCCCTACCCTATAATATTTAGAGAAGTATAGGTTTTTTTTAGGCACAGCGAACTTCTACTAAATGTTTATTATTTATTATACGTAAGTAGTATTTCTAATTACTAATCTACTAAAGGGATCTAAAAATGGCAAAAATATAGGACCCTTTATATTTAGGGAAGCTACTAAATAGGCTATAGGCCGGTTAAAAGATTTATTTATATTAGCGCTAATCTTAATATACTTCTACTAGGAGCTATATATATACTTTAAAATAAATATATCCGGCTTTACTCTAGGGGCAATTATATCTTAATTAAAAGACGAATTATAGCATCCTATAGCGTTTCGGTTAAGGAAAATAACCCCTATAAAATAGCATTATATAATGCATAATTAGGAGCTACTTACAATAATTATAGTAATAAAGCACTGGCGATATTGTTATATAGAATGCAACTATCCTATTAAAGTTTTTACAAACCATAATAACCTAAAATACTTTATAACTATAAAGGTATTAAGTGGTTAATAAGCTAGATAGGTAGAGGCACTATTTATAATGGTGCTAAAGCGCGTCACCTGCTACCTTGCCGTTTCCTAGGCAATCTGCTAAATTCTGCCAAATTCTACCAAGTCGCTATTAGCTCGCTTACTACTAGCGCCTTAATAACCCCTTTATATCTTACTAGTCTCCACCAATCTTCTTCTCCTTAGCTTAGTATTCTTATATAGTAGCAATCTATAAACTTTGGTTTAGAAGCATTTATATAAGCTTATTATATTATACTAAGCTCTCCCTATATTGCCTGGGAAGGCCTTAATAATATCCCACCCTAAAAAGAAGACCTCCGTCTGCAATAACGCAATAACGCATTATACTTAAACACCAAAAAACTTACACTACCACGCCTAGGAAGGCCCTAATAATATCCCACTTTTATAGGCCAGACTATACTTGACCTGTACCCCTAAAAGAACCCTAGAATTAAAACTAAACTATATATAATAGTTTACCAGCACTGCGCTGAGACACAAGATCGTTGCCTAAGAGGCTCTGAGACAGGATTGACGCTACCCTCGTATGTCTCGGATATGGTTAAATATTGAGTTATAGACTTTGGAGTTCGGGGTCTACTTTCATGTATTTAGTTCACTTGATTTCCTTAGATTTAGAAAAAAGTTGCTTATTTAATCCTCACACTGCAAAAGCTTACACTATATAATTCTAACAATCCTTAGAAAGCCGATAATGGCACCTAAAGTAAGCTTATTTAAAAGACCTGCCTCTATCTAAGAGGAATATAAGATCTAGCTAGGATTAGAAATTAAAGATAATAATAACGTTATAAATATACGCGAGCAGATTTGTGCCCTTACAGCTAATTAGAAGGTTAATTATCTTTAGGCCTAAAGTATATAAGAGACTCTAAAGGAGATCCTAAAAAGCTTTACCGCCTTATAAAATAGCCCAGCCTCCCCTTTATAAAGCCTTAGTTAACCTATTTACTTAGCTAAATATAATATACTAAAGAGTACGGACATAATAATAAAACAATTAAAATCCGTTAAGCTCCCTAACCCCCTACTATTATTAAACGGCATAGACCCAATCTTTAAAAACTAGAGAATCTAGGTATAAGGAAAACTCCGCGTTAATTAAGACCACTTTACTTCTAAAGAAGCCAAGATGCTCTATATCTTTAGATGAACTATAGGATATACACAGCGGCACCTTTAAGCTAAATTTAAAGATAAATCTCCTATCTAATTTATATCTGTTAATAAAATACTATAGCACCTAGCTGCTATTTATATAAATCCAAATAAAGTATGGGATACTAGATATAAGTATAACCGCCTAATAATAAAACTATCCTACTCCTTTGCCAAGTTCTAAACTTAATTCTTATACCTAGTAGGGGAAGGCTAGGTTCCCCTTAAGAACTACTATTTGGACCTATATAATAAGCTAACAGTCTAACTATAAGAGAAGATTATAGTAGCCTTAAATAACCTACTAACCTACTAAAGACTTGCAGCCTAATATTTGTTACTAGACTTAGAATTAAAACAAATTAATACTTATTCTAACTAATTAAAGCGGTCCTACGGCAACTAAAATCTATTTGCTATACTAATAGGAGCTAGTATTAGAATATAAACCACGACTGCCTTTATACTAAAAGAGGTTATAACTACCTACCCGCAAGCCTTACCTAATCTACTATATACTATACCTTTAGCTAATACTTATTGCAATACCCTAATTAACCCTACTATGGTTATATACTTTAATTATAGAAAGAATGGTTAATTTACTACGTCCTACCTAAAGCTAAAAGATATAGGTAATATTAAGGAAATAGAGGAAGAAGAAATATCCAATAAGTTAGAAAAAGAAGAACCTTAGGGAAAGACTCCCCCCTAGGGTATCTTATTAATCTTAAAGAGATTAATCTAAATTAGCTAATAGGTGGAAAACACTTTATAGTTCTATATATTGTATCTTAAAATGGATATAGAGTTAATATAATTGTCCTTATTAATACTAGAGTAAACGGCTTTGCCTTTATAAATATTGCTTATATAAATAACGTTGCTAAGTTCTTAAATATAAATACTACCTAACTAGAGAAGCCTATTTAAGTAAAAGGCTATAACGGCTAAGCCGGTAACCCAGTAACCCATATCTTAAAGCTATATATTGCTATTAATAAACAACACTAGTTTGGTATCCCCCTCTATATCCTAGACCTAGGGTCCTATAATATAATCCTTAGCCAAAAATAGATGTTCTACTTTAACATTTAGTTAAATATGCGGCAAAGACAGTTTGTTTGGCCAGAGAATAGACTAAAATTACCCTCCTTTATTGGAGAAATTTAGACTAACTGCAAGACGTTAGCCGTAAAGGCTACCCCTATTTATTAATAGGATATTAGGGACCGCGACCTAGCCTTTACCTAAGAAGATACCCGCCGCAAGGCCGGTAGAAACTCTATACTAATAAGAATACTCCTCTAAAGCACTATAGTTAAGGAGGACTCTACTTATAGAAGTAGAATAGATAGTAATGTAGACAACTTCTAAATTGCGGAGATCTGGCTAATGTGGAAGAGGACGTACTAATAGGATATAAAAGATAATCTTTAGAAGATGTAGTAAGAGCTAAGGGGAGTAAGGACAACGCCAATATACTAAAAGACCCTAAGGCTATGGACACCCCTACTACTATACAACCCCCCTATAGTAGATATTGCGGTAATTAGTGCTATAGGTTTCCACTTTAATATATATTGGAAGGATAATAAGTTCTTTATAACTAGCTTATATAAAATTAACCAGATTATTAATAAGAAGAAAGAAGGGCTAGTAGAGGAAACTAATAAGGAGCTAGTTAAGCGCCTTCTCCCTATATACCTCTTAGACTATAGAGACACGTTCTTAAAAGTAGCCTTAGATATACTACCCCCCTACTAAACCTATAATTATAAGATTTAACTAGAGGCCAATAACTCTCTAGGCTATAGCGCCCTTTACTAATAAACTATAAAGGAACTAAAAGCAACTAAGTAGTATTTAATTAATAACCTCTATAAAGGGTTTATTAAGCCAAGTTAGGCCCCTTTTACTTCCCCTATTCTATTTATAAAGAAACCTAATAAAGGCCTTTATTTCTATATTAACTATTAGAAACTAAACGCTATTACTTAGAAAGATTATTACCCCCTCTCCCTAGTTAATAAGACCCTTATATATCTAAGCCAAGCTAAAGTCTTTACTAAGCTTAATGTCCGCTAAGCTTTCTTCTAAATTAGGATAGACCCTATATTAAAAGATCTAATAATATTCTATACCCGCTATAGTTCTTATACATATAAAGTCCTTTCTTTTAGAAGGTCCTAAAAAGGCTTCAGAATATAAGTCTATAAGTTAATATTAAGAAATACAAATTTAGAGTAAAATAAATAAAGTACCTTAGGTTTATTATTAGTATAGAAGGAATTAAAGTTAACCCTAAGAAGGTTAAGGCAATCTGTAACTAGGAACCCCCTTATACTATAAAAGGTATCTAGTCCTTTTTTTAGCTTCTATAACTATAGGGTTATGGCTAAGCCTCTTATATAGCTAACTAAGAATAATATACCTTTTATTTTTAATAATAATTATATAGAAGCTTTTAAGGAGTTAAAGGACTAACTTATCTCCTCCCTAATTCTCCATTACTATAACCTAGTCCTTAAATTAATGCTAAAAATAGATGCCTTTAATAGAGTAGTAGCGGGGGTTCTCTTATAGTTATACCTAGATAGTAAGTGGTACCCTATTATATTTTTCTTAAAGATAATAGCCCTAGCTAAGCATAACTATAAGGTACACGATAAGGAAATACTAGTTATTATATAATCGCTGTCCTAGTAGTGCGTAGAGCTTAAAGGTATAGACTTTTAGATTAAAGTCTATACTAATTATAAAGCCCTTACGTATTTTATAATAATAAAGCAGCTTACCAGTGCTTTTATCAGTATTCAACATCAATATGAGACCGTATTGAAGTTGATATTGAAGACGATTTTGTTATTGAATAGATTACTAAATATTGAATCTGGATTGCGTATACATAGAGCCTTGACATGGTAATTAAGCTCCGTACGGCTCTAGGCTTTGGTAGAGCTCTAAAATACAACAGCTCTCACCTTCGCTCTCACCGCTACCGTCAACTTCGCGATCTTCGGCTTAGCGTATTTGGTGGTGGCTTATTAGGCTCTCCTTTTTAGGCACAGCTGCTACGTTTACCGCCACAAGCCTCCCCTCGGCTATAATATTACTAAACAGCCAAACTTTTTAAGCACTTAGTGTACAATATTCTGTAAAATTAAGTTTAATATTTATATATTTTAACTTTATATATATTTACCTAATAAATTTAAAAAAATATATATATTACTTAAAGGCCAAAGTCATTTACCAAGGCTTTTACACCTTATTTTTACTACTTCGACTCCAAAATTGTCAATATTCAATAACTTTCAGTATTGAACATATTGTATTGAGATTGGATATTGAACGTAAATATTCAATATTTAGTAAATGTTAAACAATATCGAATATGGATAAAAGCACTGCGGCTTACTAGTTAATAGGCCTAGTAGGCTAAAATACTCTCCTAATTCTTCTTTATAATTATATACCGCCCTAGTAGATAAAATTCTAAGGCTAATACCTTTACCTAGAGAGAATAGGATGTAGAACTATAAGATAAGCTAAAGGATTAGCACTAAATACGTACCCTCCTCTATCCTAAATAGCTTAACCTATATATCCTTAAGGAACTAAGCTCTGAATAGAATAAGCTAGCACCTATAGAAGGAGAGGTCCTAGGTAAACTAATGGGTCTAATTAATCGCATCTTAAACGCAAACCGTATAGCTAAATCCCTAAAAGCCCTCCGTAACTAAGCTATGGAAGGTAACCTTAATTTAGAAATATAAGACGGATTACTCTTATACTAGGAACGGCTTATAGTTTTAGACGTTAACAACCTATAAATAGAACTAATCCGTAAAGCCTACTATTAAGTCTCTATAGTGTATCCTGGTTAAGACAAGACCTATTAACTATTAGTGCCTTACTACTACTAGTAAGGACTCTTATCTAATATAGAACGATTTATTAGAAATTATTATACTTATAAACAAGTAGATACCCCCATGGATTACACCCCTAGATAGTTATAACTACTGCTAATTCCCAAACACCCTTAATAGCATATTATAATAGACTTTAAATTATTCCTAAAGGACAAACATAGCTATAATATGGCTTTTATAGTAGTTAACCGACTAAGTAAGTAAGCTATTTCCCTTCCTTGCTTTAAGACTATAACTATAAAAGATATGGCCTATATATACATTAATAACATTTACCGGATCTATGGTGCTTTTAAGTCTATTGTCTCTAACTATAGACCCTAGTTTATATTAGACTTCTAGAACGAATTCTACTATATCCTTAGGATTAAGATTAAGCTCTTTACTATATTCTACCCTTAGACTAATAGATAAACCAAGATTATAAACTAGTACCTTAACTGGCAACCTCGCCCCTTTATTAACTACTACTAGAATAACTGGTTAAAACTACTGCCTATAATAGACTACGCATAGCTTACACTCCCTTATGTTACGGACGCTTTAAGTACAATGTTACGACTACTTGGAGAAGAGACGGCGGAAGCTAGTTGGTTAATACAGGCATGGTCCAGAATGGATCCAGTAGAACCATGTAACGAGGAATAGTAACCAAGGTCACATAGTGTTGAACGTATTGACTGCGTTGAACGAGAGGGACGTTACGTTTAACACAGATAACACGTACCTTACATACAAGAGAGGATTTCTTAGGAGTACGGTTGTGTATTTAAAGGACCTTAGTCCCTACTATAGATAGTTCTCTCCTTGTAGTGAATCTTAGAATATAATTAGAGTTAATCTGTTAGGCAACCACTCTACTAGTTATTATTATATTATTGATTTGTTTTTACCTATATACCCAGCCTAATAATAGAACCCACCGTAGTTCCTACTATAAGGTTCCATTACACATTCACTACTAAGGTTACGGTATTAAACAAAATCGAATAATATGCCACCCAGAGCACTAGTTATAATGGCGTTGACGGCAGCCACAACCTCAGGGCCAGGTAATACCAGTATAGACGATAGGGATTCTTAAGTGGTTACGCAAGGTCAGTTATAGGAAATGGTTAATTACTTATAAGATAATAATAGGATACTTAAAGAACGCATTAATAGAATTAGAGTAGTAAAGATTAAGCTACCTTTAATTAAATGATTTTTAGGAGAGAAGTTAAAGCTCAAAGGATTTCTTATGCAGATGCACTTTAAGGTAGTATAGGAAGGAGCGAAGTTAGCAATATTATTAGATTAAGTAGCCTATGCAGGATTGTTCCTAATGGGGAGGGTACTTAAGTGGTTTAAGCCGTATCTTACGGAAATATAGGCTAATGGCATGACAACTACTAACTAGGACATACGGTATATATTTACTAGTTAGAACGGGTTCGCGGAATAACTAATATAGATATTTAGAGACCTAGAGGCTATAACCATAGTAGAACGAAAGCTTCAGAACTTAGTATAACGTACTTTAGTAATTAAGTATATAACATAGTTTTAAACACTAGCTATATAGGTTAAGTGGAATAACAGGGTGCTTATAGTATAGTATAAACAGGGACTTAAGGCTAAAGTCCAGGACGTAATTATCATAATAGAAGATGCGGATACTCTAAGAGAGTTAATAGATTAGTTAATAAAGATTAATAATAGGATCTATTAAAGGGAACAAGCTAAGAGAGGGTAAGATAGAGTTCTATAGTTGTATAAGGCGTAGAGTACGCAACGGCAGATATAGAGTTAAAAACTATGGAATGGCGTAGAGCTAATAGACCTAAGCGGTACTAAAGAAACCTAAAGGTAGGAAAAGAAACCATGGAAACCTAGAGGTTAAGGATTAAGTAATTAAAGGACCTAGAAGCAAAGGCTAAACCAAGAATCTTAGCAGTAGAAGATGTTTAGGCGGACTCTATAGTAAGAAAGATAGTTTAAAGATAGAGCTTATATAAATTATAGAAAACAAGGTTATTTTGCTAGAGACTATAGAGGTGGTTAGAGTAACTATGCGGTAAAGGGAACTAGGCTAGTAGACGGCATATATATATAGAGGGACAACGGTGCACTGTAAGGAATAAAAGAGTGTTTAATTAACAGTTTTACGTATTGTTACAACAACGCATGCCAAATTTATAAGGATGCTAAGTACGGCGCAAGCTATTAGCTATAGAAGCTATTATTATCTAAGTTTAGAGGAACCAACAAACCAGCTTATAGATTGGATATTAAAGACAATAAATTTAATAAAGGCGAAGCATTTACTAATAATAAGGCAATAAAGGTAGCTTACTAGGAGCATATAGACCTTAGAAAAGTTAAAATAGAAGTAAAGACTAAGACCATTACAGAATAAGGTTTAGTAACGGGTATTATAATACCATTAGATATAATTTCTATCGCTTTATAAAATAATAGAAGTAATATTTAGAAGAAACTAAGTAAGCAGATAACTACTAGTGCTAGCTTATTACTTAATAAAGGCAAAAGGCCATAGGCTTAAGATTCTTAAGTAAAGATAAAAGAAGCTTAAGATTCTTAAGATAAGATAAGATATACCTAAGGACCCACAACGGATAAAAACTGATAGGAAAGGGTAGTAATTTAGTTTAGTAACAAACAAATAAGTATAGGACGTAAGTTTAAGAACTATAAGTTTGGGGAATAAATAAGAATATTAGCAATCCTAGGTAAACGCAGTGTTTAGCCTAAAGATTAAATAGTTAATACTAGGATTAAAAAGCTAGATAACTATAAAGATCTAGCTGTAAGACGCAGAAAATAAGAAACTATGGATAAGTTTAGGACAAGAATTATTATATAGCAAGAGCAAAAGCTAGATAAGAGATTAGCTATGCCAGGTTATATAAGGGATAGAGCACTCATATAAAGAGTTATTAATAGGCTGAGTGCAGGGACACCTAGGGCAAAATAGTTAGACGAATTAGAATAAGAAGAGGATCTAAATATTCTAACTAGGTTTAAAAAAAGACATACTAAAGGATATTATAATACAGTAATAATAAGGTACTTTCTAATAGATAGACTATACACACTAAACTAGTTGTACGGAAAGTGGTATAGGCAACGACACAACGACAAATAGGAAGACTTTTATATATGGCTAGATAAAAAAGTTATCTAAGACTAACCTATTACGGAAAAACGTATAAGTCACATTAAAGGAGTATTAATTATAATGTTAAGGAACCTAGAAGAAGGATCTAGGGACTAGAGAAGTAAGTAATAAGTCTTAATACTAGCAGTAAAGATACCAGTGGTTAGGTTAACTAGGTATAAATTTAAACTTAAAGATAAAGACAAACTAAGAGTTAACCTAAAATATATAGTATATTATACACTATCGTGGATAGCTTGTGTGGATGATATATATAATATGTATAGAGTACCTAAAGATAAGAACCGGAAGTACCTAGTAAGGATATATTGGGCACTAAAGGAAAAGCGGTTTAGGAATGCTAAGTATATATATAGTTGGCACCTAGTAGAAGTATAAGGTTAAGGGGACTTAACGCTTTAACTAAAAAGATTCCTTACAGAAGAATGCCTAGACGGATAATAGTAGTGGGAGTGCCTAGAGAATACTTATCTATAGTATATAGAGAAAAAGAAACAAACTAAGTATTGGCCTAAGTTGGACTAAGTATAGGTAGGATCTAACAGCCAACAGTTAGAAAAAGGGGAGGTGTATAGGACTAGAGAGAACTAGTGTTAAAGCCTTAGACCCTTAAAGGAATTTAAGGGCGACATTTAAATTTATAAGTTAAATGGCAAGATTAGCAGTTTAAAGTGTTAGTAGATAGTAAAGTAACTAGGAACCACATATCACTAAAAGTAGTAGAAAGGATAGGGTTACTATATAAATAGAAGAAACACCTATATCCACTTATAACGATTTCAGGAGATTAGATAGCCTATAGAGGAGGCATTATTAATTTTAAAATAGGACCTATTTAGTTAACTATTAAAGGGAGACTAGTTAGAATGTCTTTTAATATCCTACTATTAGGACAGAATAAGGCGATACTAGGAATGCCTTAGTTACAGAAGTATAATCTAAAGATTGATTAGGTTATAGGTTAGGTTAATATTAAGGATACTTAATAGCGCAAAGTGCGATAGCAAACCAAGTTAGTATGGTACCAAGTTAGAGCAATATATAAAGAGACTAAGCGAGGCTTAAGTTATGTACTAAAGAGATACCACAAGTATAGTAAAAAGTTATAGTCACCAGAAAGTAAAAGGCTGTTAGAGTATATAGCATAGGACTATAAGATAGAATTAGAAGAGGGAATAAGTCTAAAGTTCTTTCTAATCTATAAGCTTATTAAAACAGAGTTAATAGCGCTTAAGGAGTTTGTCTAGGAGAACTTATATAAGGGATATATTAGACTGTTATAGTTATTAGTAGGATATCCAGTACTGTTTATCCTAAAGAAAAACGGAAAACTTAGGATGTATATAGACTATAAACAGTTAAACAGCATTACTAGGAAGGATAGGTATCCTTTACCCTTAATTAGCGAAATCTAAGACAGAATAGGCAACGTAAAGATCTTTACAAAGATAGATCTAAGGTAGGTATACCATTAGATTAGAATTAAGAAAGGCGACAAATAAAAGGCAGCCTTTAGGTTAAAGGAAGGACTATATAAGCCATTAGTTATACAATTTGGGCTTATAAATACACCAGTAATATTCCAGAAGCGAATTAATAGTGTATTAGGAGAACACCTAGATAAATTTATTATAGTATACTTTAACAACATTATCATCTATTTAGAGAGTGAGGAGGAACACAGAGAACACGTTAAATAGGTCTTAAAGAGACTACAAGAAGAATAGATACTAGTAGCAATTAAAAAATACGAGTTCTTTATAAGGAAGACTGATTTTATTAGATTTATTATTAAACTAGGCCAACTTAGTATAGATCCAAAAAAGATTAAGGCTATAGTGAATTGGCAAGAACCAGAGAACGTTACGCAGTTAAAATCGTTCCTAGGGTTTTGCAATTATTATAGAAGGTTTATAGCGCAATGGTTAAAGGATATTAAGCTATTTACGCGGTTAACAAAAAAAGAAGAATTATAGGTATAGGGAAAGGAATAATAAGAACTATTTAAGAAAGTTAAAGAGTTATTTACCTAAGAGCCAGTTCTTAAGATCTATTAACCAGGTCTAGAGACAGTTATAGAAATAGATATATTAGACTTTATACTAGGGGCATACTTTATACAGAAATATTAAGATGGATAGCACCTAGTGGCATACTATAGTCGAAAAATAACACCACTAGAGTTAAACTATGACATCTACAATAAGGAGTTATTAGGTATAGTTACAGCACTTAAGAAATAGAGAGTATTCTTATAAGGTACAGAGAAACCATTTATAGTTAAAACGGACTATAAAAACCTTATAGGATTCCTAATAATAAAGAAACTCAATCAAAGACAGGTTAAATGGGCGGAAATGCGTATAGAATACTATTTTGAAATTCAGTATACTAAGGGTATAGACAATGCACGAGCAGACGCTTTAAGTAGAAAGACTAAATTATAAAGTGATAAAAAGCTATTAGGAGCTTTGTTACAAAAGGATTAAGATAGATTGATTAGGTATAATTATCTAAAGATTATAGCAACTAGGGAAAGTTAGATCCATAAGTTACTAGAGAGTAATTAAATACAAAAAATCTAAAAGGTATAGGTAGAGGATCTAGATTTAGAGCAATATAAAAATAAAGAAGCAACGTATATACCTAAGTCTATCGCAGAAGAATTTGTTAAGGAATTCTATAAGGGAATAATATAAGGATATAACGGAGCTATAGGCTTAGTGTTAAGGCTTTAAAAGGAGTATATTATTTAAGGAATCTGGGGACTAGTAAGATAAGTTATAAAGGAATATCTAGATTACCAAAGAAATAAACCAACGAGGTATAAGCTATATGGAGGGCTATAACCTATTAAAGTACCAGGAAGACTATAGGAAGTTATATTATAGGACTTTATTATTAAGTTACTAAAGTCAAGAGATCCTATTATAGGATAAGATTATAACGCGATTTTAGTAATAGTGGATAAGCTAATAAAGTGGGGATACTTCATAGCATACACTAAAGAGATATTAGCAGAAGATGTCGCTAGAATCTATATAAAGGAAGTATTTACAAGACATAGAGCACTAGACAAGATTATATTAAATAGAGATCCAAGATTTATAGTAGTATTTTAGGAAGTATTTCTGGCAGAATAAGGGGTTCGCGTAGTAATATCTATAGTATATTATCCGCAGACGGATAGACAAACAGAAAGACTAAATTAGACACTAGAGTAGTATCTAAGGCATTATATTAACCACGCATAGAATAATTAGGTATTATTATTACCAGTTATATAGTTTGCATATAATACAACACTATAAGAAGGAATAGGGACATTACTATTTAAGGCAAATTACGGATATAAGCTAAGAACATCGTTATCACCACGTTAAGTAAAAAAGACGAGTAGCACAGCTAAATAAAGAATGGAGATATTAATAAATCTTTATACAGACCTTATAGAAACAGCTAAACTAATATAAGAATAAATAAAAAGGTACTATAATACTAAGAGATCTAAGGGACCAGATCTTAAGGAGGGGGATAAAGTATAGCTACTACACAAAAATTTCAAGAGTTAATAACTAAGCAAGAAGTTGGACTATATTAGACTAGGACCTTTTAAAATTAAGTAAAGAATTTTATTAGTTATATATAAGTTGAACCTACTAGCTAAGATAAAGATCTACCCTATATAATATATCGCAATACTAGAGCCAGTATATAGAAATATTAAGCCACCAGTCTATGAGGCAGACATGTATAGAGGATAAGAGAAAGACAAATAGTAAGTTTTAAAGATCATTAGTTACGAGGATATAGATAACGAAATATAGTATAAAGTAAAGTAGATAGGCTATAGTAAGACTATCTAGGAACCACTAAGCAACCTAAGGAACGCTATAGGAAAGGTATAGGAGTATCGGAAGAAAGTAGGTTAGGTAATATTAATAAGGAAGAATCGCTAAAGAATAAGTCACCTAAGGGGGACCTAAGAGGAGCAATTGCTAAGCTACTTAGAGTTGTTTCCCTTATAGGAGGAGAGCTAGTTCTTTTATTACTAAGTTCCTGCAGACCTTATTAAATAAGTTTCTACTCTTTAGAATAAACCTTCTTATAAATATGTTTAAGACGTTAAAGATAAGCATAAGCTAAATATTAAGCTTTAAGGACGCGTGCGGACTCTTCTAAGGCACGTTAAACCTTAAGTAGCGCGGAAGCTAGCTTACCGTTAAGCTTTATAGTAGTAGATTAAACACAAGACCCTATAATAAGTTACTTAGGGAACTTAAAGACTGTTAAAAGTCATAGGACGCATATACTTAGCGTTAGAAATAGAGCGAACATCGCAAGACAAACGAACGTTTGCTTTGGTACACTTAGAGTAAGAGGAGGGTTATTAAGATAAAGAACTCGCTAGCGCAACATATACTAACCCCTCTTTAGCGCAACGAGAGTAGGGGATCGCCATCACCTCGCCCAGTAACAGTATAGAGGAAACCGTATAAAGGCAACGCTTAACCTAGGAAAGAGAAGAAGAAGCTTTAGGTATAATAAGTAAGGATATTAACCAGACTAATTAAACGGACATTATACCTCTAGTAGACAACTTAGAGATATTAGGAATCTTTAAGAACGAAAATAAAGAGAAGGGAGATAGTATTACAGACGCTTTAAGTACAATATTACAACTACTTAGAGAAGAGACGGCGGAAGCTAGTTAGTTAATACAGGCACGGTCTAGGATGGATCTGGTGGAACTATATAATAAGGAATAGTAACTAAGGTTATATAGTGTTAAACATATTAACTACGTTAAATAAGAGGGACGTTATATTTAACATAGACAACACATACCTCACGTATAAAAGAGGATTTCTTAGGAGTACAGTTGTATATTTAAAGGACCTCAGTCCCTACCGTAGATAGTTCTCTCCTTGTAGTAAATCTTAGAATATAATTAGAGTTAATCTGTTAGGCAACCACTCCACTAGTTATTATTACGTTGTTAATTTGTTCTTACCTACATACCCAGCCTAATAACAGAACCTACTGTAGTTCCTGCTACAAGGTTCCGTTACACCTTATAATAGTATAGAAATATTACTATTTAAGTTACTTTATAGATATAAGCCATAAATATCCTTTAATTGGAATAGACTTATAAGACCTATAACGACCCGCAAACGCCTTAGCTATAAAGAGGCCTAAATATTTGCTAAGAGGATATACGGAGCCTAGAAGACTGCCTAAGTAGTTATAAAAAGGTTATAAGAAAAGAAAGAGGCTAATATAAACTAACATTGCTATAAGGTAGACTTTTAAGCAGGAGATAAGATATGGGTGTTAATAAAAAACTAGAAGACCTAAAGGCTAAGCCATAAACTAGACCACTAAATGGCTGGCCCCTATAAGATCCTTAGGAAGGAAGGGCACTCTTTTAGGGCTCAGCTACCAGAATTAATAAAGATCTACCCTGTTTTCTCTTTAAACCGACTACGGAAGGCTATAGATAACCTATTGCCTAAATAGTATAATAACCCCCCACCACTAATTTAAATTACAGAGGACGAGGAATAGGAAGTTAAAGAGATCTTAGCAGTTAAGAAGGACCGTAGTACCTTAAAATACCGTGTGAGCTAGGTAGGTTATAATAAAAATCTAGAATGGTACCCCGCATCTAATTTTAAGTACTCTTCCTATAAGCTACGATATTTCTACCTAGCCTACCTAGACCTCCTAGAACCACTACATAAACTAAACAGCTGGATTAAATGCTAGGAAGAAGGTGTAGATAACTATAATAATTTAGATAACAATAAAGAACTTAGACAAAGCCTAAGGGTAAGCTTTTTTAGAAAAATGGGGGTAATATAATGGTACTAGAGCGCGTTACCTACTACCTTGCCGTTTCCTAGGCAATTTGCCGTTTTCTAGGCAATCTGCTATATTCTGCTATATTCTGCCAAGTCGCCATTAACTCGCTTACTACTAGCGCCTTAACGACCCCTTTGTATCTTACCAGTCTCCATTAGTCTTCTTCTCCTTAGCTTAGTATTCTTATATAGTAGCAATCTACAAGCTTTGGTTTAGAAGTATTTATATAAGCCCGTCACACTATTATAGTATAACTTTAAAATTATATACCGCCTAGAAAAGACAAATCCTATTAATAGGTTGTTAAAATATCTAGATTATAAAACTAGGAGAATCTAGAATAGTATAGGGGAAATAATTTCTATATTATAAAATTTGCTTAAGAAGAAAGAAGGCTCTTTTCCTAAAACTACTAAATTTTATAGTAGGGTAGAGGTCCTAGCAATATAGCTATAAAGTACTATAATAATAGAGCCGTAGGATATAGTTATAAACTAGGTAGATATTACAAAATTAGCGTACCCCAAAATTAGCAAGAATTCTATAAAATATACTAGGGGTATTGCGGCACCTTTAACTTAACAGCGCATTAGCTATAAGTTTCTGGATTTAAAGTAAATAGGTACCTATTAATAGTATAGCACACTATATAACAGTAGGAGAATCTATTAGCACTAATAGTTTAAAACGACTTGTGCTACGCCTAGGGTCTATAATAGCGGCGGGCGAAATAGAAGTAAGTAATTTATATAAAACCTTTCTAGATCTTCTTCTTTAAGTATAATAGAGGGACACCTTTATTACTAGGGAGAGGTAGAAAGATATAGTAGAGACTAGCTTGGCTAGAGTTACTAAGAAGCTATAGTAGCAAGACTAAAAGGGTCTATTGCGTTTTAAGGGTGCTATATATATCCTAAAGAACTAAGCGGTTTAAGATGAAATTCTAAAGGTCTTCTATAATAACCCTTTTAGGGGTTACTATAGTGCTAATAGAACTCTTAAGACCGTTTAAAGGAAATAATTTTAGAATAGAATGTCTAAAGAAGTTAAGGACTATATATTAAGATGTAATATGTGTTAAAGGATATAGATATCTAGGTATTACCTATATGGTAAGTTATTAGTACTTCCTATTCTACAAGGACCCATATTAGAATTAACAATAAATTTTATAATAGGCTTACCCCTTACTAAAATAAAAACTAAAGAGGTTGCTAACGCTATCCTAGTAATTGTTAATAGATATACAAAGTTTTTAGGGTACTTTACTATTATAATAATAATTATAGTAGCAGAACTAGCAGAACTATTTTTAAAATCGTAGCTCTTATTTAGCATACTAAGGGAAATTATATCTAATAAAGGTATCGTATTTAATAATATATTTTAGTCTTTATTTTATCTCCTATTAAAAATATAGCAAAGGATAAGTATTACCTTCTACCTATAAATAGATAGGCTAACAGAGCGTTTAAATACATTATTAGAACACTACCTTTGCTGCTATATTAATTACTAATAGAATAATTAGACATTATAGTTAGCTCTAGTGTAATACGTATATAATATAAGCATCTATAGCAGTATAAAAATAACCCCGTATAAAGCACTGTTTAGGGTAAAGGTAAATAACTCCTAAAATATTAAGGACATTATTTCCAAAAGGGAGGCACTAGCGGTATTTAAAAGAATTAAGCAAATAATAATTTATAGAGAAGAACTTAAAAAGTACTTACTAGACGCCCAAGCTATATAAAAAAGGTACTATAATAAAAAATATATACCTAAAGAATTTAAAGTAGGAGATAAAGTCTTACTATCTATAAAAAAAAATATCCGGATAAAACGTATTAAGAAGAAGCTGGACTACTAATAGCTTAAACCTTTTAAAATAATTAGAAAAACTAAAGGAAATTAAGCTTATAATTTGGAATTACTAAAATTATATCTAATATATCCTATATTTTATATTTCTTTATTAAAGCTATACTAAAAAAGAGATAATATAAAACCGCCCCTACTTAGCAAAATTAATAGGGAACTAGAATAGAATATATAAGATATTCTAGACCAAAGATAGCATTAAAAAAACGTAAATTTTTAGTTTATTAAGAAGGATACTCTTAGGCGTATAATAGTTAGGAACCTAAGGAGTACCTTTAGCTAAAATGCAATACGGCAATTAAAACTTTCCTAAAGACTATAAATTAGGATTTAGTAACGGTTCTAAATATACTATAGATAAGATAATAAGAAAAACCCTATAAATTAAAACTATAAGGTTAATGTCGGAATGTTAGTTATATAACGTGGTCACGAGACCACGAAGCGAGGCTAGCTAACCTGACCTTAGAGCAACCCCTGACTTCTAGACAATAATAACTACCAACTTTAACACCGCATACGTATCGCAATACAGTGATATTTATGCACGTTGATAAAGCGAGTATACCGACACTGATTAGTAGATGTATAGATTAGGAAATACGCAATAAGCTAGAGCTTAAGAACCGTACTGGAATAGACAAGGCTAGGCGATCCGTGTACTGTTTCTAGTTAAAGGAGAAAGCTATATTACCCTCAAAGCTCGAGACTACGTATTAGCTTAACTACTGACGCGTTAGATCGCCTAGAGAATTGTATCTTTACTTAGAGAAGATTGCGACCTCCCTTAAGCTTAAAAGAATTTGTACTGGCCTTACAGCCAATACAACAGATCGCTAAGAGAATAGTAGTCTTACTAAGAACACTTTACAGGCCTAACGGCTGTAGAGAATGTATACACTAGAGAGAGCTACGCCACCCTTAAAGCTTGAGACGAACATATTAGCTTAACTGCTAACGCGTTAGATTGCCTAGAGGATTATACCTTTACTAAGAATCTTCAGTCTTTAAAAACTGTAGATTTGTTAAGGGGACACGCACACACCCTTATACCCTTATACCCTTACCTCTACATCCTCACCTCTTGACCCTTGACCTCGACCTCGACCTCAACCCTAACCCTCAACCTTGACCTCTATTTAAGCCTTAAGCCTCAAACTCTCACACCCACCTTTATACCTACAATCATGGAACTAACGGAGAAAGAATGGGCCGTAATGGCTAGTAAATACGGATACGGAATTGATGTAAACGAGGCTATAAAGGACGAACTGGTAGAGTTTGTAGAAACGATGATATATCTAACATAAGACCTTATAGACAACAGCTTGTGGGCTGTCTTTCTAGAGCAGTTTAAGGGATTTACGGTGGAGAGCTTTAAGAAGATACGCATAGATATTAGATCTAAGCTGCGAAGACATCTCCTTAAAAGAGGTGTTTATGTAGGCAAATATAACAACAGAGTTACTATATCTAAACGGTTATTTGAGGTTATATAATAGGAAGAGCTGCATCAATGGACAGATAAGGAGATTATAGCAACCATTAAGGAATTAGCAGAACTACTAATTACGGTAATACTGCGAGACAGGTTGAACCACACCCGTAATGGTCTATTGGGTCAGCCTATAGCTATAGTTGTAATACTACCTAGGCCTACCCCACCACTAGCTGCCCCGCCAATTCCACCAGCTATTCCAACTGCTGCACTGCCAGTTGTCCCGATCTCTGCACCGCCAGCTACTCCGATCGCTGCACCGCTAGCTACTCCGATTGCTGCACCGCCAGCTACCCTAATTGCTGCCCCTGCTACTCCTACTACCCCACCTGGTCCTCCTCCTGCCCAGTATCTTCATACCGGTACTGCTAATACCGACCCAGCTATAATACTGCCCGGAACATAGATACCTACCCCTATAACACCTTAACTACCCATTGCATTTGTACCCCAGCAATCTGCCCAGCAATAATATAACTTTTAGCAACCTGCCTAGTAGTAGTACAACCCTTGGCAACCTGGCCAATAGCAACCTACCCTACCGCAGCCTACCCTACCGCAGTCTACCCTACCACAACCTACCCTACAGCAGCAATTAGACCTAGGGGTAGGAGGAACAACCTTATGCGGTAGGGGGGCTGCTATAGTAGCAAAGATATACACAGACAGCTAGAGAGTTCCTTTGCAGTCGCCAACCGTTGCATGGGAGAAGGAACACCCCAGTTAAAGAGTGTATACTACTTTCTTTATAGACCGTAACTACCACAACCTAAACAAGGCGGAGGTCGCCTACGCAAATACCCTAAACCTATAGCCATGGCGGACACGGCAGATATTTCAGTATACCTATAAGAGGACGTTCCCTTGCCTTAATTGGGCTGTAGGGGTGGGTTGAACGAACAAACTATAAAGTATTGCCTGGGCGTATAGTAGGGGGTAGGCAATACCCTTGTATAGGAGAGAGAGAGAGACGAACTAATAGGGGAGGAAGGAGGCTGCAAGCCTAAGGAGCTTATAAGGGGTGGCCAAGGCCTAGCTGAAGGCTAGCCTTAGCAGCCCTAAGAGCTCCCAGGATGTAACCA
>Ga0307507_10001692_pt1 | contig 48869 bp, 10 predicted proteins | sample 7_EM_MG_FD_207223 | JGI IMG/M metagenome (GOLD analysis project Ga0307507, IMG submission 207223) | Populus trichocarpa ectomycorrhiza microbial communities from riparian zone in the Pacific Northwest, United States - 7_EM | ecosystem: Host-associated > Plants > Roots > Unclassified | place...
ATTTAAATTATTAAAATTTATTATTAAGTGGTTGTTAAGATATTAAAGTGTGATTTTTCCATTTTTTGGTGTGTTTTTGAAGTGATTAGCTTACCCGTTTGACCAGCTTACCCGTGAAATACGTTACTAGCTAAATATGCATAATATAATATAAAGGTATATCTCTAGCTACTATACCTACCAACAAGCTAAGGCTTTATATAAGACATATAACGGCTTTCTAAAGCCACTACCTATTCTAGACCCAAGATAGAAGGATATCTTAATTAACTTCGTTATTAAACTCCCCGTAAGTAAAGGCTGTATAAATATTATAGTAGTTATGGACCAACTATCCAAAATAAGACACTTAATCGCCTATCCTAATATGTTAACACCTACTATTGCCTAACTGTTCCTAGATTATATATAGAAACTCTATAGACTCCCTAAAATGATTATCTCTAATAAAGGCAGCTAGTTTATCTCTATATTCTAGAAAGAACTAACTACCTAACTCTATATTAAAGCACTATTATTTATAGCATACTACCTAGAAACGGATGGTTAAACAGAACGTGCAAATGCTATAATAGAATAATATATTTGGATATACACATCATATCTACAGGATGACTGGATAGACTGGCTTATATTTACTAAGTTTACTATAAATAACTCCATCTTAGAAACTATAAAGGTCTCCCCATTCCTGGCCAACTATGGCTAGCATCTATAAATAGGTTTTAAACCCTTTAGTAATATTCCTCGCCTGGCTTATTAGGCCTTATAAGTTGCAGAAGTAAATAAATTTATAAAGAAGATAGAAGAACTATAAGAGTTCCTTACTAATGAAATAATATAGGCCCAATCTATCTATAAAGCCGCAGTAAATAAGAACCAAACCCTAGTACTAGCTTACTAAATTAGTAACTTTATCTGGCTAGATATAAGAAATCTAAATATAAAATAACCTATTAAGAAACTTAATTAGAAGAACGCTGGCCCTAATAAGGTTAAAAAAGTTGTCTTTTCTTATACCTACTAACTAAAGCTCCCTAATACAGTTAAAATCCACCCTATATTCTATATGTCAGTCCTCCACCCTACCGCCCCTATATTAGACGCCCTACCTAGATAGATCTAAGACCCTCCCCCATTAGTTAAAGTAGATAGTAAGGATAAGTACCTTGTTAAAAGAGTTAATAATATTAAGTATAATAAACGGAAACGTAAATATATATACCTTATAAAATAGAGAGGTTTTACTAAACCCTTATAGGAACCTACTAACTCTATAGGACTTATATAAGCCATAGAAGACTTTTACAAACTCTACCTAGAACTACCATAGCCCTATCTTATAGATGCTTAAGTTTAAAGGGGGGGTACTGTTATAGGATACTCCCATAATACCTTATATACGTTTACCTATTTCCACTAACTAAACAACTAGAGACTGACCACGAGACGGCAATCTAATAGTAATCTACCGTATTCTACTACAATCTACCGTCTCTACTATTGGAGTTGCTAACTAGTAACTTTAAGGACCTCTAACTACCAAATTCTGCTAAGTTTTACTAGAACCGCCACCTAAGCTCTACCCTGCCTATATATAGTATAGTACCCGTTAACCTAGCAACTAAGCAAACGTTATATACCCTTTTTCCCCTATTTCCTACTTTCTTTTCCTTATATAACGTCTTGACTTTATTACGCAGTTTATATACATAGCTTAATAATATCTACTTCGCTATATATTATCACCGCTTGTGCTCGCTCCGTGATAGCCTATTTATATCCCCTATAAAGACCAACCCTTTTATTATCTCCCCTATACCTCCTACACCTATCTACTTAAAACGCTCTCCATTAGCAATAAAAAAATTGTACTTAGTATTTGCTAAATCTACTAAAGTAGATTTAAATCTTGGAGATAACGCTAAGAATATATAAAGCCTACAATTCGCATAAAGATATATAATAATTAGCTTTTCCTAAATTATTTCTAAGAACGCAGAGTTATTATATAAGGGTATTAGGTCGTTCTTGCTTAATAGTATATTAGTAGTTAGCCTTTAACTAGCTTTTAACTTGGGATTTATTATACTAGGGCTTAAGGCTCCTAAGTTAGGGTTTAGGAAAGCGCCTAGTAGTCTAATAAGCGGCTTTAAAGGTTTATTAGGAACCCTAAAAAAAGTATAAAATATATCTCGCTTAATATAAAACGTTAAGGCATGTTGTTTTGCCTAAATAGGCTACTAATTATTTATATTTCTAATAAATAAATATCTTTTATTAGCAATATAGGATTATTTAAACAGTTAACTATATTAATATATTTTTGGCTAATGTAAGGGATATTATTGCGGTACCTCGGGTTGCCCTTAGGGCAACCCCTGGACACCCCTTGGACGTCCATTAGTTATGTGCCAGAGGCACGTGCCCCTAGTATATAGTCTCTATAATCCTAGAGGCCTTACCTCCTTAAGGATTTGTCTCCTCTATAATCTATCTATTCCTATAATTGTGTCCTTATAGCCCCCTATCTATAAAGTCCCCTTATATTTAAATCCTTCCTACTCTATTTGGAAGGGCAGCTGGCTTAAGGACAAAATTGTTTGTTTATATTTTTGTTTACACCCACTATCTTACCTTAAAAATCTCGTGATAACCTAAATGGAAACTCCACGGATACCTTATAGAAAGCCGTCGCATTAAGGTAGGAAGGTCCCTTTAATAATAAGAGATTGCGACAATATAAACCTTTGGGTAAGACGGCCAAATAAGCCCTAATACCTAGATGCACCAGGAGCTTGAAGACTCTCGCACACCTATGGTTACCGCTAAGGAAAACGCAGACACCCTCTATAACAGACGCAACGCCGCTAGAAAGTAACCGGAACCCCTCCGGCCCTACCTAGGCCAATTAGAAGATTAAGTGCCAGAGGCAACCCTAAGATCTTCCCCTAAGCTAGAAATGCCAGAGGAATATATTAACGCGTCTGATTAGGGACCCAACCAGAACCCTCCCAGAAGACCACCGGCCCATAATTAGTATAGTGGCGGTGTATAGACTGTTTATAAGCTAAGCGGGCCTACCCCTTTAGGTAACCCAACCTAACTACTGACTTAAGATTTAAGCCTTATTAGGAAACCTACACCAGCTACTGGTACTAATATTATCTTTATAGCCGGAGCCTCCCTAAGCCGGAGCCTGGAAAGTCAGGAGCCCCATACCAATCTTCTGTAAGGAGGATATTGGGAAGCCGTTATAAGGCTCTTGGAAGCCATGTGGGAGGGAGCTACTGATGAATATATTAAAAACCTCTAGGGGCAGATCCAGGTCTGGTAAAACTTAATCTAGACTGGATAAAATCTTTTACAATTGGGCTAAGACCGAGGACTCCCTAGGGGTTACCCTATACCCTCCTAAGGAGGTGTGGAAGATTTAGAGAGGCATTTACATAATAAGCGGAAGAAAGATATGGACTAACTGGCTAAGGCCTCTAATAGTCTAGAACTCCGCCCCAGACTCAAGGCTCACCACTTGGATAATTGGGTCCGCGAAATGGATAACTTCTTTAAGATGCTGATGATACAAGATAACACTAAAGAACGTACCTAATGGATTATTAGCAAGATTAAAGATCTATTACTAAACTAAATTACACTTAGTCAGCTTAATAAAGATCAAATCATTATATGGCTATAGCTGCAGACCTTTCTAAAGAATTAGATCTAGGATCCGCATATTATATAATACAGTAATGCGGAGCAATTCTGGAATAGTATATAGTGTGATAACGAGGATTTCTGCTAGTTTATAAACTATATGGAAACTTGAGCTTAACAGATAGATCCAGAGCCCTTTAAAAATGAGGATAGTAGCATCTATGAGAAAGAGAAGATTGGATTTATCTAGGCTAGAATAAAGCCACCAATTTATAATAAAGTAAGGCGCGTAGGAGCCCTGTTGAGGATTACCATATATGCCAATTTTAAACGAGCGGTTCTAAACGCTGAGGAAGTGGTAAGGAACCAGACCTTTTTTAGTAGGAATCTGGGGGGTCACTAGAAGTGCGGGCACTATAATAGTAATATGGGGCAGTCCCAGCCTTTAAAGAAACCTTTCTTAAAGAGAATATTAGAAGGGTTAAAGTTAGGAAACCTAAGTAGTAGGAAAGAGTCTTAGGGCTAATCCGGCACCCGTCTAATACCCTTATAAGATAACCCCAAGAAGCTAAGAAAAAGCTTCCCTAGAGGTAAAGCTTATTAAAAGGGCAAGTAGGGCGATAGTTACACCAACCTAAAAAAAGAAAAGCCCTAGTTGCGGACCTTTCCTGGTTATAACTAGGGCAAGATATGGAAGGGAAGACTCTTTATATTGCTATTAAGCTGGAAATGATACTCCCTACTAGTAAGGTACGGCAGCTCTAAGCACTATATAATAGTGGCGCCGAAATCAACCTTATACAGTACGACTTGGCAAAAGAGTATGAGCTTGTCCTATTGTAAAGGTAGCGGAAACCTATTATAGGCTTCCTGGATGAGTATCAGATTAAACTATATAGTGCGCATGAGCTTACGGTGTCAGTAGCCAATATATACAACCGCACTAAGGTGGTCGGCCCGCAGCCCTTCTAGGCGGCTAACTTTATAGGTTATAACCTTATCCTTAAATACCCTTGGCTCGCGGAAGCAGATTTTAAGATATACTTTAAGACAGGAACCTTTAAATGGTGGAATAATAAGAAATTAGAAGGGCGTATATTACTAATAAGTCTTGAACACATCCTAGAGGATGTAGAGCCAGATAAAACAGTATATATTCTACACCTAAAGGAGTATTGGATCCAACCCCTGTTCTATGGCAAGACAGGTATAGAGCCTAGTATAGGCGATAACCCCTCTATAATAGATACCCTATGGGGAACTGCCGGATAGGTCGCGGAGACATTATAGGGAGGTGGCAATCTTAAAGATCTTATAAGATACTTTTATCGTCACGGGTTACTATAGCTTAAGCAATATATAGAGAATATGCTATAGCACCTTAAATGTTGCGTTAAAGAATTCCCTACCCTCTACTAGCTGCCGTATATAACTGTTTAATATATAGTAGCAACTATGTATGAACAACCGCCACAGTGTATAATACTGCCCGCGAGCGTCCTGAGGGAGCTCTGGGACCTACCTAAAGATAATACAGAGGATAAGCGCGACCCTGATTTATTAAATATTCTATTAGGCCTAAGGGATTTACTAAGGGTATTTTTGGGCAGATAAGCCAGAGTCCTTATATAGAGCTTAGAATATAATTATGCAATTAATCTAAAAGAGGGTAAAGTACCCCTAAACCTTCCTATCTATAACCTCTCTTATAAAGAGCTTAAAATCCTATAGGAGTACCTTAATAGTTTAATGGAAAAGGGATGGATCCGGCCTAGTAAGTCGCTAGTAGGCGTATTGATCCTCTTTGTCCCAAAACTAGATGGAACTATAAGGCTATATATAGACTACCACAGTCTTAATAAAGTGATAATTAAGAACCGTTACCCACTACCACTAGTTAGTGAAATGCTGGATTAATTATCTAGGGCGAAGATCTTTATAAAGCTGGATCTATAAGACGCCTATTATAGGCTCCATATTAAAAAAGGGGACGAGTAGAAGACTGCTTTTAAAACCTAATATAGCCACTTTAAGTATCTGGTAATGCCTTTTGGGCTAGCCAATACGCCTATAATATTCCAGTTATATATTCACAGAGCCTTAGGGGGACTTATTAATTGTATATGTATTATCTATCTAGATAACATCCTAATCTACTTAAAAGATAAGGATTAGTATAAATAGCACGTCCGCGAAGTATTAGAATGCTTGGATAAATAGGGCCTCTACGCCAAGGCATTAAAATGTACCTTTAATACTAAGCAGGTCGAGTTTCTGGGTTATATTATAACGCCTATAGGTGTAGTTATGGACCTAGTACAGGTATAGATAATTTAAGAGTGGCCGGAGCTAGAGAGCTACTAGGATATTTAAGTGTTCCTAGGCTTTGCCAATTTCTATAGGCGCTTTATCTATAACTACTTGGACGTCACCCAGCACCTATTTGATTATATTATGGAAGCTTCTTAAGACCCAACCTAAGGAGCAAAAGGCTTAAAGGTGGAAAGGAAGAAAACCAAGAAGGGACTAACTAAGTAGTATAGACTATGGATATGGCCTGGAAAGGTATAGGAGGCCTTTTAGGAACTATAAGCAAAGTTTATGGAAGCTCCATTGCTGCGGCATTTCAACCCAGATTAACCACTGATAATAGTTACTAATGCATCAAATTTTGCTTTTGCTGGTATCCTACTCTAACCTAATAGGCATCTAGACGCTACCCAGCTCCATTAGAGACTAGTAGTATTCTATAGCAGAAAATTCTAGGGCCCTAAAGTTAGGTATTATACCCACAATAAGGAACTGCTAGCTATAGTCGACTGCTTTAAATAGTAGCGACATTACCTTAAGCACGCGAGCCATACCACTTATATACTCTCAGATTATTATAATCTATACTACTTTATAACTATAAAGGAGCTTATACCTTAGTAAGCTAGATAGGTAGAGGAGCTCGCGCGTTTTAATTTTGAGATCAAATATAAGCTAGGGGAAAGTAACCCTGCTAATAGACTATTATGACGGCCAGACTATGCCAAAGGCTTTAAAATAGGAGACGGAAAGTAGATAATAGACATCTTACTCCCTACATTGCAGAATAAGCTCTGGGTGTGGGATACTTAAGCACCTATAGCTCTACACATCAAGTCTTAGGTAATACAAACCCTATTGGCATCTAGTAGCGTTCTGGCTGGTACCCGGTCCGTTTCTAATAAGGGCCTGAATATGCCTAGATAGGACGTCCCCGACATAAGTTCGGAACCTGGTGATATATCACCCCTAATTGCTAAGCTATCCCCTTAAGCTAATAGCGAAGCTATAGAGTAATTGGAACTCGGAGCCCTGTAATAACTAAAGGACTTTAACCTTGTAGCCGCCTTCCTGACGCACGCGCATTAAAGAGTTGTAAGATCTATGGTACTATCTAGTCTTGTACTCAGAGCAGTATAGGACGAAATAGCTTTTACCTGGGAACTATTTAAAAGGTTAACGGATCTCATCTATAAGGTGCAATAGAGGGACGCCTCCTATGCCATCTTCAATGCGGAAGTAGGCCGGAAATGTAATGGAAAGGAAGCTGTAAGGCGCTAAAATTAGGAACTGGACCTAATGGGCCTACTATATAGAAATGGCAAGGTTTAGGTGCTATATAAAGCAAATCTACGGCAGAAGATTCTTATAAAGAATTACAATAATCCTCTAGGCGGCCACTATGGTTAAGTTAAGATAGTGGAATTACTTTAACGCAAATACTATTAGCTAAGGCTCAGGCAGGAAGCAAAGGAGTATATTAGCCACTGCGAGAAGTATTAAGTATATAAAATCCGAAGGTATAAGCCGTGGGGTTTACTTAAATCAGTTCCTCCCGTAAATGAACTATAGCAACATTACACTATGGATTTTATTATGGATCTCCTACTATTTAAGGATAAGCAAGGACGAACATATGATTCGGTCCTTATACTTATTAATAGGTTTTTAAAGTATGTCTAATACCTTCCCGTTAACAAGACAATCAATATATAAGCGCTTGCAAACCTAATTAGGGAGAAATACTTTCTTAAGGTAGATCAGCTACACTCCATTATTACTAATAGGGGCAGCGTCTTTATAAGCCAATACTGGTTAGATCTATGCTTCTATTTAAAGATAAACTACTGTTATAGTATGGCTTTCTACCTATAGACGGATAGGTAAACAGAACGCTAGAATTAGGAACTAGAGTCTTACCTATAGATATATTTAAACTACCAATAAGACAATTAGTATAAGCTACTTCCGTATGCGGAGTACGCTTATAACTCAAAGCAACATATATTATATCAGTACACACCAATCCAGATTGCCTACGGCGTCCAACTATTAGGATTTGATGGTATACCCAATAATCACTAGCTGAGACAGTAGGATTAATTATGGGACCCTACCGGGAAGTCTAAAAACATCTACCGGAGAGTATAAGGGTACCTTAAGGTATAGGAGGAGCAATGGAAGTATGTAAAGCAAAGCCTATAAGATGCTTAGGAGCAGCAGAAACTTTAGTATAACCGTAAATACTAGGATAAGCATTTCAGAGTAGGTAATGAGGTTCTTTTATGTTTAATAAATATTAAGACCTATTAACCATTAAAGAAGCTTAATATAAGATACCTAGGTCCCTTCCAAGTTAAGGAACAAATTAGTAAGCTAGCCTACTATCTCCAGCTACCCCCATCTATGGCCTATATACATCTAGTGTTTTATGTAAACCTACTGGAGCTATAGTATAGACTACCACTGGAAAAAAACTTCCAACCAGGCCTAATTGAACACCCTAAGGTGGTGGGCAAGCGGTATAAGGTTAAAGCTATACTATACCATAAGTCTGTCAAGAATAAGCTTTAGTACGAAGTTAAATAGCTAGGCTGGCCTGCTAAAGAGTCTATATAGAAACTAGAGGACCACCTTAAGTATTATAAAGATATTCTAAAAGAATATTGGGACTAAGGTCCACAATCTACAAGGCGCAGAAAGCGCTCTAATACTACTATATTATCACAACCTAAAAAGAAAGCTCGTGGTAGGCCGCAAAGGCTTTAGAGAGTAAAAAATAGATAGCTACTATTCTATATTAAGGTGGTTTAGAAGTAGCTATGGTAAACTAAATATAGAACGGATACGCTTCGGAAACCATAAGGGTTAAAGCTACAGCCTAGGGCAAGAAACGTCCTTAGCCTTTTTATGTATATAGCATAGGAATTGATAGGGCATTTTACTAGTATTGCATTCCCTATAGGCTTCTAAGCCCTCTCCATAAGCCTTCCAAGCACCTTAATTAAGGCCCTTAACTACTACTATGTATAAGAACAAATCCCAAATCCTATAAGTCTAAACTATAAATACCTAGAGCTACTACGCCTTATCCTTAGGAGCAGGATTAGTATCTATAGGGCCACCAAGTGATGGCTAACAGAAATGAGACCCCTTAGTAGGGGTATAAGCAGGCATAAAAATGGGCGCAGGACGATAAGGTGTAGCTAGGGCGGATATCCTTAAACGCTTAACACTAATATTAGGTCCAAACCAGTACCAACAAAGCTCTTACGGTGTAAGCTTATAGTTAATAAAAACATGCTTAAGCCCGGAATAGACAGAGACGTTAGCTAGTTAGCATAGTCCAAAACCACTAAGACCTTACTATGGTAACTGTTAGTTACCTATCTGCTAGGTACCTGAAGGGTAACCTACCTAATAACGTATTATATTATGCTCTTTTAAAACCTAACGCGTATGCGCGAACTCCTTCTTATAGTATATAGCGACCTTCTTTTTATTATCCCCATCCTTTACCCTATCCTTAGTATACCAACCTTGCTTTTATATTAAGCGTTACTGGCTAGCTTACTAGGAATTATAAGCAGTATAGATGGCTGTGGCATAATCTTAAATTCAACCTAGTTGCTTAGCATTAGCACTAGAATAAGAAAGCGCCCAGGCGATATAGTAGTTAAGGACATTAAAAGCACGCCACTACTTAGGCCTGGGCTATTGGAAAGCTCAAAGTCAGTAATAGAAAACTATCTATAGGATAGAAAAACCCACCTTAATACAACTGCCGCTCTTAGTACACATGCAATGATTATAAGGACTGAAGGTATTTAACCTTATATAGTATGTCCTATTACAGGCCTCTAGGATCCTCTTATCAGATTTCTAGTCTTTCAAGGATATATAGGCAAAGTCATTTAAGTAGAACCAGCACCAGTTGCGAGTTAGTGGAGGTTGGGGTTCTATATATAACGGCAGGGCTAGGATACACTAAGAAATTGGCTTAGAAGAGCAGTCAGCAGGGGAACAAAGAGGTATATTAAATTAATAATGGAAAAGAAGAAAATCTTAATAATATATCAAAGATACGTCCAAAATTAGACAAAGGTTGATAATGGGGGGTTAGGTATTAAGGAAAAGGATTAAGCTTAATAAGTAAGGCGTCTTATACTTTACCTTCCAATACCCTTCTAGTAAATAGCCGCAACCTTGCCAACATAGCTCTGTTACAATAGCGTTATTCAGAAGGAAGGAAATACGAGCATATATTATCTAACCATCACTTCCTTATAAAAACTGATGACGCGGCCAGGGAAGGCAACTAAGACGTCAATTAAAAATGTATATAGGTTAAATTATACCTAATTAATGCTACGGTATTAAAGAATAACGTCACAGACGTTTTTAATAATTGTATAAGGGCTACAGATGCTGTTGTAAAGTATCCCTCCTATTTACTAGGCAGAGAAGCTATACTAGTTATATAAACATAGGACTACTAGATTTGGAAGTATATACACCAAATCTCGGGAAATAGGTCTCCTTAATTAACTAATTAATACCTTAACCGCACTAGATAGCTAAAGGGCAAATATAGAAGTAATACGTTAGTGACATAGAGGATTATAAGAAGAGATTACGGATTAATATCTTAGCAGTTAAAAGACGGCGGTAAGCTAAGGCCCTATACGCCAAACCTAATACCAAAAGGTTCTATGGAACTATATAAGGAACACCAAATTGCCTATAATACTTGTGATTAATTGCAGACCGGCATAAAGGCTTAAATATAAAGTTGCATAAAAATCCTTAAGTCAGCCTAGGTAGTCACCAGCACATTTCTAGTAGGCTTTTAATAGGTCTCTAAGCAATCCTTACGTCTTTTCTCCAGTTATATTTTTTCCTCATTAAGGTTTTTAGGAGTTTAAAGTAGGGGTTAATAGATAGATAATATACAGCGGCATGCCAATATCTTTTTGAACCCCTTCTGGGATGAGCCCTCCATAATCTCTCTACTGTAAAGTAACGGCGATTGGGGGCCGACCGCAAGAAGGGGGGGGGCAATGTAAGGGATATTATTGCGGTACCTCGGGTTGCCCTCAGGGCAACCCCCGGACACCCCTTGGACGTCCGTCGGTTATGTGCCGGAGGCACGTGCCCCTAGTATATAGTCTCCACGATCCCAGAGGCCTTACCTCCTCAAGAATTCGTCTCCTCCACAATCTATCTGTTCCTACAATCGTGTCCTTATAGCCCCCTATCTATAAAGTCCCCTTACAGCTAACGAATAGAGTTATTTATAAAAAATAGGAAACTTGTTTAAAGATAGCAACTTAGTATATCTCTAATTATTTAACAAATCTACTACACTTGCTAAAGTATAAGGCTCGGCTTAAGCTTAGAAAGAGTTCTAAAGAGAGTTATACTAAGGAAGTCTTATACTATATTCTCTATATAATTTGTATTTATTAACTAAGTAATCTTATTAGAGCTAAAGCCTACTCTTCGTGTAAGAAATCCTAGCTATTCCTATAATATATCATATAGCTTAACCTCTAGTTTAGGCTTGCCGAGGTCCTTCTGGGGTATTATGCTAGTAAGTTAAGGAAAGTATTGCATAGTAAAAAGCCAAATTTGCAAGTAGCCGAGCCTAAATTTTAATTCCCTTAAATTACTTTCCTCTATAGTGTAAACGCTTTCTGCTATTTATATACTTATTTAGCTTTAATTTAATCCCAGGTAGGCTTATCCCATAGCTATCCACACTATATATTTAAATTTATTTGGTAGAAGTCTTTTAACTACCTTAGAGCACGCTTTAAGATATTTTATATCCTTAAGAAATATATACAGAGAAGGAATTCGTTCTAGAAAATTACTTAGGCGCTTTAAGATTCCGCTTTATACCTAGTAAGAAATAACAGCTAGGAAGAGTTGACTATCTTTTATAAGATTTTTAATCTCTAGTCTATTATGCAACAAATCTTAGGGAATAAGAAACTTAATAAGAAAAACTATATAAAGATTTAAGAGAGGCATAAGAGCTTTATTATTGTTAAATATATATAACCATAACTTATAAATATAGTCGAGATAGTAAATAAGCTCCTATATAATATTAGTTATAAATTTTAGCCAGCTTTAGTTATTACAATTACCTCATTATATTTTAAAGTAAGGATATAATATAAAGTGCCTAGCCAAAGTACCGGCCAAAGCCTAATAAGTAAAAGGAGGTTATTAAATGCATTGCGAAGACGCGGCACCATTTTAAGTAGTTTTTTAATATCTTTTCTTTTGCTTTTAGAAAGCCTAGAAAGCCATTTATTTTATTATATAAGATCTATACAACGCCAGAAATATAGAAGGTATTAAAATATATCTCATCCTACTGAGGTGGCTCATAGGGTTTTTCCTCCCCCAACTGCAGGGTTTTCTTCATGTAAATTACAAGTTTTCCCCCCTGCGACGGAGTAGTCTGCGTGGGCCAAGTAGGATCCGTATCAGACGTTAATCAAAGAATCTCTCTATTAAAATATATCACCGTCGCAGAATGGGCGTTTATTTAAATATTTCGTTTAAAGTTCTAAGATATAACTTAATAGAAGGCCTTTATAGATTAGTTTTAAATTACGTTATTCCATACCTTAGGTTAACTTACTATTAAGATACAACCTTATAACCCACTACTTTTCCCTTATAGCAAGGTAAGCTTTACCTACTTTAATGCGATATTAACTATATAAGCAAACCACTGTAGAGTTATCATCAAGCAGCAGTTCTAGCGGCTCGCTTTAACAGTCTAGAAGATCTACCTATATTAAGTTAGACTTACGCAGACCTTTATTAAGCATCTCTTAGCTAATTAGAGCTAATATATAGTGTTCCGGCTCTAAGCAGTAGCAGCCCTCTATCTCAAAGATGTTAATTAGTTAGAGAACGTTTTCCCAATCTAGGGTCCAAGCTCCTTTAACCTTCTGGTCCTCGAACTTTAAAAAAAATAAGCGGATCTTTATATCTCTATAAAAATAACTATATTTCTCGTTAAAGAGAGATAAGTCGCGCTTTAACTCAGAATCTATTGTCCTTAACTTTAACCTTTCTATGTACATTAAAGCATTTTCTAGTCAAAAGAGGTTTGTTCTATTTTTATTACAATATATAAATAACTTTTTTTACCTTAAATACTAATATTATTAAACTATTCTGTTATAAAGCTAATATAACAATTCCTGTAAGAGTATAGCGCCTAAACTTAGCTATATTTAAGTACTCTTATATACTTACTAAATAAAGTAACAAATTTCCTTCTATTTAATAATTATGTCTTGCAAAAACCACGCTATATGGCTATAAGTAGCTAGATCCACTAGCTTTACAATTAATAACACTTCTTAGCTAAGCTATATTATTTAAGCCTTACCAAACCCTACTTTATAGACATTAAGTTTACTTCTATTCCTAAATAGAAGAAGTAAAGACATTACTTTACAGTAGCTATTTCCATATAATAACTTTAAGAGGCATAACTCTAAGGGAATCTTAAATATCCAAATTAACATATCTTTAACAGCGTATAACAACCTAATTATCTTTACAGATAGTAATTTTACTAACGCTATCCTATCTTACCTAGCGCCTACGTCCTACTATAAGAGCACCACTTATATAGTAGCTTGGCAGCCCCCTAGCGGACAGTTAGTTATTAACGCTATATTTGCTTATATTATACTACCTTTTATTACAGTTCTTACCATATTTATTAATAACTTTAATTTTATTAAATAAATTCCTACCTTTTTTAAATAATAGGCTGATATGTTATAGTGCTGCAATGAAGTAGACTAAATAACTACGTTGTGCTATAAAGAAGAGAAGAAGGGTAAAAGGGGTATAAAGAGTAGGGCCAGCCGCCAAGGCGCTAGTGGTGGGCCAGCCAACAGTAGGAAACAGTATGCGTTAGGTCAGTGCTATAATAGTACTCCCCTCTCCAGAAGGTTTAGTCCCTAAACCAAACAAATAACTTTAAACAGGTAGTACGCGGGACCACCTGTTTTTGCTATAGAAATATTAAAAAATCCTAATTAGTCGGCTTATCAAATAAAGTTGGCGCATGGCGCTCTTGGCAAGAATTCTAACTAATTAGATAACTTTAACCGCCGGTTAAAGTTCCATGACATCTTAACCACCACAGATTTTTAATACAGTGGTTAGCCACGACCTTAGTATGGCTTTTCCTTATCTTATGCCTAATTTAGGGGTCCTAGCCTCTTAGGGTGTTGCTTATAGAAGCGCTGTATAGCTTATTTGCAACCCTTTAGGTCCTCTTCTAGCTACTAGGTTGTGTCCTTATAATATTTCCATTTAATCTTATAAGTTAGGCCTTGGGGGTCTTCGTTGTATACATTAAGGATTTTCTTAAACTCCCATTTATCTTCTATATTGCCGTCGTCGTCTCTCTCTGTTACTCGTCCTTATATATTACGGCGCTCTGCGGTATTAATATTTGCTTAGCTAGGGATCTCTTCAGCAGCCTAGAGGCGGACCTTAGATGTATAGAAGGATTTGTTTACTTAGATGTGGTCCGGGAGGTCTACTACGACTGCCCCTTAGTATACTGCAAGTACGGGGTATAGGCCATCCTATTTATTATCCCATTTCTTCTTAGGTCTGTTTATCTTTATATTTTCTAAGCTAACCATAACCATGTCGCCTTTATAGAATAACGTACTCTCGTCCCTATGGGTATTAGTATTATCTTCGTAGCGTTACTGTGAAATCCGGGCTAGGGCCTTAAGCTGTGTTAATATCCGCTTAAAGTAGTTGGCTATAGAGTCTACGTAGAAGAACTCCTTCTTTGCTTGTACTAATAGTGTTAGTGGGCAGGGACCAGCAGGCTTAATTCTAAGGCGAGGGTTAAAGCTATAGTTTATAAAAAACGGGGAGATGCCTATGCTTTCGTTGACTTGGTTATTTGTAGCAAATTCGGCAAGTGGCAGGTAGTTAACCCAGTTATCCTATATAAAGCTAACAAAAGCATAAAGGTACTTATTTATGGCAGCGTTAATAATTTCGGTTTGGCCATCCGTTTCTGGGTACTAGGCTAAGCTTAGTCGTAAGGTTGTCTTAAGGCGTTCACTAACAAATTGTATGCCGTAATTGGAGATAATTGTACTTGGTGCACTATAGAGCTTATATATATTGTTAATAAAGCTATTAACTAGCTCCTCTATTAAGAGTCCTATTACTAGAACGAGGTATTATATTTTAGTTAGGCGGTCCACAATAACAAGGATATGTTTGTATGTCTTACCGTAGCATTGGCATACCGACAGCGTTGTAATATAGTTAATCAAAATATTGGTCTATAGGCGAGCAGGTAGTTCTAGTGGCTTTAGGAAACCAGGTGGGGCAGAATAGGGGGTCTTAGTGCAAAAGCATAGGGTATAGTCTTTAACAAAGGTAGCTATAAACTAGGAGATTCCTGGCCACCAGTATGTTTAGTTTAAGAGGTTAAGAGTCTTAACCCGGCTAGGGTAACTAGCGGGGCCGCTGCTATAAGAGCGATGGATAACTTCTAGGTGGAGGTCTAGGGTATTAGGGACGAAGAGGCGTTAGCGGAAGTAAATCTGTCCATCAACGATACTATATTTTAACTTATCGCAACAGAGTAATTTCCTGATCTTCTTTGGCTAACGGCAAGCTTTCCAATTATGTAGAGCCGCTACTATATCTCTTGCGAGTTCGTTCTCCTAATATCCTAACTAGATTAGCTTATCTAGTGACTTTTTAGCCATTTTGGGGTCTAGAGTGGCTATAAACTCTATATCGTTAAAGTTATGGGATTCGTGTAGTAATTCTTCTAAAATTATAGGGTTAACTTTCTAGGGCGGTATAATAACTTAGGCTCGGTGGCGGAGGCGTTTATTATCAGCGTCCTTAGGTTTTGTTTTTAGTAGTTAGCTTAGGGCGTTAGGGAGCGTAGCTTTGCTGCCAGGTCTATATATAATTACAAAGTTAAACTGTAAAAGGAACTCTACCTACCGGACTTGGCATTGGTTTAGCTGCTTAGTAGTTATAAACATCTATAGGTTCTTATGGTTAGTAATAATTTCAAACGGCTCCTCGGTCCCTTATAGCTTAGGACGCCATTCCTCTAAAGCCTTAACAATAGCTAAGAGTTCTTTATTATAGATCTTATAGTTATACTTTGGCGTAGAGTGCTTTACGAAGAAGAATGCGACCGGTCTTAGTTTACCGTTATTATTATACTAGGAAAGGACTCCGCTAGAAGCCTAATTTAATACATCTGTCTCTACCACTGTTTTCTTTATATAGTCGTAGTATACTAATACTGGTGCTGAAGTAAAGGCTCTCTTAAGGGCCTTAAACAACTTAGCTTATTCTGGTCCCTATAGCTATCCGACGTCCTTTCTTAGGAGTTTTATTATAGGTATAGTAACAGCAGAATAACTTTAGATAAACCTGCGGTAAAAGTTTACAAATCTAAAAAACTGCTGTAATTCCTTAACTAAGGTTAGGTTCTCCTATGCTTGTAAAGCTTAGACCTTTTTAGGGTCCATGCTTATTCCTTCTATTAAGATAATTAAGCCAAGGTACTTTATCTTTATTATATAGAACTCTAACTTACTAATATTAATTTAGAGGCCGGCAGCTCTAAGGCGGCGAATTACCTCTTTAACATACCTAGTATAGTTAGCTTAAGTTTTAGAAAATACAAGGATGTTGTTAAGGTATACTATGCAATAGTCGTCTAGTGCGTTATAAAGAATATAGTTAATATAGTTCTGGAATATAGCTAGGGCATTATAAAGGCCAAATGGGGTTACTAGTATCTCGTAAAGCCTAAAGCGGGTAATAAATACTATAAGCTATTTATGGCCCTTAGTAATACGGATCCTATTAAACGCGGCAATAACATTAAGCTTAGTATAGAATTTGGCGCCATATAGGGCATTAAGTATCTTATAGATAAGCGAGAGCGGGTATTGGTTCTTAACGGTAATGTTATTAAGTCCTCTGTAGTTATAGTAGATCCTTGCCCCTTCTTTTAGCTTAGCAGTAAGTAGGAGCGGGGCTACGGCAGGGGACGTTAATTCTTAGATAAAGCCTTTATTAAGTATCTTATTAATCCATTTCTTAACGCATTAGAGCTTAGTAGGGGAGAGTAGGCGGTTCTTATGGTATGGGGGCTACTTTCCTAGTATAATTTTAATTTTATGGTCCTATGGGCGATATAGTAGGAGCTTATTAGCATTCTTTGGGAGAAACCCCTTAATATAGTGCCTGTGTTCCCTTAGGAGGCATTATATAATATCATCCCTAGTTAGAGCGGGTTTGCCTTTTATAAACTTCTCAACGTCTATATCTATAACTTTACGGCGGAGGAACTTAGTATTTATAGTTTAGAGGTTTTTCTTAAGGAAACGGTAAAAATAACTAAGGAAGACCTTATAGGCTTCTTCTATTATATAGTTACTATTAACTAAGCAGCGGAAGGATTTCTTTATTAGGTTTAGTATTTTAACTAGTCTAGTAGGGAGTTTATCTATTAATTGTTTCCGTTCTTCTTATTTTACTAATTCTACCAACTCCGCCATATAGATCCTTATTACTTTTACGCTTTTTTATTTATAAAACTGGGCGAAATTTATGGCGCGTACGTTTATAATATCGTCCAGGTTGGGGCGTATTTAGTCTTCTCCTAACATTACGGCAGGGCTGGCTCATCTTAGTTAGCTCTTAGGAGCGGTTCCTAGGCGGCGGCCTTACACAAGGCGTGCGGGGAGTGGGTACAAGGTTAGGCGTTATAGTAGCGCGGTTTCTATTATCTGGGTCTTAGTAATTCCCTAGCTAGTCCTTACTATAACGCGGGCTATAGTATACGTATATGGTATATAGCTTAGTTCCAGGTATTGGGCTAAGGGGCTGGGGTTTAAAGGGTGTCTAGGTTGGCATTGGATTCTTAATAGCAGCGGCACGAAGCGGACCTTCTTCCTTAGTCTTAGCAAGGCCGGCTAGCCTATTATTTTGGTCTTAAGTACTAGAGTAGTCCAGTTTTCTACTGTCTTGTTGCTTTGCAGCTATATAGATTCCCCTTTATTAGGAATATCTTCTATTATTAGGGCTTTTTATATAGTCTTAGGCGCTAGGCTTAGTAGTGCCGAGTATCTACATAGGGCGTCCCTACTACTGTTAGCTATCCCCTACGGGAGGTAGTTCCTTAAGCAGTAGTCTAAGTTAAAGCGGATCTTAAGCTCTATAAAGCTAGGGCGGGGCTCGTGCTTCTAGAGCCAAGGTATACCTAAGATAATTAGGGTACTGGGTGAGAGTTTAGTAATAAAAAAGAGTATAGCTTTAGTATAAATGCCAATTAATATTTAGGCAGTAAAGTAGTCTATAATAAATAAAGTTAGGATACTATCTGCAAGGCATAGTGGCCTAGGTGCCAACAGTTTCTTAATTATAATGTTATATTTTCTTATAATAGACTCTATATCGGCAAATGCTATCGCAGTACTACCTAAGTCTACTAGGCTTACTATATTAATAAAAACTTAGGGGTATAGGTTACGTAATAAGGAGAGTTGGGTTTAAATAAGGATTAATTTCTTATTACTATTTACTGATCTAAAATTAGGTAGCAGTTTACTAATAGAAAGGACTAATTAGTCTAGTAACAGGGACCTAATCTTCTCGTCTTCCTCCTTATATAGTTTGGACCCTTAGACGCGACTTAGTTTAAGGGTCTGCCTTTTAATAACTAGGGTACAGGGCTGTCTTGGTAGGGCAATCCAGTATCTGTCTGGCTAGCAGTGTTAGTCTTAATTAGAGTATAGGGAGACGGCACCTCGCCAACAATATAGCCGTATTTATATTCGCTAGCGCAGAGTTACTAATTCTAGGCGTTGTTAACAGGTTAGGCTTCTATATAGGGCATTATTTAGAGTAACTAAGCCGTAGGGTTAAAGGGGGGGAGTTATCTACCGTGGCTATAATGGACTCCGCGGTTACTACGTCCGTGGTTATTAGTTTACGTTATTTAACGGGCTAGCATTAGGACTAGGTTTACTATTATAGCAGGGTTATAAGCGTTCTTTTAGTGGCCAGATAGGCTATAGGTAAGGCACAGTCTATTATTAAAGCGGCGCTTACGCTCCGTGTCTAAGATTTTATTAAGGTCTATAGGTTCTCCAGTTACTGCTAGGGTTAGGGTTAGGGTTAATATAGGGGCAGGAGCTTAAGCAGGTGGGCGGTAGTTAGTATTCTTAAGGTTAGCTTAGTATACATAGTTTACGAGGTTCTTAGCGAACATCCATCTACTTACTCCAACCTATATAGTCGCTGTTATTAATTTTATAGGCAAGTCTAAGTACCAGCTTTTCTATCTTTAGAGAGATAAACTTCTAGAGTAGATCTGCCTTCTATTCGTCTATCTTCCTAGCGTAGACCATTAACTTATTAAGCTCTCCCTTCCAGGACCGGTAATTACGCTCGCCCTAGGGAAAATAGTTAAGCTTATTTTTTGCGACCTGGGTTATGTTAAGGACCTTATAGTGGGCAGTAAGCTCTTTAAGTATATTTTTTTTAGTGGGCCATTTCCATATAGATATATCGTTTGGGTTCTTGTGTATAAGCTCCAGGCCCTACTTAATAAACTTATAGGCCTTACCCTCTAGTATATCTAAGATGTAAAAGATCTGGGATTAAACTATATTAAAGTAGTCCCAGTTACGGTTAAAGACTCCTTTAATCTTAATGTGCCAGGTCTTAAAGTTAGCTTATTATTTTAGCGGGGTGCCTTTTCCGCTAAATATTAGCGGGTCTTTAGATATCCGTTTTTTCTGCTAGGTTACTACCATTGTTATAGGGGTTAATTATTTAAGAGCGGTAATAGTTTCTGTCTAGGAGGCAATAAGGGCATTAAGGCTTTTATTGGCCTTCTTATTAGCGGTGTTTATGTTATATATAAACTATAGGCCCGCTTTAATATTACTAAGGAACTTATTAGTATAGTTAATAAGGGTATAGTAAACTTTATTAACTTTAAAGGTTTTAGGGTATAGTGGGGAGCAGCGGATTGTCTATACAATGTTAGGGTATGTCTATATAAAGAAGTCTACAAAAACTTTACGGGGGTTCTGGGTTTCGGCTATTTCAGCATCATTAATGTCGCCCATTTAGGTAATCTTTAACGCTAGGAAAAAACTAAGAATTGTTCTAGGACTGTAGTGGGTTATAGCGTGTAGACGCGTTATACGCAGGTCGCGATTGCTCTGGGGCGGAGATAACTGGGATATAGGGAATCAGTAATCGCGACGGGGCGCAATTAATAATAGCACAAACTGTCACAGTGCTGCAATAAAGTAGACTGAATAACTACGTTATGCTATAAAGAAGAGAAGAAGGGTAAAAGGGGGTATTGTATATAAAGAGTAGGGCCAGCCGCCAAGGCGCTAGTAGTGGGCCAGCCAACAGTAGGAAACAGTATGCGTCAGGTCAGTGCTGTAATATAATATTAGCAGTCACGCAGATGTCCTCCCAAGCACTAGCCCTAGTTTAATTGTTGTTTCTTTATAAAAGAATATAACAGAAGCTAGAGCTGTTTGCATAAGTGCCCACACTGCAAAGATTTTCTCGCAGATTGCCGCGCTTAAGATAGACGGCTCTCTATCTCCTCTGGCAGGCCATAGGCCTTTAAAGGAGGAAATACTAAGATAAGTCAACAAGATTAGATATTATTTACGGCTTAAATACCAATTATTTACTATACATTACCTCAATGCGCTCTATTAGGCAGTGCTACTATATACAGCCACAACCGCCATAGAGCCCTTTGATATTATTTAAGTAACTTAAAAGTATTATATGTGCGAGGATCTTAGTAGTTACATGAAAACCATTATAAGGCTTAAAAGGGAGGGGAAGATTCTCTACAAAGACGTCACCAAGTTCATTGCATTAAGTATTTTAATAGATACATATCCTCTATAGGCATATAGTAAAGTTACCTTCTTTATACTATTACTTTTAACTAACTATTTTAGTAGATTTTGCACTAAGGCAAATTTACCATTTACTATATCAATCTATATTTATTTATATATTATTAGAAGTCTTTAACAAAAGTATAAAAGAGTATTAGAGCCGCTAAGCTAAAAAGTATATCTATAGTCTTTTTAAATTATTATAAAATATACCTTCTGTAAAAGCCTAAGCTCTAGATATTCGTCCACATTAGGCCTATATTAAAACAAACAAGACATACCTATTTTGTTGCTTTTAAACTCCTTAGTACATACTTAGTTGCGGCCATACTATTTACAATATCTGCGTTTAAATATTTGGCGATATAGCAATAGGAGCAGAGTATAAATATACTATTAATGCCTATATTCTTTGCAAAGCAGTTCTATTTATAGGCTCTCTAACTACAAAGCTAAAGCCGCCTACTTGTGGTATCCGTATCCTTAAAATTAACAGTAGTGGCATAAAAGGCGTAATACCTCTAGAGTTCCTCTTATAAACTCAAAATTTACTTAGGTCCTACACTATCCAAAACTTCTTTAATATAGTTATTAGTATAAGCTCTAGTAAGTAATCTATTTATTATCTAATACAGCGCTTATAAAAATAGGCGACCTAGAAGCCTTGCTTATATTTCTTTATAAATAGGACGTTACTTAATGCAGCGAAACATTTGACTAAACTCTTACGTAATTTTTTAAAAGCCAAAGGCCTATATCTAAGTCATTTCTCTTACGTTTGCGCGGTTATCTCCATATATAGCTTTTAGACAGTTAGTACAATACTACAGCTTTAGAAAACTACTTTAAAAATATCTTTAGGCCAACAAGACGCTTAATAGATCTAATAGCTTCGGCTTACTTAGGCATAAAGGTGGCCGTAACAGCCACTAATATCTTAAACGCGGCACCTTTCTTATTTTCTAATTACAACCCTTCCGCAGAAAAGATAAGTGGTTTATCTAATAATAATACTAGTAAAGTAAATAATATAACTAAGGCTTCTAGTAGGCTATAAGTACACTAAACCAAAAGAGAACGGTATTAAAGAGATTCCGTACGTTTAGCAAGCGTAAGTTAACCTTTAATAAACTAGGCTTCTTACGCTAATCACTAAATAGTACTAGGGCTACCTCTGCCGCCTCAGTGTATATATTCAAAGCCCTTTAATCTTCTCTTTTACTGCCTACTAATTAATTAATAAGTTTATTTTAGGCTATAGAACTAAAATTATTCGGCGCCTTTTAAGATAGGGGATTAAAGCACAATAATCTAATAAGCCTTAGACTTTGCAAGAGTCGTTGCATTTAGTCTAAAGACTATAGGGCTAATATAGTCCTATCTCTTAGAACTGGCACTATAAAGAGCCAGTCGCCTTAAGCTCTATATTTTAGGCATATCCTTAACAATAGGTTTATTCCAAGACTCTATTAATTATAGCTTTCTTCTTTTAATGGCAAAAGAATATAGAGGAATCTTACTATATACTTAGATAACAATTCAAAAGCAAACTACTTTTGGTTTAACGTAAAGCTAGAGGAGTTAATAGCTATTAATAATACTTCAATTATAGCTAAGCTGCGGGAAATAGTATAGATACAGCCTTATAGAGCCGCGGAGCGTTAAAGATTAGTTCTATCACTCTTAGCTTTATCCTTTTTTTTAAGCTAGACTACACCCCAAAATTTAATGCAGGATTTTATAGATATAAGGGATCAATTTACTGCCAAAACCAAATTAGCGTAATTACCGATACAATTAGTCGTATATTCCCTTTAGCAATAGAATTCGTTACTAATTTAGTTACCCTAGCGACCTTTAAGGGTACTTAAGGTATTTATACCTTATACCTAAGGTTTAGGAAACCAGTAGTGTTTTATATAAAACACCCTTTTAAAACTATTATAATGTACCTCCAAGTAGACTAAGATATTTATATTAGACTTAGAGGGTTTCTATAAAACATATCCTAGTTTATTTGGCAACAATAACTTAATACTCCTTTTGGTGTTCCTAGTTATAGTATACCTAGGTTAGTTGCTTACTCTCACTATTATATAATGGAGGTTTCCTTAAAAAGACATTTTAGTTTCTAAAGAGATACTACACGAAAGCGAACACAACTCTAATAGTTATAAAATGTCTATAGCAATTTACCTATATTATTTTTCTATTTTTAAAATTTATATTTATTATAAAATAGGTATATTAAATCTTATCTATATAGTTAATTATATTAAGAATAAATATCTATTTATTTTGGTAATACCTTTTTTAGTAAATATATTTTCTAAATTAGGCTAAGTTATAAATAGCCTTAGAAATTTTTTTGGAGCATAGCTTACTCTAAAGCACGGCAAATTTACACGTAAGGAATATTTCCCCCTATTTATTAAAATCCCATAGGGGATTTAAAGCCATACTCTAAAATAAGCCTTACTCTAAATAAGCCGTGCTCTAAAATAAGCCTTACTCTAGAATAAGCCATACTTTAAAGGTTTCGCCTTTACCCACTCTTAGCCAAATAGTAGGTTTTTCTAGACATATAATATATACTATAGATATTCCACACGGTTAAACCCTATCTTAAAGCCTAGAGCATATAAACCATCCTTTACATTACTCTTTTCCAAGTCACTAGGAGACCCCTCTAGCAACTTCAACTATTTAACCTTTAATTTTGCCATGTTTATATCTTCTATAATTTACTTCCTATTTTATATTAGTCCTACTACTTCTAATAGAGCATATAACTGCTTTTTAATGCTACTAATACAAGAATTTATTAGGACTTAAGCGTACTTAGGCTTAGTAGGTAGATTATAGCGGAAACTAATCCACCCTAAAACCTATAAAGCTTAAGATCTATTAGAAATTACCTAAATTTATAACCTACTTTAATAAATTCAAACTCTTCTTTTCCCTAAGCGTTAGGAAAGACTTCGGCCATTTTATTATAGCTAGTTTTAGACATTTTATAGAGTATATAATACTCTTCTATTCTAGGCATGTTTAATAAGAATAGGTATTTTCTTAGTGGCAGTATAATGTAAGAGGTCTAGGTTAGTTAGTAAATATTTTAGCAGGTAGTAGATTAAGGTGCACTTTATCCTTACTCCTAAGGGCTTAAATAGTCTAACTTAAAAAGAAAAAAGCGTTAAATATAGTACTTATTAGTTCTAAAAGCATAGCTATATAATTATAGATAGGAGTAGGGGCAGTGGTTAATAAAGATCGTTAAGAGGTTATAGTGCGTGCCGTATACCATTAGTAGGCCTTATTGCAGCTAGGTATAAAGTCTAGGAGACATCCTAAAAAGTATATAAAAACCCACTTTTGACTACCCAAGTATTAAAAAGAGTTTAAATGTTGTTACTCTAAATATTCCACCTAACTAGAGGGTATAATGCATTTTAAGAGATATGTATATAATATATATAGAGTATCTTATTAATACCCATAGACTATTTATCCAATATTCTGAATTATAAGCGCTTAATTTAGGCCGTATATTAGCTAGGAGTGTTATATTAAGATATAATACCTTATAATATGCTTTAGAATATAAAGATTGGCTAGGTAATAATAATTAACTTTAAATAGACAGAGATTGTAAAATTGCGGGCTATACTAGGCGTTATCTTACTAGATAAATTTCCTACAGCTATCTAGTATATAAAGAAAGCCATACTTAGACAGTTTATAAAATCAAGTATTAGGTTTTAAAGACTAATTCTATATAGTATTTCTATCTTTATTATAAAAGAAGTATACTCTATTTAAAGCGTAAGGCGTCTTACTATTTCATGTTCTAGTTTTGCTTTATATATCTATAGTAAGGGCAATAGCGTTTTATTATAATAAGAAGGCTAATAAGTTTAGTTCTAGCTATAAAGATATAGAGGCTATAGTAGATTCACCTTGTCCTCCTTTAAATCTTTATAAATAAAGATTAGAAGAAATAATTAGGGGGGCTAGGAAATATTAAAAAAAGAGACCAGAGACCACTATAACTATTATAGGTGACCTTATTATCACAAACATAAAAGCCACCTCTAACGCCACTATAAATATTACTAGTAAGGTTAGGAATACCTTTCTAAAATCTATTACAAAGTCCGCCTAAGATACCGTTATAAACACCCTAGATACTATAGACAGTACTATAGCCACGGATACCGTAGTAATAAATAATAAATATAAATACAATTTATAACATATAATGGCAGAAATAAAATATTTAAAAATTAATAAGAATAAAGGTATTAAGAATAAAGATACAGAATTAGGAGTAAAGTTAGTAAAGAAGTCCCTAAGAATAAGGCGTAGATAATCCGCTTTAGTTTTAATAGATGCTTAAATAGATAACAGATAGATATAGTTTTGTTTTTAGCCCTCTCTCCTAAATAAAATATTAGATTCGCTATCTTTAATTATTAAAATATCCTATAATATATAATTTAAAACCCTTATATAGTCTAAGGAAAACATTATAAGATATACTATAATGCACTTCCCCTAGCCTTTATTAGCGGATGTTTTTAGAGGTTATATATTTGCTTACTAGAATTAAATAATCTGTCTAACAAATGATAAGAAGGATTATACTTACTACAGCTAAAATAATGCTAAGTATTCCGACCCTTAAGGTTACCTATAATAATCTTTAATTCCGCATATATTGTTCTGCGCCCACTTGCCATATTTCAAAGACTGGAATTATAGCAAATAAGATATATACTAAAAAACTTTCTACTGCTACTAGGATGTATAGTAGTAGTTAGCGCAATATAGAGAAGAATCGCCCAATATCTAAGCCCTAGAGTAGAAAAGTAAGAAGAATAGTAATATGGGCTACCTAGCGGCCCTTTTTAAATATACTAATAAAACCCTATAGAGATTAGATCTAGCTTCCTATTAGTAAGTTCCTTTAATATAGCGGCCTTATAAACCTTAGCAGCTAATACAATTGCCAATAAAGATCTTAGCAATACAGCTATTAGTTATAGTATGTCCTAAGGTAGGTAAATAATCTGGTACTTTATATACCTAATTAAGGCAGCAACTACGAGTTTAGGGATAAGGAAAAGAAATACTATATTAAGGACGAGATACCACCAAAGGCACTATAACTTATAATACTATAGGGCGATAGTACGGAAAATTATAAAGTAATAAATAAACACTGTATAAATATACGCAGTAGCTATAGGTAGAGGAGCGTATATTATAGTAAAGAAAAGAAGGTAACTATATTCTTAGCCTAGTCAGTCTATAGGCCTTATAACTCTACTAATAAGCCCTAAGTTTTATAATAGTAAATAAAGCCTAGGCTTAATATGGTTAAGCTATTAGTAAAGCAATATTAAAGCACTTACTTAGATTTAGGATTAAGTTAATTCTCTAAGAAATATAGGAAAGAATCCAATTAGTTCCTAATAGGAAAGGCTTTTAGAGTATAGAACCTTAATTAAGGCTTATATTAACTTATCCTAGAAATCTCCTGTCTGTCTAGTTTAAGTAATTAATTTAACTCTTAGGGACGTATTGCCAAGAAGGCCAGTATATAGGAGGAGTTGCTTTATACTAGCTTACTATTGCTTAAAGTAAAAGGTTTTACCTGCTATTCGCTATTAGGACTTTTTACAATACCTATAAAATAACTAATATTACTATAAAACTCAGAACTGCTCTAGTATAAAAAGAGTTAGCGCCCCTAGAGCTAAGTATAAGTTTACCTATTCTATAGATACCACCTCTTTACTAAACTTTTTTATAGTTACTCTAAAACATAAACAAAGTCCTTAAGTTAGTTTATAAAGCTAAGTTAAAGTCAAAATCTTTCGCAAAAAAAATAACTTTTAGGGTTACTTTTAAAGAAACTAGTGTTTTATAATTAAGTCTGTTAAAGATACGCAGTTCTAAGCCTAACCCTAGGGTTGCGATATTTCTTGCTAAAGTTTAGGCCAAAAAGACGGCTTTCTAAAACCCTTAAGTCTAGAAAACCTGCATAGATAATTAGAAAAGCTTTCTTAAGAATCCGCTTAATTATATCGTTTTTATCTACTTAGTTCTTAAAACAGAGAAAGTATACTACTAACTCCTTTATAGATTTAGTTAAGTAGTTCTATAAAAGCTCTTAAAAGATAGATATATAGTAAACTTAATAGCTAAAGACTTTTATGGAATTGGCTTAAACATTAAAATCCCGCTTAAAGACTTTACTAAAGAGATAGAAGATTTCTTTACTAGCGGAAGCAAGTACTACTTAATTAGTAAGTCGCTAGGAGGGCCTAGTGTTTTATTTTCCCTTCCTTTAGAGATAGGGGATAGAGTATAAGTTTAGCAGTAAACAGTGGTTATTTATATACTAACTATAATCTTAGATAGGAAAAGAAGTTCCTAAAAGCGGGTTTTAACTATAATAAATTAATCCAAGCCCTTAAAGCTACGGGCGTCTTAGATATATTTAAAGAATACTATATACTTACCAAAAGCTTAATTAAAGAAGGCATTAGTATAGTTAAAATCCCTATAATTTAGTGTTAATGCTAACTTTACTAGGTACTACTGCGGCTATTATATATAAAGCAATTAATTAGATTCCAAAAGCTCTAAAGAGAAGATTAGAAACTATTAAATAACTAAATAGCAAGTAACTTAGGGCCTAAAAAGAGGGGAACTTACTTCTAGTAGAGCAGAGTGCCGGTATTATAAGGCAAGACCAATATAATATAGTAAATCCCGTTACTACGTTCCAAAAGGCCGCTCCGATACTGCATATATAGAAGATATATAGATATGCCACTAGAAACAGTATGGGTAAGAATAGATAAAACTAAGTGCCTAAGAAAACTCTAACTTCTTATTAAGAAACCCTAAGAACAATTTATATAATCTATTACTAGGCTATAAAGATAATAGAGCTTAGCTATTTAATATATCACATTTAATAGATAAGGGAAGAGTTATATTATATAGTAAGTGCTGTTATAAATACTTTTTATAACCGGTATCTAACCTTAAGGAAGACGCATTTAAGCAGGCCTAGGCACTTAGGCCGAATGGACTATTTAGCAAGAACTAGCCATAAATTTAGATAGGAATAACTTATGGCAATCTAGGGGTCCTAATAAACCCCATATAGTAGAAGGCACGTTATAAAAGTATAATAGTCTTATTTAATACCAAGAATAGACCTAAAAGCTTCTTATTAAACCCACCTACTCCGCTAACAGACGCCGAAAACTGTTTAGTAATACCAAATAACGGAATAAGTAGAGAATTATCGACTCCAATATAAAATAAAGTCCCTTCTACGCTAGGGATCCTTATAGACTTTAAACCATAATATAACCTCTTTGATAATTTCCTTATATCCTTTAAACTATAATACAACTTCTTTAAAGTATTTAACTCAATAAATCTTAATATAAAACTATAAGCTGCCTACTAGGCTTTTCTTTTAGACTGGCTATAGCAATAAAATAAGAAACACTACCCCGTTGCTAATAGCAGCTGGCTTACTAGCAGCATAAAGGATAGTATACCCACAAGCCAGCTCTACTTACTATTTAGTGCTTTTATTAGTAATATATATAGGCGCCTTTAAGATCTAGATAGGAATAACAAACTAGTCTCTTTAAGTTCCTATATATATATCCTCTTTTATAAATTGAAAAATAACCTAGCGTTGTGGAGGCTGCTAAATTATTAGCAGATTATATATAATTTAATAGCTTACTACCTACCTTTATAAACAACTTCGGCTAAGCTACTCTATAAAGGTATAAAGCTTCCTAATCCACTTTCTTTAATATATATTTCTCTATACCCAGTTCCAAGAATGGTGTAAAAGTAGTTTCCTAATCCACTTCCTTTAACATACATTTCTCTATACCTAGCTTTAAGGATAATATAAAAGTGGTTTTCTAATCCACTTCCTTTAATATATATTTGTCTATACCCAGCTCTAAAAATGGTATAAAAGTAGTTTCCTACTTCTTTAGCACCTTATAAATGCTCTTTATTATATTACCAGTGTCTAGTTCAATCTAATATAAATATTTAGGTATAAGTGATATCTATAAAAGCGGAAGGGTTCTGGCGAAAACAATAAGGGATTTTGCTGTATTAAGAAGATACAGGATTGACTATATAGAAACTACATTTAAAGAAGGGCATTTTTTAGTATTAGTATTACTAAGATTCTAGTAAAGGTCTTACTTATCGCTTTATGCGGCCTAGTTACCATTAAGTAATTAATAAAAAGCGTGGATAATACTTTTTAGTAAATTGGGATAAGTAGGGTTTTTTAGTTATATAACTAGTTTTGTCCAAATAGAGGGGTAGCAGGAAAATTCTTGGCATATATATAAGCCTTAATATACAAGATAGATATCGCGCACATTAAAGGCTAACCTATTTACCCTATTGTTTTTATAGTATAATTTAACTAAGTACTTTAGAATACCGCATTTAAATACTCTAGCGGCTCTTATTACCTAATAATTAACCTACATTTCCATATATAGATATATACGCCCTTCCCTATTCCAGCCAATGGATGCGAGGATATAAGACTAGATAGATACTAGGGCTTTAGCAATTAATATATAAATAGGCCACTGCCTAGGGTTAAATTTCTAATAAGTTAACCCCTTATATTTAACTTTCTTAACCTTTATATACTCTTAAAGGCATATTATAAGTAATTCGCTTACTAAACGGATTATAGAGTTAATCTTTAACCCCTTACTAAAGTAGACGGCACTAGACTATAATGGTTAGGTTTAGACCAAATATAATTGGCTAATATAATTCGTATTTAGTGCAGCTAGAGATAAACTTGTCTTAAAATAGATTAGATATTCGCCTATTATTAGTTTAACTATAATAAGATTAAGTAAGCTCTCTAATAATATAATAGGTCCAAATTATTGGTTATAGATAGGGTAATAGCAAAATATATAGGATCGCGGTTAAAATAAAAGAGACTAAAGGCGCTTTTTACATTACAATTAGTTGGGATAAACTACATATATTAGAATAGTCAGCCAAAATGTTATAGTAGGCTGTAAAACCTATCTTATAGCTATTAAGTTGGCTAGGTTTAAATACGGAGGAGCTATAGGGTCTTAATAGGAAGTTTAGATCTAGGAAAGCTACCAGGGAAGATTTAGTTTAAGTAGTTAAACTACCTTATTATTTTAAAAAGGGCTCTCGCAATATAGAAGCTTATAGAGGCAACTAGGGAAGCTAGCTTAAATTATAGAAATAGCAGTAAAAGGTTCTTCCTATATATGCAATATACTTATTTAAAGTAACCTGTCTATATAAGTATAATTAGTTATAGACTAGAAAACGCTGCCTACCCACATTTAGGCTATTATAGCTTAGTATTTAACTAAGCCCTATAAAGCCTTAGTCTAAGCTATATTAGGTTGGCTTAACTTTTCTATACCCAATCTCTAATCCTCGCGTTTGCTCGCACCTTACTTTCTTCCTTATACTTTTCTCTCTTAGTTATTTCCTCATTACAAGACGTGCCTAACGTGTACTTAACCTCGCTATACTTATCTACTATTATACCATCCATTATATACTAGCCTCTTTAATCTCCCCTCCTTGTCCACCTATCCACCTACCACATCAGCCCTCCTAATGTAGCTCTTGGCGCGTTTATTTATAATAGCAAATCTCTTTTAATTAGAGATAATTAAAACAAAACCTATTAGGGAAGAACTAAATAACTTTCGCGATTTATTTAACTTAGCTTATTAGGATCTAAACATCTCTAGCTCTTTAGATTTATTGCACTAAATAGGTAATAAAGGTAATTGCTAATATACCTATTACAAGTTTCTATCTAACGCTTATAGAACTAAAGAATATTTTACTTAATCTAATACTAGCTCTATAGGGCCTTCCTACTTCTTATTTATTGCTATCTAACAGCGGCAACAAAAGCCTTCTTATTAATCTATTAAGACTTAATTTAATAGTTGGTTCTAATAACTTTAATATTAAGCAGTTCCTGCCTCTTCTAAATATAATCCTTCGCATTAAACCTAATAAGGTTATCTAGGAAAAGGCATATACTACCGTAACAAAGTCCACGCCTCCTCCCTAACCGCTACCACTCTATATTTAATAAACCCTATATCTATATAGTATAGGCAGCTTTACCAACTCATCCAAATATAGGAGATATATAGATTATATTCTAAAGGAGGAGCTAGGCCCTCTTTATATAGGGATTCCTAGCTTATATAAAGCATTCTTTAGGGAAGTAGAAAGTCTTAAAAAAGTAAGCGCTGCCGTTTTTAAGAAATGCAAGGAAGGGGATAATCTACTATACGCCAAAGGCGGCTAGCATGACTGGCCTAAAAGTACAAAGCAAGATAATATCCTAAAATGGTTTAATAACGTAATTAAATATTTTTTAGGCTTTATAGAGGAGTATAGGACCGCCCTAAAGACATAACAAACGCTTGTTGTATATACTAAGTAGCCCTTATAAGGGTCCACAGCAAAGCAAAAGCTAGATATTAGTTTTATGGATAATTTAATAGCTAGCGAAAGCTCTTAATGCTATTAGTTATATATACTTATACTAAAAGAGCTAAAGAGTAATCTAAACACTAATATAGCCTCATAGGCATAGTTTAATTTGGGAAAATATATAAGAGAGGTCTTTACCACTTAGGATACTTATTGCTTTATCCTAAGCTTTACTCTCTATAGATCTATTATGCGGCTATAGGAGTATAACCGGGTAGGAGGCATTATATTATTGCCATTTAATATTAATAAAAACAGACTATAATTTACCTTAGCAATATTAGAATTTCTCTAGATAAATAAGGAGCAGCTTAGGTTTAATCCTACCATTCTAATATTAGACGACAAGCAATATATTAAGGTTATACGCAATAATTAGACTAAGCATCTTATCCTTAACAACCCTATAAAGCGGGCACGCTGTATTACCGGTCAAGCAACTACTTACTAGAAAGTATACTGTAAGGGAGATACCTTTAAGATACCTCTTATTATTAAAGACTTATAGTAATACCTATAGCGCAATAAAGAAGGCGAACTGCTGCGTAAGGTAACAGGGAAAGAAGTAGTTAATATAGCTAGGTACTATTACTATAAGACAGTTTATATAGGCGGTAAAGAAGATAATATTTATAATAACATCTATAAGGGGCTAGATATTATAAGAGCGATAAACTACAAGCTAGAAGACTTAATAATGCCTCCAAGATCAGCTGGAATGAAAATAAGTATAAAGAAAGGCCAAAGTTCTAGCAGAAAAAGGGCATCTAGCTACACTAACGCCCCATTACCGCCTAGCAAGCGCACGTATTTAGGCTCTCCGCCTAAAGGTAAAAGGCACCTTACAACTCTAAATTAAGTACATTAACGCGTTATTACTAGGGATTATAGAAAGCCTCTTTATAAGGCAAGCTCTTAGGCTACAAAACTTGCTATACTAAAGGGTAGCATTAAAGAATATAAGTCCTTATATACGCGGGCCGGCATTATCTAATATAATATTTTAATAGGCAACCTTATAATATACAAGGAAGACAATAATCTTTCTTAGCCGGCATTCTTAATTAACTTTAATCTTGTAATTAAGGAGTAGCGGGAAAGACCTTTAGGAGCGTAAGGTAAGACCAGTATAAGAGCGTTTATGGCGATTAGAGTGCTCCTAGGCAAGATATATTTAGCTTAGCATAATTTTAAGTCGTTCTTTTAGGTGCTATTCTAGATATATATTTACTATAATAAGCCTAATAAAAAAGGCAACGTTATTAATAGGTTTAATAAGTAGAATTCTATAGATATAGAAGAGCTGGCTAAAATAAAAAAAGGGGCAGTAGCTAATAAAGAGGATTTTCTTAAGACTATAGGTAATAACTTTTTACTATACTATCAGCCACTAATTCCTTAGATTAACAGATTATAGAAGGTGGTATTTCTAGGTAGTAAAAGGCAAAAGGGAAAGGATAAAAAACTTTCTTCTTAAATAAAGGAGGTGCTTTAGAAAGCGAGGAAGGATTTAAAGGTACTAGCAGAGTAGATAGAATAATATTTCATCACTCTTCTACCGCATAAGTGAAGTTTTATAGAGATTTAGGCGGCTAAGGCTAGGTAGTAGCCTTGGTTAAAACGTATATAAAATAGCGTAGGGCGAGTCACTAAGGCTAAATAAACCTGGGAAAGCGGATAACCTAATCTTCCACCAGATTATTAAGTCCCTATATCCTACCATCCTATATAGGCTTTATATTTCCATAAAACATATAATTCACTTATAGCCTATTAGAAGCAGCCTTTATAGAACGCTATTTAATATTATATACCTTTCCTTATACATTAGATAGCTATAGGGAATTTTTATATCTAGTATAAATAAATAGAGATGTTTATCTTTAATATAATCTATAATCTTAGCTAGCTAACTCCTCTACTAATAAGGTAAACGCTTATTACCCATACAAAATAGATACTAGTAAGGGTCACATTTTAAAGGGAATAAGTAAGGCGTTGTCAAATCTTCCTACTTTATAGCTATCCCTTTTAACAAGTTAGGAGGCGTATTCCATTAAGCCTCTTAACATAAGTATAACTTTATTAAAATTTTGGATAAGATCGATCTGCTAGTTAAGATATACTAGCTCTATAATACTAGAATAGGATTAGATAATAATAGACTAAAATAGAATAAAAAGTAATAAAGAATAATAAGATAAGCGCGTAATAACTAGGAAAAGGTCCTATATATAAAAAAAGTATGGTTTTAAATTTACTAGTTATATACCTTTTTATTAGTACTAAAGGGTTAGCATAAGATTCTTATATAGGTAAGGCGACTTACCTAGCAGTGCCTCTTAATTAGATGCTATACGCTATATATAAGGGCTACGTAAATTTTAAAATACTTAAGTCCTTTAATCTACTCTAAATAATAAGGATACTTATAGTAGAACCCCTACCTAAACACTCCTTCTATAACATAATTATTAAGATATTTCTATAGTATATCCTTCTTCGCAAATAGGCGGGTCTGCCTTAGTATTAAAAGTCGGTTATTGCCAATATAGATAAGGTAAATAAGATTAGTAAACATTATAGAATATAGTAGCTATATTATCTTAACATCCTCTTCCTTAATTAGGACCACGCTCTATATCTTATTTAGGTTTTTTTTAAAAAGGTAAGTCTAAGCTAATCTATTCTTTCTACTGCTTTGCCTGTTAATAGGTACTAGTATCAATATTACTTACACCTCTTTTTACGCCTATTATACTTTAGTCTACTTTAAACCTAGGTTAAAACCTAATAGCCTTACTTAGGATCCCATTCTGCTAGCTCTCTTATTAATTATAATACTTAACAAGATTATAGATAAACTTTATACGGAGTTTTATAGCGTGCCCTTCTTTAAGCTTGTTTAGCAGCTAAGACAGCAGTTTAGTAATAGCAGCACATTCGCGAAATTTATACTATATAGCTAAACGGGTAAGAATATCCGTCCTAACGCTACTACTAAGCTGTCTTTTAATATTATAATTATTAATAGCGTTATAAAAATTAAGAATAACCTAGTTCTCTTTTCATTTACATAGGATATTTATAACACTATTAAGTTTATATCTAGCTTTATTATAATAGTTGTATAGTTTTATTCCCTTCGCGGCGTTAATAGGGTAATATCCCTAGCTCCTAATCTTTTGCTTATATCGCTCTTATTTTTTATAAAGCTATAGAATATTAGGGTATTAATTAAGTTCTAACTGGAATTTAAGCTTTTACTTATTAGTTAGACCTATAAGGGCCCACTCATCCCTTAAAATCCCTATCTATATAGTATATTAGATAAGGTTGTCCTATAATAGAGTCCTAAAGTAGATTAACTAGAAATTACACTTAATTAAATTAGGTAAATAAAACCGTTAGTAAGTATTACTGTAATAACCTATTATCTAATTTCGCTCTTCTAGAGTAAGGGTACCTAGAAAGGTTAGTTAATAAATACACTTATATTAAATTAGACACTTACTATTTAATTTCCTTCTAGACGCTTATTACAGTTAGTAAAGTTTAAGCAATTATTTAAACCCGGCCACTTGGCCTAACTACATATAGTAATCACGGCATTTCTAGTAAGGGAATACTTTGGTGTCCAACACTTCCCTATAACTAGTCATTATCTTAATATTTTAAAAGATGGGTTATTCCTCTATCTCCTTCTTAAACTTCACTTTAAGACTCTCTTTATTTGCTAGGATTTTAAATCTAAAAATCTTTTCTAGCAAAGTATAATAGCGTTAAAATGTATTATCTATAATAGTAAGGCTTATAAGATGGGATAGGATATAAAAAGCTAAAATGCTTTTAAGACGGAAAATAAACCTCTTATTATAGGTCTATTAGCGCCATTCGCGCTGTCTTTAATCGGTGTCACTATATACCGTCTACCTTTACCTCTAGAATTCTTAATATGCATAAGACTTACAAGGGCGACAGTTATAGTTTAATTAAAGTTTTTTATATCGCGAACTTTTAAGATTATAATATGTTTATATAAAAGCGCTTTATTAGAGCCTCTTACGCTTAAACTTTTAATAAGAGCTTAGGGTCTTATTACCATAGCACTAGAGAGGAGGAGGATTGCTCCTATTTATACTTAAAAACAACTATAGCAAGGCTTCGTGTCTATTATCTAATAGGCATTAATAATTGCATATAAGTCTTATATATATATTACATGCTTTTCTTTCTCTAATGTGTCTAGGTTATATATTAGCGTTAAATAAGTTAGAATCCACTATAACAAATCAGCCAAGTTTTTTTTTAAAAAGTTAAAGATCGCCCTATATCTTATATATTAAGTTCTGCGCCATTATTTATACTATAGCCTACTACATCTATAAATTTGCATAGCATTTATCTCTAATACGCCTTAATCACGCTTTCCTTTTTAATTCAAGAAGTCTTTATGCGCCATTTAAGGTATATTTTAAACATATTAGCCACGCACTAATAAAAGGCTTTGGTTAGGTTAGACTTAACTTTTAAGCAGAACCTAAATATAAATTATTAGTATTATAAGGTAAATCTTAGTTTAAATATAAACAAACTTTTTCTACTTTTAAAACTTACGCTTAACAAGAGAAGTAGATTAGGGCTTCCGTTTTAACTTTACTCTTCCTTAGTTCTTATAATACGTAATTCTCTACCGCAAATATTCCCCCTTAAAATCGGCGTCTTCCCTAGCTCTAGAGTTAGAGCCTAAATCTAAGTCTAAAGCTAGCTCAGAATAAGACGGCTTGCCTAGTTTAAAGTCTAAGCTAGAGGCTAAATCTATATTTCGCCATTTCTTACTTTAAGAGGGCATAATAGTTAAATGCGTAGTATTTTAGTGCTTTAGCAGCTGCTAGTTACCTATACGTAAAAGCTGGCTTAAGAGTAACTACTGTTAATAGGAATGTTAAAAAAGGCTTAACAGGAGATAAGCGTTCTTAAGAGCGGGATAGGGTAAAAAAACCCCATAAGTAGAAACCTAGAAATTAAGTATTTAAAGTAAACGACATAATAGTAGGGGAAAATGCATACGTAGCTACTACGGGAAAAGAGTTAAAAGAGCATAGTGTAGAAGGGAGGTTTTGTTATATAAGGGTAGTGCTTTTAGCGGAGGATAAGGAGGATAGTAGAGATAGGATTAGGTAGGCGGCAGATATCTATAGCTTCTTAAATAGTCGCTAAGGGACGTTTGGGGAGCTTTAAAAGGTGCGTTACAGGGCTGCACGCGCGCTTCTAGGTTTGCTGAATGAGGGAGACCCTGCCGCCCTTAGCATGCTTAGCACGTTACAAAAGCAGCAATAGATATAGGTCTAAGCGAGGAGAAACTGCCTCCCAAAACAGGGGGTAGGAACCTCCAAATCCGGCTGCGTCTTCTCCAACAACAAGATTCTAATAGTTATATTATATATCAGCGCTAGAAGAGCCTAGACACTTATACTTTTCTACCTTTTATCCTAAGGCGTAACTTAGCCTTAGAATAATTTATTTTTTAACTTAACTAAAGGTAAGATGCTTTATGGCGTCTAAGTATAATTTATAAAGCGGGTATAATTTAAGGAATAAGTACAATTTAAGGAATAGATATAATTTAAGGAACGGGAGGAACTATAGCGGACCTTTTTAAAAGGGTAAGTTCGGTAATACTTTTAAATATATCCTTTTTTACCACATCTAAAGCATTCTCCATTTATAGCTTAAGTTCTTTATTTATTGGTTCCCAAGGGTACATAGGATTAGGTGGCATTAAGGTCTATAGGGTTATACATAGGGCTTTTAGGTCTTAGAGAAGGATCATGCTTTAGGGCATATACCAGTTTTATAGAGTTTTAAATATAAGGTATAGTTAGCTTTAGAGAATAAGTCTATTTGTTATATTAAAGGTCCTTATTAATTCGTTAATATATTATAGCAAATTTAGACAGATTTTTTAGCAGTTCCCTACCTACTAACTAGGCTCTAATTTTATCTAAGATAGCTTATTAAAGGGTAGTAACTCTAGCGGCTTTACTCTAATCCAGTTCACTAATAAGGCCTAAGAATTCTAAAAAGAAGCCAGTAAAGTCCCGGTTCCGTTATTGTAGGTTTTTAAATTTAGTAATAGCTATATATTTGCGGCTAGCGTTATTGTATATTTATTCTAGCAGAGAGATAAAGGTTTTAAAATTTATAAAGGTGCTATTATAGAAGAATAGATTTATAGTTTATGCGGCGTCTTTACTTAAATAAGACATTCTATAGCTAACCTTACTAGCTTTAGTAGGGTATTAGTTATAGTTTATTAAAAGTTTAAGACGGAGCTTAGTTATAAAGGGATATAGGTTATTTTAATTTCTATTAAACATTAAAGGGTTAGGGAGCTTTTTAGATTTTATAACGGGTATTAAATTTGTTATAGATATAGGTTAAGCTACTAGTTTAAGGTTCGCATTTAAGGGGCCAGGCTTAGATACAGTTATTTTAATCTTGTTTATAGGTATTTCTATTAGGGTCTTTAATAAAAGTGCCTTAATATTACGGAGTTCTTTATGGAGTGCTTTTATTAATTACTAATACTAGGCTTTTAGTATAGCCTATTGCTAAGCTAAGGCATCTATAAAGGATTGTTGCATTATAGTTAACTTTTCCCTAACTAGGGATATAATACTTATAGTTATTAAAAGGGATTTAGGTTCGTTTACCATTTTAATAGTAGTTATTTTAATATAATATAGTATAAGGGCTCTTTACCTTATATAAGTAATATAGGTTATTTATATTTATATTTAGAGATCTACGGCTCTGAATTAGAATTGCATTTATATATAAGGGCCTCCTTGTCTATATCTGCTTCTTTAATACCCCTCCTACCTAAGCCTCTATATTAATTGCTAGTAAAGCTTCCACCCTCTTCTACTTATTCTAAGAATAGTTAGTTATATAGGTATATTATATAGAGAGGAGAGTTTGCTTACATTATAGCAATATTACTAAAGAATCTATTACATGGCATGACGGGAAGTATACTAGATAATTATATTTCCTAATTCTTAATAAAGGACGACGTTAGTAGGATTTAAACTTATAATCTATTAGGTTTAAAGTTAGTATATGTTTATATATACCACCTACGCGCCTTCAGTGGTTATCTTTCGTCTAAAATTATCTTATTTTATACCCCTACGTACCTTCCTTTCCCTTATACAACTACTATACTTCTTTTATTTCTCCTTTAGCTATTCTCTTCTAAAATTTTACTTCTATACTAACTCTTTATACACTCTATTCTTTTAATATTTAATATTCCAAGCTTTATCCTTTTCTATAATATTATACAACGTCCTTCTAAAAATACTCTCTCTGGTTTATCGCTTATAGCTAGAATTAAAAACACCTCTCTGATAAGGAGTAAAAGCCGTAGCTAGCGCTTTATTTATTATTCTTAAGACCACTACTAAAGTAGAGAAACTTTAATTTTGTACGGTACTTTAGAGCAGTAGTCATCGTACTCATTCTAACTTACTAGTTAAGTAACCTTTTTATTTAGCCCGTTTGTAATTTAATCATACTTGTTAAGTTCCTTATACTTATCTTATAATAGGTTATTATATAATATTGTCTAAAGAGAGATAATAGGCCTCTCTAATTCTCAGCATATTTTCTAGAGCCGTTAGATCTTTAAAAGTGTCGTTTTCTGCCACTCCTTTTTCTAAAATGTCTTAATATACTTTATATAACGATTTAGGTAAGGAATGAGTGTAAAGAGGCAAGTTATCTGTTTTCTGGTAATACTTATTAAACTTTACCTATACATTCTTTACTTAAAGTAAGAGAGCTTTATTTAATTTAAAGAGTACCTATTATATAATATTAGCTTTAGCTTAAAATAAAGTAGCTAAAGAGTTATATAAGAGAGTTCTCTATATATTTAATAAGCATATCTATTATAAAGAGTACTTAATTAAGTATTATATAACCCCCTTGTGTCTCTAATATTATACAGTAGAATGGCTTTAGAAAGGTATACATTGTATAAAGAAGCTTCTAGTCATATAGCGAGATATAATCCTTCTTAAGGGTATTAAAGTTGCTCTTAATATAGTTATCAATTCCTAACTTATACTTAAGTAAGACGCTTAGCATTTAATACTAGCTATTCTATCTTGTATAATTATTAAGTAGAACTCGTCTTTTAACTAAAGTCTTAAACACCTTTATATAACTTGCTAAGGTATAAAAGTATATTATAATATTATAAAGCTTACTAAGTAGGCCTATTGCTCGGAAAACCTATTTCTACTTAATCTCTTCTTTACAACTTCACTCCTTTCTGCTTATATTATTCCTTTTATATAACTTAATAGCCTTAAGTTTCAGAGTATCTTTAAAGAGAAAGGCCTAGACGGCGAGATTAATAGTATATCCCTAGTAGTAAATACGTTGTTAGATAGAATCCTAGGTAATATCCTTATTATTAGTAAGATACTTATAGATCGTATAATAGAGAGTACTATTTATTGTAGAATTATCTGTAATAATAGCTCTAAGCTTTTATATAATCCTATACTCCTCTAAAACTAGAAGAAGAGTATTCTATTATTTAGTTCTATTATAACTAGGTACCGTATAAAGGGTAAAAAAGCTTTTATTTGGTTTTTCTAGCCATTAATAAAGTAGGCGCAGACTGCAAAAAGAAGGTAGTTATTTAGAGACGTCTAGATATTAATAGAAAGCTAAATACTTATTAACGCTAATTAAACTCGTCTTTATATAATATCTTTCTATAACTAAAAGGAATGGGTAATTATCTAAGAAATTTCTTTATGCGTTATTATTATTAAATTAGACAACTTTAGATTAAGAGCCTAATAAAAGACATAGAACTCTTCCTACTCCATAATCTGGAATAAGGGGTTTTATACAACAACTAAGTTAATAAGAGCTTACTAAATAACTTCCTTATTTAGAACCTTTGTAAGAACTATAGAATTAACTTTGTCTATTTTAAATTCTAATATTATTTATGCCTAAAGCTCCTAAGGCTTTTTAAATGCTTACTCCTTTATATAAGGCTATTTTAAGTTAATAGAGATTGCGTAGTCTTTCTTAACATGTCATTTTATATTTATAGTTAATAGTGCTAAGTAACTTTTGCACTAATTGCAGTATATAAGCTTTCGGTTCATTTTGTTATATATTAGCTCGTTCTTATATAGTAGGTAAATAAATTTATAGACTAAAGATTAAAGCTACGCCTATTGTATACTAGAGCTCTTAATTAAGCTAGGAGTATTTTTATTACGGCGCTGGTGGAAAACGGTGGATCTTGGCAGACGTGGATTATAGTAGACGCGAGTCACGTGACTCGAGGGCCGCATAAAATATCAAGCGGCGCTGCTATTCTTCTCCTTCCTTTCTCTAGCTTTGGATCCTTGTTTATAGACAATCCAATTGTATAGGCTTGCATGCGTCCTTCTTGCTATGCTCGTGCCTTAATTAACTGAGTCGCTAACATTATCCAAAGCTTATTCTACTCTCTTTCTTCCTGAGAAGGAACTTAAATATATCTATAAGGACACAGAATAGGACCCTAAGGACATAGAACAGGACCATAAGGACATAGAATAGGACCCCAAGGACAGGACCAGGACTACAAGGACAGGACAGAACTAAAAGAACACGAACAGAACGCGAAACCTAAGAATAGGACATGCATGGACTAGAACCCCTAGGAAATAAACAAACACCGGAAATTACCTAATACCCCTACTACTATGCCAAGAAATATAGCAGCTGGTAAAGCTGCTGTAGGACCTGCAAATACCTCTAATAGTGAAACAGTCGCCGTCTCGACCCCCTAGGAAGAGCTTGTAGCAGCTAATGCCGAAATTAAACGGCTTTGAGAGCTGCTTAAAACTAGAAACACCCCTATACTTAGCAAGGAGTTATTAAACACCCAGAGATTTGCTATGGTCCTTGAGGCCCTAGCCCAACGTATAGCCTTAGTATTGTTATGGTCCGCGAAGGTCGCGGACCCCCTATTGCTTACAGACGGAACTAACCCTATATTTAATAATTGGAAGCTTTAACTGCAAGACAAGCTTAAAGTTAATGCGGATTACTTCCCTACTACCTAAGCTAAAATGGCCTACGTCTTTGGCCGTACTAGTAGGGACGCATAGACGCATCTACGTCCGCGATATGCCTAGGACTTAGCAGACCCCTTCCTTTTTAGAGAAGAGATGATCGACTACCTGTCTTCTATTTATAAGGACCCCTATAAGATATAGAACGCCCGCCTTAACTATAAAGCCCTTAATATGAAAATGATAGAGACCTTCTTGGTTTTCTAGACCCGCTTTCTATACCTAGCCGGACAGGCTCAAATCCCCTAGGAAGATTTAATGCCAGACCTCTTTAACAAGCTTACCCTGGACCTATAGCGCGCCATACTACCGGTTTATACTACTGTATAGACGCTAAAGGAACTTACGGAATAGTGCCTAGCTATTAACTAGGGCCTCTGCCGAATTAAAGCATATGCCGAGCGGTATAAGACTAGAAGCTCTGCTAACTAGAATATAAGTACTATAAGAATGGGCCATAGCGCCCTAGTAAGATCTATAATCCCTGCGACACCAACTATACCGCCTACCGTTAACCCAGCGGCTAGCCGTGCAGCTAGCCCCATGGCGGGTCCGGCGAATACCCGACCTATATATAACAACCCCCGCAGATAAGCCCTTAGTAATTAAGGAGCTTACTTTTTATATGGCCAAAAAGACCACTTTATAAAGGATTGTCTAATAGTGGTAAAGATAAATGAGGTCCTACTAATTTAGGAGGATAGTATAGAGCCAGAAAAAGAGGAACCCTAGAGGAAGGCTCCTCTCTAGGGTTAAAAGGGATTGATATGTTATATGTTGATCTAGGTTGGCTAGTTAGTAGAAGAAGCTGCATTATTCTTTGTACTTTATTCCGTAATAGATATTAAGTTTTAATCTCTACTTTAGCTGACTTAGGAGTAAATGCCTTTACCTTAATTAATATAAAGTACGCTGTAAAACTGGCTGACTTTTTAAATGCGCCTCTGGAAGAACTGCCTAAGCTAATTCCTATTTATGGGTATAATGGATGGGTAGGACCACCTATTATAACCATCTTGCGGATCTATCTCCGTGTTAACAGATAAAGGCAGTATAATATCCCCCTCCTTATTACAGACCTTGGAAGCCATGATATGATTTTAGGAAGAAAATAGCTAGCCTATTTAGGCTTATAGCTTAATGTATGGAACAGACGGCTTATTTGGCCCAAAACTATGCCCCTAACACCTTCCTTTATAAAAGAGATTAGTATTATAATAGAGAACCTTATACAGCTATAGATAAACACTGTTTACTAGGCTGATGCTATGTGTAGGGACTAGGCTTTTAAAAAGGACGTATAGCTTAACCTGTAACGGATCCGTATACTACGCCGCCCCTAGACTACCTATGTTATGCCACCCGCACCAGAGATTAAAAAGGTTAGTAAAAAGCTAGCGGAGCTCCCTATAGGGAACTTAGGCCCTATATAGCCATAAAGAATGATAAGGAGCATTGGATGCTATACTGAACGTATAAACTGGAGGGATAACTTACGGAAGATGGAATAGGAGCTAAGAAAGACTATAAACCCTAGACCGCAAAATACGGCCTAATAACAGTCTATAAAGAAACCTACGGACCTCCTACTAGTTAATATCTGCTGTATTAGCGCCGTAGGATTCTACTAGAACTTGGTCCAACCTAATACCGTTGCCTTTACCACTAGCTTATATAAAATTAATCAAATGATTAACGAAAAGGAAAATAAGCTTAATAAACAGGAAGGCAAGCTTATAGATAAGGAGCTAGTAGAACAGAAACTACCCTATTAATACTGGAAATTTAAGGATGTGTTCTCTAAGGCAGCGTCTAATATACTCCTGCCTTACTAACCGTACGACTATAAGATTAAGATTGAGCCAGATAAGGAAGACATACTTGGCTATAGCCCCCTTTATCAGCAGTCTACTACTAAATTATAGGCTATAAAGCAGTACCTTATTAATAACCTAAATAAGGGCTTTATTAAACCTAGTTAAGCCCCTTTTAACTTGCCTATTCTCTTTACTAAAAAGCTGAATAGAGGACTTTGTTTCTATATCGACTACTATAAACTAAATAATATAACCCGCAAGGACCGCTACCTACTACCCTTACTTAATAAGACTTTAACCTAAATAAGTAGAGCTAAGATCTTTACTAAGCTTAATATCCGTTAGGCCTTTTACCAGATTAGGATAGACTCTAGATTGGAAGATTTTACTATATTTTGGACCCGTTACGGAATATATAAATACAAAGTACTTCCTTTTAGACTGACCAACGGACTGGCTATATACTAGCAATATATAAATAACATACTCTTTAACTACCTTAACGACTTCTATACGGCCTACCTAGATAACATTATAATCTACTCTAAGAATAAGTTTAAATATGAGGAGCATTTCTATAAAGTCCTACAACGGCTCCGCAAGGCCGGTCTCTAGGCTAATATTAAGAAATTGGAATTTAGTATTAAGTATATAAAGTACATAGGTTTTATTATTAGTACAGATAGAATTAAGGCCAACCTAGAGAAAACGGCCGTAATTAACTAGTGGATACCCCTACGGACTATAAAGGGGGTGCAATTATTTTTAGGTTTCTATAAATTCTACTAATACTTTATTAAGAACTATAGTAGGATTACCTGGCCTCTTAACTGCCTTACTAGGAAAGACTAGCCCTTCTACTTTAACGCCATATATATGCAGGCCTTTAATAAGCTTAAAAAACGGCTAGTATTAGCTCCTTTACTCGCCTACTTTAACTTAGAACGGCCCTTAATGCTAGAAACAGATGCCTTAGACGTTATAATAGCCAGCATTTTTCCCCAGAAGTAACTAGACGGAGAATAGCACCCAATTATATACTATTTGAAGACTATAATAGATGCCAAGCTAAACTACCACATCCATAACAAAGAAATGCTGGCCATTATCTCTAGCTTTTAGCACTAGTGTGCGCAGCTAGAGGGGACCCCTAAGCCTATTAAGGCAGTTTCAGATTATAAGGCCCTAGAATACTTTATAACAACTAAGGCTCTTACAGCCCAATAGGCACGCTAGGTGGATATCCTATCTTAGTTTAACTTCTTAATTATATATAGACTAGGCGCTACAAACCGTGCGGATGCTCTTATAAGGCGTAAATAGGACCTAGGTAACCAGACAGCTATAAAGATCTTATTACAGACCTAGACACTACTATAACCAGAGCACCTTAACCCCTAGATATAGGCAGAACTAAATATAGACTCCTTAGGCGCCAAGATGTATTCTATTAACCCCTTAGGATTTAACCTTATTAACAAATTGCTGCAGGTAAACCATACAGCCTCTTCTCTACAGGAGTACTGTAAAAAGGTAAAGAACATTACCAGCCCCTAGTCCCTTAAAAATGGATTACTTAAGTATTAGAAACGGCTAGTAGTAGCAGAGGAACAGAACTTACGGACTCGGCTTATTACTAAAGCATATACCTAGGTCTCTACGGCCTACCCTAGAAAGAATAAGACCCATAAAATTATTAGTAACTAATATTACTGGCCCGGAATGGTTATGGATATTAACCGCTATATACGGAACTTCAATGACTGCCGTAGGTCTATAATTCCGCAAGACAAGACCCTAGGACTATTAAAGCCACTCCCAATACCAGAACGCCCCTAGCAGTATATCTCTATAGACTTCTACAAGCTACCTACAGACCGTGACGGATATAATATAGTAATGATCCTAGTTAACCGTTTTAGCAAGCGCCTGTTCTTAATCCCCTGTTATAAGGATATTAATGCTAAGGAGGTAGCCTAACTATATATCTATTATATCTACCGAATTTATAGACCACCAGATACTATTATATCCGACTATAGGCTGTAGTTTATATCGGCCTTCTGGAATAAGTTTACTTGGATCCTTAGTATTAAGCTAAAGCTTTCTATAGCATACCACCCCCAGATAAACAGTTAGACGGAGATTATAAATTAATACCTGGACTAGAGACTCTGGCCCTTTATTAACTACTTTTAGGATAACTAGGGCGAACTACTACCCCTAATAGACTACGCCCAGACAACCCTACCCTATAACTCCACAGGGTTTACACCTATTTAGCTAGAAATAGGATATTTACCCTATACTAGCTTTAACTGGAATAGACTAGAAGGCCCATAGACTGTACGCGAAAAACTATCTTATAAGGAAGCCTAGCAATATGCTAAACGCCTAAAAAAAGCCTGGACGGTAGCCTATAAGAACCTAAAAAAGGCCTAAAAATTAATAGAATAGCAAGTAAATAAGCATAGGCGCGAGCCTGACTTTACCATAGATAATAGGGTCTAGGTTATAACAAAGAACTAGAAGATAGAACGGCTTAGCTATAAGCTAGACTATAAGATGGTAGGACTATATAAGATCCTTAATAAAGAAGGCAACTCGTATAAGGTTGAGCTCCTAGACTTAATTAAGGTTTACCCTATCTTTTCGCCGGATAAGCTACGGAAGGCTGCAAATAACCTACTACCTAGATAAAAAAATGAGCCTCCTCTACTAATTTAAGTTAATGGCGATAACGAATAGGAAGTTAATAAAATACTAGCCTATAAACTAGTATAAGGAACGCTATAATACCGTGTCTAATAGAAAGGCTATAATCTAGACCTAACCTAGTACCCTGCCTGGAACTTTATAGGCCGCCCCTAGAGGCTTAAAGAATTCTATAACTAATACCCTAACAAACCCGGACCCCTAAAGTACCTCAACAAGTGGATAGAGTGCTAGTATAGCGAAGATAATAGGCTGCCTATCGAGCATAAAGATAAGAATACCCCATGGATATAATACGGACATACAAAGCCTGAGGGCAGGCCTTTTCGGAGGGGGGGGGGTAATGTTATGGCGCTGGTGGAAAACGGTGGATCTTGGCAGACGTGGATTATAGTAGACGTGAGTTACGTGACTTGAGGGCCGCATAAAATATCGAGCGGCGCTGCTATTCTTCTCCTTCCTTTCTCTAGCTTTGGATCCTCGTTTATAGACAATCCAATCATACAGGCTTGCATGCGTCCTTCTTGCTGTGCTCGTGCCTCGATTGACTGAGTCGCTAACAATTTTTAAGAAGAGATAAATGTAACGGGCTTATACAACTGCTTTTAAACCAAAGCTTATAGATTGCTACTATATAAGAATACTAAGCTAAGAAGAAGAAGAAGGAGGAGAAGGCTGTTAGAGACTAATGAGATATAAGGGGTCGCTAAGGCGCTAGTAGTAAGCGGGCTAATAGCGATTTTCTATACCGGGCATAGAAAATCCTAATTAGTTAGCTCTATAAGTAGTGCTAGCAGAATATAGCAGAATCTAGTAGATTGCCCAGAAATGCGGTAAATTGCCCTGGAAATGGCAATATAGCAGGTAACGCGCTCTAGTACCATTATATTACCCCCCCTCTTAAAAAAGCCTGCCCTTAGGCTTTGTCTAAGTTCTTTATTGTCATTTAAATTATTATAGTTATTTAACCCCTCTTCCTAGCATTTAATCCAGCTTTTTAATTTACGTAGTAGTCTAGGGAGGTCTAGGTAGGCTAGGTAGAAATCTTATAGCTTATAGGGAAAGTACTTCAAATTAGATATAGGGTACCATTCTAGATCTTCGTTATAACCTACCTAGCTTATATGGTATTTTAAGGTACTACGATCCTTCTTAACTGCTAAGATCTCTTTAACTTCCTATTTTTTGTCCTCTACAACCTAAATTAGCGGTAGGGGGTCGTTGTACTATCTAGGTAATGGGTTATCCATAGCCTTCTGCAGTTAGTCTGGAGAGAAAATAGGGTAGATCTTTATTAACTTTAATAGCTTAACTTTAAAAGAGTGCCTTACCTTCTTAGAGATCTTATAAGGGCTAGTTATTTAATAGTCTAGCTTATAGCTCGGCCTCTAGGTCTTTTAGTTCTTTATTAATACCTATACTTTATCTCTTATATAGAAGTCTACCTTATAACAATGTTAATTTATATTAGACTTCTTCTTTTCTTATACTCTTTTTATAATTGCTTAGGCGGTCTCCTAGGCTCTATATATTCTCTTAGTAAATACCTAGGCCTCTTTATAGCTAAGGCATTCGCGGGCTATTATAGGTCCTATAGGTGCCCGCGAAGCCCTACTGCACGCGTCCACGTCGCCGCGGGTGGAAACATCATCAGGAAATCGTTTCTTTATGATGGCCAAGTGCAGAGGCGATGGTAGGGAGCCGTCGCAGCGCGTGCAGCGCGCTGTCGTCGCGGTTCTGTGGTGTTGAGCCTGCGACGCGTACGCATCGCCCTCAACAACACCAGGAGTCCTACTGCCCCCGTCTGGGGCTCCTGCTCTACCATCTAGGTGGGCCATCAAGGGAAACTAGGATACGAAAACCACCCGACGTACGACTACCTAGCTCGTAGCTAGGGCCGAAACTGGCCTTATCAAGCCAGCGGATGCGGACGCGCCCTAGACGTACGACAGGACACCCTTGGGCTTGTACTAGCTCTGAGATCGCAATGGGAACGCGGCGAGGGCGTAGAGAACCTCTTCTTATAAGAACTTGTTAAGGTTAACGCGTCGCAGATACCTCGTACGAAACTTGTTAAGGCCCCCAAGGCCACCGCGAAGAACTTGTTAAGGCCATACCTACAGAACTCGTTAAGGCCCCTCTACGAGAGCCTATCCGGTACACCCAGGAGACTCAGAAGAGGGTCTTAATAGGCGTAGTGCGCGCGACCTGGACGAGACAGTAACGCGACAGCGACGCGACAGCGACCAGACGGCTCAACGAGGTGGAAACACGGGCAAAGCTCTAGGTAGCGGAAACACAGGCCAGCTTCGACGGCCCCATGGCGTTCGACCTACGGTCGACCTACAGGTGACTCACAGGAGGGTCTTAATAGGCGTGGCGCACGCAACCTGACGCATGCATACAAGGCGACTTATAGGAGGGTCTTAATAGGCGTGGTGCACGCAACCTAGTATGCATATATATGGGGGAGGTCTTGGAGGAAACACAGGCCAGTCGGACGAGGTCTCAACAGTTAGAGACACAGGCCAGCTTATAGGAAGGGGGGACACAAGCTTGGTTAGTAGGAGAGGGGGGAGTAGGTTGCCTGGCACGGGACCTGC
>Ga0307507_10001693_pt1 | contig 48863 bp, 35 predicted proteins | sample 7_EM_MG_FD_207223 | JGI IMG/M metagenome (GOLD analysis project Ga0307507, IMG submission 207223) | Populus trichocarpa ectomycorrhiza microbial communities from riparian zone in the Pacific Northwest, United States - 7_EM | ecosystem: Host-associated > Plants > Roots > Unclassified | place...
TCCATCACTTGGTAATATTTAAGGATTCTGTAACTTTCTTCATGTTATCTACATGTTTGCTAATTCAAGGACAAATTTTCGCTGATTCTCATAGACATTGTGCAATGAGAGGGGGTGGTGAAGATGGGCACTTTTGGTGTAAAAAGGGCATCGGACGAATACTTTTGCCCTAGTACTGTATATGCTAGGCTTCTTTACACTCTTCAAGTTTTGGAGGCGCATACCCGGCCAGAACTCATGATGCGTTATGGGCTGAAGATGGGAAGCAGGTTCCTTCTCATGAAGGATGAGGTCACTAATGTTCTCTCTATTCGTTCGGCCATTTGGCCCTTTCTTTTGGTTGATCGCAGCTAGAATGATACCCCGAGTTGAAGTTGCGCAAAAGTCTTTACCGCTAGGCTAAAGAGATGTGTACAGTATAACCCGGGCGACATGCCGGAGCCCAATACTACGAGCGCAGTTGTAGAGTTTGCATGGTTTTCTGATAAAGAGCTCTTGTGTTTCTCGCTCGCTTTTTTAGGTTCCGCTAAACTTCTTAAACATGTTATTCTCTCGCCCACTTATTTTTACCCAAACTTGCTCACCGTGCCATCCTTCTCCCTATGGGCTCCCAATTCTAAACTGTGGATTATGCGGGAGTCGTGCATGAAATACTTACTAGACGCGGAATGGGTGAAATTTTACTACGCCTGGGAGGGGGTCCACTTTCTTTGTGATAATATTACTAGCTTTCCAGGCTTAGAAGCTGTCTTGGACTCTTCTCAAACGAGGATCTCTCAACCGGCACGAGAGGGTAGAATACAGGTATCATACCGGGTTATCTCGTGCAAGTCGGAATGGCGCTAAAGCCAACTCAGGTGAAACTCAGGCAACCGAGCCAACAGGAATGTACGAAGAATGCCAAGTCGCTACAGTTTAAACATATAGGGGAGCGCCAATTGGGTTGGTTCAAAGAAAATCCACACTAGCCCCATTCTGGCTTACACCAGAAGATACGGTAGGTCGTGTAATAAACTTGAAGACACCCCAATCTCCAGTACAGCGCAAGACCAAGGTTGGAAAACAATCGGGGTGTCAAGGTTGTCTCCTTAGCTGGCTTAATTTCTTTTTGTTCAGTACTATGGCACAGCCGAGTCTCGTGAAGCTCTGTTATGTATCTAGCCTCATACAGGTGCTATTTTTCAGAGCGACGAACGGCCTCACAAGCAAGCGAACCCCCTCATCCGAGAACCAGTATGACACCCCAACAATCGCCCAGAGCCGCAGACTTTCTCTTGAGACAGGAAGCTGGCCGCCCCATAACCACTCTAGTCAGCTATCCAGTAATATCAATGATAGCACCAATTGCATGTAGTGCTTGTACATGTGGCTGAACAGATCCCTGCCACAGGCTCGGCTTAATTGCTGGTGGTTGGCCAGAAAAAGGTGCTGCATATGTGTCAGGCTCTCGCACATATTTTGGAAAAGTGCAATTATCTTCTCAAGAAGTTTCAAATAAGGGCGTGTCCCCCCGTTACCCTCTGCTAAAGTTTTTGGTAATTGCTTGGCAAATTATCTGCACTTTTCATTTCAGAAAATGGATTCTGCGTAAGTTTTTTTTTTTTTTGTTAACTGAAAAAGGAGGCGGCAGACTGTTCCAACTGGTTTCGCGTGACGCCCTTGGGGTTGCACAGCCGCTTCCTGCAGAGCTTGGACCACAGCCTCTTTATCCACTTGGCGATGGCTACTACTCCGTTCTTGGCCCACTGCTTGGCCAAGCGATACTTGAGGATCCTGCCAATGGATCACCCAATAACACTCCCGCTTACAACCATACCGGTATCGATCTCGCCACCACTCTAACTCCTTCTAGAAACAAGGTTTTTTGCGGATCATCAAAATGTTCTGGGAATAGGTTCGCACCCCCTTCTGCTGTAGATTTATCCTTTACACAGACTAACCTCGAGAAGCGGTCCACACACTTGCTCCCCTCGCTCCTACACTTGTACTGCACCTGGTTGTACCCGACCAACCCCGTTCAAAACGAAGCAGGCGCTCAACCGACACTATGAGGTGACACACTTGGTCGAACGGATTGACTGTCCGTTCCCCGGATGTGAGAATGTTGGCGAGAAGGGGATTAAGAGGTATGATAATCTTGTTGTTCATATGAGGAACAAGCATGGGGCATCGCCAGCAGGGGAAGCGTGCGGGGAGTAGTTGCTCGATTGGTAGGGTCAGCGGATGACCTTCGGTTGAGGATACGGTTATGCGGTAGTCTTTGTGTTTTGATTGTTTCAATGGGGTGTGAGACCAAATTGCTCACACCCTTGAGTTCATGAGTTTGTGTTTAAATTGTTTGTTTTGAATTGATTGATTTGATATGCGAAATTTTTCCCATTCTTTCACTTATCTTTATTTCTATGAGCAAGTATTCTGCCGTGCCCATGAGATAAAGGGGAAGCAAAGCTAGAAGTAAGGTTCAACAGTATTGCTTCACGGTATTTAACTGCCGGGTAAAATCGAACTAGAATACCAGTTGAGCAACGTTGGCAGAATGCGGATATTTATCACCGTGAAGTACAGTGCCGACAACAAATTCAGGCCGGTTACCGCTTCACACTAGAGCCGAGCTCTCTTTGGTAATTACCTTCTCACCCCAGCGAACATGTGGGTTCAGCTTTCAGTCGGACCAAGCTGGAAGATACGTGGAGAAGGCCATTTTCACAGCAGAAACAGTCGCCCAACGGAAGGTTCCCATTTTTGTCAAACAGACTCCTAACAACCTAGAACAAGTGTTCCTAACCGCCCTGGGGCTAGGCGGGGCCCCGCGGGGTGACTGCCAAGAGCCCTGGGCCTGGGCCCTACAGGGTGAGACATGGGTTTTCAGAGTAGGAGGGGGACACGGCGGAAGATGGCAGAGGACGGCAGGGGATGACGGAAGACGACAGAGAACGGCTGGGAACTGCGGTAGACAGCCGGATATAGTGAGGACCTCAGGGGACGGTAGGGGGCTGCAGAGGGCTGTAGGAGATCGGGGTGGACTGTTGGAAATCGCAGGTTTATGGCCGCACTTGATGCGGGATGTGCCAATGCGGGATGTGCCCGCAGTGGAAGGCCGCACTGCTATACGTACGCACTAGTAACAGGACGCGCAAGCTAAGAAAACGCTGTCACACCCCTGTCTGTTTCTTTTAGATTCCTCACTGTTCTCTTTCTCTCTTTCTCTCGCTAGTCTTCTTCTTCACTCATTTCACTTCCTACTCAAGTCTTTACTTCATTCAACTTAACACTATCAATTATGATCTCTCTCTCCGCATAATACAAACATTGCGTCTCCACTTCCGCCATTCCACTCCGCTGCGTAAAACCCTAACCATAAATCATTACCTCCACATTGAATATTTTCAACATAGACCGTTGGTGATAGCACGAGTGATGTCTTATGATGCGATAATGATTAGTTCGAAGATGTATCATTTCAACTTGAGCTAGTACCGGAGGTCTAAGGGCTAGAACTACTGCCCTCTACAGTCCATCCTGCCCTCACATTCGGGCGTAGTCCGTCCCGTTCTACCCGGAAGATGGACGGACGGACGGCTGGGAACACTGCCTAGAACAATAATTGCCACCATCTATAATATATTTAGTAAGGAAAAACCCAAAGCCAAAGAGATAAATACGACATCCTAGCCTATCAAGATACAAAGCAATGAACGGGTCAGGGCCCCTACCTATTATTCCAGTTCTGTGCTATAGTTCCCCATTTACCGGCCAAATGAAACCCTGTTCATATTTTTCTCGCTTTAGTATCATACACCGATAGTAAAATAGATAATGTTGCATGATTGCTACTGAGGCGAGGGGGCAGAGTGCTTGTTCGCGGACTTAGGATTTCCACTGATATTCTAACCTCTAATTTCAGGTGTAATTTAGTTTCCAACTATTTATACTTGAATACATCTTGTCAATTTCGAGATATTTCTACATTCAATTCCTTACGGTTTGATTTGCTCTGAGCCTAGATCCACCTGTTGAATATATTGTTATTATCCTCCGTTGTCCTCAAACAATGGCTTTGTCGCATGAATTTCTTTCCTATACCATTCCGTCCTATTGGGTTGCATCTTATGGGATGATGAGATATTGTTTGTTGGGTCTTAATTATTGGGCGGCTATTTCGTATAGGTTAGGCTTCTTTACAATCAAGTTTGGAGGCGTATACCTGGCTAGTACCTATGATACAGACGGGAAACATATTCCTTCTCATAAAGGACGAGGTCACTGATGTTCTCTATATATATTCAACTATTTGGCCCTTTCTTTTCGTTGATCGCAGTTAGAATGAGTTGGCGAGTTGAATTTGCGCAAATTCATTACCGCTCGGCTAACGCTAGGTAAGAAAAAGTAAAGGGATATATAACCCGAGCAGCAGGCCGGAGTCTATCTATGAGTACAGTTGTAAGGGTTGGATGGGTTTCCAATAAACAGCTCTCGTGTTCCTCGCTCACTTTTTTAAGCTCTATGATACCGGTGACTTCATAGACATGTTATTCTCTCATCCTCTGATTTTTGCCCAAACTTGCTCACCGTGCTACGCTTCTCCCTATAGGCTCCAAATTCTAGAGAAAGGTGGATAATATGGGATCCATGTATAGAATACTTCTTGGATACGCAATTAGCAACATTCAACCACACCTGGGAGGGAGATCCACTTCTTCGTGAAAATATTGCTAGCTTTGGAGAGGCCTGGTGGCAGTCTAAGGCTCTTACCAAAGCGAGGAACTCTCAACCGGCGTGAGGAAGGAAAGAGGGTGGAATAGGTTGTGCAACAAATACAGTACGAAAACACCCCAATCACCAGCACAGTGCAATACCAAGGTTAGGGGACAATTGGGGTGTCAAGGTTGTCTTTTAGGCAGGCTTAATTCTTTTGTGGATTGTTATGGCATAGCCGGGTCCCGTGAAGTTCTGTTAAGTTACGTATCTAGCCTCATACAGGGGCCATATTTTTCAGAGCGATGAGCAGCCTTGCAAGCAAGGGAAAGCCCCCCGTCTGAGAACCAGTCTGACACCCCAACAATCTTTCAGAGCTGCAGGCTTTCTTCTGAGACAGGAAGCTGGCTGCCCCATAACCACTCCAGTAAGCTATCCAGTAATATCAATGATCGCACGAATTGTATGGAGCACATGCGGCTGAACTGATCCCTGCCACAGGCTCGTTTTCATAGCAGATGGTTGGTTGGAAAAGATGCTGCATATGTGTCAGGCTCTCGCAGATATTTTGGGAAAGTGCAATTATCTTCTGAGAAAATTTCAAATAAGGGCGTGTCCCCCCGTTACCCTCTGCTAAAGTTTTTGGTGCTTTCTTGGCAAATTATCTGCACTTTTCATTTCAGAAATGGCGTGAGTTTTTTTTTTTTACCTCCAACTAACTACTTGCGCATTCCAAAAGTATCCGGATGCCTTGGCGCCAAGCAGACTCAGTTTGCGCCTGTTGTCGTGAATCTTGGCGCCAAGGAATCCGAATACTTGTGGAATGCGCAAGTAAATCGCAGGCGTGGAATCGTGTACCCCGAACCTGAATTCAAACTCATTTCGCGTGACCCCCTTGGGGTTGCACAGCCGCTTCCTACAGAGCTTGGACCACTTCCTCTTTATCCACTTGGCAATGGTTACTACTCCGTTCTTGGCCCACCGCTTGGCCAAGCGATACTTGAGGATCACGCTAATGGATCATCCAATGATGCTCTCACTTACAACCATACCGATCTCGCCACTCTAACTCCTTCTAGAGACAAGGTTTTTTGCGGATCATCAAAATGTTCTGGAAACAGGTTCGCACTCCCATCCATTGTATATTTATCCTTCACATCGACTAACTCAGAGAAGCGGTCCACACACTTGCTCCCCTCGCTCCTACACTTGTAAGGTGCTTGGTTGTACCCGACCAACCCCGTTCAAAACGAAACAGGCACTCAACCGACACTATGAGGTGATACACCTAGCTGAGCGGGTTGACTGTCCATTTCCTGGATGCGAAAATATTGGCGAGAAGGGGATTAAGAGGTATGACAATCTTGTTGTTCATATGAGGAACAAGCATGGGGTATCGCTAGCCGGGGGAGTTACCAGAGAGTAGTAGTTGCTTGATTGGTGGGTCAGTAGATGACATTCGGCTGAGTATGTGGTTCTATGGTAGTCTTTGTGTTTTGATTGTTTGATGTGGCGTGAGACTAAATTGCTCATACTCCTTGCGTTCATCAGTTTTGTGTCCAAATTGTTTGTTTTAAATTATTTGATTTGATATGCGAAATTTTTCCCATCCTTTCACTTGTCTTTATTTTTGTGAGCTGGTATTCTACCGTGCCTATGGGATAAAGGGGAAGTAAACTTCAACCGTGATGCCCGACGGCATTTACCTACTGGTTAAAATGAAACTGGAATACCAACGGAGAAACATTGGTGGGTGTTTTTTCTCGCAGGATGCAGATATTTTGTTATCCCCGTGTAGTACAGTATCGACAACAAATTCAGGCTGGTGACCGCTTCACACTAGAGCCGAGCCCTCTTTACCAATTACTTTCTCATCCTAGCCAACATGGGGCTTCCGCTTTCGGTTTGGCCAAGCTGGAAGATATATAGAGAACAGCTTGCGATGGAAAGAATTGAATGAAAAGGCCACAGAATTAAGAAACCCCTAACAACCTAGAACTAGTGTTCCCCACCGTCCGGGAGCCGGGTGGGGCCGGGCGGCGGGCTCTACATGGTGAGACATGTGTTTTCAGAGTAGGGAGGGGGAAGGCAGGGGACGGAGGACGGTAGGAGAGGGCAGAGGACGGCCTGAAACTGTGGAGGACCGCTAGAGATAGTGAGGGACCGCTTGGGATAGCCTGAGTGACGCCTCATGATGCTATGATCATCAATCCGGAGGTGTATGATTTCAACTAAGCTAATACCGGAGGTCCAAGTACTAAAACTATAGCCTCCTACAGTCCGTCCAGTCCTCATTTACCCGCCAAATGAAGCCCTGTTCCTATTTCTCTCCCTCCACCACATCAATACCCAAATAAATGATGTTACCTGATTGCTACTACCAAGTCAATGGCAGAGAAGACTAACTTATTCATAAACTTATGACTCCCTCTCACATCCTACCCTATAACTTCCGGTTGTAGTTTCCAACTATTCACGCTTGAATACATCCCCGCCCACCCCGAGAATTCCAACATATCATACAAATTCCTATTAGAAATGATCCATAGCCAACAAGCAAAACCCGCCGATAATCAGTGCGCGGAATGGAAGTGCTCACACAGCCACTTGTTAAGTATCAAACATACAGAATTTGCGGGAAGAGCTTTACTGAATGAGGGTGAGAACAAGAGAGAGAGAGAGAAATTAAAAGGTCAAATTTAATAAGAGTTGTTGTTATATAAGACTGGTTTCATTCGTATTGGTTTTTTGTTTTCACGGTGAAGAAAAGAATTTATTTAAGAGATCAGAAAAATCAGTCAAGATGTGCTCTATGGCTAACTAAGCAACCATGCTTCAGCGCGCAACGGACATTATATTAGCTAACAGCCCCTTATGATACGATACGATTTCATCAATTTTGGTTCAGGGGTAGATCTACCGATGACCGGTCACTCAATCGATCAAGTAATACAGCGGGGTTATAAAAAGTAGGGTTTACTAGAATGTCAAACGTGTTTTTACCCCCCCGCTGTATTTACAGTATGACATAATTGAACCGCTACTTTACTATGGTTGTGCAAAAGTATCACAAAAGCCGAGAACCTAACCTAACTGACTTAAGCAAACAAATATCAGACTGAAGTTTGTTATTAAGATCTTGACAGAAAACGGAGATCCTAAATTTTTTTGACAAGAATGGAATGGAATGGAAGGAAGGAGAAAACAGTTTCGGTTTTTTGTATAATATTTCACCTGAAGGTGATTTGCTCAAAATTTTTCAAGTCGGGGCGGAATGGAAATGGTCATTAAATTTTGTAAATATGATAATATGGGGTGGCGGAATTAGGCTTATTCACAAGTGGATCCCTCATTCAGTCACAGACTCTCACTTGTGACTCCAGTGTCTGGCTATCATAGCTAGGAGGGCGGGCACAAAAAACATGGTTTCAAATAGTGATTATGATGGATGGATGGATGAGTTTTATAATATTATACGCAATGAATATATAATATGCTTAGGATCAATGGACTATTATCATACTACTAATTTCCCCTTGGTTAGAATTAAAAAGGTTACCTTTGACTCTTGCAGGATTACCACTATCATGCTAACCCCAAGCTCTGCCTTCTTGACCAACCTCATCCCTCTCCACTTCATACCAGTTGTAGCAATGATTCTACTCCTAGAAAAAGCTAAGTTATCACAGATCACACCTCCTTAATTAGTCTCCCCCCATTTATCACCGCTTCAAATGCGACTCGTTTAGTATCACTCATGTTGGGATTTTTTCACTGCTACAGCCCATCTTGCATACCTTCATTTTCTACTTTTTGATACTTCCATGATACTTCTAGTGAATTTAGCTCGTATTCCTGAACTGTTTCTGTGTTCTAAAAGTTTTATGTTCACATGCTCGTAGCTGTATCATTCACTCGCTTGCTCCTCTTAGTGTCCTGCCAGAGTGGGCCGCTCCACCTACCATAGTCGGTTACCACACAAAAAAAATATTAAGGCTAGTTCACGTGAGTGGATATTTTATGACGAGAAGGGCAACAGTGCTAAACCCCCCGCCGACAGATCAAGTCTAACGCGAAAAAAAGCCCAAGTATATCATGCTCATTTCTCAGCAAGGAAACCGACAGGCTAGCATACCATAACCAACGAAAGCAACTGAACAAAGGGAAACCCAAGCATCTCCAACCACCCCCTGATTCACGTTCTACCATAATTATTATTCACTCCCCCGCACCATCCACTTTCTTCACCTGGTGCTCAGGTTCTTTGACGGTAGTATTGAGGTTGGTCTTATTCTCGGAAGAACTAGTTGGTTGGTCAGTTGTGGCCGCCCCCCCGAGGTTCTTTTGGTCGACAAGGCTGACCTCGCCGTTCTCGCCGCGAAGGTCCGCCTCGACCACTTGGTTGATTCGTGTCTCTTGGATGGAGAGATCTTTCATTACGTTTTCCTTCCAGCCGTCGACAACGGATAGGCCACGTTCGACTTCTTCGGTTAGACGGCCGACTTTTGCGTCTATGCTTTCCACCGGTTCGGCATCCTCGCTACTCTCCGCTTCCGTTTCCACCTTCTTATCACTTCCGCCTCCGACCGACTTCCAAACTTCCTCCAACTCCTCCGCCCACCCTAGCTCTTTCGCCAATTTTCTCACCCCTTCATCGCACCCACCCAGTAAAAGCACATCGTCTGCCCGCCCACCAATCCCCCCCGCCGACTCGTTATTAATTAAAACCCTAACCGCCCCTGCCCTCGCCCGCCCGGGAAGCGCCGCAAACGGATAAACCTTCAACGAGCTCCCCATAACAACCACCAAATCCGCCTCCTCGACCGAGCTAAGCCCCATATGAAACTCCCTCGGCAAGCTCTCTCCAAAGAATACGATATCCGGCTTCACCAACCCTGCGCAAGCCTCGCAGTGGGGGACACTTCCGGCGAGAAGATACTCTTTCATCTTGTCAGCTGGATACGCGGCGTGACAATCGATGCACGACTGCCCCGCGAACGAGCCGTGCGCTTCAACGAGCATTTCCGGCGGAACTCCCGCGGCGCGTTCTAGTGTGTCGACGTTCTGGGTGAAGCACTTGTGTAGTAGGTTCTTCTTTGCTATTAGTGATATGAAGGCGTGCGTGACTGTGGGTGTGAATTGGCCCGGGCGCAGAGATTTCGCGAGCGTGTAGAAGGGCTGTGGGTTGGTGCGGAAGAAGCTTATGTCGAAGACGGCCTCTGGATGCGGGAGGTTCAAGGTTTGGAGGTTGGAGTAGAGACCTGTGCCTGGTGTGCGGAAGTCTGGGATTCCGGCAGAGGTGGAGATTCCGGCACCGCACAGAAAGACTATCTTTTGGCACTTTCCGCCGAGAATGAACTCTGCCACTGCGGGAAGGTCACGACGGGAGAGTGTTTCTGGAGGAGTGTCGGCATCGACCTGGGTGGATAGTTCGGCACCCATTTATTTTCTTTCTTGAAAGTTCTCAGTCTTTTTTGGGGGGGTTGGTTGAGTATATTGAGAGATTGATGTTGGTTGAAGGGAGTTTTCCGGGAAGGTGGGGGGGTAGGTTAACTTACGTTAGCCTTGGCGTTAAGAGCCTCATGTTTTAAAGTTGCAGGCTGGTCGGCGAAAGTCAACGAAGTGAGGCTGAGTGCGATGGGCCGAATGATGTCATTCATCGGAATTGTTTATACGAGTATCGTACTGTGCTCGAGTACCAGCACCGTAACCCCCCTTGTCACAGAGCGGCTTGAGGGCAAATACTAGTAATAAGTTATCATATCGTACTGGTTCTGCCGTGCCTCTAAACTTCAAAATAGCCTTGCCGACTGCCTTCGGCCAATCGGAAAAACCGAACCGAGGAGGGATTACACAACTTGCCCGCCCTAGCTTCCGGACCAAACTTGGGCCGATCCATGGATTGAGATTCTATAGAATTTTCATCGTTTTTCTATAGATTTTTAATCCATGGATTTTTGGCCTTAGAGTGCTTAGTCATGCAGCACCATTAAAATATTTTTGGTTGCAATGACATCTTAAAGTAGGTCCTGTTGTATGCAACAGAAGACTTAAAAAGCCCTGATAATTGGGTGGTGTTGCACTCTAGTTGTCTGAATCCATGTGAAAATTACCTCCGGAGGTAATTATTTTTTCCATAGATTGCAGGGATCATTGCAGGATGAAAGAATCTATGGATTGCACAACCGAACCCACTTATTTTTCACAATCTATGGAGTAGGGGTCATCTCAAAATTTTACGTTACAACCTACGATACACACTTATCCGTTCTTGCACTATACGAATCCATAGAAAAAATCCATAAACCGAACAGGGCCTTAAAGGCAGGTGAGATGTTCCCTGTAAGAATTTGGATTCACGTGCATCGAACCAAGTACGAGTAATTCACGCCCTGAATCCCTTGGTATGATACCGGTATATGGCAATCTCTTCAACAAAACGAAAGCTAATCCACTACTTGTATAATATTAATATAGTACAAAGTAAAGAACGCCCCAATTTTTTCGGCATCCCTTCACCTCAACCAACCTCACCACCCGTCATCAATCAATTAGGCTAAAAATGTACTGTACTTATCGCTAAACAAAATGCCGATCACAAATGAAAATAGAGCAAATGAAAAAGAATGAAAAAATAGTACAAAATAACTAGTAATGGCGCAGACTATAGCTCCACCAAATCCCGCTGATCGAAATCCGGCGGCGGACGCCTGTACACCACTCTACCCTTGCGATCCAAGCCAGTATATTCGTTGCTGATCCAGACATTATCACTAAACCTCTGCGTGCGCCGAATCTCGTCGTCAGAAATACCGAGATCGTCTCTGGGGATCCAGATCACTGGGCGTTTGGCACGGAGGGCCTCGTGTTGGAATGCTCTACCGACGAGGATGTCCCGCTGCTCCGGCGACAAGTCTTCAATCTCGTCGGCAATGTCCTCAAACAGCATTAGCTCAGGTCTAGTATGCGGCTGCTCCTCTGGCGGTGGAAGCCGTGATTGCGCTTCTGGGTCAACAGAACCGTGGTATGGACCTGGGCACTCCCCCTCCTCCACTAACAGTCTTCGTTTTTCATTATCCTTTGCGAACGCTTCATCGCGGAGAACAGCATCGTCTTCCAGAGTGATGGGCAAGTAGGTTAACAGTGGTCCGAAAGCCGAGTTTAACGTATATTGGTATAGGATAGTAAAGATCGTAACAATGATCATGATGATTGCCTGAGGAAAGCAAGCAACACCACCTTTGGCATCCCGGACAAGGAAAAAGAGGCCAATCAAGCAAACCTCCATAACATATATTCCTGTGAACAGCTGGTTGATCGCTCTGGGGAAGAGCAAACCTCCAGTATCGAAGCGAAAGTTGTGGACGTAGAGAAGATTGTACCGATATACCATCCAGAAAAGACTAAAAGTGCAGATATTGAAGACGAGAATCAATGGGGAGATGATCGAGTAAATAATCCCAATGCACGCCAAATTCGTATAGACCGGGAAGAAAGTACCCCATTTCGTCTGCGCAAGCTCTGTTGCCCGGGTAAACTTTTGACGAGCAGTAGAGTCGACAATCGGGCTAAGAATGAATTGCACGAATAGTGTTCCAATCTGCAGAATTGCTCCACCGCTGACAGTAAACGCTTGCAGTAACAGGTAGGAGAAGAAGAAGTTGGACGCCTTGGGCAAATTCTGGGCCAAAATTGCCGGTGCAGACGCAATGTTGTCCGCCAATTGCTGGAAAACTGTAGTGATACCGGAAGAGATACTGACAACGAGGAAGATCTGGATAAACAGGAAGGCAAAGTACATTCCCTGAACAGCCCTCTCGATGGCCATACCAGTGTGGTTTCCCTGAAGCTTCGCAAATGTACGAAGGATAATGGGCAATAATGCCATCAAGATTGCCAAACCTAATGGAGGCAAAACACCTTGAATCAAACCAAGAACAGAATTGGGAAGCTTCTCGATCCACCTCAGCCATGAAATCGTTTCCGTGAGATAGTCAATTTGAGAAACCAAACCAACAACGGCCACCGGGAAAGCCCATCCAATAACCAAAGCGCCAGTGGCAACAGTAATACCGGCAACGCGCAAATACCTCTGCCACCAAGAAATTTTCATGTTGGACCAGATGACATCATCGGGAGAGACTTCAATGTGGCGAGGACACATATGCTGCGGGACGTGATGAGAAAGGGACTGACAGGCCATATGCGCGGCGACTTGCTGGTTGAACTGGATAAAAGCAGAGCTCATGAGTGGGTACTTTTCAGGTGCGCTCTGGTCCTGCTCTATCTCGACATTGAGACGGGCAACCTCCTTCCGGCAATAGTAGATTGTGTCCACCTTCTTCCCAATGAGCGGGAGAGAAGGCAACCATTTCACACCAAAAAGAGGCAAAGTCATTGTGGGCCTATCCTTTGATGAAAGGTACTGCTTCCACAATGGGTCTCCGTCCCGGTCATCTGCGTATTTCTCGCTGAAAGCCTTGGGATACTCTTTGCTGGGGCCTTTGGCTGGCAAATCCATAGAATGGGTCGTGTGTGGTGATACAGGTGATTGATAGTTGAAAGGAATTTCATCGTCATCGCCTTTCCCATGGCCGTCATCGGCTTTCGATCTCTTTTTCCAAAACATCCATTTAGGAGGAGCATCGACTACTGCCTGCTGGCTTCCCGCGGGGTGAGGATTGGCAACGCCGGAATTGCTCGTATCAATGGCAGGTCGGGTCCGAGTCCGTTGGGGACTGCCGTAGCTGCTCTCCTTGGGCACGGCTTCATTCCCCGCAAGGGTTGATCCTCGCTTTCTCTGTGTGCCATCCTGGAGAGTTTCGGGTTCCCGAGCTCGCTGGGGAGGTTGTTTACCAGGGATAGGAGGTTCGTCGTCACCCGCCTGATATCCATATGCCGCACTGGGCATGTAATCTTCTACCCCATCCCGCAGCCGCCTTGCGCCACCAGCCACAGCGCTAACGCCACCCATCACACCGTGCCCGAACCTGTGGAACCCATCATCAACAACCCTAATGGGATTGACCTTAGCAAACCTCGACCGGCCCCTGTCGGGCTTCTTGCCATGCCTACGGTCGTGCAAATCTTGCGGGATTTGGTGGGGATTTCCAGAAGACAACCCAGGGCCATTGGCAATGTCCTCTCCTGCCGCCGCTGCGTCGCTAATCTGTGCTTTTTCCTTAGAAGAACCGGCCTTCTTTCTTAATTCCTTCATTTGCTTCTTCTTAGCCATTCTGATCAGTTCAGTTTCTGCAGCTTCCAGGTTTTTGGCGAGTTTATCCCTCTCCTCGACCTTCTCCTGAAGTTCCTCATAATCACTAGAATAATCAGCATAATCCTATCGGAGAGAGAGGGTAGGCCTACCGATTGATCCAAACATTCCGAATCCCACCAGGAAACACATCATACAACCCAACCAGCGCCTCAGCCGTCAACCACTTTTTCGGAATACTGGAAACCAAAACCGTAGTAGCACTAGCTCGAAGTCGGTGCCGCGGGGAAGTCAAATACGCCTGTCGCAGCCGGATATACGCTCGGAGTTCATAATAGAACATATAACAGAACACGACAACCACACCAACCGCCAACAGTAAATGGGCCCAGTAACGGTGCGTATCCTCCGGAGCGATGTTTGTCCAAGCCAACTGGTCCATTCCCTGCACCTTCGGAGCCCCGCGGCCACCAAGCGAATTGAGCGGTAAAAGGATCGGAAGGATAAAAACGGCGAGGATGCAAAAGCATTTCAGGAGCATGAGAAGGTAGCGAAGGAAAAAGTATGCGTCAAGACCGGACTTGTTGATGAAGTCACTGTTGGCCGTAGCAAAGATTGGGTCGAACCATGATAGCAATCCCGACCCTGGGGCTTTTGTTCGTCGTCTGTATCTGTCAGTCTCCTCTTCTACAGGGTTGCATAATGGAGAGGAGGAGATTAATACTTTTCAGGCACAAGATAAGTTCTAGGGACGTAGACTCGCTGAAGCTTCGTCCTTAGCAAAACAAAGATCAACACTTCCGCACCAAACACCGCGGCTGCCACGGCTAACGAAGCTAGGAAGGACTCCAAGGACATTCCCTCCTCCGACTGCCCCTTCCCAGCGGATTTCCGTATCGCTTCCGTGACATTTGAGGACCTTATTGTGCTGGATGAATTACTCATATTTACTCGCCGAGGTGTTGTACCGTACTAGATGAAGGGTGCTAAGGGGTCGTGGGAAGAAAAGGTAGTCTAACCAGAAACCAGAATAGAATTCACTTCCTCCTCTAGTTAATCCTTGATAGAATTCTTAAGCTGTCAAAGGCATTGAAAATAGAAAAAAAAAGATGGGAGATAAAGCAAAGCAGGTAAGTTAAGGACGGAATAGAAGCAGAAAAGAGAGGAAAATTAAAAGTGGAGACCAAGAAAGAAAAGGCTCTAACCCTCAAGGTTACCTTACCGTGAGTGAGTATGACGAGCAGAACAAGACGAAAACAGGATGGGGGACGATCAACGACGTAGCTCCTGAGTGATGTAAACAAGAAGCAACGACCAAAGAATGAAAAACGTCCACCCAGCAGACAAACTGATGACAGAGATTCCTTTCTTCTCCCTACCAAGCTCTTTTAATTAATCGTAAAAAATGTAGAAGGAGAAGAGAGAAAAAAAGGAAACAGCGAACATCCCCATACAAGTACCAGTGCCCGAGTACCGGTAAGTTACTTCGTGGAAAGAGATCCAGAACAAATCGCCACAAGAGCATTGGCGCGGTGGGTTACAGGGGTGGGGGAAGACCCTGCAAGGGTCTCTTGGCATCCTATTGGAGAAAACCAAGGTTTTGGCTAAAAATGACTTCATCTAGATTTGATTTGCACCTCCTTGAAACGGCGAATTTTTCTTTTTTTTCTTTTTTCTTTTTTCTTTTTTCTTGTTTCTCTTTTCTTTCAACGGTTTTATTAAATTTTATGATTGCGCCCGTAGGCGCTTGGGGGAGTACCCTAACCGTATCGTACCGGTATTTATGGAGCGGAGGGGATGATTGGAGGCTGCGGGGGTATAGGGGATGTGAGTGAAACGGAGGAGGAGGAGGAAAATGGTAAATAAAGAAACGAGTTTCCCTTTTTTCAAGTGCTGAAGATGATCGGGTTGTTGTGTGGCCTCAATCCCCTGTCAACCTACGATCTTCTCCGAATCAACTTTGTCTTGGGCAATCAAACTCTGCTAAGGCGCTACTCAATGTGTTGTTGACTACTGTTAATTCCCCTGTAAATCCACCCATCTGCAATCGGGATACTAACCCGCAATAGGCTAACAAAGCAGGTTAACGAAATTGCGAATACCAGTTAATAAGATCCAGCGGGCTCAACTTAAATAGGCTATACCCCATCTGGAAAATACTATTCCCTCTCAGGGTGTTTCATCTTATCGTAGATTCCGGGGGGCAGGAGGCCCGAGTGCCGATGGTTGGGTTTTTTTTACCATACTTGCACTTTAGTTTGGTAAACACGAGCTGCAAAGTATCTATCATACCGGTGCCGCGCCACCGCGCCACTCCCGAATTCGTTGCCCTCTCAGATTCCCAGTGGAAGCCAGGTTGATACCGGTAATACGGTACAAGTAGTCTATCGCTAGAATAAAAAAACTGATCAACCTCTCAGATTCAGATTGCGAGCTTAGCGGGTTGGATACCAACCGTGCCGATATAGAATAGGCAGAAAATACTCGACATTCTTCGACCCCTTCAGCCCTTTAGTTGATAGGTACAGTACCGTATTTTCCAGGTGTTTAACCTGTCGTGAGGCTCTGCCGGTAGGTCAATGCATCGAAAGTCAACATGTTATTACTAAGCGAGAATCAATGACCGCCTGGGCTGGGGAGAGAAGCAGGCAGGGACAGACAGTGTAACCGCAGGGAGGGGGGTCAACTTGAAGCAACGCGACTAGCTCATCCAATTAATCAACCAACCATCAACCCGAATCAACACATCACCAGCCGTCCCCACAGGCATTCTCATGGACTAACTTATGATGACGACCACTGCTGTCGCCGCCGCCCAATTAACCAGGAGCGCGAGGTCTTCTTTGAACGCTTTAGGTGCGTGATGGACAGAGAGAGCCTTTGCCGTATCAGAGGTTACAAGTATTGAGCTAGGTACCGGTACTCGAGTACGTAGACTATGGTGTTGGCGGTGCGAATGGACGTAGAAGGTGGGGGTGAGAGTCCACCAATGGTTTGAGGGTTCTAAAGACTGAGGGATGGTGCTAAGCTGAGTAGCTGTATGAGGTTTGTCGGCGCGTTGGAGTCGTCGTGTGTTGCTAATCTGAGCGATAAAGTTACAAGAGCAGGAACCCATCAACCGGAAGAGACAAGGATATATCATAGACTATTTAGCCAGAACTTCTTAGCGGACTTTACGTGGTGCATGCTGGTATTGTTGTATCTTCAAGTTTATCGCCGGTGTCTATTGCTCCTCGACCCCCCATGAGTGTACCGTACGAACAGCACCCGTCTGCGGAATTCTTCACTTCACTTCTGACCAAACTCACCACATAAGGTTGTTCTGGTACCTTAAGGTAAACAGCATTAACCTATGATAGCGCACCCCACAATGCCGATACGATCCAGAAGTCACACCGCAATACGTTCTCCCACCTGGCTTATCCTCTTCTTCAACGGTTGAGTATGCCAACAACAACAAACCCACGAGACGCGACTTTAACTCGAGACGCACACGACAAATAGACTCCAACATCGGTGTTTAAATGATACAGTATCGTACAGTATACTACTAATACTGCGCCGTAAGGCACAATACCCGAAAATGGCATCTCCCACCTTAAAATTTAATGCCGGGTAATGGTGTGTAAACTTGCTACCCGAACCTAGTTAGATACGAGTGAGAATTTATGGCTTTTATAAAACTGAAATCTGCCATAGAGCCTGGATCCAGCAGCCCAATACTGGCACTTAGACTACGTACAACATAAGTTGGAATTTAGGATGCCGGGGAAGATCGGGATGTGACTTTAACGGCATACTTGCACCAGTAACTTGAGTAATTAAGAAGCCTTTTCAATACCATACATTTTTACACTCAAGTACGGTACATACTATACCATTCAGATCCCATCCTTTGCCGAGACATAGCATCCAAAAGGTTTCATTCACATGGCAATGAAAAGCAAAATATTAATAGACTACCGTACTGTTTTTATTCCTCAAATAATGCAAAATTAAAATAAATAAAAAAATTAACAGAAAAATTTGAAAATAACTTGAACCCCCGGGAAGCCCTCCCGAAGGGGTTCCTTTTTTCAATTTCTCTTGCAAGTTAAGTAAACATGGGCAGGCTTTTTGCCCTATACAGTACAGGAAGCAAGTCTAGCCGAAACCCCCGGGAGTGTTAGTATGATATTCATACCCGTCCTCCCTGCATGTCTCCGCACTCGGGTTGGCCACAGACGGTGAGGTGAGTACGAGAGGTTGGGGGACTCCAGCGAAATGAATGAATGCAAGAAGATAAAGTATAATCTCATGCGAGAAAGATAATTAATTTTATAAGCGTAGAAAAATGAAACACTTTCTGGGCGGTAACGTATTATATCAAGCAATGATCTACAGTATAGCATCGCAGCCCATACCCAACCTAACCAAAGCATGGGTACAGATTATCCGAGAAGATTTAATGCATATAGTATGATACATAAAAGCTTTCCTGCGACAGGCATGTGCATGAGATAAGTCAAAGGATTAAGTTAGAGTATAGGAAAATGGATAAAAAGAGAAAAGGGAGGGGGAGAAGTGTCCACAAGACGGCAGCGGATTACAAGATGGCAGTAAAGGGGTTTAGAGAGAGAGGGTAACTTAGGGGCTGTGATGATAAGGGGTATGTATTATATAAGGAAACTCTTGCGAAAGGGATGCGGCATCTGAGGAGCGCTACAATCGCGCCACGCCAGCAGATAGAGGCAATCATGGGTAGTGTTCGGTGACGGTCTGACTCGCCGAGATTAAGACTTTCGTGTGAGCAGTAGTTTCACCATTTCATCCTCAGGGCCTGTGAAACAAGCGCGCCAGGGCGGTGTTCGGCCATCGTTTCTTAGTTCGTCGGGACTGACATCGCTCCTTCAGTAGTTTCACCACGCCTTCATGTCCATTGTAAGAAGCGCACCGGAGCGGTGTTCGACCATCGTTGCTTGGCTTGTCGGGATTGACACCGTTCCGTGCGAGCAGTAGTTTCACCACCCCCTCATGCCCGAGGGAAGATGCGGTCCATAGTGGGGTTTGACCGCCGTTGTTTGGCTTGTCGGGATTGATATCGTCCCGTGCGAGCAGTATTTTCACCACCCCCTCATGCCCACGAAAACAAGCATGCCAGAGTGGGGTTTCGCCGCTGTTGTTTGGCTCGTTGGGATTGACATCGTTCCGTGCGAGCAATAGTTTCACCACCCCCTCATGCCCATTGTAAGCAGCGCACCAGAGTGGGGTTGTACCATCTATGTCTTTCATGTCAGGAGTGGCATTATTCCGTGCGAGCAGTAGCTTCACCACCCCCTCATGCCCATTGTTCGAAGCGTTCCAGAGCGGCGTTCGGCCATCGTTGCTTGGCTTGTCGGGATTGATATCGTTCCGTGCGAGCAGCAGTTCCACTACCCCTTCATGCCCACGGTAAGAAGCGCACCAGAGTGGGGTTTGACCCTCGTTGTCTGGCTTGTCGGGACTGACATCGTTCCGTGCGAGCAGTAATTTGACCGCACCTTCGTGCCCATTGTTCGAAGCGTTCCAGAGTGGTGTTTCACCATCTGTGTTTGGCTTGTTGGGATTGACATCGTTCCGTGCGAGCAGCAGTTCCACCACCCCCTCATGCCCATAGTAAGAAGCGCACCAGAGTGGGGTTTGGCCCTCAGTGTCTGGCTTGTCGGGATTGACATCGTTCCTTGCGAGCAGTAGTTTCACCGCCCCCTCATGCCCATTGTGAGCAGCGATCCAGAGTGGGGTTTGACCCGCGCTGTTTGGCTTGTCGGGATTGATATCGTTCCTTGCGAGCAGTAGTTTGACCGCACCTTCGTGCCCATTGTTCGAAGCGTTCCAGACTGGTGTTTCACCATCTGTGTTTGGCTTGTTGGGATTGACATCGTTCCGTGCGAGCAGTAGTTTCACCACCCCCTCATGTCCCTCGTAAGAAGCGGCCCAGAGCGGGGTTTGGCCATCGTTGTTTGGCTTATCGGGATTGACATCGTTCCGTGCGAGCAGTAGTTTCACCACCCCATCATACCCATGCCAGGAAGCGACCCAGAGTGGGGTTTTGCCCATACTGTTTGGCTTGTCGGGAGTAACATCATTCCGTGCGAGCAGTAGTTTCACCACGCCCTCATGCCCATAGACAGAAGCGCGCCAGAGTGGGGTTCTACCATCTATATCTGGCCGGTCGGGAGTAACATCGTGCCGTGCGAGCAGTAGTTTCACCACCCCCTCATGCCCAGTGGAAGAAGCGGCCCAGAGCGGTGTTTCGCCCTTGCTGCTTGGCTTGTCGGGAGTGACATCATTCTGTGCGAGCAGTAGTTTCACAACCCATTCATGCCCATTGTAAGAAGTGGCCCAGAGCGGGGTTCGGCCATGGTTGTCTGGCTGGTCGGGATTGACATCGTTCCGTGCGAGCAGTAGTTTCACCACCCCCTCATGTCCATTGTAAGAAGCACGCCAGAGCGCGGTTTCGCCACGGATGTCTGGCTCGTTGGGATTAACATCGTTCCGCGCAAGTAGTAGCTTCACTACCCCCTCATGCCCACCTTGAGCAGCGCCCCGGAGTGGTGTTCGGCCATCTCTGCTTAGCTTGTTGGGATTGACATCGTTCCGTGCGAGCAGCAGTTTCACCACGCCCTCATGCCCATAGAAGGAAGCGCCCCAGAGTGGCGTTTTACCCTCTATGTCTGGCCTGTCAGGATTGACTTTATTCCGTGCGAGCAGTAGTTTCACTACGCCTTCATGCCCATTACCAGAAGCGCGCCAGAGCGGTGTTCGGCCATGATAGTCGGGCTTGCTCGTATTCACATCGCTCCGTGCGAGCAGTAATCTCACCACCCCTTCATTTCCCTGCCGCGCAGCCCACGTGAGCGCTGTAAAGCCCATACAGTCACTTTGATTGATATTATAGCCTTCCCTCTCTATCAAAGTGGCCACGACCTCAACAATCCCAAAGTACGATGCACGGTGTAGACTGGGCCATACGTGACGGGCAAGTGAACAAGAATGGAAATTATGGAAGCTCCCTATTTGCTCAATAAGTAAGGTGGCTGATATGTGGTTTCCGACCCGGGTTAACAGCTCCAGTGCCAGAGATTTTGCCGGATCTGTGAGTTCGACTTTCGCGTGGCTTCCCCAATACAAAGAAGAATATGTGAGAAAGGGCATGTCTTCAAGGCTCGAAACGTCGTTAGCCGGAAGCTCCTTGATTTTTTTGTAATTTAGATAGATCAGGCATGCCTCCCCAAGTGTTTTATGGGCATCAGGAAAGATATCATGCCGGGAGAGGTATTCTTGAAGTGTGTAGTGGATCAGGCGGACTGTGGATGTCTCCGCGTCAATCACAACAAGTCCTAGGCATGACCCTATCACTGTATCTTGCGGCCGGATATTCTCAGGGTCCAGATCTGTCGACTGCACGTCTACCGCGAGAGCATGACAGAGTTCATCGATCCGTAAGGGCCGCTCCGCGTGGGATACCCACATCAGTACTTCCATCCCAAGTCGTGATCGGTCTCCCTTCTGCTTCTTTATTTGCTGTAGTGTTTGGGCATACACGGTGTCGAGGCCCACCCCCGTCGTCGCCACCTTTTGCAACATCTGCTTTCTCTTTGCTAATGAGGACTCGCCCAAGATTGCCTCAATATTCAAGGCAACTAGTAGGAACCTGAGCACGATATCAATGAGTGAATCAAATTTGGAATAGAGTCTCCCCTACTTACATTTCCGAAGCCTTTTCCAACATTGTTTTCATGATATTATTTTTCAGGTCCTCTGTCATCAAGCTTGGATCTTGGACACCGTCATCGCTCATCTTCTGGCTTAGGTATCGAGTGATATCTCCTTGGTCGGCTACAATTTGTATGGCATAGGCCTTCTCGGTGAGATGCTTATCGAGTTCCGCACGAATATATGGCCTCCCTGTAAGAAATAGCCGCACATTTGGGGCATCCTGAAGAATCTGTTGTAATGCACGAAGGAACTCTAATCGATGCTGTGGAAGCATCTCGTCCACTGCGTCGACACAAAGGTACACTACCTCCATATAACCGATTACCTTGACAAATAATTTCACCATGTCCGGCAACTGCAGACCATGGCCACCTTCCCGCTTTGACTCGTCAAATGCACTTTTAATTTCGCTCGGAATCTTCGGCGCTCGCAAAGCAGCCTGTCGAACTAGACTCCCTATCATATTCACTGCTGATTGGTCCTTATGAGTTTGGTAATCGCAATAGAGAAACATAACGGCGATATTCTGCCCCCGGGTTTCCTTCCGCAAGGTGTCTATTACTAACGAGCTGATTTTATTGCTTGTCAACATAGTCCATTGTTCTGGAGAATACTCTTTTACCTTATATAAGTCTTGCCAACCCCTTGACCTCCATAGCATAGCAATGTACGATTCACCGACCCATCCTGGCTCTTGAACCATGACTCGAACTCATTTCTCCGGAGAACCCATTCTCCAACGCCATCAAGGCGACTGTCTCTCACATCTTGATGCCTTTTATTAGGTTCGAGGGGAGATAACCATTCTTGAATCCGCAAAGACTCTTCCTCTATTCCCACGTTGATTGTGTTATTATAGCTGTTCGACACGTTCCCCACGTTCGAATTCGAGTGACCATAAATAGTATTAGTCGTGCGATGGTCGGTATGTGTATTCAACACGCCATGCTGCCATGGACCAAGGAGACTTGATCCTCTGTTCTCCGTCGGTGATGTATTCATCGTGGACAGGGGTTGGTAACAGGTGAGAAGATAGTATAGCAGTATGGTGGTTTTTCGAAGGTGTCAATGGGGGCCTTATTCACTTAAACAAGGAAATGTGGGACTTGCCTTGTTCATGTATCCGATTGTTGTTTCACAGACAAGCCCTAGCTCATCACTCCCACGCCGAGAACCTATTAATAAATTGCCCCATCTTTGCATCCCGCTAGCACACTTCTGAGGTGCAGCTCCTAAGTTTGTAGATTCCACGCACAGTGTGCTGCTGGCAGGGGGTACGGAGGTACAGCTCCTGAGTTTTGTACATTCCACAGGGGTAAGGGCAGCCAACCTCGCTTGTGGAACATACAAAACTTAGGCGCTGTGCCTCCGTAAGGTCCGGTTTAGGGCTGTAGGCGCTTGTTTTTAGTTTATTTTTACAGCAAGGTCCAGTTTAGGGATTGTAGGTTCGTTGGTTACGGTAGGCGCGAAGACCGTTGTAGGAGAACCTCTTGATTTGCAGTCGGCGGAGACCGCTGGCGCTAAAGTTCAACATGAAAGGGGTATCACGGGGGGTTGCCTGATGTGTAGTTAGAGGTTGGGCAGACGAGGTGTGGGCCCCACACAAAGTCGGAAGAGAAAAAATTGCATTAAAAAAAAATCTCATACTTTCCCGAGTGCCACGGGCAATTGGAAATGCTTCGCTAACACACTCTCTCTATTATCCGGTAGGATAAATTATGATAAGGGCTTACAATGCCCCTAGTGACATATCCGAAAAGCGGATATTAAAAGTGCTCTTGCTGTCAGTTGTAAATGTATTGTTTTTGAGGTATCGGAGGGTATGCGAGCTTTACGAACGCGAGTGACACAACTCCTCGTTCAATAAACGAGGAATGCTTAAGTATAAGATTGTGAAGAAAAAAAACTGGCAGATGTTGAAACCATGACAGGGGAGTTTTTTTTTTTTTTGCTAGGGTTAAAGGCTTAATTGCACCTCTTTTCCAGCCAGCATTATGCCGGGGCGTCCCCAGTTGCATCGATTGAGGTGCTGTGCATAGACGGCCGGAGCTATTGGTATCATACCTGGCCTGCTAGCCTAGAATCCGAATATGGGGGCAACGAATTTGGGGTTCAACAGTATGATAAATAATCCAGTTGGGGGATATCCATAGCAGGAACGTGATCTAATATTTATACTCTGCCAAGAAAACATGGCCCAACTTCAACCCCTAAAGTATTTTCAATAAACACCGTGAGAATTCGGACTCTGTTGGGTAACTTAGAATGGTTCCACGCACATTAATAGAGAAAATAGGAATGTCTCGGATTTCTGGGGAAATATTGGGATTTAGAAGTAGTTACCAGTGGGTCAAACATTTGATAGACTAGTGTCGGAAGAACTCGAATAAACGGCACTTGTTCTAGGTATCATAGTCCGAAATTTCCTCTGGAAAAGGTGCGAAAAACACAGCATAAATCCTCCCCCTCGAGACAAAATTTAATAAAAAAACACCAAACCTTATAAAGAGAGGCAACTCCGACGTCCTAGCACAAGGGCCGTTTATTCGAGTTCTTAAGGTAATTTCCTTGGCCAAGGCACTGATAGGTAACTTTTATTTTTCTAGATGTTTAACTTGTCATGAGGCTCTGCGGGTGGGCCATGCGTCGTGATTCGCGAATAAAACAGGCTATTACTAAGCGCGAATGAATGCGAGCCCGCGCTGGGGAGGGACCTAGCTCATCCTCTTAATCAACCAACGACCAACTTAACCTACTTGAGAGCACGCCGAGATATACGGCACAACCGGAAATTTAGTGAATGTGGGGCATGTCTGTGAGAAGCAGCCACGCAGGGAAGTCTTGGTTTGCCATCAAAAAACTTCAACATGAGGAAAGACGGCGGCAGAGCAGGTGGAAAAACTAGATTCTTATTTGGAGTCTGATACTTCTTTTAATGGTAGCCCCTTCTAACTATTTGATAGTTAATTCGCTTAAAACGTTATGTTTTTACTGCCATTTTGTTGTGCAGTCGTGGTGTCGCTCACCAGGTTTTTTGTTGTGCCGTATATTTCGGTATGCCCTCGGGTACGCTAAATCAACACATCACTATTGTAGTCATTCGCACAGGAATCCCCCAGACCGACTTATGATGACGACCACTGCCACCGCTGCCGCCCAACCAACCAAGTGTGCGGGGTCTTCTTTGAAGGATTTGGACGCGTAATGGATTTGGTCTTTGTTGTATTACAGGTTGCAGGTATTGAGCTATGGTACTGTAGAGTACGTATGGTGTAAGTCGTGCGAATGGACGTGGAGGGTGCGGGCGAGATTCCACCAATGGTTTGAGGGTTCTAAAGATTAGGGGGATGGTGTTAAGTTTTCTAGCTGTATCGTACTGTACAGTACGGTACTCGAGTTGCTACTGTATGAGATTTGTGGGCGAGTTGGAGTCGTGTGCTGCCAATCCGAGCGATGAAGTTACAAGGGTAGGGATATATTTGGCGGCTCTGCGGAGGTACCGGTACTCGAGTACAGCGTGTAAATTTTGTACTGTAGGTTCCACAAACGCGGACTGCCACCCTCGCCCCCTGTGTAACCTACAAAACTTACACCGTACCTCCGTATAACTTTTAATTCTTGGGAGACCTTGTCTGGTGCATACTAGCAGCTAGCACTAGTACCATAATTCGGTATCGTATACCGTATTCAAAGTTTATCGCTAACTTAGTGCTTATTCCTCCTCCACCACCATATAAGTACGAGCAGTACCCCATCTGCGGAATTCTTCACTTCACCTGTGACTAAATTCATTACACGAGATGGTTCTGATGCCGTACCGGTAGGGTAAAAAAAAGAAGAACGCTTCCTGGAGTCGCTATGGAGGTAAGGGTAACTCCACAGCGTTAGCCTGTGGTATCATAGCGCACCCCACAATGCCGATATAGTACGATCCAGGAGCCATTGCACAATACGGTACGGTATCCTACCTGGCCTATCCTCTTCAATGGTAGACTATGCCAACAACAAACCCGCGAGATGCTATTTTAACTCGTGATGCAAGCGATAAATTGGCTTCAATATTTGCGTTTGAATGATACAGTATTGTACATAGCTGGCACCGGACCATAAATTAAAATTGTAAGATACAATACCAGAAAATGGCATCTCCACCTTAAAATTTAATGTCAGATAATAGTATTATATGTAAACTCACTGCCCAAACCTAGTTACGAGTGAGAATTTATGACTTTCACACAACCTAGAGCCTCGAGAGAGCTTGCATTCAGGAACTTGGTGCTGGAAGGGCGTAGTTGACTTTGGAAGTCACCGGAGTGTGACGGATCGTTCAGATGCATTGCAGATGCTTCGGGAGAGTGATAGATTATTCAGTGGTTTACGGAATAGATTAAATTGACATGTCTTTCCTTTGTTATCAGGGGAGTGCACGGAGGAGCAAGGGCATGTGGGGAAATACTGAGATACCGGTAGTCTAGGTGTGGTGATCCGTGGAAGGATCAGGGTATACTACTTATGTTTTGCTTATACACCTTGCTTTACCGTTAGGTTAGTTTTGGGTAAGAGAGCAACAGCAAGAGTGTGAACGAAGCGCAAGTGGTGGAAGTTACATTTTCATATCTTTCCTACAAAATGCCCAGGCTCCACGTGAATTCTCTCACTTTATCGTCTACCACTATGCGACTCATATTCTCCCACCTTGACACTCACAACATACAGCATAGAAACTAGATGCTAGGGAGAGAACACTAAGCGTAATACTAAGCCATTAGCTTTTATGAGTCCCTAGGATCAGAAGTTTGGATGAGAGAATATAGCTTTAAAGAGTTGCAAGTAAGTGATTATGGAAGCCTTTCAATACCATGCCTTCTTGTGCATACCATTAGGATCTGATCCTTTGCCCAGACATAGCATCCAAAAGGTTTTACACGGCAATGAAAAGCAGACTAACTATTAGCAGTATTTTTTCCCCAAATAGCCCAAATAGATTTCATAAAAAATGAAAGAGTAATGGGAAAAATTGGAAAATCATCTGAAACTCCTGGATACCCTCTAAAGCATTTTTCTACAATTTTCGAAGTTGGAATGGGTCCTGGAGTGGAGGTTTTAGAAAGTTTCCTGGAATGCTTGATCAAGCTGCCCGGCAGTACTATCCAATAATGAGCAATGCCCCATCTTAGCTAAAAATCAGAAAATAGCAAATACCGGCAATACCACAGTCGCTCTTCATCTCCTTGCAAGCACTAGGGACAACTTTGACCATATAGGAACCCGCCTGGGGCGTCATATAGGAACCACTCGTCAAACATCTCTCTATATGCCGTCACTACATGGCCAATTCGGCCCACACCCTGACTCATCATAGATTCGGATCACTAACTCAATATAATCCAACGTACTCTGGAAGCCCGCAAAGGCCACCGAGGTTTGACCAAACTTTGGTAAAGTATCATCTGGATTTTAGATCTCCTGATATTAGTGATGGTAGTATACATATATTTGAGGCGAATAAGGCGAACAAAAAACCTAGTATCATTAATCTGGGTATAGTTGAAACCTGTGGTAAAGAAATGGGGCTATATTGGTGGCAGGCCTACACTTCTAGTTACTCAAATGATAGAAGTATCCTCAATGAATGAGATTGGTTACCTACTGTGGGGGCTGGTATTGTTAAGCTATAACTCACCTAACGTGAACAAGAAAGTACTACATCGTCTATTCATGCATTGGATTTTACGGATGAGGTCGTGTGTGGTGCTTGGATAATATCATAAATTATGTTGCCTTATTGTACTACATATTAGTACTGTCCGGTGGAAGAGTGGAAAACCTTATCTCGCACTATAAAATTTGGGGACAAGTAATGGTATCTTTGACAAAATTATGAAGGGAAATGTGCACTGTTGACAGGGAAGCGTACTGAAGGATGGCCAGAGTACCAGTATATCAAAGAGAAACTTACAATTCAGTGACCTGCGCTTCCTACAATTGTGGACGGAGGGGACCTTTTAAATATAAAATCAATGGGAACTCTTCAGGTAGTCTCCTTAGCATAATCACACTTTTTTCATAATTTCTCATGCCATTTTCTTACCCCTCATTTCTTTCTTTGCTTTCCCGCTTTTCTTCCCTGCTTGGGTGAAACTTTGACGGCACTTCTAGTATCTTTCATCGAGCACCTGACTACAGAGAATCCTCCTTTATCCTTCTAGCAGATTCTAACTGATGGGACAGTAGGCATCATGTCCTGTGGACTACCACGGGAGAGCGCAGGTGGCTAACAAGAGTTTTGTATCATAGGAGTTCCAGTCACAGAAAGCATTTATATGCTATGTTTCTTTATAAAAAGACCCTCTTAGATTGCCACTCCACAGAGATTCTAAGATGGCTAGACAATGTCCTTAACAATAGATCTTTTGTAGCACATAAGGAGGACTTTATTCTAAGCTGCACTACAGACCGAGAGCTAGACCTTAATATTCTAGGCTATAGTGCCGGAGTTTTATAGCTGGAGATATATTATTTTTTAAAAACCTCTATTTGTTTATCGTTTCCACTTCTCTATGGTGTCGGAAGGATGTGCTTGTCATTAGTTGCGGGAGTGTGATATGGACCTAAGTATTGGTGATTGTGGAATACCCAGAAACGTCGATGCACCCAAGGGGTATTTAGCACAAGGTGGATAGGGTAATGGTATCGCAATGGTAGAAAAAAAGGAATGAGTAAATATGAAATATTATTTGAGTAGTAGGGAAATAAGAAGAAATTTAGTACTAGAGGCATTCAGCCTCGGGGTTGAAAAGGCGTTTTCGAGTGCGAAGTTGATTTGCCGGTTTTTTATTCAAAACACACCAAAAGTTTTTGACTGGAGGAACTTGCATATCCGGTTTCCAACCCGGGGCTGAATGTCTCTGGTACTGTATCATACGTCAAATTTTTTCTGTGGGAGGAGGGGGTTGTCATACTGTTCTCCCTTAAATTACCCTCTGCTAACTAAGCTTTCACCAAGATCTATGTCTGATGACTGTAGATTGTTCAAGTTCAGGGGCATTGCAGATGATTCGGGGGAATGTGATAGATTGTTCAGCAATTTGCAAAATAGATTATACTAATATATCTTTCCTTTGCTATCACAAAGTGTTCAGAAGAACAAAGGCATTTGGAGAAATCTAGAGGTCGGTGTGGTGATTCGTGGAAGGATTAGAATATGTTACTTATGTTTTACTTATACCCTGTCTTTACCATTATTTTGGTTTTACTGTAGTTAAGCAAGGAAGTGAGCGTGAGCGAGGGAGTGGAGTGCAAGTGGGAGGAAGTTACATTTTCATATCTTTCCTACAAAGCGCGCAATCTTCGCGTGAATTCTTCCACTCTACCGTCTACTATAATACTGTGCGACCCGAATCTGCCCATCTTGACACATGCCACATGTAAACCCTCCTTCGTCCTACTTCTCGCCTGGAATTGAAACTGAGTTTTTGCACCGGGCCCGCGCAAGGCAGCAGCAAGCGAGCCCTGACTCAGATATCAAAATCCACTGTCCAACCCGTCTATCTAAGGTATATGAACATTGAAACGATAAACTCAAAACTCGCCAGGAATTTTCACACATTTTAACAGGGTAAGAACTACATTTAGGACTAGACCGCCCCAACCCACATACCGGTGGTACCGGGCTAGTGTATAGTACATAAACCCCAGCTTCCGTTCAAAAACTCTAGCAGAAGTATCTGGACTCCTGCAAAGAAGGGGGCAAGTTAGTAGCCCCCGCTGGATAAAATTTACGTATAGGGAAAGTAATATCAATGAGAAAAGTCCTTTAAGTTTGTTGCCCTTGGCAATTCCTGTGGGGCTAGCTGCTCTTGATAAGGAAGGTGGAACCCCCAGCCTCCCACCCTTGCGGCCTTATGCTCCCCGAAATGACCAATCTTTAGGACTGCATATCTCGATCTTTCCGACTGCTTTCGACACTTCAACTTCCATTGATATTGGCTAATTCACTCTTGCCAGGGTCAGATTTAAAAGAAGCAGCGGGATTTGTATACTCCGCATATTCACAGGCTATCACTCGCCATCCACCAGAAAAACGGCAATAATTGGACCAAGTGCTACGTCGTTAGAGTTGCCTCCTCCGGTGGGTTTTGTTTTATTCTACTCGGAGGGGCTAAGAAGCCCACGTTTTCATGAGTTTTCGCCCCCTTTTGCAGAGTGGGGGGTTTTGACAGGATTGCATTTAGCTTACTTAGCAATTCAGGTTTCTAGAGTAAGCTGAGAAATAAAATGAATAGCACAAATAATACGAGCACTAGTATTATACATTGATTCTACCGCCCACCCATCGAAAGTTATGGGGTGTGATGGTAGGGAGCTCCGCCCCTGTTTGTGGGGATCTGGGGGGTTGATGAGGGCAAAGCACTAAGTTAGCGAAAAAAGGCCCTGGGTCCAGCATTTCATGTATATTTTCTTTTTTTCTTAGACAGAGGGGGAAGTAGGCTGTGACACTACGGATAATACTGAGATTTCAAGTTTTTCACAAAACCATACACGAAACCTAGTGAATACTCCAAAAGAATAATTCTGCCTACAATATTCCCCACTTCTTGCCTTCTATTGATCTAGAATAGTCCACGACTGAAGTGAATGAGGTTAACCGTGCATATCCTTCATATATCATACAAAACAGGTGGCTCGGCTGGCGAGTGTCTTTCTATACACGATATCTTCTGTGCTAGAATACCGGATTGAAAGTGTACGTATTTACAAATGATCTGAATAAAAAGGGAAATGTTGCGCTCTTTTCGCGTGATCTCTCTGCGAACCTAGTAGTCCTACACAGGCTTTGGCTCCGTATATGGAGCAAGCCAAGCTCGAACCCACACCCTAGAGTGTATAATTTTACTATGGTTCTCACATTCATGTTTGTGCACTCAGGTTGGCCTCAGTTGGTGAGTATGAAAGGCTGGGATTCTAGTGAAATGGATGTGGGAAAATAGAGTCTAACTTAATAGCACATAGGAAAGAAAAATTAATTGATGATCATAGAAAACAAGCACTTTCGAAGCGGCAGCATATCAAGCAGTAACCCAGAGCATCCCAACACACCCCAATTTATCAAAACATGAGTATAGAAGATCAGAAAAGATTAAATGGAAATATTATAATATAGAATAAAATGCCCTCCTGTAACAAGCACATAGGCGAAATAAGTCTAAATATTGGAGATTAGGCAAACAGAAGAGAAGGAAAAAAGAGGAGAGGGGGGTGTCTGAGGGGGGCGGCGGATATACTAGATGGCTGTAAAGAGGTTCGGAGTGAGGACGGAACTGTTCTGATAAGGGATATGTATATGGAAATTCTTGCGAAAGAGATGTGCATATGTGTGCAGAAGGAAAGTGTAAGTAAATCGCTCACGAGGACTAGCCAAGAGAGAGGGGCTGTCAGAGGCTGGATGAGTGCTACAATCGCGTCACGCCAGGGGATGGAGACGATCAGGAGTGGTGTTTGACTACGATAGCCTGGCTCATCGGGATTGACAATGTTTCGTGCGAGCAGGGGGTTCACCACCATGTCACGCCCTTGGAATGGGCGCGCCAGAGCAGTGTTCGACTACGGTTTCTTGGTCTGTTGGGGTTAACATCGCGACTTCAGTAGTTTCACAACCGCCTCATGTCCGTTGTCAGTAGAGCACTGGAGCGGTGTTCGGCCATCAGTGCTGGGCTTGTCGGGATTGACATCGTTCTGTGCGAGCAGTAGTTTCACTACCCCGCCATGCCCATTGTAAGAGGCACGCCAGAGTGGGGTTTCGCCGTGTTTGTCTGGCTCGTTGAGATTGATATCGTTCCGGGCGAGTAGTAGTTTCACCACCCCCTCATGCCCATTGCAACAAGCACACCAGAGTGGGGTTTCGCCGTCTTTGTTTGGCTCATTGAGATTGATATCGTTCCGTGCGAGTAGTAGTTTCACTACCCCCGCATGCCCATTGCGAGAAGCGCTCCGGAGTGGGGTTGAACCCGTGGTGGTTGGTTTGTCGGGAGTGACATCGTTCCGTGCGAGCAGTAGTTTCACTACCTCCTCATGCCCATTGTAAGAAGCGCTCCAGAGTGGCGTTTTACCCTCGTTGTTTGGCTTGTCGGGATTGACATCGTTCCGTGCGAGCAGTAGTTTCACTACCCCCTCATGTCCATCGTAAGAAGCGCCCCAGAGTGGAGTTGAACCCTGTTTGTTTGGCTTGTCGGGATTGACATCGTTCCGTGCGAGTAGTAGTTTCACTACCCCCTTATGCCCATTGTAAGAAGCGCTCCAGAGTGGGGTTGAACCCTTGGTGGTTGACTTGTCGGGAGTGACATTGCCCTGCGCGAGCAGTAGTTTCACTACCTCCTCATGCCCATTGTAAGAAGCGCTCCAGAGTGGCGTTTTACCCTCGTTGTTTGGCTTGTCGGGATTGACATCGTTCCGTGCGAGTAGTAGTTTCACTACCCCCTCATGCCCATTGTAACAAGCGCTCCAGAGTGGGGTTGAACCCTGGTTGTTTGGCTTGTCGGGATGGACATCGTTCCGTGCGAGTAGTAGTTTCACTACCCCCTCATGCCCATTGTAAGAAGCACTCCAGAGTGGGGTTGAACCCTTGGTGGTTGACTTGTCGGGAGTGACATCGTTCTGCGCGAGCAGTAGTTTCACTACCTCCTCATGCCCATTATAAGAAGCGCTCCAGAGTGGCGTTTTACCCTCGTTATTTGGCTTGTCAGGATTGACATCGTTCCGTGCGAGTAGTAGTTTCACTACCCCCTCATGCCCATTGTAACAAGTGCTCCAGAGTGGGGTTGAACCCTGGTTGTTTGGCTTGTCAGGATTGACATCGTTCCGTGCGAGTAGTAGTTTCACTACCCCCTCATGCCCATTCCAAGAAGCGCTCCGGAGTGGGGTTGAACCCTTGGTGGTTGGTTTGTCGGGAGTGACATCGTTCCGTGCGAGCAGTAGTTTCACTACCTCCTCATGCCCATTGTAAGAAGCGGTCCAGAGTGGGGTTCGACCCTCGTTGGTTGGCTTGTTGGGATTGACATCGTTCTGTGCGAGCAATATTCTTGCCACCCCTTCGTTTCCCTGCCGCGCAGCCCACATGAGCGCTGTAAAATTCATACAGTCACTTCGGTTGATATCGCACCCTTTCCTCTGTATCAAAGCAGCTACGATCTCAATAATCCCAAAGTACGATGCACAGTGTAGACTGGGCCATATGTGATGGGAAAGTGAACAAGAATGGAAGCTCGCTATTTTTTCGACAAGTAAGGTAGTTGATATGTGATTGCCAGCCGAGTTTAATAGTTCCAGCGCCAGAGATTTCGCGCCATCTGAGAGTTCGACTTTTGCATGGCTTCCCCAATACAAAGAAGAATACGTGAGAAAGGGCATATCTCCAAGGTTCGAAACGCTATTAGCTGGAAGCTCCTTGACTTTTTTGTAATTCAGATAGGCCAGGCATGCCTGGCCAAGTGTTTTGTGGGCATCGGGAAAGATACCATGGCGGGAGAGGTATTCTTGAAGTGTGTAGTGGATCAGACGGACTGTGGATGTCTCCTCGTCAACCACTGCAAGCCCTAAACATGACCCTAGCACTATATCTTGTGATCGGATATTCTCAGGGTCTAGATCCGTCGACTGTAGGTCTACCGCTAGAGCATGGCAGAGTTCATTGATCCGCAAGGGCCGTTCCGCGTGGGATACCCACATCAGCACCTTCATCCCAAGTCGTGATCGGTCTCCCTTTTGCTCCTTTATTCGCTGTAGTGTTTGGGCATACACGCTGTCGAGGCCCACGCCCGTCGTTGCCACCTTTCGCAACATCTGCTTTCTGCTCGCTATAGAGGTTTCGCCCAAGATTGCCTCAATATTCAAGGCAACGAGTAGAAACCTGAGCACAATATCAATGAGGGATTCAAATTTTCAACCGAGTTTCCCCTACTCACATTTCCGAAGCATTTTCCAGCATTGTTTCCAAGATATTAGTTCTCAGATCCTCTGTCATCAAGCTTGGATCCTGGTCAGCGTCATCTTCCATCTTCCGGCTTAGGTATCGAGTGATATCCCCTTGGTCGGCCACAGCGTGTATAGCATAGGCCTTGGTAAGATGCTTATCGAGTTCAGCGCGAATGTACGGCCTCCCTGTAACGAATAGCCGCACATTTGGCGCATCTTGAAGAATCTGTCGTAACGCATGAAGGAACTCTAATCGATGCTGTGGAAGCATCTCGTCCACTGCGTCAACACAAAGGTACACTACCTCAATGTATCCGGTTACTTTCACGAATAATTTCACCATGTCTGGCACCTGCAGGTCATCGCCGCCTTCCTCCTTCGAATGGTCAAAAGCGTTTTTAATTTCACTCGGAATCCTCGGCGCTCGCAAAGCAGCCTGTCGAACTAGGCCCCCTATCATATTCACCGCTGATTGGTCTTTCTGTGCCTGGTAATCGCAATAGAGAAATATAACGGCGATATTCTGTCCCTGAGTTTCCTTCCGCAAGGTGTCTATTACTAATGAACTGATATTATTGCTTGTCAGCATTGTCCATCGTCTCTGAGAGTACCCTTCTACCTTATATGGGTTTTGCCAACCCCTTGGCCCCCATAGCATAGCAATGTACGATTCACTGATCCGTCCTGGCTCTTGCACCATGACTCGAACTCACTTCTCCGGAGAACCCATTCCCCAACACCATCAAGGCGACTGTTTCTCACATCTTGATGCCTTTTATGGGGTTCGAGTGGAGATAGCCATTCTTGGATTCGCAAAGACTCTTCTTCTATTCCCACGTTGATGGTGTTATTATAGCTGTTTGACACATTCCCCACGTTCGAATTCGAGTGACCATAAATCGTATTTGTCATGTGGTGGTCGGTATGGGGGTTCAACATCGCATGCAGCCCTGGATCAAGGAGACTTGATCCTCCGTTTCCCGCTGGTGATGTATTCATTGCGGATAAGGTTGGTAATAGGGGAGAAGATAATAGCAGTAGGGGATTTGTTGAAGATGTCGATGGACACCTCATTCACTTAAACTAGGAAAAGGGGGCTGGCTTTGTTCTTCATGTCTGAAATTTTTTTTACCGGCAGGCCCTGGCCAATCATTCCCACGCCAAGAACAAAATTGCCCCATCTTTGCGTTCCCGCTAGCACAACTTCTGTTGGAGAAAGCTTTTACAAGTACAAACTAACTTATCATTGATTTACTCAATGCTCCCCGAGCACGATATAGGTATTGTATCGCAGAGCGCTTTTTCGTCATCCGGCCTTTAAGTTAGCGCTAAGCTAAAGTCCACATTGCTGGAAACTTTTGCAATGCGTAAGTACTCGAATACTATTCCAGTAGCCGGATTACAATTTTACTAGACTAACAGGCGCTCAGAAATCATAGGGGGACTCGCCTAGCTATGGATGGTTAAACAGTGGTGGTCGCTAGCAGTATCGCAGGCTAATAAAAAGTGCCAAGCCTAGTCTCTACATTTCTGGAAACTTTTGCAATGCGCAAGTACCCTCCATCCAGTATACGCTGGCTGTGGATTGCGGCGAACCCTCAAAATACCCTGGCAATAGACTCTAACCACCTAAGTTTCACTGACCTGTGGGTACGAGCACTTTGTGGGCAGAAAAGCCAATCGGGAATAGACTAGGGGGGTCAACGAACGCGGGGGCTCAGTAAAGACGGGACTAAAAGCGACTTAGTAAGCGTTTATTCAAGCGGTGATTTTGTTTGGTCTCTTTGCTGAGCCCTCTGAACCCTCCTGTTTGTTGACCCCCCTCTGATGTTATTGTCCGTGAATAAAATTACCCCCGCATCAACGAAGAGGGAAAAATTTCGGCCATGACAACAACACTTCACCAACCCCACTATCATTAAAACCAAGAAACAAAATCAAAAATGTAAATACAGGTTAGAATACATAGGTTGTGAGATCAGAGCCTCATGTTCGGTGAACCCCAGCGCCACATCCTTCCCGAAACCATGCCCTTGTTGTGTTACACAGAAAACATCCTAGCAAACTCAACACCCTCCGATATTGAGATGAGCCGCACGTTTAAACGGCAACCGCGAAACTAAGCGAAACGCTGGTGGTTGAAACAACACAAACGATTTTGATCGCCAGCGCACAACCTTGAGTAGGGGGATTCGCTCTCATTCACTTGCTCGCTCTCGTGCTCACTCTCATGCTCAGCTTCTCCCTATTGCTGCCGACGCTGCATCGATCAAAAGCGCATCGCCGAACACTTTATCCGAAGAATGCAATGACCATCGCGAGAGCAGGCCAAGCACTCCCGACGCACACAACTCCCGACCATGCCCTATTATCTCCTACCAATCTGCGGAGCCCACCACACACCTGTTGGAGGGTTTGACCCTGGTTAAAGCACTCGGGGTCGCACCTATCTCTAAATCACTATTCCCATGAATTGCTGTTTCCTTGTACTTGTCGCATTTTACGTATTCAGTATTTTGCACATTCATTTTTCTTTCTTCACTGCTTCCAGTTAGCCTATCTTTTCATGGTTAGGGTGCTTTTGGTGGGCAGCGGCCTGGGCACACAAGAAACGAAATGCACCGTTGTGCTGTGGTCATAATTGTTAGAGTTGACGGAAGTGGATAGCTGACGGACATAGATGCGCGAATGGATGGAAAGGTACAGTGAGAGATTACAGAATGTCTTTAGTGATTTCATTTGTTCTGAAGTTGAAAAGGAGATCAAAGGATTGACGGATATGGTGTATGGTCATGTCTTTCATTTATAACCGTTATGGAAGTATGCAGGCAAATGGGGTCATACATGGAGAGGAATGGATGAGTATAAGGAACGATGAAATGAGCAAGACGATTTCCTTATACCCTATATTCTTATGTTTTGTTTGTTTAGTTAGGTTGAGGAGCGAACAAAGTTTCTGATTATACCTGCCCTTTAGTTTAGCCATTGTCTGCCGGTAGTTCATGTGTTTGACTGTTGTATTGTGGTTACCACCCCAAGATTGGTTCTCCCGACAATAATGCCAGGACATTGTTAGGTGATGCGACTACCGTAAGGACTCAGATGATAGAACCGTGTGCTATGTAGTCGAGAATTACCCACTTGAGAAAAGGGGCTAAAAACACAGCAAAAACAGAGCTGCTCAGCCCGCGTGAGAGTCATAAAAAAAGCAAAAAAAAAACACCAGATCTTACCAGAGGAGGCAACTCCAACGACATAGCACACGGTTCTATTATTTGAGCTTTTACGGTAGTGCACAAATTTTATTGGAGGGTAATGGGATATAATGAACTAGAGATGTCATGGTAGTTGGAAATAGTTTACTACACTTATAACCCATCTCCCACCTGCTATACATGACTCATAGGAGGCTGTCTTTTTTCTCTTCCTGTGAAGAATACTTGTTAACTCCGTTTTCGCCCTTTTCAGGTTCCTGCTTCTCCATATATTCTGCTGTTCCTGCGAGGTAGACATTATTATGTTAGGGCAAGGGGTGGGGAGGAGGAAGAAAGTGCAGTCACAGACCTGATCAGACCACTCAAATCCCAGGTCTTAGTTATTCATGTTCTAGTATGGCTGGGGCAGGCGGTATACTCTGTACTACCGTGATCTTAATTCTAAGATACTAATCCCTTCTCCGCTGATATACCGTTACATCCCTCTTATGCTTTCAATTCCTGCTTCTCTTTCTCTTCTCTCAAGTCATAGGTTCGATCGTTAGATAAGATGCACCAGTTCCGATTACTTAATAAGATATAGTCCAATTGTGGGAAAAAGGTCAAAAAAAAAAACGAAGTCTCTCAACTCTAGAAACGAGACAACTAAGCCGGTAGTAGCGCTGTCATAGATTTTATTACGGGTGGAAATAATGTAGAAGAGAAATGCGCGTCGGATTTATTGCTTCCGAGATTTCTCACCCAGCTAAGTTACCGTTAGGAATAAAGGAAAAGGGAAATCCTTTCATGCTCAGCTATCTCTTTCCATCCCCACTCTGTCTCACTCCCCGTGCATGACCCATCCCTTGAAGCTCCTATCCTTTTGCCCGGCTTCGCTCTTCCACTTCCATTTTCACTGCGACCTGGTACTCCCCACACCCCAAGATCATCATGGCGATGAAAATCAACAGGATTCATAGGTCACTTAGCTTCACATTCCATCACTCGCTTAACAGAGTTGAAGCTGTATTGAAAATAATATTCGATGCGGTGGTAATGATCGACGGAAAGGGTCTTTACGCAGTGGAGTGGAACGGTTTAAGCGGAGACAGAAACTTTGTATTAAGTGGGGATGAAGATCATGATTGATTGTGATAAGTTGATAGAAAGGAAGGACTTGAGAAAAGTGGTGAACGGGAAGAAAGGAGTGAAGAGAGAAAGGACATGAAGGAATGAAAGACAGGGGTATGGAAACTTTCCGTAGCTTGTGCATCACTTGGTTGATGCATACGCGTACCACTATGGTCTTAGAGTGTGGGCATCTCCTACTCCAAGTGCGGTTATAAAAGTGCAATTTCCAAAAAGTTACATGAATTGGACTAACTACTCTGCCGTTGGGGCTTCCCACGGATTCAGTTTACTTTTTTATGCGCCCCGAGGGGCCGTGTCGCCTTTTGCTGGATTTTTTGCTGCTTTGCTAAAGTTGGGGATTTCGACTACATAGTACTTGGTTCAATTCCTCCTGATTCCGGTAGCTGGGAAACAAATAGACTCGATTGCAGAAATAATGCAACCAGCATTATACGGGTCCCAATGGCCGCCCCCTGGAATCAACCTGGTGTTATGGTGAAGAAAGACCCACCCGTCTCCTGAGAACCCTGAAGCAGAGGGTAAAAAATATGTACAAAGGACGGGAACCCGGGCATTGATGTCTTTTTTTTTGTACTTTTTTTAAACAAGAGGGAAGCAAAAAAAAAAGCCGCAGTGCTATGGCTAGTGCTGAGATTTATCACAACCCTATATATAAAACATAATGAATATGCCAGAATAATAATCTAGCCTAAGATGTTTCCCAATTTTTGTCCTTCAATTGAACCGGGGTAGTCCAGATCTGGAACTTGAATAGGTGAGATTAGTTGCCCATACCCTCCATAAAACGTACAAAACTTGTCACCCAGCTATTAGGTGCCTTCCTAAACATGATGTCTCCTTCCGTGCTCTAATACTGGATTAAATATATATATACACAAATATTTTCTAAATAAAAAGTGAAATCTTAAACTCCTTCAACAAGATCTCGTTGCGAGCTGGGTAGACCAAGACAGGTTTTGGTCTCATAGGAAGCGAGTCTAGCGTGAACCTTCCCTGAAGTGTGGGCAAGATTTCCCTAGTTGTCTCTCCTTCATATTCACGCGCTCGGGTTACCCAAGGGCTGGTCAGGATAAAAGGTTGGGATCCTAGCAAAATGGATCTAGGAAAATAAAGTATAGTATCAGGCAGGAGAGATAGTTTATAAGCATAGAAAAACAAGGACTTTTTGAAGCAGCATCGTATCAGGCAATAACTTATGGAATCTTAACACACCCTGATCTACTGAAAAGTGAGTACGGAGGTTCTGAGAAGATTAAATGCATGATTAATAATAGAGAATAGAATGCGTTACTGCGACAAGCATATAGGCGAGATAAATTCAAAGCTGGGGGTTAGGTCAAAGGGAAAGAGCTAAAAGGGAGGGAGAGAATATGAACAGGGCGGTAGCGGAGACATGAGATGGCGGTAAAGAGATTCGGAGAGAGGACTAAAGCTGTGGCGGTAATGGGAGAGTGGATAAACCGTGGCTAGGGATGAACATACTTGGACTGAAGGTGCGGGGAGGCAAATCTCTTTTGCGACTAAACCGGAGAGACCGAGGTTGCTCGAAGCTGGAGGAGAGCTACAATCTCCTCATGCTTGCGAATATAGGCAACCAGGAGTGGTGTTCGACCAAAATAATCTGGCTTGTCAGGATTGACATCATTCCTTGCGAGCAGTAGTTTCACCACACTCTCACATCCGTGGAAAGAAGCGCGCCAGAGTGGGGTTTCACCATCTATGTCCGGCTTGTCGGGATTGACATCGTCCCGTGCGAGCAGTAGTTTCACCACCCCCTCATGCCCACTCCATGAAGCGCACCAGAGTGGTGTTCGGCCATCGTGGCTTGGCTTGTCGGGATTGACATCGTTCCGTGCGAGCAGTAGCTTGACTACTCCCTCGTGCCCACTGTAAGAAGCGCATCGGAGTGGTGTTCGGCCACCATTGTCTGGCTTGTCAGGATTGACATCGTTCCGTGCGAGCAGTAATTTCACCACACTCTCACGTCCATGGAAAGAAGCGCGCCAGAGTGGGGTTTCACCATCTATGTCTGGCTTGTCAGGATTGACATTGTTCCGTGCGAGCAGTTGTTTCACCACCCCGTCATGCCCATTCCAAGAAGCACACCACAGCGGTGTACGGCCATCGGTGCTTGGCCTGTCAGGGTTGATATCACCCCGAGTGAGCAGCAGTTCCACCACCTCCTCATGTCCATTGCACGAAGCGCACCAGAGTGGTGTTCGGCCATCGTGGCTTGGCTTGTCGGGATCGATATCATTCCGTGTGAGCAGTAGCTTCACTACCCCCTCATGCCCTTTGTAAGAAGCACAACGAATTGGTGTTCGGCCACCATTATCTGGCCTATCGGGATTGACATCGCTCCGTGCGAGCAGTAATTTCACTACACCCTCACGTCCATGGAAAGAAGCGCGCCAGAGTGGGGTTTCACCATCTATGTCCGGCTTGTCAGGATTGACATCATTTCGTGCGAGCAGTAGTTTCACCACCCCCTCATGCCCATTCCAAGAAGCGCACCAGAGTGGTGTTCGGCCACCGTTGCTTGGCTTGTCAGGATCAACATCGCTCCGTCCGAGCAGTAGTTTCACCACCCCGTCATGCCCTTTGTAAGAAGCGCATCGAAGTGGTGTTCGGCCGTCGTTGTCTGGCTTGTCGGGAGCAACATTGTTCTGTGCGAGTAGCAGTTTCACAACTCCCTCATGCCCATTCCACGAAGCACGCCAGAGTGGTGTTCGGCCATCATTGCTTGGCTTGTCGGGATTTACATCGTTCCTTGCGAGCAGCAGCTTCACCACTCCCTCATGCCCACACCCAGAAGCGAACCAAAGTGCTGTTCGTCCATCATTGCATGTTTTGTTAGGCCTTACACCATCCTGTGTGAGCAGTAGTCTCACCACCCCTTCATTCCCTTGCCGGGCAGCCCATATGAGGGCTGTAAAACCTATACAATCACTTTGATTGATATCACAGCCCCCCTGCCCTACTAAAATGGCCACAACCTCAGCAATTCCAAAGTAAGATGCATAGTGCAGGCCGGGCCATAGGTGATGGGGAAGTAAACAGGGATGTGGAATCCCTATTTGTTCAATAAGTAAGGTAGCAGATATATGGTTTCCATCATAACTTAAGAGTTCCAGTGCAAGTGATTTCGCCCGATCTGAGAGCGCCATTCTTGCGTGGCTCCCCCAATACAAAGAAGCATATTCAAGAAAGGGCATGTCTCCAAGATTCGAAATATCGTTGGCCGGAAGACCTCGGACCATCTTGGAATGTAGATAGGTCAAGCATTTCTGGACAAGTGTTTTGTGGGCACCAGGGATGATGTCAGGTCGGGAAAGGTATTTTTGAAGTGTGTAATGGATTAACCGGACGGTCGATGTTTCCGCGTCAACCACTGCAAGCCCTAAGCATGACCCTAGCACTGTATCTTGCGGTGGGACATCCTCAGGGTCTAGATCTGTTGAGTCCATTTCTACTGCTAGGCCGTGGAGGAGTTCGTCAATTCGCAAGGGCCGCTCTGCGTGAGATAACCACATCAGTACCTCGATCCCAAGTCGCGATCGGTCTCCCCTCTGCTCCCTTATTTGCTGCAACGTTTGGGCGTACACATTGTCGAGTTCCACGCCTGTCGTCGCCACCTTTTGCAGCATTTTCCTTCTTCTCCCTATGGAGGTCTCGCCCAAGATTGCCTCAATATTTAAGGTAACGAGCAAAAACCTGTGCGGAATATCAATTAGTGATACAAATTTGCGATAAAGCCGCTCATACTCACATTTCGGAAGCCTTTTCCAACATTGTTTCCATGATGTTACTTTTCAGATCCTCGGTCATTAATTTTGGATCTTGATGACCATCATCATCGATTTTTTGGCTTAAGTATTTCGTTATATCTTCTCGGTTGGCTACAACTTGTATGACGCTGACTCCCTTTGTGAGATGGTTGTCAAGTTCCCCGCGAATATATGGCCTCCCAGTAAGAAATAGCCGCGCATTTGGTGCTTCTTGGGTAATCTGTCGTAACGCGCGAAGAAACTCCGATCGGTGCTGTCGGAGTACCTCATCCACTCCATCAACACAGAGGTATACAAGCTCAATGGAACCGATTACTTTAACGAATAGTTTCACCATGTCTGGCAACCGCAGACCTTGGCCACCTTCCTGCTTCGACTCGTCAAAAGCGCTTTCAATTTCGCTTGGAATCCTGGGCGTTCGCAAAGCAACTTGCCGAAGCAGAGCTCCTATCATATTTACCGCCGATTGGTCCTTCTGCGCCTGGTAATCACAATAGAGCGACAAAACTGCAACATCCCGCCCCCGATTTTGCTTCCGCAGAGTATCTATTATTAATGAACTAATTTTGTTACTCGTCAATATCACCTATTGTTTCTAGAGAGTAGGTCTGGTACCTTATATAAGTCTTGCCAACACCTTGAGCCCCGTAGCATAGTAGGGTAGGGTTTGCCAAGCCATCCCGACTCCTGCGCCATGATTCGAACTCACTTCTCTGCAGAACTGATTCCCCAATACCATCGAGTCGGCGATTTCTCACATCCTGATGCCTTTTGTGGGGTTCAAGTGGAGATAACCATTCATGGATCCGCAAAGACTCTTCATCTCTTCCCACGTTGATGGTGTTATTATAGCTGTTTGACACATTTCCAATGCTTGTGTTCGAGTCACCGTGAACACTATTGGTCATGCGATAGTCGGCACGGGTGTTCAATATACCATACTGAAATAGGCTTGATCTCCCAGTTCTTTCCCCCTGTGATGTATTCATAGCGGATAAGGTTCGGCAATAGCTGAGACGATAGTACAGCGGTCAGGCAATTTGTCAAAGACGTCGATGGGCGCCCGGTTCGCTTGAACGAAGAAATGCGGGGATTGCTTTCTTGTCGCAAGGCTACTGTTTCACCTGTGTGCCAAAGCCATTCATTCCATGCCAAGGAAAAAAGTTATCGTAAAACTAAGGGGGTGTTTGGCACACCGTGATTTGAGGTGACCGTAATTTGAAAACGCGTTTTGTAGATTAGATTTAGATATGATTTAGAACTAGCCAATCATAATCCACACAAAGGGATTATGTAAGTATATTTTGGATGATGTAATGCCTTTCCACCGACTTTAATTGGTCAGTTCGATATCTAATCTAAATCTAATCTGCAAAACGCGTTTTCAAATTACGCGGGTTTCGCAACCAAGAATTCGGGATCTTTCAGGTTGTCGCCACAGCAACAGGTTATAGTGTGGGCGCTAAGAACACTTTTATGACGACCAGAACGCAACCAAGCTAGTGTGGGATCTATTTTCACAGGTTCAGGCGGGCTCACTCGCCGCATCGCCCGCCACATCACCAGCTAACGTACCACCCTGCGGCCGACCACACTAAAGACCAAAGGACGCTCCAACAGTCCCTGTCGGAGATCACACAGAAAGGGCTGGAGGTGAGGAATAAAGTGATGGGACTCGTTAATGAGAGGAAGAGAATTACTGTCTTGCTTGCTCGTCTGTTGGCACGCCTGGTACAGCACTACTTAGTATAACAATCTGTAGCATGAATATATCACTATGACTCCGGTCATTTCGTAGTAGCTTAGCAGAAAACATATCTGCACCTCTCATAACACTGAAGTCATTTCCGACGGTTCCCGGCAATCCACCTCATTTTTTGTCCCCCTACCCCCGCCCCCATCCCTAATACCTACGGGCTGTGGCGACCCCCCTCAGGCTTCTGATACCCCCATGGTCTCCCGTTCAATTCGCGTTGTCATGCCATCTCCCCTGCACTCGGCCCGAGCCGTCGCTGTCTGGCGTATGACTATACTGATAACGGTATTGCGTGTTGGGCCCAGCGGGTAGTCTGCCAGGTAATTTTCCCTACCCAGAAGAGTGTCTAGCAGTCCCATCTGGCCCCTTCTCCTTGGTGTTATTCCCGCCGTCGCTGTGGGCCCCCGGACGATTCAGAACACTGCACACAAGTATCCTCAGTTCTAAAGCGCACTTTATCTCGAACCAGAGCTCTTTATTTGTGGGTCGTTCAACTCAAATGGTCGAGGTGAGTGCCCAATTCTAATTTTTCGCGAAGCACTAGGATTAGTTTTTTTCACTTTTTTCACTTTTTTCATTTTTTTTTTCTTCTTCACAAATGCTTTATTTTGTGTCACATTAGAATTGTAGAATTCCTTTTCACTTTTCACTATTTTATTCTCTTAGTTGCTCAACTTTTGTTGTTAATCCAAATTAGTTTTCGTGTTCTCATTGTAATGTTTTTTTGTATTTTCAATTTGGTGGCGATTTGGTCGCTATAGGCCTCCGCAAGCGGCAGCATATCAAACAGTAACCCAGAGCATTCCAACACACCCTAATTTATCAAAACATGAGTATAGAAGATCAGAAAAGATTAAATGGAAATATTATAATAGAGAATAAAATGCCCTCTTGTGACAAGCACATAGGCGAAATGAGTCTAAATATTGGAGATTAGGCAAACAGAAAAGAAGGAAAAAAAAGGAGAGGGGGGTGTCTGAAGGAGGGCGGCGGATATACTAGAGGGCTGTAAAGAGGTTCGGAGTGAGGACGGGAGCTGTTCTGATAAGGGGCATGTATATGGAAATTCTTGCGAAAGAGATGTGCATATGTGTGCAGAAGGAAAGTGTAAGTAAATCGCCCCCGAAGCCTAGCCAGGAGAGAGAGGGGCTGCCAGAGGCAGGATGAGACGATCAGGAGTGGTGTTTGACTACGATAGCCTGGCTCATCGGGATTGACAAGGTTTCGTGCGAGCAGGGGATTCACCACCACGTCATGCCCTTGGAATGGGCGCGCCAGAGCAGTGTTCGACTACGGTTTCTTGGTCTGTTGGGGTTAACATGGCTACTTCAGTAGTTTCACAACCGCCTCATGTCCGTTGTCAGTAGAGCACTGGAGCGGTGTTCGGCCATCAGTGCTGGGCTTGTCGGGATTGACATCGTTCCGTGCAAGCAGTAGTTTCACTACCCCCTCATGCCCATTGCGAGAGGCACTCCAGAGTGGGGTTTGACCCTCATGGTTTGGCTTGTCGGGATTAATATCGTTCTGTGCGAGCAGTAGTTTCACTACCCCGCCATGCCCATTGTAAGAGGCGCGCCAGAGTGGGGTTTCGCCGTCTTTGTCTGGCTCGTTGAGATTGACATCGTTCCTTGCGAGTAGTAGTTTCACCACCCCCTCATGCCCATTGCAACAAGCACACCAGAGTGGAGTTTCGCCGTCTTTGTCTGGCTCGTTGGGATTGATATCGTTCCGTGCGAGTAGTAGTTTCACTACCCCCGCATGCCCATTGCGAGAAGCGCTCCGGAGTGGGGTTGAACCCGCGGTGGTTGACTTGTCGGGAGTGACATCGTTCCGTGCGAGCAGTAGTTTCACTACCTCCTCATGCCCATTGTAAGAAGCGCTCCAGAGTGGGGTTTTACCCTCGTTGTTTGGCTTGTCGGGATTGACATCGTTCCGTGCGAGTAGTAGTTTCACTACTCCCTCATGCCCATTGTAACAAGCGCTCCAGAGTGGGGTTGAACCCTTGTTGTTTGGCTTGTCGGGATTGACATCTTTCCGTGTGAGTAGTAGTCTCACTACCCCCGCATGCCCATTCCAAGAAGCGCTCCGGAGTGGGGTTGAACCCTTGGTGGTTGACTTGTCGGGATTGACATCGTTCCTTGCGAGTAGTAGTTTCACCACCCTCTCATGCCCATTGCAACAAGCACACCAGAGTGGGGTTTCGCCGTCTTTGTCTGGCTTGTCGGGATTGATATCGTTCCGTGCGAGTAGTAGTTTCACCACCCCCGCATGCCCATTGCGAGAAGCGCTCCGGAGTGGGGTTGAACCCGCGGTGGTTGGTTTGTCGGGAGTGACATCGTTCCGTGCGAGCAGTAGTTTCACTACCCCCTCATGCCCATTGTAACAAGCGCTCCAGAGTGGGGTTGAACCCTTGGTGGTTGACTTGTCGGGAGTGACATCGTTCTGCGCAAGCAGTAGTTTCACTACCTCCTCATGCCCATTGTAAGAAGCGCTCCAGAGTGGGGTTTTACCCTCGTTGTTTGGCTTGTCGGGATTGACATCGTTCCGTGCGAGTAGTAGTTTCACTACCTTCTCATGCCCATTGTAACAAGCGCTCCAGAGTGGGGTTTGACCCTTGTTGTTTGGCTTGTTGGGATTGACATCGTTCCGTGCGAGCAATATTCTTGCCACCCCTTCGTTTCCCTGCCGCGCAGCCCACAAGAGCGCTGTAAAATCCATACAGTCACTTTGATTGATATCACAGCCTTCCCTCTCTATCAGACCAGCCACGACCTCAACAATTCCAAAGTACGATGCACAGTGTAGACTAGGCCATATGTGATGGGGAAGGGAGCAAGAATGGAAGCTGCCTATTTGTTTGACAAGTAAGGTAGCTGATATGTGGTTGCCACCACGGTTTAATAGCTCCAGCGCCAGAGATTTCGCACCATCTGAGAGCTCTACTTTCGCATGGCTCCCCCAATACAAAGAAGAATATGTGAGAAAGGGCATGTCTCCAAGGTTCGAGACGCGTTTGGCTGGAAGTCTTTCGATCTGGTTGTAATTCAGATAGGCCAGGCACGTCTGGCCAAGTGTTTTGTGGGCATCAGGAAAGATACTATGGCGGGAGAGGTATTCCTGAAGTGTGTAGTGGATCAGCCGGACCGTGGATGTCTCCGTGTCAATCACAGCAAGCCCTAAGCATGATCTAATCACTGTATCTTGTGGCCGGATATTCTCAGGATCTAGATCCTTCGACTGTAGGTTTACCGCTAGCCCATGGCAGAGTTCGTCAATCCGTAAGGGCCGCTCAGCGTAGGATACCCACATCAGCACTTCCATCCCAAGTCGTGATCGGTCGCCCTTCTGCTCCCTTATTCGCTGCAGTGTTTGGCCATAGACGCTGTCGAGGCTCACACCTGCCGTAGCCACCTTTCGCAGCATCTGCTTTCTGCTCGCTATAGAGGTCTCGCCCAAGATTGCCTCGATGTTCAAGGCAACGAGTAGAAACCTGGCCATGCTATCAATGATGGATTCAAATTTGCAATAGAGTTTCTCCTACTCACATTTCCGAAGCCTTTTCCAACATTGTTTCCATGATATTATTTTTTAAATCCTCTGTCATCAAACCCGGATCCTGCTCATCGTCATCGTCCATCTTCTGGCTTAGGTATCGAGTGATATCCCCTTGGTCGGCCATAACGTGTATGGCACAGGCTTTCTTGGTGATATGCTTATCGAGTTCCGCACGAATGTACGGCCTCCCTGTAAGAAATAGCCGCACATTTGGAGCATCCTCAACGATTTCTCGTAACGCGCGAAGGAACTCTAATCGATGGTGTGGAACCACTTCGTCCACTGCGTCGACACAAAGGTACACTACCTCCATGTATCCGCTTACCTTGACAAATAATTTCACCATGTCCAGCAACGGCAGACCATCGCCACCTTCCAGCTTCGACTCATCAAAAGCACTTTTAATCTCATTCGGAATCCTCTGCACTCGCAAAGTAGCCTGTCGAACCAGACTCCCTATCATATTCACCACTGATTGGTCCTTCTGGGATTGGTAATCGCAATAGAGGAATAGGACGGCGATATTTTGTCCCCGAGTTTGCTTCCGCAGTGTGTCTATTACTAACGAGCTGATTTTATTGCTTGTCAACATGATCCATTGTTTCTGGAGGATATTCTTCTACCTTATATAGGTCTTGCCAACCCCTTGGCCTCCATAGCATAGTATCGTACGATTCGCCGACCCGTCCTGGCTCTTGCACCATGACTCGAACTCACTTCTCCGGAGAACCCATTTCCCAACACCGTCAAGGCGACTGTCTCTCACATCTTGATGCCTTTTATTGGGTTCGAGCGGGGATAACCATTGTTGAATCTTCAAAGGCTCTTCCTCTATTCCCATGTTGATGGTGTTATAGCTGTTTGACACATTCCCCACGTTCGAGTGACCATAAATTGTATTAGTCATGGGATAATCGGTACGGGTGTTCAACATCCCGTGCTGCCCCGGATCAAAGAGACTTGATCTTCCGTCCCCCGTTGGTGATGTATTCATTGGGTTGGTAATAGGTGAGAAGATAGTATAGCAGTAGGGTAGTTTGTTGAAGATGTCGATGGGCGCCTCATTCGCTTAAACAAGGAAAAGCGGGGCTTGGGTTGTTCTTCATGTCAGATTGTTGTTTCACAAGCAGGCCCTCGCTGACAATTCCCACGCCAAGAACAAGGCTCCCTCATCTTTGCGTTCCCGCTAGCAGAACTCCCGTTGGAGAAAGCTTTTACAAACTACAGTACTTATCATTGATTTACCCAAGCGTGATACAAGTATTGTATCGCAGAGCGCTTTTTCGTCATCCGCCCTCCTCAGTGACTCGTTATAGTTCCCTGGCACGCGCGCTTGAGACCTGCATTAGGGAAACCCAGCCTCCCGTAAACGATTAGAGGGTGCTCGGGTGAACTCGCTACCGGTATGTGCGGAACAGTTAGCGTTGTTGGTACTAAGTTACAAGAGTTTTTGCCATGGCACAACCCAATGTTGCAACGAAGGGGGGGGGTTGGATCAAAAAATGATCGAAGGGCTGGAACTCACTTTTTCGAACCGGGGGGTTACAAGTATAAGATAGAACCCCTTCTAACAAAAATGGTAAACAAGGTAAACAATGATATTTGAGGGCAGCTGGAAACAATGAAACAAATAAAATAATAGGAAAAAGAAGTAAAATGTAACAGAAGAAGCGAACAAACTAGCGCTAGTGCTCTTCTTTTTCTTCACCTGAGAAATAAATACTCATGCATATGGGTTGAAAGTAGAAATTCCCATAAAAGTTCCTGCTATCTTGGCTTACTAAGACATTAAGGGGGGGGCG